>Ga0163144_10023762_pt1 | contig 12074 bp, 11 predicted proteins | sample OliLak19BULKMAT1_FD_123175 | JGI IMG/M metagenome (GOLD analysis project Ga0163144, IMG submission 123175) | Freshwater microbial mat bacterial communities from Lake Vanda, McMurdo Dry Valleys, Antarctica - Oligotrophic Lake LV.19.BULKMAT1 | ecosystem: Environmental > Aquatic > Freshwater >...
ATGGCCGAGAAGCTGAAGGCCGAAGGCGTCGAAGTGAAATACGCCATCCACCCCGTCGCGGGCCGGATGCCGGGCCACATGAACGTCCTCCTCGCCGAGGCCCAGGTGCCCTACGACGAAGTGTTCGAACTTGAAGACATCAACTCCGAATTCTCCGCCTCGGACGTCGCCTTCGTCATCGGCGCCAACGACGTGACCAACCCGGCCGCCAAAACCGACAAGACCTCGCCGATCTACGGCATGCCCATCCTCGACGTGGAAAACGCCCGCACGGTGCTCTTCATCAAGCGCTCGATGGGCTCGGGCTATGCCGGCATCGAGAACGAACTCTTCTTCCACGACAACACGATGATGCTGCTCGCGGACGCCAAGAAGATGGTCGAGGACATCGTCAAGAACCTCTGATCGAGTCTTGTCTGCCAAACAGATTTCCGCTCATCCTGAGCGAAGTCGAAGGATAAGCAAAACAGGGCTGCACTTTGCCCCGGCTCTCCTTCGACTTCGCTCAGGATGAGCCGTTCGCAGCGTTGCGCTAAGCCCCCACACTCCGCTCCCCAAACACCACCACCTTGTTCCCCACATCGTGCCCGATATCGGCGCGCCCAAGATACGCAATCCCGCTGCGCCCGCACCAGTGCTGCACGATCTCCTCCTCGCTCGCGCCGAAGTCGATATCATTCACCGGAATCGCCCCGCACCGCCCGAGCCTGATGCCCGCCACGCGCCGCACCTCCGGGTTCGAGGTGATCGTGAACATCATCCGGTCCAGCCGGTAATGATACTCGCCCACATCCTCCAGCATCAGCACATGCCCGCCCAAGTCCGGCAGCCAGCCGGTGCCGATCAGACTCGCGAACACCGAAATGTTGAACGCCGCATACTTGCCGGGCGCCAGTGTCACCGGATCAATCCCCGCCCCATCGTCCGTACCCGTCAGAAATCCCAGCGCCCGGCGCACCGCCGCCTCGCCGCCGTCCCGCAAAATGTCCGCCGGCATCGGCCCATGCGCCACCCGGCCGATCCCGTCGCGCGCCAGCCGCGCCAGCAGGCTGCCCGCATCGCTATAGCCGAGATAGGTCTTCCGCCGCGCCGCATCGCCCAGATTATCAAACGCCAGGTCCAGTATCCGGCAAGCCCCATACCCGCCCCGCGCAAACCACACCGCATCCAGCGAAGAATCGTTCGCAAACCCCTCAAACGCCGCCGCCCGAGCCCCATCCGGCCCCGCAAAATGCCCCTCCCGCAGGAAGCATTGCGGATGAAACACCAGCTCCGCCGCCTCCCCCGCCAGCGCGCTCACCCGCTCCGCCAGCCCCCGGTCAATCGCCCGGCCGGGGCCGACAATGCCAATGCGTGTCACCTTCGCGCCCATGTCACTCTCCCGGACTTGCCCGCATAATTAAACCGGCATTCCCGGCAATTGGGAACGGTCGATTCACCAGCCGCGAAACGCCGAAGGGTGCTTTTGAAACGATTTTCTCCTAGATTGGACCCGATAAGCCCTCTGACGGCGGAGACCTTCAAATGAACCGTCTGGCCTTTTGCCTGGTATTATTGCTCTCCGCCTGCGCCGCCACCGCGAGCGATCAACCCAACTCCGCACCATCGGACTATGAAGTTTATCTGGCGGGCATCGAGAAGTGGCGAAATCATCACAATGACAGCATTCAGTATACCGCACCTGTATCCGCGGCTGCTGGAAATCCTGATCTCAGATATTCACTGACCTCAACGAAATACAGGAATGCACAGGGCATTCCCGAGAGGATTACTTTGGTTGTCGATGGCCGGTTTGATCAGCAGACCTTCATGGATTCCGCCATCGCGACCCGCGGCCCGATAGATACCTGGAAGACCTTCACGGGCGCGCGCACTGGCGCGGGATGCCAGGCAGACAATTGGTGCCCGACAGAAGGCTTCCGGATCACATTTACGAATCTGGAGCTGGACACGTTCTCCGAAACTGGCCTGCACATCACGTTCAGGGGCACAGCCGGCAGCACGGAATTGACGATACAAGCCGACTATTTCCGGGCCTTCCGCGATTCATTCAGCCTGCCGCCGGAATGGACAAAGAGCGGCGGTATATTCTAGTCAGCGCTCATCGCCAGTTTGTTGCCCTGAAGGTACCGGCCCACGCGCGCTCCGCTCTAGCCCCCGCTAGCCGGCCGGGCATGGAGCAACTACATCCAGCAGACCGGAAACTGAAACGAGACGCACCATGGGTTGGATTTTTCTGTTGCTGGCCGGCGCGCTCGAAGTCGCGTTCACGACGACGCTGCGCCTGCTCCTCAAGTCGCCTGGAAGCATCCTACTCAATGTCACCTTCGTGGTGCTGATCATCGCCAGCTTCACCTGCCTCCAGCAGGCCGTGAAGACGATACCCCTTGGCACGGGCTATGCCGTCTGGACGGGTATCGGGGCCGTCGGAACCGTCATCGTCGGCGGCCTCTTCTTCAACGAAAGCCTGCCGCCCGTCCGCCTCCTCCTGATCGGCCTGATCATCGCAGGCGTCGTCGGCCTGAAGTTGATTGAGCACTAAAGCGATATTCCTGCGAAATCGGGTGCTATAGGATCAGCGCATGACACATCCGACTCGCTACTTCTTCTGCGGCATCGGCGGCTCCGGCATGCTGCCGCTGGCACTGATCCTGCTCGATCAGGGCCACACTATCGAGGGGTCGGACCGGTCGCTGGATCAGGGCCGGACGCCCGCCAAGTTCGATTACCTTCGCAGCCGGGGAATCAAACTCTTCCCGCAGGATGGCAGCGGCGTGACCGGCCCCGGGCAGATCGTCGTCGCCTCCGCCGCCGTGGAGGACACCGTGCCGGATACTGCCGCCGCAATCCGCGCCGGCGCGCAGCGCATGAGCCGGGCGGATATGCTCAGTGCCCTGTTCAATGCCGCGCCCTTCGCGATTGGCGTGGCGGGCACCAGCGGCAAGTCGACCGTCACCGGCATGATCGCCTGGATCCTCCATCATGCGGGCAAGAGCCCCACCGTGATGAACGGCGCGGTGATGAAGAATTTCCGCACACCCGAAGCGCTGTTCTCCAGTTCCCTCGTTGGCGAAAGCGGACTCTTCGTGAGCGAGGTGGACGAGAGCGACGGCTCCATCGCGGCGTACAATCCGCGCGTCGCCGTACTGATGAACATCTCGCTCGACCACAAGACGATGGACGAACTGCGCGACCTGTTCAGCGGCTTTGCCGCGCGCGCCGGTAAGGTCGTGCTGAACCTCGACAATCCGGAAACCGCCCGCATGGCCCGCGTCATGCCGGAGGCGATCACCTACAGCCTCGAGCGAGACGCCGCGCAGCTGATCGCGCGTGACATCGCGCCGGGCCCCACGAGTATCTCATTCTCCATACACGATCAAAAGACCGGCGGCTCGGCCGAAGTCCGCCTGGCAACGCCGGGCAAGCACAACGTCTCCAACGCCCTCGCCGCCATCGCCGCCGCGATGACCTGCGGCGTGACGCTTCAGGAGGCCGCTGCCGCCCTCGGCGCGTTCACCGGCATCGCCCGCCGCTTCGACATTGTCGGCACAGAAAACGGCGTCACCATCATCGACGATTTCGGCCACAACCCGGACAAGATTGCCGCCACCCTGCGCACCGTGAACCAGTTCCCCGGCCGCGTCCTCGTGATGTTCCAGCCCCACGGCTTCGGCCCGCTGAAAAAGATGCGCCGCGAATTCGCCGAATGCTTCGCAAATAATCTGGATGCGGAAGATATCCTCCTGATGCCGGAGCCCGCCTATTTCGGCGGCACCGTAGACCGCTCCGTCGGCAGCGCCGACCTCGCCGCCGACATCCGCGCCCTCGGCCGAAACGCCGAAGCCCTAGGCGACCGCCCCGCCTGCGGCGACCGCCTCCTCGCCCTCGCCAAACCCGGCGACCGCATCCTCATCATGGGCGCCCGCGACGATACGCTCACAACCTTCGCACAGGAATTGCTTTCGGCTCTCAAGGCGCGCGGCTGATCATTCCTTGGTATTGATGCCCGGATCATTCTTCGAGTAGGCGTCTCCGAGTTCCTCCATATCGAGGGTTTCTCGATTGGCCCTTTCCTCGGCGGGGCGGTCACCTTTGTCGGCATTGAAGGTTTCGGGTGTGTCGGGGAACCGGTCATCTTCCGGCATCAGCACGGGATTTTCTTCCTCGCCGACATCGACGTCCAGCCGGCGCGCCCGCTCCTCGGGGGAGAGTTCCGGGCGCGGGCGGTCCGTCTCGCCATCGTCGCGCAGGATACCGTGATCCTCTTCTTCAACGCGGGTTGCCTTGCGTTGGGGTTCGGTTCGTTTCTCGCTCATGTTGGCCTCCTTCATTCGGAACCAACGGACGGTAAAAGGCTCGGTTCCAAATCCGGCTGCTGGAACCGGCCTGACCGAAGACGGGTCAGACGTGGAATTCCCGATGACCTACACCCATATCAATCCGGACATCACTCGTCTCCCGGCGTCCCCGGAAAAGCGATTAAATCTGATAAAATCTGAGACTGGATGTCGAACGCCTGTGTACCCGGCGAGACCAGTTCGACATGGCCTGAGGCCGGAACGACCACCAATGAAGCGGAATCTCCCGCCATTTCCGCCTTCCGCGTCAGCGCATCGCCGAGCATCGGCGGGGCGATCTTGTCCTCGCTCCCGTTCACGCTGACGAACGGAACACCCACCTGCAACAGCCTCGATGGCGAAGTATCCGAGAGCGGATCAGGCCTTTCCGGCGACGCAGGACCGGTCAGCTGATCGTAGATCGCATCGAGGCAACTCGGCGCCGTCACCGGACGCGACGCCTCCAGATCAGCAAGCCCGCCTGAGACCACAACCCCTTGAAATTGCAGCGGATCCGACACCCGCAGCGGACTGTCATCCGGCAAACGCGAACGCGCCGCCAGCCACAGGATCAGATGCCCGCCCGCCGAATGGCCAAGGCCGGTGACCCTCGAAAGGTCCAGATTGAACTCGGCAGCATGCTCGGTGATCGCATCAGTCGCCGCACCGGCATCCAGGAACGTGCCCGGATATCCCCCGCCTGCCTCGTCCACGCCCCGGTACTCTATATTCCACACCGCCCAGCCTTTCTGGCGCAATCCCTCCGCCATCCAGTCCATCAAGCTCTTGTCAGCAATGGATTTTTGCCAGCAACCTCCGTGCACCATCACCACCACCGGATGCGGCCCCGCCCCCTCCGGCAGCCAGAGGTCCACCACATCCGTCACCCCCTCGCCCCATCGGATGGTCTCCCAGGCAACCGGACGCGGCAAAGCCGTCAGGTCACCCCAGGTCATCAGCTTCGCCGGTTCAGCCACCACAGGCACCGGTTCCTGCACCGGCGCGCAAGCGGCCACCAGAATCAGCGCTGCCGCCGCTGCAAACTGTTGTTTCCACACGCTTCTCTCCCTTGCCGCCGGGGGCATCGCCACTACTGTTGCGGGCTTTACCCCACGAGGCAAGCACCCCACATGATCAGGCCCCCCACATCGCGCGACGAGGCCGTATTGCTCGACCAAAGCGATCCGCTGGCAGACCGGCGCGAGCTGTTCGACTTGCCCGAAGGCGTGACCTATCTCGTCGGGCATTCGCTGGGACCGCCGCCCAAAAGCGCGCGGGAACGCCTCACGGCAGCGCAGCAGGATTGGGCCGCCGATCTTGTCCGCAGCTGGAACTCAGCGGGATGGATCGATCTGGCCGAACGCACGGGTGACCGGATCGCAGCGCTGATTGGCGCGCAGCCGGGCGAAGTGATCGTGGCGGACAGCGTGTCGGTCAACCTGTTCAAACTCGCCGCCGCCGCCCTGCCGCAAGCGCGCACCTATGCGCTGTTCGTGGAGGAAGACGAGTTTCCGACAGACCAGTACATCGCCGCAGGCCTTGGGGACTTGTCGGGCGCCGAGGTGCGCCAGCTGGCGCCGGGCGGCAGCTTTAAGGCCCTGAAGGCAGGCGGCGTGGTGATCAAGAGCGCCGTAAACTATCGTTCTTCGGAAGTGGCCGACATTGCGGCGCATGAGCGGGAGGCGAAACAGCATGGGGCGCTGATCGTCTGGGATCTGAGCCATGCGACGGGCGTGCTCGATTTGAAACTCTCCGTTGACGGAGCAGCCCTGGCGGCGGGATGCACTTACAAATACCTGAATGGCGGACCGGGTGCGCCGGCGTTCGCGTATGTGTCCCATTCACTCGCACCGAAGCTGTCCAATCCCCTTCCCGGCTGGATGGGGCACGCGGCGCCGTTTGCATTTGATACCAATTACGCACCGCGCGACGGGGTGGCGCGCTTTGCCAGCGGTACGCCGCCGATCCTGTCGCTGGCAGCGCTGGGCGGCGCGCTCGCGGCGATGGAGGGTGTTGACCTTGGGCAGCTTGAAGCCAAGGCAAAGGGGCTGGGCGCGCTGGCGATTGCCCGGGCGCAGGCGATGGGACTGGAGGTATTGAGCCCGGTTGAGGATGCGCGGCGCGGCGGGCATGTCAGTATACGGATCGCCGAGGGCTATCCGGTCGTGCAGGCACTCGCGGCGCGCGGTGTGATGGCGGACTTCCGCGCACCGGATACCGTGCGGTTCGGATTCTCGCCGCTGTTCCTGAGCTATCAGGCGGTCTGGGACGCGATGGCAACGCTGTCCGGAATCCTTGAGAGCGGCAGCTGGGACCAGCCACAATTCCACGCGCGTGCAAAGGTAACCTGAGCTTCCCCGATTGACGGATTTCATAATTGGCACTAATCGTGCCATTTTATAAGACACGCAGCCGGGGAGGCTGGAAACTTGCAGATTCTGAGAACACCTGAGGCGCCGTTCGAAACGCTGTTCGAGTATGGATTTGCGCCGAACTATCTGGACATTGCCGGCCCCGGCGGTGAGGCCATGCGGATGCATTACCTGGACGAAGGCCCGAAGGACGGCGAGCCGATCCTCTGCCTGCACGGGCAGCCCTCGTGGAGCTATCTCTACCGCAAGATGATCCCGATACTGACGGATGCGAGCTACCGCGTTCTGGCGCCGGACCTGATCGGCTTCGGCAAATCCGACAAGCCGGGCGCGATGACGGACTATACCTATGCCCGGCATGTGGACTGGCTGCACCAGTGGCTGACGAAGATGGACCTTCGCGACTTGACGCTGGTCTGCCAGGACTGGGGCGGGCTGATCGGCCTGCGCGTGGCGGCAGACCAGATCGGCCGGTTCAAGCGGATCGTGGTCGCGAATACCGGCCTGCCGAGCACGGCGATGATTTCGGACGAGATGTCGGCTTTCCTCGGCCAGATGTATCCGGCCGTGCCGGTGCCGGACGCGGGCATGGTGCGTGAGCAGTTCCAGTCCGGCGGACCGGGGGCGTTCCTCTACTGGGTCAAGTATGCAAGCGAGTCGCCATCCTTCTCTGTGCGCGAAGTGTTCGGGATGCTGTCGGGCGTAACAGACGCGCGTATCCTTGACGGCTATGTCGCTCCGTTCCCGGATGATCGCTACATTGCCGGTGCCCGGCAGTTTCCGGCGCTGGTGCCACTGTTGCCGCAGCACAAGGAAGACCGGCTGGCAAATGACCGCGCCTGGGCCGTGCTGGAGGCTTTCAAGGGCCGCACGCTGATTGCATTCAGCGACGCCGACCCGGTCACCAAAGGCGGCGATGCGATCTTCAAGGCGCGCATTCCGGGGGCCGATTGTGTAACGATCAAAAATGGCGGACACTTCCTGCAAGAAGATCAACCTGCCGCATTTTCCGAGGCGATCATCGCCTTCATGCAGCAGGGATAACAAGGGGGCGAACGCCGCATGAAACGGATCCTGCTGATCATACTGGCGATCATTGTGGGCGCAGGCGCGGTGGCGTTCTTCTTCCGCAAGGAAATCATCCTGCATCTGGTGACGCGCGCTGACCGGCCCGAGATCGCGCCCTATGAACCGGTCGCCTGGATGCAGGGGCCGGCTGAGGCAGCCGCCCCCTTGCAGGAACGGCCGCCGAACATCGTGTTTATCCTGGTGGACGACCTCGGGATCAATGACATCTCGACCTTCGGCGGGGGCATTGCTGATGGCCGCGTTCCCACACCGAACATAGACGCACTGGCGGCGCGAGGCGCCAATTTCTCGTCTGCCTATTCCGGCACCGGCACCTGCGCGCCGTCGCGCGCGATGCTGCTGACGGGTCGATATCCCACGCGGACGGGATTCGAATTCACGCCAACACCAAACGGCCTGGGCCGGATCGTTACCATGTTCGCCAATGACAACACGCGGGGACGGCCGAAGGTGGGCTATGATGCGAAGGCGGCGGCCACCCTCCCCGATTTCGAGGATCAGGGCCTGCCCGGCTCGGAAGTGACCCTTGCCGAAATGCTGAAGAAAAAGGGCTATCACACCGTCCATATCGGCAAGTGGCATCTCGGCAATTCGGGCGAGTTCCATCCGAACGCACAGGGCTTCGACGAGAGCCTCAACATGACGGGCCTGCTTCATCTGCCTGCAGATGATCCGCAAGTTGTGAATGCCAGGGTGGAATCTGATCCGATTGACAAGTTTCTCTGGGCCCGCGGTGATTTTTCGACGTCGTACAATGGCGGACCGATCTTCGCGCCCGGCGGCTACCTCGCCGATTACTGGACCGAGGAATCGCTCAAGGTGATCGAAGCGAACAAGAACCAGCCCTTCTTCCTCTACCTTGCCCATTGGGGCGTGCACACACCCCTGCAGGCGACGAAAGAAGACTATGACGCGGTGGGCGATATCGGCTCGCACCGGCTGCGCGTCTACGGCGCAATGCTGCGCGCACTTGACCGGAGCGTCGGCCAGATCGTTCAGAAGCTTGAAGACGAAGGCCTTGCTGAAAATACGATCATCGTTTTCTCGAGCGACAATGGCGGCCCCGGTTATATTGACCTGCCGGGCATAAATGATCCTTACAGGGGCTGGAAGCTATCGCTGTTTGAAGGCGGCATCCGTGTGCCGATGTTCGTGAGCTGGCCCGCACGGATTGCAGCAGGCACCGTGATCGATACGCCGGTAGCCCATATTGACGTGATGCCCACACTGGTGGACGCGGCAGGAGCCGACCTGCCGGCAGGTGTAGATATCGACGGGCGGAGTTTTCTTCCGTTGGCGGAAGGTGAAAGCGGGTTTGAGCGCCCGGACGACGCGCTTTTCTGGCAGAGCGGCTATTACCGCGTCGTGCGGGCCGGTAGCTGGAAGCTGCAGGTGGACGGCAAGCAGGGAAAATCCTGGTTGTTTGACCTATCGATCGATCCCACGGAGGCGAACAACCTTGCCGCCAGCGAGCCGGAGAAACTGGCTGAGTTGCAAGCGCTGCTCGACCGGCATCACGCCGGGGCCCGCGCGCCGCTGTATGCCTCGACATCGGACATTCCGGTGGCGATCGACAAGACGGGCGCCGAGGAACTGACGGCTGGCGACGAGATTGTCTGGTGGCCAAACTAGGCCGGCGCGGGCGAATTGCGGACGATTCGAAAGCCGATGTGGCTTGACGAGAACTCTGCCTCCTGCGGCTGGCGTGCGGCGGGTCGGTATCGCCGGCAGAAATTGTCCGCACACAGATAGGATCCGCCTTTTATCGTGTTCGTTCCAGTCTGGTAGGGCGTAGCCGTCCATTCCCACACATTGCCGATCATGTCGTAGAGGCCGATTTCGCTCGGGGCGAAACAGCCTGCCTGGGCGCGGCCGGCGAAACCGTCAATGGCCTGATCCGCGACCGGGAAAAAGCCTTGCCAGGTATTGGCAAGGGGCGCGCCGGACGCATCGTAGGCGCCGGACTGGGCGTTAGCGGGGTCTGGCAGTCCGATGGCGGCCGCGTATTCCCACTCCTCTTCCGTCGGCAGACGCCCGCCCGCCCATGCGGCGTACGCTTCCGCATCAGCCAGCGTGACATGCACAACGGGATGGCGCTCGCGCCCGGAAATGTCCGAGCCCGGACCTTCCGGCGAACGCCACGTGGCGCCGGGAAAAAGCTGCCAGGTGTCAGTGGGCGCCGCACGCTCGCCGGGCATTCGGAAGACTGCGGAGCCTGCAACGGCGCCGCCGATGGCTGCGCTGCGCTCTGCGGCGGTGACGAATCCGGCCGCGCCGGCAAAGCGGGCGAACTCGGCATTGGTGACTTCATGGGCGAGCATCTCGAAACCATCGACATGCAGGATCAGCTCGGGCGCCTCTTCGGGATAGACGGCATAGGCGCCCTTGCGGAACTGGCCCGCCGGAACTGTCACGAACTGCCCGATGCCGCTGTCCGGCAGGCCGCACGCCGGCAGCGATACATCAGCCTGCGGAGCAACCGTCGGCGCGGCGGCGCTGCACGCGGCAAGGCCTGCGGCGGCGAGCAGCGCGGCAAGCCGCCTCATGGGGCCAGAAGACGGTCCAGCACCAGCCGGAACACGGCGCCAGCCTCATCCGGCGAGAGGTCCGAATCCTGGCGCAGACGCCGCCATGTCTGGAAGCTGGCTGAGGTCTCGATGGCTGCAAAGAGGACGGGATCATTGTTGATCTCTTCCGGAAGAAGCGCCTTGAGGGTCGAGCGCTCGATCAGCAGGTTGCGCCGGTATTCTTCCATCAGAAAGCGGGACTGGAAACGGCGCAGGTTTGCCGAGACACGAACGGGCATGATGTATTCGTAAATCTCGACGCGCCGGGCGATATGTTCGAAGAACCGCTCGCGCCAGTCGCGCGCCTCAAACGGCGCGAGGATTTTCGGCATCACTTCCGATGAGATGCGCTCGGCCATCTCGACATACAGGCTGTCCATGTCCTCGAAGTGGCGGAACACCGTGCGCAGCCCCACCTCGGCGCGCTCCGCGACGCGGGCGGCGCTGGGGCTCATTTCGCCCTCGCGGATCAGGCTGAACATCGCTTCGATGATCTGCGCACGGCTGCGTTCGCTGCGCTGGCGGCGGCCGTCTGATGTGTCGGTCTTGGCGGCCGGGCCGGGCGGGATGATTTTCAGGTCAGGCATTCAGAACGCTTTCGTGACTTCAATCGATGTGTTGGCCGCAGGCAGGGAATAGATGAGACCATCTTCCGCGACCTCCATCGGGCCGTCAAATAGAGCCTGGGCGTCCTTCATGAACAAGGCGTTGAGCGCACGTGAGGGCAGCGGCGGCACGGTATGGTAAAGAACGAGACGCGCAGCGCCGGCATCCTGGGCTGCGCGGGCGGCATCTGCGGGCGTGGCATGGTAATCGAGGATGTCGTTCAGCACCTTGGCAAGGTCGTCCCTGCCCGCGTCTGCCATGGCTTCGCGCATGCGGATCACCATTTCGGGGTTCAGCGCATCGTGGAACAGCAGGTCTGCTCCGGTGGAAGCGGCTACCAGGTTGGCGTCGTAGATCGAGTCGCCACTGAACGACACGGAGCGGCCCTTGTAGTCGGCGCGGTAGCCATAGGCGGGCTCGACCGGGGCATGGCTGACCTTGAAGGCAGTGATGGTCAGTCCGCCGGCATCATAGACGACCGACTGGCCGCCGGGGCCGGCAGGCATCGTGATGGGAACCGGCGCGCCGCCGCGGCCTTCGGGGTTGGCGATTTCGGCGCCGTGATGGCCGGTGCGGTAGGTGCTGTCGATGCGGTAGGCGGCGTTGAAGCCGTTGACGACTTCTTCGACGCCGGTGGGTCCGTGGACGGGCATGGGCACATCCCGGCCGCCATTGATCCAGGCCTGCATCAGCAGTTCACCGAGGCCGTCCAGATGATCCGAGTGCAGATGGGTCAGGAAGACCGCATCGAGCTCGGCGACGGGGTAGCCCATGCGCGTCAGGGTACGCACACCGCCAGAGCCTGCATCGATGATGATGTGCTGGTCGCCTGCGATGATGGCGAGACACGGGCCGCCGCGCTGGGGGTCGGGGAACGGAGAGCCTGCGCCGCAGACATAGACGTGAAGACCATCGACCAGACCGGCGGCCGTGTTGCGGCCGATGTTCTGCTTCACGGCACGTTCGAACAGGAACTCCGATATCTGCACACGGAAGACCTGGGCGCCCGCAAAAAGCAGGGCCGCAGCAGCACCAGCGAGGAGAAGTGTCCAGCGAACGGGGCCCATATGTATCAACTTTGCGCCTTGATCATTTCCAGGAAG
>Ga0163144_10023763_pt1 | contig 12074 bp, 9 predicted proteins | sample OliLak19BULKMAT1_FD_123175 | JGI IMG/M metagenome (GOLD analysis project Ga0163144, IMG submission 123175) | Freshwater microbial mat bacterial communities from Lake Vanda, McMurdo Dry Valleys, Antarctica - Oligotrophic Lake LV.19.BULKMAT1 | ecosystem: Environmental > Aquatic > Freshwater > Lake...
AACGGCCAGCAAGCCAATTATTCCTCAGCCTCGCACCCGGGCTTTCTCACCACAGACTGGCATAACTATCGGCTTGTCATAGCGCCCGACGCTTCGCAGGGCGGTTCGATCTTCGCCAAGGTCTATCTCGACGGTAATTATGGTTCGCCCATCCTTGTCAACGCACTCGCCGCGTCGGGGCTCGATCTGCTTCGATTCGGCGATGAAACCGGAACAAACAACGGCGTCTTTGACGTGGATTTTCTGCGGTTTGCATCATTAGTCGGAAAATGGACTGGAGATGCCGACGGCAACTGGAATGATGCGTCGCGATGGACGGCCTCCATTCCAAATGCGATTGATGCAAAAGCCAACTTCACCGATGCAATCACTTTGCCGCGTATGGTGAACGTGGCAACGCCCGTTACCGTTGGTCATCTCAATTTTGATAACCTCAATCGTTATACGATCGCAGGTGTCGGAACAATTACGATGCAGGTCAGCAGCGGCTCGGCCGAAATTCAATTGACCGGCGGCAGTCACAGTATTCTTTCGCCGCTGGTTATCCAGAGTAGTACAACCATCGCGGGCTCGGGAGCGTTGACGGTAACCGAGATCAGCAACAACGCCTTGTTGGATGTGCAGGCGGGTCTGAACGCCGGGGCCATTGACGGCGCTGGAACCTTGATGGTGCAGTCCGGAAAAGTTCTTCAGGCAGATCGTATCAGGCAGAGCGCGATGACGGTCAACGGGACCGCAGCGATTCGCAGCGGACGCAGCAGCACCAAAACCAGCGTGGTCGATTCATTGACCATCGGCAGTGGTGGAGTGCTGGATCTGGGCGACAACGATCTGATCCTCAAATATTCCGACGCCAGCCCGAAAGAGGAAATCCGTGGGCAGCTTGTTTCAGGTTACGCTTCGGGAAATTGGAACGGTGCAGGGATCAACAGTTCTGTCGCGGCGGCCCAGAGTTCCAGCATCATGGCGCTTGGTTACGCGGAGGCCGGTGAGCTGGGAATCGGCAGCTTTTCAGGGCAGCCCGTAGACGATACGACGCTCCTGATTCGCTTTGTGTTCTCCGGCGATGCAAACCTGGACGGCAAGGTCAACACAACGGATTTCAATTTGCTTGCAGGCAACTTCAACGCAGTCAACAGTCACTGGGTTGATGGCGACTTTAACTATGACGGCGTTGTGAACGCGATGGATTTCAATTCATTCGTCGCGAATTATGGACAGGTGATGGCAACTGCGTCGATCGGAACGATTGTTCCCGAGCCGCTTTTTTCGTCGTTTCTTCTTTGCCTTCTTGGTTTGTTGCGGCGGACGCGCACATCGCGCTGCTGGTTTGCAACAGCTTCCTAGATTTCGCCCTTTCAACTTAAGCGACCTGAATTAATGCAGAGGAACAACCATATGCAGAAACTGAACTCCCGAATCAAATGTATCGTCATCGGGGTTTTGCTGAATCTCGCGGGTCCAGTGCGAGGCGAGCCGGGAACACCGTTCTCATCGCTGCCGCAGGAAAAGCAGCAAGCCATCCGCAAGATGGTCGAGCCGCCACCCTTGGCGCAGCGCACCGGATGCTACTCAACACCCATGTATTACCTGATGTACAAGGGATACAAATACGAGGGCACTCTCGACAAGCAGGGCGAAAATCGCACGTACATTAAGGACAAGAACAAGCCCGGCCATGATTGGGGAACCTGGGCCTTGGATCAGAACCGGCCTGACTGGCAGGAAGTGATGGTGCGCGACTGGGCCGAGCTTGGACTGAACAACACGCATCTCAACATCTATCCGATTGACAACACCCTCGATTTGTCTCCGGAGTATCTGAAGGCGATTCAAGATTTCGCGGCGCTGAGCGAGAAGCACGGCTTGAAGGTCGGTGTGCGTCTGGACCCATTGGGCGGCACAACCGTATGGGAACTGCATCCCAATAATCCCGAAAACCAATTGAAACCATATTTGGCGTGGGTTAAACAGATCGCCGAGCTGATGAAAGGGAAGACGGCGTATTATGTGCTGGGAGATGAACTGACTCTGCATGAACCCGCGCCGGATCTGGCACCCGAGAAGTGGACACCCGCTCAATACCTCGAATATTTCAAGCAGGTATCCGCGGTCATCAAGCAGGCGGATCCAACCGCAAAGGTCTCGATGTTCGCGGCATCCAGCGGCGAATGGTTTAATGTGCTCTACATGCTCAAGCATGGTTACGCTCAGTACGGCGATGCGGTCGCGATCAATTTTTACGACTACGGAAAAATTCCAAGCTTTTTTGACGACGCTCGAAAGCTCGCCCCTGGGCTGCTGTTTCTTTCCAACGGCGTAGGTTACAGCTCGTGCGGTCCGGCAAGTCCGCGATATCCCGAAGGCGATCCATATTCCAAGCTGCCCACAGAAGAAGCGCACGCGAACGCCATCGCCAAGAACATGTTTGCTTGGTGGGATCTGGGTGCCGCTACTGCGCCATACTACATCAGTCTGCGCAACTGGGTAAAAGAGGGTCAGGTCTACCCGCGGTGGTTTGGATTCTTTGGATTTGAAGATTATGTTATCGAGAAGGACAACTTCTCGGTGAAGCGTTACCCAGGCTGGTATGCATTTCAGACAATTACGCACACCTTCTACAACCGCGATCAGTTTAAGGATCCGGGCTTTGAGGTGACCTCCTCACAACCACTTGGTATGTTTAGGGTTTACGAGCATCAAACCGGCGAGGGAAGCGAATTGCTGCTGATGCTCTGGAACGACAAGGCATCGGTGAAGACCACCATCCAGATTAAGAGCAGTAATTATCAGTATCCAGTGAGTGTTTCGGCGCTGGACTATAAGAAGTGGAACGATATTCCCTATGAGTTGACGTCCACCGGCGCACAGTTTGATGTCGATGCCAGCCGCGATCTGACCATCGTGCGGCTGGTCCAGCAGAAGTAGGCACGTTGACGAAGAAAGCCTGAGCCTATGCCAATCGCCCCTGTTGATTGGACGATCGTCATCGTCAAATTTGCAGCAGATCTGGGCTGGTGGTCGTCGGTGATGTTTTACATTGTGCTGATCACCGTCTTCTTGAACATCGGTTTTTACGCTGGTGGTATCGTGAGTGGATTGTACGACTTGCGATTCCTGCTTCGCGCGATGGATGAGGAACAGGTGGATGAAACAGATGACGGGCGAGTGAGTGCCGGAAATTCCCCGGACAAGTGATCATGAACGTGATTGTCTTTTTCGAGGTTCGCAGGAAAACGCCGTGCTACTTTCGAGAAGGTGTGAGAATGTCAGCAATCGATCCCATGTCGAAAGATACTCGGTCCAGCACTTCGTGGGTGACGGAAGGATTCGACTCCTTTCGTCGCGGCACGTTCGGCAACGGTGGACACAACCTGTATGTCTCACGTGCCGGTGTTATTCAACGGATTCACCAATATGACCTGAACCGAGATGGCTATGTCGATTTGCTTTTCTGCAACAGCCAGAATCACTGGGAAGCGCCGCCAAGTTATGTTTATCAATGGACTGGCGAACGCTTTGCACGCAGGGAGATTGAATGTCGATCGGGTAGCAGTTGCGGTGCGCTCGCAGATTTGAACGGCGACGGAAAACCCGAGCTGATCATCGGCCACCGTTATGACGGCGTGACGTTTGACCAGAATGCGGGTGTCTACTACGGATCAGATCGCGGTTGGGGTGAGCACGCGGTGCAGTATCTTCCCGTCGGGCAGGTTTCATCAGTGGCGGCTGGAGATTTTGACGGCGATGGTCGGAACGAATTGGTTTTCCAGCGCCCTAAAGACCTGCGTGTGTACAAACAGACGAAGCTGGGAATCGAGCCCGCGGCATTTCGCGATTTGCCGATCACTGGATTTCAATTGACGGCGGCGGATCTGGATGGTGATGGGTTCAATGATCTTGTCGTCCTGCACGATGATGGATCGATCCGGGTTTATTGGGGCGGGGATAACGGACTCGACGTCAATCGTTGGAGTCTGGTTCCGATGACAGCAATGGGTCGTCGCTCGGTGCTTGCTCAAGTTCCGGAAATCCAAATCCGGGCGAGTGGGTTGAGCCCATCCGCCCGAGGCCCGCGGTCCTTGGTTTCAAAGGTCGGCCGCACCTCTTCGTCCCATACAACAATCGGTTTGAACTCTTGTCTGTGGACGCGGTTCGAAGCTTCGCAGTGACGTGCGCTGTTCCCTGCTCCCGAGTGGTGTCCATTGCAGTCGCCGACATCGACGGCGATGGATTTGAGGACATCGCAGTGGCTTGTGCATCCGTTGATGGAATCCCGGCTGGCTGGGTGTACTGGGGCGATAGCAACGGCTTTGAGCCAACCCGGCGAACGGCCCTGCCTGCGGATAGCGCGAGTGACATCGCAATCGGTGATTTCAACGGCGACGGTCGGTTTGAAATTGCGCTTTGTCAGCCTGGAAATCTCAACTCATTTACAACTTCGACGAGTATTTTTTGCCTACAGGCCCGTGAGGCCACACTTTGGCAGAAGCTTGAATCACATGACGCAAGGCGAATCTTCGGGGTGCGCGAATCGAATGGCGATGCCGACCAGCTGATCGTTCTCAATTTGATGGCGCGCAGCAAGCGAGGTGATATAGACGTCGCTATTTATTATGGCGGTTCCGATGGATTTAACTCGCAGCGTTGTCTTCGGCTTCCCGGCTTCGGCGCCACGGTCGCTGTCTGTGCCGACCTGACTGACAACGGGTGGCCCGATGTCATCGTCACCAATACGTCGGAAAACGCGGTGGATGAAGACCCCGGCTCGTATATCTTTTTTAATGGTCCGGAAGGTCTCTCAGCGTCGCCTGGACTCGTCTCGACGCGCCATCCGCACGGAGTAGCATGCGCGGATCTGGATAGGGATGGATATCTTGATCTGGTCTTCGCGGGTTTCGACAACGACGAGCTGCAGATATTTCACGGATCAGCAAACGGGTTCGATCTCGACCGCGTCCAGCGGATCAAGCTGGTGGTCGACGGTGTCGTCCACCGTCAGGTTCGCTTCATCTATCTTGCAGACCTGAACAACGACGGCTGGCTGGATATTGTTCTTCCATTTATCGATTCGGACTACAGCCTGATTCTTTTTGGCGGGCCGGGTGGATTCAGCATCGAGCGATCGCAGAAGCTGGCGGTTCGTCATGCGTGTTGTGCGCGCGCTGCGGACCTGGATGGCGATGGATTCCTTGATCTCATCGTCGGCGGACATATCGCTTCAGAACACGGGCCACACGATTCATGGGTGTATATCTACTGGAACGGTCCGGACGGGCTGCGAGAAGATGCCCGGACGCTGTTGCCGGCAAATGCAGTCAATTCGATGTCGGTCGCTGATTTCAACAACGACGGAAACCTCGATCTCTTTGTCGGAAGCTACCATGACGGCAGGAAGAACCGCGATATCGATTCCTACATCTACTGGAATCGCGGCGGGCGTGGGTTCACTGCTAACGACAGACAACCCTTGCGGACGCACTCTGCCTCGGGTGACTTTGCCGCCGACTTCAAGGAAGACGGTTGGATTCATCTTGCCGTCGCCAATCACAAGATTGACGGCGATCACGTCGGAACCTCGACCGTCTGGTGGAATGGGCCGGATGGATTTCATGAACGCAACACGACATCTCTACCCACATCCGGACCGCATGGCATGGTCACCCCCGGGCCGGGCAACATCATGAATCGATGCGATGAGGAGTATTACATCTCTGAGCCATATCAGGTTCCGTCTTCCCAGAATCCGTCGCACATTTCATGGGCTGCGCAGTTGATGCCAAAAACGTGGGTGCGGGCGCAGATTCGGTGCGCTGATAGCTGCAAACAATTGGAGATATCGCCCTGGCTTGGAAGCAATGGACCCGGCAGTTGGTTCGAAAACGAAGGCGATATTTCCAACGCGTGTGCGGGGATGAAATGGATTCAATACAAGCTGGCGTTGGGCGCACGCAACAGTGGCGGCACACCTCGCGTGACATCCGTCATCATCATATTTGCATAATTCGCTGCGTCCCTGCCGTCAGGGTGCGTAGTCGTCGCGATCAGAAACCGTTGGCATCTTCCACGCAAATGATGAATCTCATCGCGACCACGCTACCGGCGGCGGAAGAAGCGCTATCGCTGTTCTTCTGCAACCAGTCGGATGATCGTCGGGGCTTGGCCAACCTTGACGTCTCGAATCGTCAAATTTCCAGCGGTTGCCACCTCATATTTCAGCGGTACGATATGCCTCCAGTTCGAGAGGGGCACTTGAACGGGATAGGTGTATTTGGTGGCAGGCAATTCGACGTCTAGCGTCTCTGTTTGGCCCGATTCATTCCAAAGAACCAGCAGGCACTCATATCCGTTCCGCTCGTATACGCGGGTCTGACAAACTGGCTTGCTCGTCGTCATTGCAAAATTTGCCGGCTGTGTTGTTTTGTGGCTGTGGAAGACGTGCGCGATGGTCTGAAACGCCGACCATGCGGCGTGGTGCTTGAATGTCAACACGCCCTGCGAATCAAGCAGCAGATCTTCAATGCCAAAAAGTCCGTACCAGTGCGGGACGATCTTACCGTCAGGCATCACCCATTGACGCACAACGATGTAATAGGGCGCTGCATTCCAGCCGCTCTCAAACGATTTGAACATGACTGTCGCCACGCGGGCGGCCTGTTCTTCGTCAGAATAGACTTTGTATCCATGATTGCTTGGATAAGCGGTGGCGCTCACGGCTCCGACGTAGCCCACACCGTTTGAATAAAGTGTGTATTTTGGATCGATCGATTTCACTTTGGCGACAAACTCCCGCATTTTCTCTGGCGGCTCCTCGCCGAAGTTGGCGGCCACGCCATCCGCGACTTTCGCGTAGCCCAAGGCAACCAACTGTTCCACATAATCCCAGTCCAGCCCGCCCATTCCGAACATTGAGACGCGCGCTGCCGGATCATTCGACTTGATCGCATCTGATATTTTTGGAAACACCTCCATAAAATACGCGGCCGTCCAGCGCTTATCCTCGGGGGCTTTGATCCCGTGAATGGTTGTGCCATCCGGCTGAATCTCTTCCCAGGAGTTGCCGTTGACCTCATCACCCACTACGTAGTATTCAACCTTGCCTTTGAGCGCCTGTGCCACGCGTTTGGTCCACGCGACGTACTCGTCGATTCTGTTCTTCTCATTCTTTGGATGAAGATCCCAGCCGCTGCCTTCGATGCCGCTCATTTTCTTGTCGCCGCCCAACCGGATTCCCACGCGGAGGCCGTGCTTTTGACTGAGATCGACATAGCTCTTGATGGCTTCGATGGTAGCAGGGTCGTCCCATTGGCTGGGTGTCGTAAGAAAGTGCGTGGATGTCAGACCCAGATCCGCCCAGTCTTTCAAAAGGGCTTCCTGCCAATCAGGCCGGTTGCGATCCAGCAACACTTCACCCTTTACGCCGTCCGAGTATCCCTTTGACATGAGATAGTACATGGGCGTGGAATACGGATTGTCCCGCTCGCGAAGTGGAGGTGGTTCGATTTGCTTTAGAATGGCCTGCTGTTGATCGGCAGGTAGTTCTGACCACAGCGGACCCGAACGATTTTCAGCACGTGCGGTGGAAAGGAGCAGTAATACCACTACACAGCCCGACAGCGTCGATCCAGTAAATTTCATTGCAAGCCTCCGAACATGAAATTGCGAAAAGCAACATTCAACTTGACTTTGTTTATGCCCTGAATTAAATCAAATGTCAATCAGCACAATCCTACTGAGAGTCTTCCTCCTAGAAAGGTCCCGAAATGAAATACCTCTTGTTTGCTCTCCTCGGCTGCTGTTGTTCATCCTTTGCAGCGGAGCAAACGCCGGCTTCGAAGCCTCTGATCGGCTTATACGGCGGCGGTCACAATAGTACCCTGCCACAGGCAACCGAATGTGGTGTCACGATTTTCTACCCCTCAGTCAGTTGGGAAAATCCCCCCGAGTGGCTTACGACAATGACTGCAGCGGCGCATGAAAGGGGGATAAGCGTCTATCCCTCACTGGCATCGGCGTACGATGCTGATGAGGGGAAACTGAACAAATTTGCCTCTGCTCATCCGGAATTTCTTGAGAAACGAAGAGATGGCACACTGCTGAATTCGGGCGATACGATGAGCATGAGCTGGGTGCACCCCGAGGTTCGCGCCTACAAGGTGCAGCGATTTACCGAACTGGTCAAAAAGACCGGCGTTGACGGCGTGCTGCTCGATTACACACGATTTCTCGGGAACGACAGTGGGTACAGCCAGGCGTTTGTCGATGCTTTCAAGAAAAAGCACGGCCGCGATCCGATGAAAATTCCCAATGACGATCCGCAATGGGTTCGCTTTCGCGCCGATTTTGTCACGCTGTTCATAAGGGAACTTCGCGATTCGCTCAAAACTGTTCGGCCAGGCCTGAAGTTGATTGCCTGCGTCAATCCAGATCCTGCGAAATGTTTGCAAATCAGCCTCCAAGACTGGGCAACCTGGTTGGACGAAGGTCTGATAGATGGCGTTACCACCATGATCTATGAGCGCGACACCAACAACACGATTGTGAACGTCCAGACCGCAAGCAAAGCGATTCGCGGACGTGTGCCGCTGATTGCAATGATCTGCCCCGAATACGACAACCTGCCCACCCCCGAACTACTTCGTCAAGGCAGTCTCAAAAGCTTGCAGGCCGGGGCGGATGGCGTGGGATATTACCACGAAGGATCGGTCTTTCGACTGAAGCTGTGGGACACTATCAAAGAAGTGGCGGGTTGGAAACTGCAGGACGTTCGCGCGCAGCCCGTGGATTATGTCTTGAATGGCAGCTTTGAAAATGCTCTGGACAGTTGGGCGGTGGGCACCGGCAGCGGTATCGCGCTGGCGGACGAAGGACGCACCGGCGCGCACGCATTGAAGTTCGATCTCTCAAAGAACGCGAACGCGCGCCAGATCATCGATCGCGGCTTTATCTCACAGGGGAACGCCGTTGAACTCACAGGCTGGGCGAAGCACGAGCAGGCCGGGCCGGCAAAGATGGAAGTGGAAATCACCATCGCGTATTCCAAGTCGCCTGAACGGCGCTTCCGCGTTCCGATTGAACTGGGATCCGACACGCAATGGCAGCAATTCAGCGCGAGCGTCGATCTCGGCAATCTTGCGGATCTCAAGTTCGTCATCGTGGCGCTGTGTCCGAACGGCGAAGGCGAGTGCCTGGTGGATGATGTTTCCGTCAATATCACCGCGAAGCCGGTTGATTCGAAGCAATGGGTTGTCGCAAAGGCGCAACCGGAAAAGCCCGCTGCTGAAACCAATATTGCCCGCGGGCAATTGGTGATGGGTTCCTCTTTCTGGGAAAACGGCTTCGAGTACTTTCTGGCGGTTGATGGAAATCTCTCCAGCGACAACTACGGCAAAGGCGCCGCGTGGCATTCACAGCGACCGGCGTTGAATCAGTGGATCAAGATCTATCTGCCGGAGACGTATCTGGTCACGCGAATCCGGCTGCTGAATTCTTCCGCGCAGTCAGCGTATCGCACGAAAGACTTCAAGATCGAGATCTCGACCGATGACATCACTTACCGCGAAGTAAAGAAGGGCACGATGCCCGACGATGGTGAAACCTGGGTCGAGATCAAAATTCCCCCGACGCCGGCAAAGTATGTTCGCTTCACGGGTCTCACCGGTTTCAATTTGGAGTATGCCGTCGGATTGAAGGAAATCGAACTCTATTGAGCATCGCATTATTCGATCAGAAGGATACGAGAAATGAACGGCACCCAATCGAGACCGCTTTCTGAGCGGATTTATGAGCCGAACATCATTCACAACCCCCGCACTTTTATGGGAATCTGGACGCCGCAGGGGTGGCGCGTTCATCGTAAGCGCTTCGCAAACGCACGCGTAGTGAGCGTTGCCTTGGACGGTGATGGAAAGACGACATTCTTCCCCGAAGCTCTTCTGGATCCGAAAACCAGGCGCGTCGAATGGCAGGATGGGGGGTCATCCGATTGTTAAACTCGCCAGGACGCAATCAGCCGGTGTGGGTTGAGTATCATCATGATGCTCCTGCGGAAAAAGGAAAAGGCAACATCGTCGTTCATCTGTATCAGGAATCCTGATCATCGAAGCTATGCGTTTTGAATCGACCTATTTGCCGATGGAGCAGAAAGCGCGGTGGCTGCGTGGGAATCATCATGGACATTCGACGCTTTCAGACGGCCGCGAGTCGCCGGAGGAAAACATTCGGGCTTATGAGGCGCAGGGGTATGAGTACTTTGCATTTTCAGAGCACGATGTCCTCCTGGATGTGAGGCAATATCAGCAGCGCACACACATGTGTCTCTTGCGCGCGGTGGAAGTGACGTCTAAGGATCGTCAGACGTTAATGGTGCTGGGCGGACGAAGCTGGCCGATGCCGGTGGAGCAACTCACCCCGCGGGAAATCATGCTGCGGGCGGAGGCGGCGGGGGATCTGTTCATCTACGACCATCCGAACTGGGAATTCAAGCCCGGTCGACTTCACGCCACCGAAGAAGAATTGCTGTCGATGCCCGAATTGAACGGCATGGAAATATACACAGGCGTTATCCATCGCTATGCCGGACTCGCTGAATCCACCGATCGCTGGGATCGCATGCTCAGCCTGGGCAGAAGAAATCTCTTCGGACACGCCACGGACGATCAGCACACCGTGCGCGACCGGTTCGTCGCATGGAATTGCGTGCAGTCGCCGGAGGACCAACTGCTTGAAGCGGATGACATCATTAACGCGTTGCGCACGGGACGGTTCTACGGCAGCAGCGGCGTGAACATTTCCCGGCTTGGAACGAATCCCGCCGGCGACACGATTCGCATTGAATGCGACGCTGATGAGATTCATTTTATCTGCCGCTCGGGCGTCATCGTGCGGCGGGTATTCGGCGGCAGCGGACAGCTTTCCGTGCAAGATCTCGCTGATTTCGAGTTCGGCTATCCGCGCGATTGGTCAATGGAGTCACGCTTTATGTATGTACGCATTGAATGCTACGGGAAGGGCAGCGCCAAGGCGTGGTCGCAGCCGTTCTGGCTGAATTTAAAAGGATAGTCTGATGCAAATATCGCTGCTGCGGCACGTGACGGTTGCTCTTTTGTTGTTGCTGGTCCTGCGATCGACACGCGCGGATGCACCCGTTGGCCGTGTAATCGTCACGTCCGGTGTTGCTGAACATCAGGTGCTGCAACGCGATGCGGATGGCAAGGCGCGTCTGACGATCCGAGGGAAGGCCCAGGGTGAAGCGAAGTCGAGTCTCAAATACCGCGTGGTTCGGCGACGGCAAATCGTGGAAGGATTTGACTTTCAATCCATCACCTTGAAAGGAAACGGCGAATGGGAAACACAGCTCCCCGGTCTTCCAACCGGTGGACCGTTCGATTTCGAGTTCCTCCTGGAGGACTCCAGCGGGCGGGAGTTGGATCGCCGGAAGGTATGCGATGTGTATGTCGGTGATCTGTGGATCACCGCCGGCCAGTCAAACATGGACGGTTGCGGCGACTTGGCGCAGGCGGAAACACCCACCGAACTTGTACACGACTTTGGTTTTGGAGATGACTGGCAGGTGTCGGAAGATCCCATGCACAACTGCTATGAATCCCTTTATCCAGTCTATCTCACCAGCTATGTCTCGCGGACGAAACGAAACCCAATTGCTTACACGCTGCGCGGTGCCTGGCCGACATGGCGGTCGGACGGCAATCTGGGAACATCGCTTGGGCTCAGCTTCGGCAAGTGCGTTGCCGAACACGCCAACGTGCCGGTGGGCCTTATCCTCTGCTCGCTTGGCGGAACGACGATCGATCAGTGGTCGCCGGCGTTGAAAGAGAAGGGCGGCGAATCGCTTTACGGTGCGATGATGATCCGCGTCGCAAAATGCGGCGGCAAGGTGCGCGGTGTGTTGTGGTATCAAGGCGAATCCGATTGTTCTGAAGGCGCATCAGCCACTTACAAGGAAAAGCTCACTCAGCTCATCACCACGATTCGCACAGATCTGCATGATGCCGAGTTGCCTTTTTATGCCGTGCAGATTGGCCGGCAGATCGTTGGCAGCGAGACGTCGCCGA
>Ga0163144_10023765_pt1 | contig 12073 bp, 8 predicted proteins | sample OliLak19BULKMAT1_FD_123175 | JGI IMG/M metagenome (GOLD analysis project Ga0163144, IMG submission 123175) | Freshwater microbial mat bacterial communities from Lake Vanda, McMurdo Dry Valleys, Antarctica - Oligotrophic Lake LV.19.BULKMAT1 | ecosystem: Environmental > Aquatic > Freshwater > Lake...
GCACGCGCGACCTCGTTGTCGTTTTCGTGCAAAATACTGACCCTCTCGATTCGCCTTCCCCCGCTCTGCATCTGGCGTCCCACTCCTTGCATGAGCATCGGACGACTGCGGACGGCTTCCCGGGGGTGCTCCTCGTCGTAAAACCGCACGTAGAGGTTCCACCAGTTGTAAAAGAGTGCCATTAAATTCGCCATCAAGCGGCTGGATGAGAGCCTGTGCGATGTGAAGCCTCCCCAGCTTCACTGGTTCTTGAGTTCATCAAAACTGTTTTCTGCGTCTGCGCGATCCCGGTATTGTTTGGGCATGGATTGCGCGGGGAATGCCGCCGGATTCAGCGAACTGACCAAGACGGCGACGTCCCTGCTCCAAGGCGTGGCAGCGGCATCCCAGCCTTCCCCCTATGCGTGAGAAGGTTGACCTGAACGATCTTTTCCGCGCCGGGTTTTTCCCTCAATCGCTATCGGAGCACGGGCCGCACTTTCCCGCACTAAAATTACCTGCCGCTCGCGCGTCCAGCCATTGAGTTTGAGCGAGCTTTCCAGTGCCTGCCCGCCATCTCCGCAGTCCTGCCTCAGTGCTCCGCGGCCCATCATGGATTTGACCAACTCCTTGACCTTTGCCGTATGCCGCAATTTGAAAAGAAACGGTAACGTCAGTTCTTCAAATTCCAGCATCACCGCTTCGTTGCCATAGCCGCAATCGCCTCGCCCATGGGTAGGCGATTGAGATCTTCACTCGCCGTTCCACCGATGCCCAGCAATCCGGGATTGATCCCGTCGCATCGAACCCCGTTGATATGCGCGTAGCACCAGTGTCCGCTGAGAACACTCAAAAGCACGGTGCGCATCACCTTCCCCGCTCCCTCGTTTGCCCGTGTAGCTCAGCGGACAGTTGCGCAGAAACTCGGCCCAGCGTCCTCCCGCATGCAGAAACTGGAAAAATAAGATCAACTTTTCCTCGCGAGTCACTGGAGCCTCAATGTCCCACTCCGCGTAAAATCAGCCTCCGGGAGTGTCCACTGGCCGCGATCCCGCAGCGCCATTCACCGCCTTTTGACTCTCACCCGCAGGGTTAACAGAAATCACCTCAGCAAGCTTCTCCATGCCGCCGATTTCAGATTAGTTGCGAGTTTCTCGCCATCTTTTCATTTTCCTTTGTAGGATAATATGAGCCCGAAACATCGTCCCAACAAATGGGTGAAACTGTGCTAGCCAGAGCACTTGACGAGGAATAGGAATTTTGCATGAGCAAAATGTCTCGCTGTTACCTCCAGGCAGGAATTATCTACATCCTATGCTGGACGGGGATAAGTGCAAAAGCTGTGGAAGTATTCAAAGAAGACTTTCAGGAGTTCCAAACAGCTTCACCGCAGGGTATAAATGCGAAATGGGCGGTTATCAGCCCTGCTGAACAGGACGATATTGTCCTTTCAGATGCCGCTGAGGACGGTCTTCGCAAGAAGGAACTTGTTTTGCGTGATAATGAGCCTGAACTGACAAGCTACCTCGTGGGTACGTTCCAAGATACCATTGAGAACGATGGTCTGCTCGTCTGCCGGGTTACATTAATTCCCGAATCGGGCGACAAATTCAGCGCTTTCATGCAACTCCGAAATAATTTCGAATCAGCGGTACAATTACGTTTCATGGGGCGGAACGGCAAGCTGGAACTCAAACAGCCGGAGGAATTCGGGTGGAAAGAGCTTGCTCAGTTTGAGGATGGCAAATCAATCCGCATCGAGATTGTGCTCAACATGGCAGCATCGAGCTGCGACATCCGTATCGACGGAGAAACAGTGGCAAGCGCCGAACCGCTGCTTTCATCTATCTCAGGGATCAATCGCATCGAGTTCTCGACAGGCATTAAAGGCGAATCCCAAGGGAAGCTCATTCTCCAGAGTGTCGAAATCACCTCAGTAAAGTAATTTTCGTACGCAAACCCAATCAACATCAGAACCATGAACACAGCACCAATGACCTCCATCACTCTCACGCGCTGCCTGCTCCTCCTCGGATGCCTTGCACCCTCACCATCAGTTTTAGGCGAGGGCATCTTATCTGGCAACTTCGAGTCTGGGGGCGTCACCTATCCGCTGGTCTCTAGGGCTCTGGAAGCCGACGGAATCGATCTGAACCATTAACTAACAAACACAATCACACATGAAACTTTGCCCCTCCTTTTTAACGCTGACCGAGATGACCTTCGTTCTCCTCGGATGTCTCGCATCCATGCGGGCCGAGGAAACGGCGACCCACCACAAGACCTTGCTGATTGTTGCCAATCTGGAGGGCAACGAGAACCTTGGAGGCAGTTTTGCTGATCCGGAGATCGTGCAGGCGCTCGCCTCGAAGGGCTGGATTGTGGAGGCACGCGGACTGAACGAGCTCACTCCCGAGCACTACGCTGCTGCCGACGCTGTCGTGTATATTCAACAGCCCTACCGTGGAAATCGGCCGGGTGTGGAAATTCAGCGGGCGTTTATCCCGGGATTTCTGAAGTTCATCGAAGGCGGGGGGAACGCCCTCGTGCTCTTCGACGATCGTTATTTCCATGTGTTCGAACCGTTCAATGAATGGCTGGGGCCACTCGGCGCACGGGTCGTTCGCGAGCAGGTGATCGACTCCAACAAGGCCAACCTCGGCACCTTGCAGGTGGACCGTGATATTAGCTACATTCTCACACAGAACCTGAACCGGGAGCATCCGTTGACGCGCGACATCGAGCGGTTTTCGCTGATTAAGCGCGGAGGTGGCGAGATGTCGTATCCGATTGTTTTCGCCGAGCCGTGGGTTCCACTCGTCTCGGCGGAGGCGACTGCCCGGTCGGAAGATACATGGGCTAAAAATGAATCGAGCTATCCCTCGGCCCCCGTGATCATCGCTACCCGGCCACTGGGAAGAGGTTCTCTGACGGTCTCAGGCATCCATTCCGGGAGCAACTTCTTGCACGGCTCGCACCGTCGTTTCGACGGCGGTTTTTTTCTGCGTAATGGACATGCCGATTTCTTGCTGAACTGGATTGAGTCGGCTGGCCGTCGCTCGAGCCGGATAAGCGACACAATGCCTCCCGCGGTCAAGACCGGCCCGAGGGGGCTCATCGAGTTCAAGCCCGTGTCGGATCAGTCACCGAACAACGCGTGGCAGCGCGGCTTCATTCTCGAACTCGACGCGCTCCCCAAGTCGCTGGATGTTTGGCGCGACGTGTTGCTTGACCGGGTGGATTGGGTGGCTGTTTCGGTGCCCGGCGAAGGAATGCCAAAAAAGGAAGATTTGGAGGCGTGGCGGGCGTTGTGCGAGACCGTATCGAGCGACAAATTGCGCTTTCTCCCGGCGACACGCGTGCGCGATAGTTTCGGCAACGCCTTCGCCTTGATCGCTCCGGTGAACTGGCCTCTGCCTCAGGGGCGCCAGCGGGCAATGAACCATATCGCGCGCGAAATCGACGGACATCCGGTCATCTTGGACGTGCATAGTAACCCGTGGCCGGTCGAAAATATCGGTGGCTTCCAAGGGTTTCCTTTCATCACATATCGCAACGGCGTTCGTGACATCGACCTTAAGACCTACCGTTACCTCCAGGCGGAGGACTGGTTTCTCATTCCTCATGTCGTTGTGGAAGGCAGCTCGCCGGAGGCCGTTTCGGGGCTCCTCGCTGACGGAATGCATCTCACTTATATCCCGGCCGAGACGCCTGCTCAGGTGATGAACCATATCCCGTATATTTTCCACAATCCCCGCGAGGCGTTTGTTTCCAGCGGCCCGCGCATCATGCGCGCCAAGCTCGCGGGACCAGGCCTCGTGGAGGATCCGTGGGAAGGTGAATATTATCTATGGTCCGGACCGCAGGACGAGGCTCGATACCACGCTGTGGTTGAAGGCCTAACGGGCAACATGCAGTTGCGCATTCACCGCAACCGTCTGCTTTGGCGCCAATATCCAACTAAGGACGGACGTTGGGAGCTCGACCTGCCGTTTCAATCGACCGAGGCGGCGCACAATTACTGGTTGGAAGTCTGGGCAGGCGACGAGCTTGTGGCCATTTCGACCGTGTCGCGGAGTCGTCCCCTTCGCCATACGGCGCACGGCGGCGGCGACCGGATGAACCTCTATCACAAAATGAGTGCGCCCGGTTCGGACGGAAACCTGCTAATGCGAGGCGGGCAGCGTTTTTTATACGGACATTTTGGCTTCAACATCGGCTGGGGTGACACCCTTGAAACCCGACCTCCGGTGAAGGGACGGGAATGGTCTCCAGACGGCTACGAATGGGGCAACCCGACGATCGGAATCTCTCAAATCCGCCTCGCGCCACAGGTCCGTCTCCCCGGTCAACCCGAATTCGGCGTCTCGAAACCGCATCGTGCGGGCTACGCGCTCGCGGCCGAGGAGATGGCAGTCTTGCGGGAAAGTGTGGATCGAATGGAAGTGTTGGTGGATGGCCAGCGCAAGGTTGTGCCCACCGCCTATCTCTCTGCGCATTCCACTTACTACATCCCACCGTGGAGCTTGGACGGCATCTCTACGATGCTGGTTACGACGACGCTCCGGACGAAGCAAGACGTCACGCTACCGCCCGGCGAAGGCGTTAGGTGGGTCGAGGCGATCACACGCTCTCCAAACTTTTGGGACACCTTGAGCGTGCGTTCGGGCGGGACGTGGCAGCACCTGAAACGGCGTGACACCAAGACGACCAGCGGACAGTTTGAGGCCGCCGTTCTGTGGCCCGATCCAGCGCAGAGCATCATATTGATCCCCCAACCCGGCGCATTCACCCGCCTCCAGGTTCGTGACACTACCGGCGGGCCGTCGTTGTCGCTCTCGACTTACATGGAGGGCGGCGATTGGGATGTAAATTCCACGATCACCTTTTCCTATCTCTACGCAGCGACTTCCCAGAAAGACACAGACATCGAAGCGGTCCTTGAGCCGGCATTGGCATTGTGGAGGCCGGACGATCCATCCGTGCTGCTCAATCTGTCGCGCGGACGGTTGCGGGACTGGTTCGGATTTCCTCGTGTGTCGGCAGATCGTTCGGCGGTCGCCTACAAGCTCGGTACGATCCCCGAGAAACTGGTGCTGCCCATCGCCGTCGAGGGGCTGTATGAACGCTGGCCGGCGTGGCTCGCTGGCGTCTCGTGGCGGCCGCTGGCACAATTGGAAGGCACGGCCTATGCTACTCATTTTCCCGACGCATCGGGATCAAGTTTCCAGGCGGGAAGTCTCGTCATGGTATCCAATCCAGCGATACAAATCGACGTGCGCCGCCTGGCCAGCCGGACGGTGGACCTCTGGGTCCATAACCCGACGACGCAGCCACAACGCTTCGAAATCACTCCGGTGCTTACTGCTGGAAAGCCCAAGACGCTTCTCCTGCAGCCGGGCGAAGATCACGAGGTGCGTTTCGAGCTTCCGTGATGGAACGGGAACCTGACGGAGCGGGCGATCCCCCACGAGTGCTTCTCGTCACAGCGAACCTGATCACGAACGAGAACCTGCGTGGATTTTCCTCGATCCGAAAACTCGGTCGCGAGGTAGCGAGCGAAGGCAGGGGCTTCGACGAAATTGCGGATGCGCAGCTAGACGTGGCATCGTCCGTTTTAATTAACTCGTAGCCTTGCAGCGTGAACCTCGCCGGTTGGGAAGTGCAGCGTGGAACTGCGCCAGCCGTGGAGCGTTATCTGCAACGTGGCTGCAAGATGTTTTTTTTGGCACCGGATCGGGAGGGATTTCTTTATCTGATAATCCTCGCGACCGGCAAGATGCCTGAGTTCCGTTAGTGAAGTTGCTCTCCTGTCCTCCGACCGCAGGATGCGGAAAACCGCGTGCCCGGTGGTGTGGAAGGGTCACGGAGCGTAAACTCCGTAGCCCAATCCGATCTTGGCTCGCCGAGGAGGAGCGCGCGTCTTCGCCCCTTCCTTTTGGATTTACCAATCATTGCGTCACCCGCTCGTAGATCCTGTCTTTTTGCAGTAAAAATGCGCCTTGCTCTGGATGGACAAGACCTCCGCTTTCGAGATCGCGAAGAAGGCGTGTCTCCGGCACCGGAACGAGACCGTCTGTGCAGGACCACAAAACTCGTTCACCTGCCATGTCTTCCCAGACACATGCCTGAAAACCTTGCAGCCAGCCCAGCGGTCGGTGCATCCGGGGCCTAATAACGGCGAAACGGCGGTTGAGCGTCGCGAGATCGCCATTCTGCCCCAACAGTTCTGTGTCTCCTGTTCTGCCCTCCCATACGTGCAATCCGGCAAAAAGAGAGCTCCGCATGGCGAGAAACCGCCCATAATCAATTTCCTTAAGATCCAACCCGGATCGGTCGCCGTGGGGGCCGTGCGCGTAGGGCACCATGGACAGGCCGAAAAACGGCCACCGTTCGTAATGCCCGAGCCGCTCGCCAATGATTCCATGGGAAGAAATACCGAACGGCGTCCATGCCTCAACGAATTGAGTGATGCCCATTGCCTGTAATTCGCGTTGGATCGCCAGGACTTCGCGAACTTGAGGCAGCCGCGCTCCGCCCTCCTCCGTGACGACCTCGAGACCTAGACTGTGATAGGCGTCCAGCCAAAGCCCTCGGACGCCAGCGTCGCGCACCAAGCGGATCGACTCAATCAGCTCCGCACGCACGGCGGGATTTTTCAGGTTGAGCACCACGAGGTCGTCCCCTTCGGCCAGACGCGTCGCGGTGAACCCCTCACGACGCGACAAGTTCGATTCTTTCGACACATGGAAGCCAAACCAGGCGAGCACCTTGATGTTCTCTTGCTCGGCAGCCGCGCAAAAGTCCCGCAGCGCCTCGATTCCGCCCCACTTCTCCGCGACCCGGTGGTTCCAAACGGACATGCTGCTGAACTTGCCTCCCTCCGTCGCACTGCTTTCCCAGATGGGGCCGACGGAGACCCATTCGACACCCAGTGCCCGCAACATGGGCAGGAGCGGTTTTGTCAACTCAAACCGAGGTCCGGTCGCCACCATGAGTCCGGCATCGGGCAGCTTCAAGCCAGCTGCTTCGCGAACACGTTCCCGTTCGGCCCAGGCGATACGAAGCCAAAAGTTTCCAATGCTAACGGATGATGTTTCATGCACGCCATTCCGGGTAAGGAGAACGTCCCGCCAGACTCCGGTCGGCGGTGTGCCATCGAGAAAAGAGTGGTCTGTAACGACCAACGAGGGGTCGTCGCCACCCGTCTTGTGGCCCGCCATCTGAAGCGCGGGTTGGTCGAGCGACACGAGTAATCCGTCGCCTGTGTCCGATACCTGAAATTCAAAGCCATCTAGCTTTCCGAAGCGACTATGAAGCCGGCCCTCCACCCAAGTGTCTACTTTTTTGTTTTGCGCCCGTTTGCGCGAGGGTGGGAGTGCGGGTTCGTCGGACCCCGGAAAGGTGGGGCCATCCCAAGGTGTGGGTGCGTCGGCCATGCCGGAGCGATAGAGTTGCGGGCCGTAGATGCTAGCGATCACGTGGGTTGTCTTTAGCGGGTTTCCACCCAAAATCCACCTGGCCGTCTCAACGATTTCGGCACCCGGGCGGTTCCATCCCTCCACGCGATACCGATAACGGAACCCGTTGAATGGCCATGAGTCGACCTGGCGTGAGGTCGCTTCGAAGGCCACGTAAAGTCGAACATTCGGAAGCGCCTCCGACCGGAACACAGCTTCGGCGGCCAGCGGTCCACTGCGAATGACTTGCAGGAGTGTCCAACGGCTGTGGCTGTCGTCGGTTTCCGCGAGCGCGACGTTGAGAATCGGGCGATCCGAGCCAACTGGCACTCCCTCAATCGAAACCGCACGAATTAGGTCACCGGCGGTTAACTCCGAGTCGTTGCCCAAGGTGATGAGGACATCACCCAATTCTATTTTCCGGGAAGCCGTCTGCCCTAAAAGTTCGAGGGAAAAAAAAGCGAAAGTGAGAGCCAGTGGGATCCCACGTCGGGCGGGGGTAATCATTCAAACTAAAATAACAAATCGGCGCATCTACCAGCAAGGATGGTTTCCCCGCGTCGGTAGGACGATCTTCTCATGCCGTGACGACTGACGCGCGTGCGCCCAAAATTAACGTGAGTTAGGAAAGATTGCGCATATCCGCCCACGGTATCGGGAACAATCTCCGCAGTCGCGGAACCTATTCACCTGAGCACGTCCAGCCCCTGCCATCTAAGAAGATGCGGGCGCAAAAAGCCGAGTCGCCGAATTATTTCTTAAATATAGTTCTATCCAATTGGCGTGGAACATGATAGAAAACATGCATGCGTCATATTGTTGTGCCTGAGTCTCTCTCACCATTCCCAAAGCCGCGCCAGATGCTCACTAGTCGAGCGGCGATGGCGTTCCGGATGCAAGGTAATCAGCGCCAGCAGTGGTTTGATCCCCTTCTTGCCGATACGCCGTCACTGAATAATGGCGAGTGTAAAAACCCCCTCGGAGGTTGCACTAAGAGATTCACGAAGGCCCGAAAAAGTTAACTTTTTCATTAAGAACCCTGCCGCAGGTCGAGATTGTGGGATGCGGTTATCACTCACATTCTGCGGCTCAGGGCAAACGACCTGAGTAGCTCCCTATATTGGTGCATTAATCAACGAAGCCTACCGCATCAAGGTAGATACTTCCGCTTTCAGCCGTCTTGCTCACATCCCCGTTGACCCTGAATCTTATCAGATTTATCCTTGAAACATCTGGATTGGTTCCGTAGTTGGCAAAATCGCTGTCTGTTTTGAGCTCGTACCGCTGCCACTTGCCATCCTCAACAGTAAAATTATATTCCAAAAAGCCTCCGTTTGTGCTATAAATCAAAAGCTGAAGCAAAGCGTTCGGCATAGGCGGAACCTTTATATAAAAAACAAACTTCCTGCCGCTAAGGTCTGTCGGTGTGACGGTTTTATTGAAATCAACATAATCGAAACCTGTCGCCGCCGTTACCTGATAATCAAGCCGTCCGCTGCTGCCCTCTTGGGTATTGACGGTATCAACCGAAATGGTACCGCCGCCAGCGGCAGAACCTTTGCCTACTGCCCAATCAGAAATATTCTTAAAATCCTCAATAAACACAAACGGATCATAAGGTTTACTGTATTCAGTAACCAGCTTGTTAGCAAGCTTGCCAAGCGGACTCAGGGCAAGACCTTCAAACATCGGATTAAGAACACCCATATAGAAACCGTCCATCCCATACTTCTTCGCCTGCCGTGCGGAATTATCCAACGAATACAGCGAGGGCTGAACATCTATCTCACCTATCACTCTAAGACCGATAGACTGCAAATACGCGACATCCTCTTTGTGCTGCCAGTCTAGAGCCGCTATCTGTGCATAATCAAGCAGCCCAAGCCGCCTTAAATTCTCGGAATAAAACAGCGGATACCTTGCCGAATAAAAACGCATCGGATACGTGGGCAGCGTGTGGGGCATAGCCATCCAATACTGTGGCTCGAATACTTCCTTAACGGCGTTTGCCATAAATACATAGTATTCAAGCATACTGTAACGATAAAAATCGGTAAATACCCAGTGTTCCCTGTCGGGATACCACCCTTGAGGCGGCATAATCGTATTAAAATTGCTATAGCCACTTATCCAGTCGGCATTGAGGGAGGAAATATCGTTGTTGTAATAGGTCTTGAGATAATTTCTATACGCTGCTATCGCATAGTCGTCAAACGCCCATACATTGCTCCATTCGTAACACATCTCACTCTCAAGACCCGGACATATCTGGACGGCATTAACATATTGCAGGTAATTGTTGGCCTTCAGATCGTTGAGACAGGCTACAATGTGGTCATGCCACATTTGCCTTGCCTGCGGATTCCAGGGCGAAGTAAATGTGCCGCCGTCGGTCTGAATGACGCCGTTTTGATTTTTCACTAAAAGCTCCGGGTGTTCTATTACATACGTACCAGGATGATTAAAGAACTGTATAGCCGCTATTTTACCTGCTGTGTTTATTGTCTTTAGTACTGATTTAGCATAGGCTGTGCGATTGGTGACAAGTGGCTTATCGAAAAAACTTATAGGTACGATATGTATTGTATTGCCGACCTGATTTGAAACCTCAAGCGTTGCCCTTGGTGGCGTGCCCCATGTGTCAAATACGGGTGATGGTATCGATTTAGCCGTAAGCGGAGCCGCTACAAGACGCGGCTGAGCCAGCATCATAGAGTTCAATTTCAACGTGCCGCTGCTGCTGCCAGTAAGCTCAAATCTGAAAGAAGTTATCGTGCTGTAATACAGACATACTGGATTTTGAGCCGGTATCACAATGTGTTTATAACCGGTAAAATTCAATGTTACCTGTGAAAGCGAGATCCACTGACCGCTTGGATTATGATAGCAGTACATCTTCAGGGTATTGCCGCTGCCGTCACCTTTGATACGAAATCTTAAAAGCTCGGCTATTAAGTGGCCGGCTCTAAGCGGGTAATTCAAAACCACACGGCCCTGTGAAGGGTTGTAGTTGATAGAAAGGGTCTGTGCATCCTGAGAATCCCTTGAAATCTCTACGTTGCCGGTTGTCTGCCAGAGGTTGCTGAGGTCAGATGCCGTTACGGGTAAGTTCTCGGTGTTTTCACCGAGGACATCAGCTAACGGCGCAGTCTTTCGAACATTGTCGATTCGAACATTGTCGATTTTTGCCGTGCACAGGGTGCCTTTCTTGTGACTGGTGACAGCAAGGCCAATTGATACCACATCCCCCATTGGAATACTCGCCGAGCCCAACTGCTCCCACGCCACCCCATCAGGGGAAGAATATGCGAGGAACAAATTGCCCGAGCGCACAAGCCTTACCCAATAGGGCACATTTATTCCTGCGCGGGTTGTCGAATATGAATTCGCTCCATCCGCCAGGCGTCGCTGAAAGGCGACCCCTTGCGATGGCGTGACCACCACCATGGCGTGCCTTGAGCCGACAGCCTGGGATTCGCGAATCATCACCCCGGCTTTAGCCCAGGGGTTGGTATTTTGAACAGAGGTGACACGGGCGACAATTTCGCCTGAACCAGTCATAGCGGTTGAAATAAAATGAAAGGAATCAGCAGAGCCCCAAACATCCGCCCCAGCGCCCGAAACCGTAAATACGCCACTAATTTTGTCATAAAACGAACTCCCGAGTGCCCCGGTCACTCCAATATCTTTGACGTTCCACACTTCCTCGGCCTTCGCCCTGCAAACACAGAAGGTGCAGAGTAGAAAGCTTATTAAAAATGCCAACGCCATTTTTGAAACAAGTGGCGATGCGACGACTCGGCAGGCGGCTGAAGTGACGAACGAAGGGGGGTATTTCATGAATCATACAAGCCAACTCCCGGCGTTCTCGACAAGGACACAAACTTTCGGCGACCCGGACGTTTTCTCTCTATGCCCGTTGATTTAGTCCATTTGAAACGGATGGCAATATCTCGTTTCTTAGATGCGGGCGCAAAAACAAAATGCCGGATTCTGTCATTTCGACCGATGAACGCATTTTTTTCGCTCTGACGGCGTGAAAACCGCGGCGGATGCGCACGGGCGGGTTTGCGGCTGTGAGCGGCGGCATAAACCGGCGGAATGAGGACGCATTGCGGCAGGAGTGGTGCTTATGTTCTACTTCCCAGGGGCCTTTTTCGCCTTTTTGTTGCGGGCGAGCGCGATCTTGGCTGCCGCGCAGATATTCCACCCCGCCGCTTTGAAAAACACTGCCATCGCCACCGCTTTGATCCCTCGAACCTTCAGGGCTTTTATTCCCGTCTTTCGATCCAGAGCTTCATACACTCCCTCCACTCCACTGCGCTTGGCGTATTGCTTCTTCCATTCCGGCGTTTCTTGTTCGGCACGCCGTTGATCCAAGGCGATTTTCTTTTCTTCCGCCGCGGTAAATGTCCGAACAGTTCCTTGTGTCTCGCAACACGCGCTTTCGCGGCTGGTCTTCTCCACTGGCCCACCGGCTGGCGATACTAATGTGACACCGAGCTCCGCGTTCATTTCCACATGGGCCTGGCTGCCATAAGCCGTGTCGGCGAGCATGGTTTGCGGCAGAGTTCCCATTCGTTCCTGTTGCTCGTAAACGGCTTCCAGTGAGGCACTGTCACTCACTGCCGCAC
>Ga0163144_10023766_pt1 | contig 12073 bp, 10 predicted proteins | sample OliLak19BULKMAT1_FD_123175 | JGI IMG/M metagenome (GOLD analysis project Ga0163144, IMG submission 123175) | Freshwater microbial mat bacterial communities from Lake Vanda, McMurdo Dry Valleys, Antarctica - Oligotrophic Lake LV.19.BULKMAT1 | ecosystem: Environmental > Aquatic > Freshwater >...
GGAGCGTGCCGCTGCCAGAAAGTCGCCGCCCTTAAAGCGCGCTCGCAGGGCTCTTGTGTCCCGATTCAAGTAGTCCATGACCACCAACGCCCCGAGATAGAGCGCAGCCACTGCGCCCGCGGTGCCTAGCATGGCGAGTTCAACGCGGCGGATCTTCCCCAAGCGCGTGCAGAAGACGATCAGAGCGCCGAACGTGAATATCGCCAACACCATGATCACCGGATTCCCAATCGCCCAAGGATTCTTGATGAGGGCCCACTCGTAGGCCGCGCCTAGCGCCGCAGCGCCCACCCACTGCATAAGCCACGCTGGGATGGCCAGCGGGAGAACCTTTTAATACCGGTGCTTTCGAGCGCATAACAATTACTCGGGGTGGTCTCCGGCGCCTGCGGGACGAAGTGTCCGCCGCGTGTCGCCCAAGAAGTCGAGCCAACGGTACGCCCGACCATTCTCTGAACTTGAACTCTGAACTCTGAAGTTTCCCCCCGCCGTTATGCGAAAGCCGCGCCGCGCGTGTTCCTGCGGCCGCCTTTCCGATTCGTGCAGTCCCCCAGTAGCACTCCCTCCCAACTTTCAACGCCCCAAAGAGAACCAAGCCGTTAGGTATACGTACAATCTAGCAACATGAGCCGCGAAAAGTCCAGTTTCCTCAGCACTGAAATTCGCCCTTCCGCGACCAACGTTGCCGCGTCCCACCTCCCGCCGGCGCACGCGCCCACCGCTTCCTTGCCGCACCCTCGGTCGCCAATCACCCCTCAAACGTTCCAACGTCTCAATAACACGCCATCCCGAGAAAAAAGCGCGAATAGACGAAGACTTAAACGTTTCATCCGCCATTTCCGCATCGTAAACCCTTGCAAAACAACCACTTATGAAAGATGCCCCCGCTCCGTCTAAGTCTTCATGAGGGAAATCGCCCGTGAAGACTTAAAGCCACCCGCCCCCGCTCCCAGTTTCATAACTCCAGTAAAAATAGGTATTTACAGCGCTCCATCCCCAACCCTCTAAGTCTTCAAGCAAAGTTGCCCCTTGTCGAAGACTTGAAGACTTAAAAGCCCGCCGGCTCTCCAGCAGTCGAACTTTCCGCACGCCCAAGTCGCCCACACCTCCCACCGGAACCATCACCGCAGGAGGGAGTCAATAACCGGGGGCGGGCCGTGGTATGATCCCCTCTCGTCCCCGCACGAAACCCGGTCTGGGTTTGGTTTGAAATGGATACTGCATTCCCTTGCGGGCGCTTGTGCGCGGGACATGGAACCGAAGGAAACGAACTTGGAGCCAAGAAGCATGTTGCAACGAAAAACTGGTCGTTCGGGTTGGATGAGTCGGCGAAACGTGATTGCCGGGGCTGTGATCGCGGCCGCCGCGGCGGGCGCTGCCGCGCTGATCGGAATGGGGGGTGCCCCGAACGCGGACCCGATCAAGATCGGCCACTACGGCTCGATGACGGGCGCTGAGGCGACCTTCGGCCAATCCACCGACAACGGGATCATTCTCGCCGTCGAAGAGATCAACGCCAAGGGCGGACTGAACGGACGCAAGATTGAACTGATTACCTACGACACCAAGGGCGACAGCGGCGAGGCCGGCAAGGCCGTCACGCGGCTGATCACCAGTGACAAGGTGACGGCCGTCCTGGGCGAAGTCGCCAGCACCCTGAGCCTCGCGGGAGGCGCGGTCTGCCAGCAGTACAAGGTTCCGATGATCACGCCCAGTTCGACCACCCTTCGCGTGACAATGGGGCGCGACTACGTTTTCCGCGTCTGTTTCATGGATGACTTCCAGACGTGGGCGCTGGCCAAGTTCACGATGGAAACCCTCAAGTTCGACAAGGTCGCGATTCTTTACGACCAGAAGCAATCGTATAGCAAGGGCCTGCGCGATGAGTTCACCAAGGCCTTCGGCAAGATCGGGGGCAGGATTGTCGCCGACCAGGCCTACAGCGGCGGAGACAACGATTTCTCCGCCCAACTCTCCAACATCCGCGAAGCCGGCGCGCAGATCATGTTCGTCCCGGGCTATTACTCCGACGGCGCGGCGATCGCCATCCAGGCCCGCAAACTCGGAATCTCGATCCCCCTGCTCGGCGGCGACGGCTGGGATAGCGAGCAACTCGGCAAGATCGGCGGCGATGCGATCATCGGCTCATACTACTCGAACCACTCGGCCCCCGACCAGCCCGAGATGGTCGACTTTGTCAAGAAATACAAGGCCAAATACAAAGGCCAGACCCCCGACGCCCTTAGCGGCCTGGGGTACGACGCGATGAACATCCTCTTCGCCGCGATGCAGAAGGCCAAGACCCTTAGCGGGCAGGACGTTCGCGATCAGATCGCCGCGACCAAGGGTTTCCCCGGCGTCACCGGCGTCATCACGCTGGACAAGAACCGCAACGCGACCAAGTCGGTGGTGATCGTGAAACTCGCGAAGAACGGGCAGGGCGAGATCGTCCCCACGTTTGTGGCCCGCATCGAGCCTGAGCCTTCGACGGGCGAAGAACCCAAGAAGGACAGCCCCAAGGCGGACAAGCCCAAGTAAGCGACGCGGCGTTTGTCTGCGAAGATGCTGAAATGCATGTGAAACGCCCGGCTCGGATGAGTCGGGCGTTTTTTCTATGGAGCAACACCGATCCGGGAAAAAGCCGTGCGCGGACTGCCATGGCCGCAACCAAACTGAATCATCCGCGGAGGAACGCACATCCGCGCAGATAGGAGAAGAACGGGGACTCCCGCGCGGTGTAGCCGCAAGCATGGCGGGGGAGCGAACCCACAGACCGCAGTCCGCGGTCGATGATGGGGGAGTTGTCGGCGAGGTGCAGGTCATCGTCGGAGTCGCCGCGGATGCCGTTGGCGCAATCGCGGTCAACAAAGTGTTGAGATAAATGGCAAATCGCAAATAGCAACACGCTCAAGAGAGAATGCCGCCATCGACGCCAGTGGCTGTTCGGCACCGAGGTTCCTCAAAGCAGTGACCTCGGTGGCACGATTTTGGTGGCTTGATGAGACACGATCACTTGCGGTTGCGCCGACCGGACTTTGCGATCCATCCGTTGCGCCAGAACAGATAGACCATCACCGCGGCGATCAGGGCCATGACGCCAATAATAGTGATGTACCCGTACTTCCACCTCAGTAAGGGCATGTTCAACGGATGGGTGGTGTCAAAGTTCATCCCGTAGATTCCCGCGATGAACGAGAGGGGAATGAAAATGGTCGTGATGATCGTCAGCACCTTCATGATCTCGTTCATGCGGTGGCTGGCCATCGTCAGGTGCATTTCCATCAGGCCGGTGCCCAGTTCGCGGCCGGTTTCAACCAGGTCGATGATTTGGACGGTGTGGTCGTAGCAGTCGCGGAAATAGACGCGGGTGCTGTCGGTAACAAGTTGCATCGAGTCGCGGTGGAGGACACCGACCGCCTCTCGCAACGGCCATGCGGCGCGGCGCACGGTCAGGAACTCGCGGCGGAGTTGGTGGAGGCGGCGCATTGTCGCGGGGTCCATGTGCTGCATCGCGGCATTCTCAAGCTCATCGAGTTGCTCGCCGAGGTTTTCCAAGAGCGGGAAATACGCATCAATCGCGGCGTCCATCAGGGCGTAGAGCAGGTAGTCGGCGCTCTTTTCGCGGATGGCGGGCGAAGATTTGCGGATGCGGTCTCGAACACGATCAAAGCTATCGCCGGGCTTGTTGGCCTCCTGAAAACTCAGCACGAAACCTTTGCCCAGGCATAGGCTGATCTGCTCGGTTTCGAGAGGTTGGTCGGGGCCGCCGACGCGGATCGGAGCGCGCAGCACGACAAAGAGGTAGGTGCCGAAGTCCTCGACTTTGGGCCGCTGGTTGGTGTTGGCGACATCGGCGAGGGAAAGTCGGTGCAAACCCGCCGCTTCGCCCACGGCCTCGAGTACGGCTTGATCGCCCACACCATCGACATCGAGCCAGACGACGGGCCATTTGTCGGAAAGCAGGTAGTCTTTGAGTTGATCGGGATTCCTGAGCGAGCATTCCTCCGTGCCTTGCGGGCCGTATGCGATGAGGCGCATTTGGGCGGGGGAAGCGGTGGGATTGTTGGGAAGGGTGCCGGGAGGGGAGCCGGGGGGCGGGCGGCGCTTTTTGCGGGGCCTGGGCGCGATTGGAACGGGTGGGGGAGCCTCAACGGCGGGAGGAGGGGTGGGGGGAGTTTGCTGCGCAGTTGCCGCCGCCACAGAGCCATCTTGAAATGTCACGAACGCAGCGCCGGGCTTGACGACCTGTCCTTCGGCGCTGTGGAGAATTTTTATAATACCCGTTCGCGGGCTGGGCACTTCGACTACTGCCTTGACGGTTTCCATCTCCGCCAATGGGTCGAGTGCGTTGACGCGCTGTCCTACGCGGACTCGCCATCTCAGGAGTTTCGCTTCGGGCACTCCTTCGCCCGGATCGGGAAAAGGGAATTCGTCGGGATGGGGTGAGTTTTCATTCGACATTTTAGTTTGTAGAGCCCGAAACAGCGTCGTTGTACGAGAGGCGTGGGAAGCGTAACACGCTTGGCGACTGCACGCGGCGGCGGGAGGGCGGGGGGGTGCCAATGATAATCCGATGCGAATCTCGATTCCGACTGAAATCCACGCCAATGAATGCCGTGCCGCGGCGACGCCGCAAACCGTGATGCGGCTGTGCAAACTTGGCTTTGAGGTTTGCGTGCAGGCGGGCGCTGGGGCTGGGACTGATCTTTCCGATGGGGCCTATCGCGAGGCGGGGGCGAGCATCGTTGAAGATGTGCGGGAACTTTGGTCGAAAGCGAATATCGTGCTCAAGGTGCGGCCTCCCGAGCAGCACACGGGAATGGGCGTGCATGAAGCGGACTTGCTGCCGGAGGGGGCGCTGCTGATTAGTTTCGTGTGGCCGGGGCACAACCGAGAGTTGCTTGAGCGTCTGGTGGCGAGAAAGGGAACTGTGCTGGCGATGGATTGCGTGCCGCGGGTGACGCGGGCGCAGAAGATGGATGCGCTGAGCGCGATGGCGAATATCGCGGGGTACAGGGCCGTGATCGAGGCTGCGAACTATTTTCCGCGGTTTTTCGGGGGTGTGATGACCGCCGCGGGCAAGAGCGAGCCGGCGAAGGTGCTGGTGATCGGGGCCGGGGTTGCCGGGCTGGCGGCGATCGCTGCGGCCAAGTCGTTGGGCGCGATTGTTCGCGCGTTTGATCCGCGGGCCGCGACGCGCGATCAGGTTCGCAGTGTGGGGGCCGAGTCCCTTGAGGTCAACATCAAGGAAGACGCGGAGGGGGCGGGGGGATACGCCAAGTCCGTCAGTGAGACTTTCCTTCATGCGGAAATGGCACTCTTTGCGGCGCAGGCGATGGAGGTTGACATCATCATTACGACCGCGCTGATTCCCGGCAAGCCCGCGCCAAAACTGATTACGGCGGGCATGGTGGAGACGATGAAGCCGGGGTCGGTGATTGTGGATCTGGCCGCGGAACAGGGGGGAAACTGTGCTATGACTCGGCCAGGCGAGGTTGTGTCGCACCGCGGCGTGACGATCGTGGGGTATACCGATTTGCCCAGCCGGATGGCGAGCCTTTCGAGCCAGTTGTATTCGAGCACCGTGGTCTCTCTGCTTGAGGAAGTGTGGAAAGCGGGCAAGGTCACGATCAATACCGAGGATCAGGTCGTTCGCGGGGCGCTGGTGGTGCATGAGGGCAAGATCACCTGGCCTCCGCCGCTTCCGCCTGCGCCTGTTGCACCGCCGCCGGGGCCGGAGCCGGGGGTCGCGATTGAGTTGACGCCGAACGCCCGGACGGCGGAATCGGGGGCGGGACAGCACGCCGCGAAGAAGCGTTCGGAGAGGTCGATGCTGGTCGGGTGCGTTGTGGCGGGGCTTGCGCTGGTGGGGATGGGTCTCATGAACCCGCCCGCGTCGTTTCTCTCACATTTCACGGTGTTTGTGCTGGCGTGCTTCGTCGGCTGGCAGGTGGTCTGGAACGTGAAGCCGGCGCTGCACACACCGCTGATGAGCGTGACGAACGCCATTAGCGGGATTATCCTGATCGGCGGATTGCTGCAACTCTCCGGCCCCACCGCGGCATCGCCATCGTGGGTGCCCACGATGCTTGGGGCCGTCGCGGTGCTGATCGCCACCATTAACATCACCGGCGGGTTTTTGGTAACGCAGCGGATGCTCGATATGTTTCGCCGCTGACATCGATTCATCGCCCACTGACCGGTTCGCATTTGCGGCGCGGCGTTCAAAGTTCAGAGTTCAAAGTTCAAAGTTCAAAGCCCAGCACCCCGGAAGGCACAGACCGATGCCCGATGCCCTTGTAATCACTGCGTATGTCGCCGCGAGCGTTCTGTTTATTCTGAGCCTGGGGGGGCTTTCCCGGCAGGAGACTGCGCGGCGCGGGAACATGCTGGGAATCATCGGGATGCTGATCGCGCTGGTGGCGACGGCGGCGCATTCGGGCTTCGGCGGAGAGAACGCGGCGGTGAGTTACGGCGTTCTGGCGGCGGCGTTGGTGCCGGGCGCCCTGATCGGCGCCGTGCTGGCGCGGCGGGTGCAGATGACGGCGATGCCGCAGTTGGTGGCGATTCTGCACAGTTTCGTCGGGGCCGCGGCGGTACTCGTGGGAATCTCAACATATCTGGGCACGCAGAAACAGATGACGCCGGGTGAGCACGCGCTGCATCAGATCGAGATTTTCGTGGGAGTGTGCATTGGAGCGATCACGTTCACCGGGTCGGTCATCGCGTTTGCGAAACTGCAAGGGACCATCGGGAGCAAGCCGCTGCTTTTGCCGGGGCGACACCTCGCGAACCTCGGGCTCGCCGCGGCGACGGTGTGGCTGGGCGTCTGGTTTTTCCAATCATCATCTGTGGACCATGATGGGCTGATGCCGCTGCTGATCGCCGTGGCACTGACGGGGCTTTTTGGCGCACACTCGGTGATGGCCATCGGCGGAGCGGATATGCCGGTGGTGGTGTCGATGTTGAACAGTTATTCCGGTTGGGCGGCCGCCGCGGCGGGGTTTATGCTGGACAACGACCTGCTCATCATCACCGGGGCGCTGGTGGGGAGCAGTGGGGCGATTTTGAGTTACGTTATGTGCCGCGGAATGAACAGGTCGATTGTGAGCGTGGTGTTGGGCGGTTTTGGCGCGGCGGAGGGGTCCGTTCCTGCGGGGGGCGGAGGGCCGGTTGGTGAAGTGCGGGCTGTCGATGTCGCAAAGACGGTCGAGTTGATTCTCGAATCGCGCAGCATTGTAATCGTGCCGGGCTACGGGCTTGCCGTGGCGCAGGCGCAGCACGGCGTATCGGACATCACCAAGCGGCTGCGAGACCGCGGCATCAAAGTGCGGTTTGCGATTCACCCGGTCGCGGGACGTTTGCCGGGGCACATGAACGTGCTGCTGGCGGAAGCGAAGATTCCGTACGACATCGTGCATGAAATGGAAGAGATCAACCCGGACCTGCCCGCGGTTGACCTGGTGCTGGTCATTGGCGCCAATGACATCGTGAATCCAAGCGCACAGGATGACCCGGCAAGCCCCATTGCGGGAATGCCCGTGCTGGAGGTGTGGAAATCGCGCACCGTCATCGTGATGAAGCGGGGAATGGCGAGCGGGTACGCGGGGGTTGAGAACCCGCTGTTCTATCGCGATAACACGCTGATGCTGTTTGGGGATGCGAAGAAGAACATTGATGCTATCGCGGGGGTGCTCGCAGCGAAAGAGCCGCCCGCGTCTCCCCATGCCTAGGTCAACAAGAAGAGCATGTGAATGCACAAGATTGACAGGATCGGGCTCGCGCATGGCGATGCTCGTCGTGACCGATCCCTTCCGTGCGGATGTCGACCGGGGCGGGATCGATGACTAGAATGGTGAGTAGTGTTTCGCTGCCTGGTCCGAGGGCGAGCCCGGCGCGGATGTAATGACGATGGCGGGGTCGATGGTGCTGACGTTGACGATTTCCTGCAGGTGTGGTCCGAGGGTGGATGCTGACAAAACTGGCGGGCCACGCTCGCCGCGATCAAGAAGGGGAAAACTGTGAGAGATATTGATGTGCGTACATGCGCGGTCCTCTGCGGCGCCGCTTTCCTGGCCCTTTGCTCTACGGACTCGCCTGCGAAACTTGCCGCCTCCAGCGCTGCGCTGGCGCCCTCGTGCGATCCGCCCGGTATCCCGCAGAGCCTGACGGCCACCAACGGCGGCTATTGCGACCGCGTGCGCCTCACCTGGTCCGCCGCCAACCTGGCCACCGGATACCGCATCTACCGCAACACCGTCAACAACGGGCTTGGCGCAACCCAGATTGCCACCGACACCGCCAGTCCGTTCGACGATTTCACCGCCGCGGCGGATGGCACCCATCCTTCAGATTTTCAGTCCTGATCCAACCTTTGAACACCAGTTTTTTCCCCCGCGCGGCTTCAACCGGAAACGTGCCGGTACCAACGCCAAAACCGCCGGCCCCGCCGCCGGACTGCACCTTTGCCGCCAGGTCGTACGCCTTGGTCACTTCGGCCAGAAACGCAGGCTCGTTCGCGGTGACAAACTCCTTGACGTTCGCGGCGGCATCCGGCAGAAACTGCATGTCGAAGCCGGTGAACTGTAATGGCTTGAACGCCGGGTCCGCGGACATATGCGTTTGGTTGAACCGCCGCATCCACTGGACCATCTCAAGGACTTCCTCGGTGTTCCACGTCCAAAAGTGCATTCCGCCGATCAGGGCGTTGGGGTCGCCCTTGCCGTTGATGATGTAGTCGTTGAGTTTGTAACTCGCGGGCATGCTGGCTTCGATTGAAAAAATCCTGAAGCCCATTTCCGTAGCGAGGTATTCAAGCATCCGGTGCTTCATCTGGAACGCCTCGCGCGTGCCGTGGGTAGGCTCACCCAGCGAAACGATTCTCGCGTCGCCCACCAAGGCGTTGAGCGGCGCAAGATCCGCAAACCCATGTTCGGCTTCGCAGGTCTAAAATGGCACGGCGTACTGCTTCACCCACGCCGCGGCGTTCGTGGGTGGGGGAACTTCCGCCGCGCCGGCAAACATCGGGAGAAGCGTGGTAAGGGCGAGCACGAATGGCCTGAGCATGTGAAAACTCCTGATCCTGGGAACTCGGAAACCCGCTGGGCGGACAATCCTTCGTTGCGAAGGTGGCCCGGTCATTGACTTATTCGCTTGGATGCCGCTTAAACTTGCAGTTGCTCAATGAGTACACGGGTTGTTTGGGTGTTTGTCGCCGTAAACAAGGTTCCCACGTTTTCGCCAAAAACTCAAAACATCCCACCGGGCGGGCACCCGGCGGCCCCCTTTTTGGCTTGGGTACAAAATGATCACCCCGCTGGACTCTCCGCCCCGGATGTTGAACAATGCCCCATGAGCGACGCACCCGCAACGCTGTCACCGCCCAAGCCTTCGATCGCACCGCCGAAGCCCGCCGCGGACCCCAAGGCGCGGGTCGAAAATCTCCCCCCATACAACGTTGTGCTGCTCAATGATGAGGAGCACACCTACGAATACGTGATCGAGATGATGCAGCGGCTCTTTGCCGTGAGCGCTGAGCGCGCCTTTCGGATGGCGGTCACCGTCGATACGCAGGACCGCGTGGTGTGCATGACGACGCACAAGGAACACGCCGAACTCAAACGCGATCAGATTCATTCTTTCGGGCGAGATCACCTGATGGCAATCAGCAAAGGATCGATGTCCGCCGTCATCGAACCCGCGTTCGTCGGCGGGGATGATGATGCACCTTCGGGGAAGGCGTGACCTCCCCCGCTTCCCTCCCTTCTTCGCCTCTCGCGCCTCCTCTTCCACTTGTGGTGCAGACAGAGGAACTTGATGAGGCAGCCGCGGCGTATCTAGCGGAGCATACGCGGTTGGTCGTTTGCGATTTCAAGGATGTTGAGCGGTTTGGCACGCTGCTAAAGGAAGCGGCGGGGCTTGTTGTTCGCACGTACACGCGGGTGGATCGGGCACTGCTGGATCGAGCGCCGAACCTCAAGGTCGTTGGCCGCGCGGGAGTGGGGCTTGATCGGATCGATGTCGCGGAGTGCCGCCGGCGCGGTGTCGAAGTCGTCCACACGCCGGATGCGAACTCGCAGGCGGTCGCGGAGTATGTGTTTGCGCTCCTGTTCGATGCGATGCGGCCGCGGGTGTACCTTGAGGGCGCTATCGACGATGCGGAATGGGGCAAACTGCGCAAGCGGCTGACCGCGCCGCGGCAGATTTCCGACCTTGTTGTTGGAATCTGGGGGTTGGGCCGCATCGGGACTCGCGTGGCCCGCATTGCCGGCGCGATCGGCGCGGAGGTCATTTACAACGATCTCTTGGACATCTCGCCCGATCTGCGCGGCAGCGCACGCCCCGTTTCGCGCGATGAACTGCTCCGCACCGCCGATGTGCTCAGCCTCCACATTGACCCCCGGCCCGCCAACCATCGGATTCTTTCGACCCCCACCCTTTCGCTGCTCAAGCGCAATGCGATCATCATCAACACGGCCCGCGGCGTTCTGGCCGATGCCCTCGCGCTCTCGCAGTTCTTGAAGGCCAACCCAGATGCCGCGGCATGGATCGATGTCCACGACCCCGAGCCGATTTCCGCTGATTACCCGCTCATTGGGCTGCCAAACGCCCATATATCGCCCCACATCGCCGCGGCGACGGCGGGGGCGCACGCCAATATGAGTTGGGTCGTGCGGGATGTCGTTCGCGTGCTGAGGGGCGAGCAACCGCGGCACCCCGCGCCCCGATAGCACAAACACGTTCCAGGCGCGATGGGGAGCGGGGGAGATGGCAACATGGCAAAAAGGAGACTGCAACCCGTCGCGTATCCTATTCGCTATTTGCCATTTTCCCGTTTGCTATTTGCGCCAGCACCGCCATCCGCACCAGCACCCCGTTCGTCACCTGCCGGAGAATCACGCTTCGCGGCCCATCGGCGACATCATCATCGAGTTCGACACCCCGATTGATCGGGCCGGGGTGCATGATGATCGCTGAGGGCTTCATCTGCCTCGTGCGTTCAACGGAAAGGGAGTAGCGGTCCCGGTATTCTCGGATCGAGGCGATACCCGGCGCTTTGGCGACAAGCGAAGCGCCGGCTGCGCCCGCCGCACTCCCGCCCTCCGCGCGCTCGAACTGGATTCGCAGCATCATCACCGCATCCATGCGCGGCAGCACGGCATCCAGATCGCGAGAGACATCCGTTCCCAGCGATTTGAGCGACATCGGCGCCATCGATGGCGGCCCGATGCACACAACGATTGCTCCGAGCGCCGTTAATCCCGCGATCCCCGACCGCGCAACCCGCGAGTTCATGACATCGCCGACAATCGCTATTGACAGCCCGCCCAGATCGAACTTTTTCAGCCGACCGTGCGATTCGGCGATGGTGTAAATATCGAGCAGTCCCTGCGTCGGGTGCTCATGGCGGCCATCGCCGGCATTGATGACGGGGCAGTTGACGCGCTGGGCGATCATCGCCGCGGCGCCGGACTGTTTTGCACGGACCACGAGCGCGGCCACGCCCATCGCCTCGACGTTCCGCGCGGTATCGATGAGCGTTTCGCCCTTGTTGATGCTCGAGGCTCCGCCGATCAGATCGATTACTTCGGCGCCCAGCCGCCGGGCCGCGATGCTGAATGAAGTGCGAGTGCGGGTTGAATCCTCGAAGAGGAGGTTTGCGATCACTTTGCCCGCGAGTATGGGCTTCATCGTTGATTCCTGCGAAAGCGTTCGCGCCGCGATAAGGTACGCTCGGATCGCATCGGCGGGCATCCCTTGCAAGCCAAGGAGGTGGCGCGAGCGCCCGCCCGTTGAGTTTCGCTCGCCGTCCGTGATCGCGGCGGGACTTTCCGATGTTTTCCTGTGCTTTGTGGTCGCCATCGCTTCAACGTTCCTTGTTCGTTGTGCCTTCACCGTCCCATCCACGCCAAGGAACGCAATCGTTCTACAACAGGGGCAACCTCTGGCGCAGCGGAATCAAAGACCACTGCGCGACGCGACATATCCGCGCCAAGAAAAATAGCCGTGTTTCCGGGCGACGGAAGCTGCCAATCCGAAACATCCTCGCGACCTTTCATCGCGTCGCTCAGCC
>Ga0163144_10023767_pt1 | contig 12073 bp, 8 predicted proteins | sample OliLak19BULKMAT1_FD_123175 | JGI IMG/M metagenome (GOLD analysis project Ga0163144, IMG submission 123175) | Freshwater microbial mat bacterial communities from Lake Vanda, McMurdo Dry Valleys, Antarctica - Oligotrophic Lake LV.19.BULKMAT1 | ecosystem: Environmental > Aquatic > Freshwater > Lake...
GACGACGAGCCACTGGTCATCACGGCGGCGGAGGGCATGCACCTCATCGACAGCAACGGCAACCGCTACCTCGACGGTGTCAGCAGCCTCTGGTGTAACGTGCATGGTCATCGCGTGCCGGAGATCGACGCGTCCATCCGTGCGCAGCTCGACAAGGTTGCCCACACGACCATGCTCGGCCTGGCGAGCGAGCCGGCGATTTTACTGGCCGACCGGTTGATGAAGATGGTGCCGCAGGGGCTGACCAAGATCTTCTACAGCGACGCCGGCGCGACCGCGACCGAGATCGCTTTCAAGATGGCGGTGCAGTACTGGTACAACGTCGGCCGACCTGAGAAGAACGAGTTCATCGGCTTCACCGAGGCCTATCACGGCGACACGGTCGGCGCGATGAGCATCGGGAGGACCGAGGCATTTCATCGGCCGTACTATCCACTGCTGTTCAAGACACACTTCGCGCCGACACCGTTCCCGTATCGATGGCGGTCGCCGGGTGAAGAATCGATGTCGCTCGACGAAGTGCGACGGCAAGCGCTCGTCACGCTGGCCGACCTACTCGAGGGAAACCACGAGCGAATTGCGGCCGTTTGCATCGAGCCGATCGTGCAAGGTGCGGCGGGCATGATCGTCCACCCACTAGGCTTCCTGCGCGGCGTGCGTGCGCTCTGTACGAAATACGACGTGCTGCTGATCGCCGACGAAGTTGCCGTCGGCTTCGGTCGCACGGGCAAGATGTTTGCCTGCGAGCACGAGAACGTTTCACCCGACCTGATGTGCGTAGCAAAGGGAATCACCGGCGGTTACCTGCCACTGGCGGCGACCTTTGCGACGCAGAAGATCTTCGACGCGTTCCTCGGTGACCCATGGGAAGGAAAAACGTTCTTCCACGGCCACACGTACACCGGCAACCCGCTCGCGTGCGCCGCGGCGCTCGCGTCGTTGGATTTGTTTGAGAAGAACGACGTCGTCGTTAAGGTGCAGGCCAAGTCGCCGTGGCTGGCGGCCGAGTTGGAGGCGCACATTCGTCCGTTGAAGCACGTGGGTGACATCCGACAGAAGGGATTGATGGTCGGCATCGAACTGGTTGCCGATCGGGAGACGAAGCAACCGTTTGACTCGCGCCGCCGGGTTGGTGCCGCGGTGTGCACTGCGATCCGCATGCACGGCGTCATCATCCGACCGCTGGCCGACACGCTGGTACTGATGCCACCATTGGCGATGGAGCGCTGCGAATTGAAGCAGATTGTGGACGCGGTGGCGGTCGAAGTCCTACGGTTGCAGCAATGATCCGCACTCCCAAGCTACCCACACTCTTTGTCACTGCCACCGATACCGAGGTGGGCAAAACGGTCATCGCCGGCGCGATCGCCGACTGGTTCAGGCGGCGGGGGGCGCGGGTGGCGGTGTTGAAACCCGTCGCGACGGGATGCGTGCATCGCAGGGAAGGTCTGGTGTCGGAAGACGCCGAGTTCCTCGCGCACTGCGGCGACGTTCGGTTTCCGCTGGACGTCATTTGTCCCAACCGTTACGCCGAGCCCCTTTCACCCAACGTCGCCGCAGAGCGCGCGGGTGTGCCAATGGACTGGGACGCGGTGCAACGCTCGATCGATCTGATGTCGACCGCCGACGTGCTGATCGTCGAGGGTGTGGGCGGTGTGATGGCACCGGTCGACGTGAAGCACACCGTGCTCGATCTGGCGCAGTGGCTGGACGCACCGACAGTCATCGTTACTCGTCCGGGCCTGGGAACGATCAACCACACTTCGCTCACGGCCAGTGCGCTGCGCAGTGTCGACGTGCGGGTCGCGGGCGTCGTCGTGAATCGCTATCCCGCCGATCGCGCGTCGGTCGCGGAGGAGACGAACCTGCGCCAGATCGAGAAATGGGCGCGGTCGCCAGTGCTGGCAGTCGTGCCGGACGCAAAGGTGGGACCGGGCCTGCCCGCGGACATCGTTGCGCCGATCGGGACTGTTGACTGGGCGACGATCGTCGGGCTCTGAGTCGCAAAGGGCGATTGCATTGCGTCAGGGCGATCGAGCTGATTTGCTGGCCTTCCCATCCTGCCCAAAATCATCTTCAACCGCAGGTTCATCCGATAAATAGATGCACCGCCAAGTCGGCGGGCGCGGACGAGGTTGCGCATGCTTCCATGGATTGTTTTGACAGGCGCCACGGTGTTGTTGGGCGGGACGTCGCTCGTCATCTGGCGGCACAACCGCCGCGAGGCCGACCGCGCCATCGCTGATGTCGATGCAGCGTGGGACGAGAAAAACAGTGGCACCGACCTCACGTCCCCGGCAGTATCTCCCGAGATGTTTGCCCCACCCGACGGTGCGAAGATTCGCCCTGCAGAGCGCACCGAACTGGAAAAATCGCGCATGCTCGATGAAGTCGTCGGCGCGCTCGACAAGATTCCCCCGCTGCCGCGGGCCGTCCACAGCATCCTCAAAGAGCTCAACAGCATGGGCTCGACCGCCAAGAGCGTCGCGAGCATCGTCAGCGCTGAGCCCGTCCTGGTCGCGACGCTGTTGCGGCTCGTCAATTCCGCGGCGTTTGGGTTGAGACGTGAGATTCTGTCGATCGACGAAGCGGTCGCTTATCTCGGTTTCTCAACCGTGAAGTCGCTCGTCGTGCGACTGAAGCTCGGCCCGATGCTCGTCGGTGGTGACACGAAGAAAACAAAGGGCTACAGCCCCGAGAAACTCTGGCTGCACTCGGTCGCCGTCGGGCAGACCGCTGAATACCTCGCCAAGAAGGTCGGTGGGGTCGACCCATGGCTCGCGGGCACGATCGGCCTGTTGCACGACATTGGCAAACTCGCGATCAACAGCACGTTTCCCAACGTTGTCGAACAGTTGTGGCAAAAAGGCGAAGGGGACGAAAGCTTCCTTGCCCGCGAACGCCGGCTGTTCGGCGCCGACCACGCGTTTATCGGTGGCTACCTCGCAGCCAAGTGGGAACTGCCCAGCGACCTCGTCGAGGCGATCCGTCTGCACCACATGCCCGCCGGTGACGTGGCCGTGCTCAGTTTGGCGCCGGAACTGTTCAGGGCGGTCTGTGTCGTTCACGTCGCCAACCAGTTAGTGAAGTATTGCCAGGTGTATTGTGCGGACATGGAGATCGACATCGTGCCAGAACCGATCCTGAAGGAATTGGGCCTTTCAACGGATTTGGAAAAGCTGCTGGACAAGAAAACCAAGCAGATTATCGAGCAATCCGTGAGGATGATGCGCGAACCCAGCCAACCGACGCGCCTCGCCAAGGCCGGCTAGCGTTGTCACCTATGGGTCCGCGGCCTAGACTGTGCCGGTCCCTTTGGAAATGGAGTATTTAGTCGTGGCAAAGCTCACTATCGTGTTCGGCATCCTCCTTATTCTGCTCGGCGTCGGTGCATATGTCGTTACCGAAATGCAGAGCAAGACCGCGTTGATCCCCGCGTTTGTCGGCCTGCCGTTGGTGATCCTGGGCGCGATAGCGCAGGCTAAACCGGGGATTCGCATGCACGTCATGCATGCTGCGGTCCTCATCGGGTTGCTGGGTTTCTTTGGAAGCGTTGGTGGAGTCGTGAAATTGCTGAAATGGCAACTGAACGACGTTGAGCCTGCCCGTCCCGCGGCGGTCGTCGTTCAGGCGATCATGGCGGTGTTGATGGTTGCCTTCGTCGCGATCTGCGTGAAGTCGTTCATTGCCGCCCGTAAGGCCCGCCGGGCAGGTTTGCCGGTCGCGTAATAAGCCTTGGTGGCCCCCTTGCGGTCCAGTGCAAAATTCACTGAACGTGCCGATCATTATCGGACCCTCGTAAACATTTCCGTCAGGGTCTGCCTAACCTGCACCCTCAATCGCTTGTCATGGTAGAATAGCGGTCGACCGATATTCACCGTCCCGTGCGGTGCGTCGAAAGTGGATAGTGGTGGTGTCGACCACTGGAGCCGTTGAAAGCGATCGCTGTGAGCAAGTTCGTCTCGGAGCAACCGACCTCGGCCGCGCTGACGGTCGCCAATGATCCCACATCCGTCGCCAAAGGGCGCGGCCGGCGCATTGCGCCAGTTACCGACCGCATCTGGCGCGATGGAAAATTCTTCCGCCTGGGCACTGAAAAATTTTACGTCCGTGGTGTGACTTACGGCCCGTTCAAGCCCAATGCCGACGGTGACCCGTTGCCCGAGCGGGCTCAGGCGAAGGCGGACTTTGAACAAATGCGCCAGCTTGGTGCGAACTGTGCTCGCATTTACCACGTCCCGCCGAAATGGTTTCTGGATGAAGCGGTCACCCACGGCATTCGTATTTTCCTCGACGTCGCGTGGCCGAAGAATTTGAACTTCGTGGACGACCCAGGCTTGACGCGCCAAGCCCGCGACGCCGTCCGGAACGCCGCCCGCACCGCGGGTAGCCACCCGGCGCTCTTCGCGATTAGCGTTGTCAACGAAATCCCCGCAGATATCGTTCGTTTTGTCGGTGCGACACGCATCGAGGCGTTCATCGACGACCTCGTCGCGATCGCTAAGCAAGAGGCGCCGCAGTGCCTGGTCACGTTCGCGAATTTTCCCACGACCGAGTATGTCCAGCCGCGCGCGATCGACTTTGTCTGCTTCAACGTCTACCTGCACGAAGACCAGGTCTTCCGAAACTATCTCGCCCGCCTGCAGAACATCGCCGGTGAAAAGCCGCTCATGCTCGGCGAGTACGGAATCGACACGTTCCGCGAGTACGACGAGAACAAGCAGGCTGAGATTCTTGAGAAGCACGTACGTGCCGTTTTTGACGAAGGCCTCGTCGGCACGTTCGTCTTCAGCTTCACCGACGACTGGTACACACACGGATACCAGATTCAAGACTGGGCATTCGGGTTGGTGAGGCGCGATCGATCGCCCAAACCGGCGTTCGAGGCGCTGTCGAAGATCTTTCCGCGCGTGCCGCAGGTGGCGGACATCACGTTGCCGAAGGTCAGCGTCGTCGTCTGTTCATATAATGGCGCAAGCACCATCGAAGCGTGCCTGTCGAGCATGGGGCGCATCAAGTATCCCGACTATGAGGTCGTGTTTGTCGACGACGGCAGTAAAGACAATACGCAGGAGATTCTGAAGGATTTTCCGTGGGTCGTGAACGTGCGACAGGAAAACAAAGGCCTATCGTTCGCCCGCAACGTAGGCGCCAAGACCGCGAGCGGTGAGATCGTCGTCTACACCGACAGCGACTGCGAGGCGGACGAGGACTGGCTGTACTACATCGCGCTCGCCCTGAAGCGCAGTGGGCATGCCGGGATGGGTGGGCCGAACCTCATTCCCGATGAAGGCTCGTGGGTTGCCGACTGTGTGGGATTGAGCCCCGGTGGGCCGACGCACGTGATGGTCGACGACCGCACGGCAGAGCACGTGCCCGGTTGTAACATGGCGTTTTACAAGTGGGCCGTGGATGCGGTGAACGGTTTCGACAGCCAATTTCGCAAGGCAGGGGATGACGTCGACTTCATCTGGCGTTTGCAGAACATGAACCATAGCATCGGCTTTTCGCCAGCTGCGCAGGTGTGGCATTACCGCCGCAACAGCATTGAAGCCTATCTGAAGCAACAGCGTGGGTATGGCGAGGCCGAAGCGTTGTTGAAGTACAAGCACCCCGACCACTTTAACACACTGGGCGCGAGCCACTGGCGCGGCAAAATCTACGGCAGTGACATGATTGGTGTGCGCATCGGCCGGGACGTGATCTATCACGGTCTGTTTGGCACTGGGCTGTTCCAGACGATCTACCGCAAGCCCGCCTCGATGACTGCAATGATGCTGATGAGCATCGAATGGCACTTGCTGTACGGGTTCATGTTTGTTCTGTCTCTGGCATTCGCGTCGCTCGGGCTCTTCAACCCGCTGTTCTGGATTGCAGTGGGCATGGCGATCACACCGATGCTGCTGGCGATTGTCGCGTCACTGCAGGCGCCGATGCCGAAGCACAAACACTGGCTGACGCGCCCACTGATCGCGTGGCTGCACTATCGCCAGCCGATCGCGCGGGGCTGGGCGCGGTACTCGGTGCGCCTGCGGGCCAAGGTCATGCGCCTGCCGACGGCAGGGCAGATCCGGCTGTCCGACCACCTACCGCGCGATCCGAACGATCGCTCGACACTGCAATACTGGAGTACAACAGCCGATCGCTATCCACTGCTCGGCGAGATCACCGAGGCCGTGAGACAATCCGGCTGGCGCACCCGGCCGGACAGTGGTTGGAGCCCCTGGGACATCGAAATCTACGGTAGCCGGTACGCCAAGGTGCGGCTGATCACCGCGACTGAGCATCATCATGGCAATGGTTACCTGACGCGCGTGCGCATCACGTCGCACATGAGTACATTCTGTCTCGTGCTGACGGCTGCAGGAGCGTTGTTGGCGACGATTTTGATGTGGCACTTGTGGCCGTTCAGCCGACCGGCGGTGCTGATCCCACTGGTGTTGCTGGCGATGTACGCGATCAACCGATCAATGGTGATGCGCCCCGTGCTGGCCCTCGTCGACGCCGCCGCCGAGCGGGCGGGATATTACCCGGTGCATCCAAAGAAAGAATGATCCTCCGGCCCCTCTCTCCTGTAACCAAGGGGGAGGCTGGGTGAGGGTGATTTTAATTTTCGCGCGACTCTCGGAAGACGAAATCGCCCTCACCCAGCCTCACCCGGCGTGCCGGGAGAGAGGCCGGAAATAGCCATGCAATTTTACCTCCGCGCCATCTCCTACTTTCGCCAGGACCTGGGCAAGATTCTCTTGTCGCTGGTCATCATTGCGTTCATGACGCTCTTCGGGCTGTTGCAGGCGTATCCACTGGCGATCCTGCTTGATTTTGTCTTTGACGGTAAGGAAAAATCCGACTGGGTTCACACGGCGTTCCGCACGATCGCGCCGGTGGACAAGACGAACCAGATTCTGCTGCTGGCGGGCATCGTCCTGGGCCTGCGGTTGGCGCAGGAGGTGATGTCGATGGGCAACACGCTGCTCAACATCAAGATCGGTTACGGCGGGTTGATGCGCGTCCGTTGCGACCTGTTCAAGAAGCTGCAGGAGCTGTCGCTCGCCTATCACCGCAGCCAGCCACAGGGTGATGCGATTTACCGCCTGTCGTGGGACACGTTCGGCTTTCAAACGATCCTCAACGTCTTCTTACAGAACATCCTAATCAGCACCATAACGCTCGCGGTGATGACGGCGATCATGCTCAGCAAGAACTGGAAGCTGACCGTGTTGTCGCTCAGCGTAGCCCCACTGCTGTTCTGGACGACGAAGATTTATGGCAAGGTGCTTCAGAAGCGCGCGACCGAGGCCAAAGAGGTCGACACGCAGTTGACGACGACGATCCAGCGGTCGGCCGCGACCATCGGGCTCGTGCAGGCGTTTGGCCGTGAGCGCGATGAGTACAATAATTTCTCTGCGACGGTCCAGAACTCTGTTACCGCTTACCTGCGGCTTCACTGGCAGGAAATGTGGTTTTGGCTGTTCGTCGGATCGATCTTCGGTCTGGGTGGGGCGGTCATCTTCGGCTACGGCGGGTGGGTGGTCTATCAGGACCAGTACGTCAAGAAACTCGGTGAAACCGGCATGACGGCAGGCGACCTGTCGATCTTCCTGAGCTACTTCCTCATGCAGTTGTACGGCCCACTTCAAAAGCTCAGCGGCACCGCGGCCCAGCTTGCAAGCGGTGTGGCGGGCGTGAAGCGCGTGTTCGAGGTCATGGATCGGGATGCGGTCATCAAGGACGCCCCGAATGCAATCCACCTGCCCAAGCAGCCGCGCGTGCTGACTCTGGACCACATCATCTTCGAGTACGCCAAGGGCCGGCCGGTGCTGAACGACGTGTCTTGCACGATTCGGCCGGGCGAAATGGTCGCATTCGTCGGTCAATCGGGCGTCGGCAAGACGACGCTGCTCAACCTGTTGCCGAGATTCTACGACCCCATTGGTGGGGCGCTGAAGTTGGATGACCACGACGTCCGTGGAGTGAAGGTTGCCGACGTCCGCAAGCACATCGCGCTGGTGCTGCAGGAATCAGTCATCCTCCCGACGACTGTCCGCGAAAACATCGCCTACGGCCGACCGGATGCGACCGACGCCCAGATCCGCACCGCCGCCGAGATCAGCGGGGCGGCGGTCTTCATTGATAAGCTGCCGAACAAGTACGAAGAGCAGATCACCGAGTCAGGCCAGAACCTTTCGGGCGGACAAAAACAACGCATCAGCATCGCCCGCGCCCTGCTGACCGAAGCGCCCATCATCATCATGGACGAGCCCACCAGCGCGCTCGACCCTCAACACGAACAACATATCATCGAGACGCTCAAACGCCTGAAAGGCCAACGCACGATCATCCTTGTGAGCCATCGACTCAGCACTGTTGCCGACTGCGATCAGATTTTCGTCATGGAGGAGGGGAAGATCGTGGAGAAGGGCACGCACGATGCTTTGGTGAAGCAGCGGGGCGTGTACTATCAAATGGCTAAGCACCAGTTGAAAATTGAGGAAGATAACATTCCGGTATAACGCACCATGAGTACCGAAAAATTACGCATCATCGTCGGTGGCATGGTCGGCCAGTTCCCGCTGGGTGGGGTGGCGTGGGACTATTTTCATTACGTGCTGGGTCTGGCCGAACTCGGGCATGACGTCTACTACCACGAGGACACGTGGGTGTGGCCGTTCGATCCGGAAAAGCGATACCCGACGGACGACTCTAATTACACCGTCAGCTTTATTCGCGATTTTTTTGCCAAGTATGCGCCGCACCTGAGCCAACGGTGGCATTACTGCCTGCTGCACGAGAAGAGCTTTGGGATGACGCGCGAAGGGTTCGACGAAGTCGCGCGGACGGCAGATGTTTTCCTGAACGTCAGTGGGGCGTGTTTCTTTCCCGATCAGCTTAATCCGAAGTGCGTGAAGGTCTTCATGGACACGGATCCGGGCTACAACCAGATCCGGCTCAGTGAGCAGTTTGCGTGGGAAGAGCATGTGGCCCGCTGGACGGCGCAGGTACGGGCGCACGATGTGCACCTAACGTACGCAGAGAATATCTACGGCGAGGATTGCACCATCCCGCGGATGGACTTTGACTGGCGACCGACTCGCTGTGTGGTGACGTTGCCCCAGTGGGACCAGGCCCGGCGATTCACACCGACGGCAGATAGCGCTTACACGACCGTCATGACGTGGGATTACTTCCGCGGGAAGGTGGTCTATAAGGGCGTCGACTATCGCACGAAGGTGCCCGAGTTCGAGAAATTTCACGATATTCCCAAGCACCTGCACGTGCCGATGGCGGTAGCGATTGGTGGACACAAGGCGCCGATTGACGACGTGCGGAAAGACGGCTGGCAGATTATCGACGCGTTCCAGGCCAGCAAAACGCCCGCGAGCTACGTCGACTTCATCAAGAACAGCGCCGGCGAATGGTCAATCGCGAAAAACGTCTATGTCGACACGCGCAGTGGGTGGTTCAGTTGCCGCACTGCCTGCTACCTGGCGGCGGGGCGGCCGGCGGTGGTGCAGGACACCGGGTGGAGCAAATTTGTTCCCAGTGGGGCAGGCCTGTTTGCCTTCACGACAATGGAGGAGACCCTGGACGCGATGCAGCGCGTCGCGAGCGACGCGACGAAACAGCGTGAACTGGCCTATGGGGTCGCGCGCGAATATCTGGCGCCCGATAAAGTGTTGCCTCCGATGATCGACGCAGTTTTTGCCAAGTCCGCCACCAACGCACCACGACCACCTTCAAAATCGTAATTCTCATGACCATCGTCGTCGGCGGATACATTATCGGCTTTCCCCTCGGTGGGATGACATGGCACCACCTCAACTACCTGCTCGGCCTGCACGAGCTTGGACACGAGGTCTGGTTCATCGAGGACAGCGGCGCGTATTCCGTCCCGTACAACCCTACGACCTGGCAGTGCAATCCTGACCCCGCATACGGCATCGAATACCTGAAAAAGACGTTCGCTGAATATGGCCTGCCCGAACGCTGGTGCTATTACTCTCAGTTCTGGGACATGCACTTTGGGTTGAAAAAGGAGGAACTTCACGACCTCCTGAAGCGCGCCGACTTGCTGCTCTGTGTCAGCGGTGTGACACCCATCCGTCCCGAGCGGCCACGACCACGGCGAATCGCGGTCATCGATACCGATCCGGTCTTTACACAACTGCGCATGCGCGATGACGAGGAGTTTGCGAGCTACTTTCGCCAATTCGATGCGATCGCGACGTTTGGGACCGAGATCGGTAAGTCACATTGCGAGCTGCCGACACATGGTATCGATTGGATTCCGACCAATCAGCCCATCGCGATGCGGCATTGGCCGATCACGGTTCCGACGACGCGACAGTTCACGACGATCGGCAAGTGGGAACATACCGCCGACCGCAATCTGGAATTGAACGGCCAGAAGTATCGCAGCAGCAAGGGGGTCGAGTGGATGAAAATGCTCGACCTTCCGGCCAAGACATCGTGGGAGATGACGCTTGGGATGCAGGCAATACCCACGGAAGTTAAACAGCAGTTCGAATCGCACGGCTGGCGCTGGACCGACCCCGAATCCGCCAGCATCAGCTGCCCCGCGTTCGCCGACTTTATCCGCGCCAGCGCCGGGGAGTTCACCGTCGCGAAGGAAATCTACAGTGGCCTACCCAGCGGGTGGTTCAGTGATCGCTCGAGCGCGTATCTCGCCAGCGGGCGACCCGTGGTGACGCAGGCGAGCGGTTTCGACCGCTGGCTACCCACCGGCGAGGGGTTGTTTTCGTTCTCGAACATCAACGAAGCTGCCACCGCCCTGAATGCCATCGTCAGCGACTACGACCGACACTCCCGCGCTGCCCGCGAGATCGCCAAGAAGTACTTGGATTCGTCAGTGGTCCTGCCGCGGTTGCTGGAAAACGTGATGGGGTAGATGAGCGAAGAACGCTTTCAAGTGCGTCAATCAACCGCGAAGACGCGAAGGAGAATCGCGAGGCCATTTATCGAGCGGTAGGCGTTTAGCGGCTGGATCTAGCGACCTTGCTCGTCCATGAGTTCTCAGTCGTGCCGCGACCTGAAAAGGATCTCTTCCCACGGCACAATCAAACACAACTCGATCGCCAGCGCAACTTTGTACGTGACGAGGTTTTGAAACAGCTTCTAATAAACCCTATGCGCAATTCATTTGGGTTCCTTTGCTGTTCGCTCGGGTCGGTTCCAACGCGTGCTAACACCGAATACTAATCCTGCGGTCAAGTCGTCACTGGTCTGGGTCGCCTAATCGGTCCACGCAAGCGAAAACGGTGAAAGCGCTTGACAATTCAAACGGCTGTTTTAATCTTACGCTTGAAACGACTGTATGGCGAAAGCAAGCAGATCTAACCCGGTGTTGACAGTGGACCTCGAACGAACGCGCCATCGCTTAGTGGAAGCAGGTGGCGAAGTCTTCGCCGAAAAGGGCTTTAAGGACGCCACCGTACGCGACATCTGCCAGCGGGCCGGCGCCAACGTCGCTGCGATCAACTATCACTTTCGCGACAAGCAGTCGCTGTATGCGGCGGCGATTCAGTATGCCCACAGTTGCGCCAAGCGTTATGACGGTGACATGGCGACACCGCCGAAGACGAGCGTGGACCTGCGTTTGCGCGCGTTCGTCCGGGCGATGCTCATGGGCATGATGGAGGACGGCAAGCCCGCCTGGCACGGCAAGCTGATCGCCCGCGAGATGGCCGAGCCGACCGGGGTGCTGTCACAGATCGTGATGCAGACGGTCCGCCCACGCTTTCTCATTCTGTCGGGGATTGTTCGCGACGTGCTCGGACCTGGCGCGTCGGACGCGGAGATCCGTCGCTGTGCGCGCAGCATCGTTGGTCAGGTGCTGTTCTACCACTTTGCCAAGCCAATGCTCGTGCATGCCTTCCCGGATGAACGCTTTGACGCCTCGGCGGTCGACGGGCTCGTCGAGCACATCGTGACTTTCTCGTTGCACGCCCTTCATGGCATCGCAGCAACGAACGCCAAATCGCGTCGCGCGACCCGGAAGCGAACGGGGCGTGCCAGGTGAACCTCATCGCGCTCAAAATGCTGACAGGCGACC
>Ga0163144_10023768_pt1 | contig 12072 bp, 11 predicted proteins | sample OliLak19BULKMAT1_FD_123175 | JGI IMG/M metagenome (GOLD analysis project Ga0163144, IMG submission 123175) | Freshwater microbial mat bacterial communities from Lake Vanda, McMurdo Dry Valleys, Antarctica - Oligotrophic Lake LV.19.BULKMAT1 | ecosystem: Environmental > Aquatic > Freshwater >...
GCGCCGTCTCGACCAGAACCTGCGCGACGGTCGCCAACGGAAACCGCGTCGTCAACACGCCCAGGCTGATGTGATCGGTCAGGCGTGTCCCTGCGGGAAGTCCTGCAACCGTTCGTGCCATGGAGTGCTCCGAGATGGGGGTCGGAGCAAGAATCTACGCGGGCTTGGTCGTTAAGTGAAGAGTATTGGGGCTAGCCCCGACGGCTCACAGGCGACACCTGCTCGTACGCTACCGCGCTTTTCCGCGGCGACGGAGCCATCCCTCTCATATCTTTCAGCCATGGCTCTCGATTTCGAATGGGACGCTGCCAAGGCCGTGGCGAATGTACGAAAGCATGGTGTGCACTTCGAAGAAGCGGCGACCGCGTTCGGCGATCCGCTGTCGATCACTGTATCGGATCCCGAGCACTCCATCGGCGAAGCTCGCTATATTCTGATCGGGCGCTCAACACTGTCCCGGGTGCTCGTAGTAGTTCACCTTGAACGAGGCGTCTGCATCCGCCTCATCAGCGCCCGTTTGGCGACGCGGCGCGAGCGTCACACTTATGACGAAGCCGACTAGTCCGCGCACAAAGCAGGCGACCCGCGTTGCGGAGCCAGACATGAGGGCAGAGTACGATTTCAGTGCTGGAGTGCGTGGTAAATACGCAAAACTGTTCGCAAAGGGTACCAATCTCGTGTTACTCGAGCCGGATGTCGCCGCGACGTTCACGACGAGTGCCGAGGTGAATCGCGCGCTGCGCGCCCTCCTTGAGGTGGTACCAATTAAACGACAGCGGAAGCGTCCAGTTTGATGCCTTTTTCGATGCCAGCCGAGAGTGCGTGAGCTTCAGAATTTTGCCAGCTTGCGCTGTTGTGGATCGATTGTGCAAAAACTTCAGAGTGATCGCCGAGGTCACTTCACTCCCAGATCCGGTCGCTATTTCGTGAGAGCACTTACGGCAGGGTGACCATGCCTAAATCTCCCGGATCAGACTGAACGCCCGGAAGGCGTGAGCCGTCAGCGGCACGGTGCGGCCGACACCGATTTTCCGAATTGCTGGCAAGCGTCCGCAGCGCTCGCCTGAGCCCTGACATGTCACAAGACCGAGGAGACGCTCGATGCTCTCGGAAACGGCAAGGCCCGAAGTCCACGGCAGTCTGGCCACCGTCTGCGCCTTCCGCTTCCGATAGGGCGCCTCGTGCGCCCGGCACTGTCAGCCCCACGACGCAGCTTTGGAATGACTAAAGCTGGGGGCCTATCGCAATCCTGTTCATTGAAGCAAACTCATCGGATTGGCCAAATCAACTCACATTGAACGTATGTCACCATGACGGACGTCGAGCAGGCAGGGACTGATGAAGGGGATGAAGTCACTCCGCACGCGGAGAATCTCTATCACGATCTGCGGAACACGATGCTCAGGGGAGTGTCGCCGAGCGAGGCACACGAAGAAATAGAAAAGGCGCAGCAACGGATGTACGGGAATCATGAACCGATTCTCGCCCTTCGCATTGAAGGCCTCATCCGGGCATATCAGCGAGTTCAAGACGAGCTCAATCACGTACGCTACCTGGTGAAGCGCGCAATCCGATCAGGCCGTGAGGATTGGTATCTTGGGCCTGCAGAGACGGGCTCACTTTGGTCACTTCACGTCGAGCATCTGATATCGCTGGGGCGTGAGGCATCTTCACTTGAGCTGGTGGATACTGACTCCGGAATTATCGTCGGGCTTCTTGACAATCCGGCGAAAGAGAAATTCTCGACGCGAGGACTCGTTGTCGGCCATGTCCAGAGCGGAAAGACCGGCAACATCGCGGCAGTCATCGCAAAGTCTGCAGACACGCAGTTCAAATTCTTTCTTGTGCTGTCCGGTATGACAGATCAGCTGCGCAATCAGACGCAGCATCGTCTCGAAACAGATATCGTCGCCCTCGCGCCTCAGCGATGGATGCAGTGGACTGCACGCGACACGGACGAACAGAGTGGCGATTTCTCGGAGAAGGCCACCGGCGGTTTCGGGTTTGACCATCGAAACCAGCTCGCTGTCGTCAAGAAAAACGCTGCTATTCTGCGCCGCTTCCTGGCGAAGCTCAAGAATACGGATAAGGCGACTCTCCGGAACACTCCGTTTCTCATCATTGACGATGAGTGCGACCAAGCGAGCGTGAACTCGGCAGGACTCGACAAGGCCATTTCAAAAATCAACGACCTCATCCGTCAGATTCTTAAGCTTCTTACACGAGCCTCATACGTCGGCTACACAGCAACGCCGTTTGCGAATGTTTTGATTGATCCTTCGGTGCCGGAGGACCTCTATCCAAAACACTTCATCCACGCAATCAAGTGCCCGCCAGACTATTTCGGATCAGAACGCCTGTTCGGCCGGGGTGCGCTACAAGGCGAGTATGACGAAGTAAGTAGCGGCTTTGACATGATCAGGTCGATACCGGATGACGAGATCGAACTTGTCCGACCAGCCAAGGGGAACGAGGCCGACATGGAAGTTCCAGCATCGTTGCAGGATGCTGTCGAATACTTCATCATGGTCATTGCCGCGCGGCACGCTCGAGGACAGGAGAGCGAGCATAACACAATGCTGATCCATACCTCAGTTCTGAATTCTATACACGAAGCAACCGAAAGCCTGGTCGAGCCACTCATCGACTCCCTTCATTCGCAGCTTGCCGACGCCGAACCCGAGCTTCTTGAAAGGATGCGCTCACAATGGATCGCAGAGCAAGAGCGTGTCATGAGCGAGCAGTTTGACCTCACACCGATCGTATTCGAGGATATCGAGGAGTATCTATCTGAAGCCGCAGCGTCCATTCAAGTTCATGTCGAGAATTGGCGGGCGCTAAATCGGCTCAGTTATGAGTACGGCCCGATTAATGTGATCGTCATCGGGGGGAACGTCCTTGCCCGCGGCCTGACGCTGGAAGGATTAAGCGTCTCATACTTTTTACGATCGTCGAGCCAGTATGACACACTCATGCAGATGGGACGTTGGTTCGGATACAGGCGAGCCTTTGAGGACCTTCCGCGGGTATGGGTTGAAGAGCGCGTGAAGGAGGCGTTTTTCGATCTGGCCACAATAGAAGCCGAAATTCGCCGCGACATAGCACGGTACGCTGAAGAAGAGATCACTCCGTCAGATTTCGCGGTTCGAATTCGACAGATTCCCGGGATGACGATCACAGCGGCTGCTAAGATGCGGCACGCTGTCGACGTCAAGATCGGCTATGCGGGCACGCACCAACAGACCTTCCGCTTCAGCAGGAAGAATCGGGCTGTCCTCGAATCGAACTGGGATGCGGGATGCACACTGGTCGACGCGACGACCGGAACGGTTGAGAAAGTGGGTAGTAATGCGATAATCAGGTCTGTTGCTACCGATCAGGTTACGGCCTTCGTACGCTCATACACCCCTCACGCTACACACCGCCAGCTTCGTCCAGAGTTTCTGGCGGAGTTCATCAGCAAAGCCACCGAATCCGATGAACGCATGCGAGCATGGACGATTGTTATCGTAGGCTCGGATGAGGGCATACTCAGCTCGAGGCCATTGGGCAGAGCAGGTGCTGTGACAACTGTCAAACGAAGCGCAGAGGCAGGTTCAGGCGATGATGCGAGCATCAAGGCACTCATGTCTCGCGCCGATATCGTCACCGACCTCGCGCCAATGGTTGACAAGGCACAAAGCATGTCTTGGGAGGCTCTGAAGGCAATTCGAGAACAACGAAAGGCAACGCCGCTCCTGCTGCTCTATCCTATCAATGCAAAATCCGACCCGCGTGCTGCCACCGGGAAACCGCAGAGCAGAGAGGCGCTGAACGCCGTCACAGATGTACTCGGCTACGGCATCGTCTTCCCCGGCGACAGGAAGTCGAGTGGCACCTACGTATCGGCGAATCTCGTGCCCGATCTCAGCGAGCCGGAAGATCTTTTAAGCCCGCCTGACGAAATCCCCGGGTCCGTACTCGACCTGCCGGCGGCGGGGGAAGGTGCATGACTGAGCCAGAGAACATTCAAGCCGCCTGGTCCCTCGCCCTCTCGCTCCCGGCTGAAGGTGCCCTGCGCGCAATTCACTTCAACGGCAGTTCTGACACCATATGGGCTGCAGTAAACGCCGATGGGCAGTTTGGAGTTCTGATCGGGATGCGACCAGACGAATCAATCGCAAGTCTGATTCGAGTTGTAGGAGATTCAGCCGTGGCGCTACGTGCTGAGCACTTCCCCTTTACGGACAAGCAGCGCGACGTGCGTGCAGTTCTGATTACCTGCTCGCAACCGGAACTCAGGGATGCATTTGCTGCGTTTTGCACACTTCTCGTAAATCGCTGCCAGGAGAACGAGCCCAAGGACAAGGCATTCATCTACTGCCTTGCTGAGTTCAAACGCCTTGTGTCCGAGCGTGACGCGGGCGGGAGTACAGCAGTGCTTACGGGATTAGTTGGTGAACTGCTTTCGCTCAGCGAGTTGGTAAAAGTTTCTGCCATAGCACCGTCGTTCTGGGCATTCCCCGAGTTGGCACGGCACGATTTCCGGAATGGCGACGCAGCTCTCGAGATCAAGACCTCGTTACGATCACGCCAATCCAAAGCGTCGATCACGGTCAGCTCGATTGATCAACTTGAACCGCCCGAGACAGGGTGTCTGTTCCTCACATGGTATCTGCTGGAAAGTGATCCAAAAGGCAGCCTGAGTATTGACAGGCTTGCAGCGTGCATAGTGGAGAGACTTGATGACGACGCAGCAGGTGCCTTTCGCGCGAAGATCACACGCTTGAGCCTTGATTCTGAAAGTCGCGCGAGAACCTTCACGCTACTTGAGCGTCGAGACTACCGAGTCGAAAACACATTCCCGAGCCTTCGGCCATCGCGGCTGAAGACTGAGGCACTTGACGCGGGAGTCAGCAGAGTGACGTACGAAATTGATCTTTCCGTTGCGGAGGTGTTCAGGTGCGCGCCCGACGCACCGCTTTCCGCTCTCGCCTCCGGCACGGCCGCGTCATGAAAGAAGTCTCTGAGATGGTGAAGAGCGGTGGACTCACGGGTCAGGGATTCAATAATCTGCTGGGGCGACCGAAGCTCAATCCGCTCTCACTTGTCCTGCGTGAGGCAGTTCAGAACAGCTGGGATGCCAGATTGAGAACGCCACGAAGTCGGGGCACCACGCTGCGTTTCTCGATCAGAGTTCGCGATCTCGAATCGAAAGAGGATGCGTACTTTCGGAAGTGGTTCGACCAGTCGGACGGCCGTGAGCCGGTGCGCTCCAATCAACTGGCCCGAGCGCTCAAGGCGACTCTTCCGGTCCGAGTGCTTGAATTGTGCGACTTCGGGACCGTCGGCCTCGAAGGCGTAACCCGACCGGACCTGCCGAGCGGAGGAGTCGCAAGCAGGTTTGTCAATTTCTTCTTCGATGTCGGACGGTCGCATGAATCGAGCGGTGACGGTGGTACATATGGATTCGGTCGATCTTCGCTCTACACCGCGGGGGCCGCATCAATGATCCTTGTCGACTCCCTCGTTCAAGTGAATGCGAAGCTGGAGCGTCGCACGATGGGTTGTAGAATCGGGAGTTCTTTCGAGGTCCAGACAGGATGGAACAAGGGTCGCTACTCAGGTCGACACTACTGGGGGACGGAGAAGTATGATATCGGGCAGCCGCTCACCGGACTGGCTGCGACGGATGTTGCAACGCGACTCGGCCTGCCCGACCGTAGACTTGCGACGGAGCTTGGCACGACAATTCTGATACCATGGCCAGTCAACGACTTCAATGACGGGAGCGCCGTTACGCAGACGCTTTTGCGACATCTCTGGCCCAAGATGGTCCCCGGGCCGGGACAGCCGGTAACAAAATTCGAAATTGAGATCGACGGAAGGTCATTCAAGATTCCGAACCCGGAAACGCTGGATGAATACCGGCTTTACGTCCAAGCGCTGAAGATTGCCCGCTCACGGAATGAGACTTCCGGCGCAATTCCGATCGAAACTCAGCGGCCTCGACATGTGACTGGGCATCTCGGCATTGTCCCCGGCGTTCTCGCCCCCGCCAGCCCTGAGGCGCCGGTCGTTAACGCTGACGACGAGGAAGACGACTCGATGGCTTCGATTTCGAGCCAGGTCGCGCTGATGCGATCCTCCGAACTTGTAGTCCGGTACCTGCCGGTTGCCGGAACGCAGTCACTGGGCTCGGACTGGGCCGGAGTGTTCATTTGCGAAAGTGGTGAGCCGGTCAGCACTGCATTCGCGCGATCGGAACCTCCGGCACACGACGACTGGAACTGTGACAGACTGCAAGAACGAACGGAGAAGTACCTCGTGCGAAAGACAGTTCAAAACCTCCTCCCGGAAGCGGTCAAGAGCGCGCTTGGCATCACGCGAGCGGCGATGACGCCGGGAGAGACTGCTGGCCCCTCCCTCGCTGGCGCGTCCGCACGATTCTCGAACATCTTCCTATCCGGTGATGGACAAGGCGCCGCTCAGGTCGGTTACGGCGCTTCAAACGGCGGTGGCTCCGGGTCCGGGCTTGGATCCAATCGGCCGTCGACTGCTAAGATTTCAGCACCGGTCTTCGCGGGGTTGGAGATGCGAGGTGACACTCGTGTCGCGCTCTTCACTGTCGCCGTCGAGGGCAATCCAGGTGCGTGCCTCACAATACGATCGACTCCATGGGTTCACGCTGAAGGACGCCTCGACAGTATGCCTGATGGTTTTGCAGCTCCGACGGTGGTCGGCTATCGAGGCGCAGTTGGCGAGGGTGCGACGAGCACTTTGACACTGTCGAAGGCAAGTGAGAGTGTGGAGATCGCTGTTGCATTCAACAGTGACTGCGGAGTGACCCTCTCATGTGAACTTGAACTCAGCAGCCGATGAGTAAGTCACCGCCCGTCCTTCCGTACCGAGTGCTGCCAGCGACGGCGATCCGTTCTGCGCGCGTCGGGTGGGAGATGACAGACGCCGCTGGTGCAACGAGAACGCTTTACGATGGAACTGCGATTCCATCGTGGGATGCAAAATTGTCTTTCACGCTTCAGAAGTCGTTCCTTATTGATTTTCCGATCAGTCAGTTGATCGGCCTTCAGTGCAGCAATTCTGCATTCTGCTTGACGGTGATCGGCACAACCGCGTCCGGACTCGTCAGAGAGGTGCTGTACTCGGCAGCATTACCTGCCGAATATCCCTGCGAAATCGACGTCCGAGTGACGCCGGAGAGCAAGCGGCTGGCCAAGGAACTGGAGCTCACGAGCGGCATCTATCTCAACGCTCCTGTGCCTGCGCTTGATGCCCTCGCGCCAACGCTTATTGGAAGCAGGTTATGGGAGTTGCGGGAAACATTCAGACTCGAGGGAGGCGCGGCGCGGCTCCCGCTGTACCAGGTGCCTTTTTCAAGCGTTTTTGCGAGTCTTGAAATCTCCAATGCAGAGTTTCATATCGAGATTAGCGATGACCCGATGAGCGATATAGAGACTGGGCTGATTGTCTACCTCAATGCTGACTATCCGGAGTTCATTCAGGCAGTCAGTCAGGGCGGTAGCCATGCCGAACGGCGTCTTTGGGGCGGCATCATGCGACGCATGATCATTTCGGGGTTGCTCATCGAGGACTTTCTTGGCGGCTCGGACTCGGAGTCAGGAACGCTCGGTGCGACGGTGCGTCGTTGGACATCGCAAATCTGGCCTGGTTCGACGCCCAGGAAGCTCCAGAAGGTTCTTGCATCAGACTTTTCGCTCTTTGACGCGCAGATCGACTCGTGGCTGGCAAGCTTCGAGAATCGGACGCGCAGCACGACAAGCCGGACGCCAAAGCAATGATTCTATGGCCGAGAATTCCCCTTCCACGCGCTCGCGCTCTCGCCGGCGATCTGGCACCGCTGAGCAATATGGATCTTCGAAAGAGGCGCTGGAATGACCCGGCTCTCCGCCTCTTTGCACCGACCGGCGGAGTTCCAGTCGATGATGCGACGTTGAGGGCGCTGAGGGCGCAATTCGACAATCTCGCGCTCGCCTCTGGATTTCCCACTCCCCTCGGTCGCCAATCGAAGATCTTTGACAGCGCGCTGATTCAGATGCTCGCTGACTATCCATTCTCCTTCGGCGAGGCCGTACGTGCCGAAATGTGGGCGTGGATTTGTCTGATCCTCGTGCCGCATCTTGTTCATTGGCGCTGGGCGGACGCGAATGGAAATGTCAAGACTGAACGCTATGCCGGCGGTCTCGTTCGCAACGCATTCGGGAGACTCTGGTATCAAGGACTCGCCCTCGACCGCGGCACGTCGCACTCCAACCGCTGGCTTTTCTCCGATCACTTCGGTGCAGACCAGGCCGTGTCACTTCTCGAACGCACCGGTCTTTCCGCAAATCGGAACATCTGTCTGGCGGTCGGGAGTGCATGGGTCGCGCTTCCACACGCGGCGAGAACGGAGCACCTCTTTCGCGAAACGATGAAGGCTCTTCTCGTCCGGGCGGCTGTGCAGCGGCTCGACGCCCTAGATGAAGCGACAGTGGCCTTGATCGTTGCGGAGACTTTCGCGCTCGCATCGGCACGGTCCCACCCAATGTGAGGCAAGTCTACTCCTCCTCTTGGCCTGGCTTCGCCAGCCTCGACGAGTAGATTTCGAGAGAGGCGTTCGAGGCTGGCTTTCTTGCAAACAGGACCAGATGGCGAGGCAGAAGCGCGGATCGAAGCAGGGACTCCGTGGCATGTCAGCAATACCGATCATTGATCTCTTTGCCGGCCCGGGCGGCCTTGGCGAGGGATTCAGCGCCTTACTCGACGACTCCGGATTCAGCCCGTTCCGGATCGCACTATCCATTGAAAAGGACGTGAAGGCTCATCAGACGCTTGAATTGCGCTCATTCGTCCGGCAGTTCGGGCTCGACGGCCCGCCTGCGGACTATTACAGGTTTGTCAGGGGTGAAGTGGACCGGGGCACCCTCCTTGAAGCCCGTGCGCATTCGTCTCAGGCGCGGAGCGCGCGCACCGAAAGTTGGAATATTGAGCTTGGTGTCGAACCAGCTGAGTACGTGTCTAGCAGGGTGAGAGAAGCAGCCGGTGACGATATCTCAGTTCTGATCGGTGGTCCGCCATGTCAGGCGTACTCGCTCGTCGGCCGATCCAGAAATCAAGGCATCCCTGGCTACGATGCGACGTCCGATGGGCGGCATTTTCTGTATAGAGAGTACTTGCGGGTTCTGACGGCGCACTGGCCTGCGGTCTTCGTGATGGAGAATGTCAAGGGCCTTCTGTCCGCGAAACTCGATGGGCAGTCCGTGTTCGCGCGCATCCTCGAAGACTTGCACGAACCAGCGAATGCGTTGGCGAGCGGTAAGAGAGCCAAAACGGGACACAGGTACCGTATTGTGGCGCTCACTGTCACCGAAGACGAGCAGTTCAGCCTCATCGACGCGTCAAAGGCGGATCCGTCCCGATTCATAGTGCGATGCGAGGAGTACGGAGTGCCGCAGGCACGGCACAGGTTGATACTGCTTGGTATCCGAGCAGATATCCCGACAAGCGGCCTAAAGCTGCTTCAGAAGGCCGAGCCGGTTCGCGTCGGAGACGTACTCGGTTCGCTCCCGAAACTTCGCAGTGGGCTGAGCGACGGTACGGACAGCCCGGAATCGTGGCGCAAAGTGATCAGCTCGAGCCTATCATCGAAATGGTTCAAGAAGCTCGCGGTCGAAGACGAGGCCGTTGCGGCCGAGATTTCGCGCGGCATCGCCGGTGCCTCAAGTCGAAGGCAGGACCGCGGAGCCGAGTTCATCTCGTGTGCAGCAGTGCCGAAGGCCCTCGCGGACTGGTACCTCGATCCGAGGCCCAAAGGAGTGCCGAACCACTCTACTCGCTCTCATATGCCTGAGGACCTGAAGCGTTATCTCTTCGCGTCAGCCTTTGCACGAGTACACCAGCGCAGTCCCACGCTGGCAGACTTCCCATCCCTGCTCCTACCAGATCACAAGAACGTCAACACGGCGATACAAGGGTCGATGTTCGGCGACCGTTTCAGAGTCCAGGTTAAGGATCGACCGTCGACGACGGTGACCTCGCACATCTCGAAAGATGGTCACTACTACATCCACTACGATCCCGCACAGTGCCGGAGCCTGACCGCGAGGGAGGCGGCACGACTACAGACCTTCCCTGACAACTACTTCTTCTGTGGAGGTCGGACCGCGCAATATCACCAGATCGGAAACGCGGTCCCACCACTTCTCGCGCGGCAGATAGCCCGAATCGTCGCGGGAATTCTTCTCTAGGCTCCGTTTGCGTCGAGAGTGAGTGCCATGACGAAGGATCGGCTGTCGCCAGAGCGAAGGAGCTGGAACATGTCGCGCATCCGAGGACGCGACACTGTTCCCGAGATGGCCGTCCGCTCCGCCTTGCACACGCGAGGATACCGGTTCAGCCTGCAGCGCAAAGACCTACCCGGGAAACCGGATATCGTATTGCCGAAGTATCGAATGGTAGTCTTCGTACATGGCTGCTTCTGGCATCGCCACCATAATTGTGAAAGAACGACGATACCGACGAATAACGCACAGTTCTGGAAGAACAAATTCTCCACGAACGTCGATCGCGACGTCCGAAATACTCGAGAGCTCAGAGCGCTTGGTTGGCGAGTCTTTACTGTGTGGGAATGCGAGGTTGGTCTCGGACGGTCGGTGAAACGGTTGCTAACGACACTCGACAAGCTTCGCGATTCCCTTGAATGACGAACGCACGAAGCGGAGCACATTGCACCATCCTTTCGGCGTTCATCTTGGTGCCGAATAGCGCGGAACGAAGCATGACGGCACAGAACGCCCGCGCGAATACCCGGTTCCGCGCACTGAGCGTCACACAACTCGCCCAACGTGCTGCGTGGGTTAGCCGACATTCGTGAAGCGACTTCATTGCGCCGTCAATTTCGTGTCCTGGAAGGCCCGCCACCCTCTCCGTGAGCCTCCTTTTCACACCCGCAAGCTACAACTTCTGGTATGTCGTCTCCAGCGACGGATCAACTTGTCCGGCCGCCGTCGTACCAGCTCCCTCCCATCGTCCACCACGACAGCCCGCTCGGCGCGCCACCAGCCGCGGCCGTCACGCTCGCTTGTCCTAAGCAGAGAGGACAAATCGCGGATTCTCCTGTCTGGTCGTCAGTAGTTTAGCTTGGCCTGTAACCAATAATCGCCACGGAGTTTGAGGCGGCCACTCGTGTAAAGAGTATCGAAGAGCGAGACCACACTCTCGTAATCATTGCTACCCAGATAGTGATTTCGTACTGCAATCGTGCAATAGTCGACGTCGTGCATCATGCACGCTTGGAAGAGATCCTTTAAGAACTGATTGTTGAGGTAACCACGGCCGGCCTCGACTTCAACAACTGTCTTTGGGTCACGATGCCGTGCGTCCGACTCGAACGCCTTCGCGATCACCCGTTTTGCCCGAAGAGCACCGGAACTCTGATCTTTTCATTGCCCTTCTTCCCGGTTTCGACCTCAAAACCGATTTGCTGCGGCCCGGGTCGAATCGCAGCGAGGACACTGTCGCTTTTCATCCTGACAGCATTCACGTTCAAGTCATCCTCGACCGCTTCGAACGCAGCAACAACTGACTTGATGAAGGTCGTTGCTTCGTGCGACTTCGGAAAGTAGACCCAGTTTGTCTTTCGCATAGTTTGCAGAATGGATGCAGTTGTACACTCCAGCTGTCGCGACCCGCGTAGCCGGCGCTCGAATTTATCCTGGTCGTGACTTTATGAAACGGACGCTCCATCACTGAACCAACACTCATTTTGAAATCAAAATGACGAATGGAACCTCGACGGTCCATATCGTCGACGTCCGGAAGTGCCCCACCCGCGCCGTATTCTCCCAATTCACCCGCCCCAACCCCAACTCCCGATGCGTCGCCTCGATCGACGGATCAAACCGCTCCAACCACCTTCCCACCACCTCCGCCCCCAACACCACCCCATCCGCCTCCACCACCACCCCGCTCGGCCGCTGATCCCGAGGCCCCCACGCAAACGTCACCCGAGCCTCTGACACAAACCCCGTCTCCACCATCGCCACCGCGATCTGCCGGGTCCTGAGTGCCCCCGCC
>Ga0163144_10023769_pt1 | contig 12072 bp, 10 predicted proteins | sample OliLak19BULKMAT1_FD_123175 | JGI IMG/M metagenome (GOLD analysis project Ga0163144, IMG submission 123175) | Freshwater microbial mat bacterial communities from Lake Vanda, McMurdo Dry Valleys, Antarctica - Oligotrophic Lake LV.19.BULKMAT1 | ecosystem: Environmental > Aquatic > Freshwater >...
CGCGGTCGTCAATGTCCAGGCCGTAGAGGTTTTTCTCCAGAATCAGGCGCGGTATGGCGCGGGCCTGGTAGCCGCGCTCCAGGTAGATGGCCTTGAGCACGTCATAAGCCACCACCAGAATGTGGCCGCTGCCACAGGCCGGGTCGAGCACGGTGATGGTCTCAGGATTCAAGCTGCCGCCGTCCTCATCCATGCGGGTCTGGATGAGGGCATCCAGCTGCGCTTGCACCTCGGGCGTTTGGCTTGCGGGCTGGATGTAATACGGCCACTGGCTGGCAAGCAGGCTGGCGGGGTTGGCCATGAGCCACAGGCGGCCCACGCTGTTTTGCACCAAGTACTGCACGATCCAGTTGGGAGTGAAGAGCTGGGTGGCGGCGGGGATGTCTTCGCTTTTGACCACTTTGCCGATGACTTGGTCTTTTTTCTCGCTGATGTAGAACTGGTACAGCCAGCCGATGATTTCAACCTCGGCCCAGTCTTCTTCGGGGATGGCAAGCACCAGTTTGGCAATGACGGAGTCGGTGCGCAGCAGGTTGTCGGGCAGCAGCAGCTCGGTGTCGTCGTCGATGCGCTCAAACAAGAAGGGCATGGCCACGCTCAAGGCGTTGCACTGGGCCACCAGTAGCATGCGGTAGAGCTCGCCGTCGCGGTTGCCGGCGAGTTTGAGTTCGGTCACCAGTGTCGGTTGAAGGCCGGGCAAGCCGCCTGCCTGTGACAGATCAGCGGCGTGAACCAAGATTTCGGGCAGGCTGCCTTCACGACTGGAGAGTGCGCGATGACCATGATCGAGGTAGTCGTGCAGCTCCATGTAGCGCAGGGCGGCGAAGCGGTTGAACCACGTATAGGCCACGGCTTCCATGGTTTGGGCAAAGCCGTCGCGGCGAATGCGTGCGATCAGTTGGTTGCGTTGGCCGTCGACCTTGGCGGGCCAGGCTTGGCCGGCGATGATGGTGACGTCACCCTGAGTTTGGCTTGTTGAAACTACTAGCTGGCCGTTGCTTTCAGACAGGCCCAACAGGTTGGCACGAGCTGTGACGGCGGCAATGAAGTCCTTGCGTGCTTGAGGGGCGCAGGACTTTAGTTTGGCTTTGTTCATTTTGCGAAGCTGGCTCCTGCAATTGGGTTTTGCGCGATGGATCTGTAGAAAAACGAAAAAATGTCACGGTCGGAAAATAGTGGCAGTAGGAGATCGATTTTTGCCCTAAAAGGTCCCGATGAGGAAACTCAAGAATCTCACTGAATCCGCGCCATCTGGCCGGCGCGAATCGCCGCAAGTAGCTCCGCTTTTAGCTTGCTCACATAGGCATCCACCTCTGCTTCTGTTTCCAAATACGTCTTGCTGGAAAAGTCGACTGCACGAATGACACGCGTGGTTTTGGCCACCGGTGGCGGCACATGAGGTTGACCAGTCTGTAGCGCCTTTGCAGTGTCTCCTGGCACCGCAGCTTGTCGCGGAGGTTTGGCAGCAGCCACTTCGATGAGGGTTACGGCGGCGTCCATGGCGTCGCCGCCCTGGTCCTGCAGATACATGATCTGCGCGATGCCGGTGAGGCCGGCGATGCGGGTCTTGAGGTCTTGCAGTGGTCGCAATGCCTTGTTGCAAATGTCCGGTTCCGCACCCGCGCTCTCCAGCTTGGCTTGCACTTCGGTAATTTTTGCGTCAATGGATAAGAGGGCTCTTTCGCGAATGGCTTGCGCTAGTTGCTCGTTGACCGATCCCACCGCCGCCAACAATGGTTCAATGCGATTGACCTGTCCGTAGGGCTTCGGATTGTCGCGTATCTGCGTAAGCTCAGCCAACGCACTGGCCGCCTCGGGCACTTTATTGAGGGCCTCGCGGTTGTTTTCAAACGCGCGGAGGCCATCGAGCAATTTTCTCCACGAGGCAATCTGCGACTTGTAGAAATTGACCAAATCCTGAATGTCGTCTGCGATGTCCAACCACGCATCTTTGGCGCCTAGCAGTGACTCGATGAATGCAAAGCTGTCACGAATCGCAAGCTGCTGTGCGATGCGCGCAAGTGCCGCATCGAGCTCGGCCTTTCCCGGGTGGTGCGGTGTGGCTGCAGTGAGGGCGTAGCTTTTTAAGTCAGCATGCCACTCCGCCAAGCGGGCACGATAGTCCGCGACCAGATTGTCTTCTTCTTCCCGGCCTAGTTTGCTGAAGAGGTCTTTGTAAAGTTCGCGGGCGTGCTTGAGGGCTGCGGCATCCGCCGTTTTGCGTTTAAGGATTGACACCTGCCTGAAGCGAGCCGACTTGGTCAAGGGCTCGACGGCAGACACAGGGTCAAGCTCAGAGCCTTCGAGCATTAACTTGATTTCGCCGGCCACAAACAGGCGGGCAATGAGGAGCACCGTTTCCCATTCGGGCTTCCAACCCCAGGGAATGCCAGTAAAGCGATCGATGACATCGGAAAGCATTACTTTCGTCTGGCTCGCCGCGAGATGAAGGTAATCGCGCATCTCTTTGACGGCAAGCGCGTTGCCCGCCTCTCCATCGAGATTCATTGCGCCCTGGCCCAAATCGTCAGCAGCCAGAACGGCTTTGATCTCGGCAATCGGATCTGCCTGACGTACTTTCAGATAGGGCAGCTTGCTGTAGGTATTGGTGATGAGGTAGTTGAGCAGTTCATCCAACACCGTTGCCGGTGTCCCTGCCTTTATCTGCAGCACCTGTCCCAGCGCGTAGAAATCGCCCGTTGTCATGAGGGCAGAGAGTTGGTGGACGAGTCGCTGGCGCCGCTCTCGATTCTCGTCTTTGCGGTCTGCCAGGATGCGCTTGAGCGACGGCGTCGCTTGGTCGGCTTTGGGGCTGATGATGTATTTTTCAATTTGCAAGTACAGGGCAAGCTCAATGTCGAGACGCTCGCCTTCTGCCAAGCGCACGATGGCACGCCCTGCGCCTTCACTGCTGCGCAAGATGTAGTTGGCGGGTTGGTGCTTTTCATATTCATCGCCAAGGGGAGTGAGGACCTCAAAACTCAGGGCGTGGCTCGCTTGGCGCCATGGAGCGCCATCCAGCAGGCGATTGAATTCGTAGTCGGCCTTTGTGTCGCGGTGACGAACTTTGATTTGGCCGCTAAGAATTTCTTCAAAAATCAGTTCTGCGAGTTGGCGAGATTTTTCTGCGGCAGAGACATCTACATGGCCAATTTCGCGCGCGACATCGCGTTCTTCATTAGTCAAGAAGAACCACAAATCTCCGTTGCGGCTGACTAGACGTTGTTGCTCAAGACGGGCGAGACTGTCCTGAATTTTCCGGCGTAGCGCGAGTTTGTCGGCATCAATCTCGTCGATGCAGAGCGTGGCTAGATTATCGACATTGGGTTTGATGATGTCGGCGATATAGCGAATAAGAAACATTGCCTTGAGCAGCAAGGTATCGAAGGGCTGAAGCGCAGGGTTCTGAGGCGCCTCATCAATCGACCTCTTGGCGAGCCCGTCAATGAAACTCTCTATCGACGGATAGAAGTCATATAGCGGGATCAACACGTTAGTGTCTCGACCCATATTACTGACCGTTGCCGACTGGAACGCATCGAGAAGCGAACGCTCCCCACGCGAGAGGTGCTTGCCGGTGGCCCCAACCTTGCGGATGGACTCGAAAATCTTTTGTAATAACGTGAACTGGTATGGCGCAAACGGGTAATACGCGACGAACTCGACCGCGTCTTTATAGCCGCGCAGACTGACTGAATTGCCGACGAAACCTAGCTGGTTATTGATGATGTCGCTCTTGCCGGCAAAGGAATCTCGCAACAAGACGTGAGCGGCTTCGGTCTTCGCGAGCAGGCGCTCGCCAATTACATCATCGGTATTGCTGCTGGCCAGAGACAACCGCGTGTGGAAACGGCCCTGAATCTTTGAAAAATCTTGGGACTTGGCTTTGTTTGCCTCGCCAATAGCGGCGTCGATGTCTTCCTGACTGGTGACGATGACCCACGCACGGCCCTTGCACTGCGTGCCCAACTGCTCGGTAATCGTCTGCAAATTGAGCATGAGATGCGAGTTGGCACCGATAAACTGGCCGGCCTCATCCACCAGAAAGATGACTTTGTGGTTGGCAGGACGGGTAGCGAGGTAATCGTTGACGGCTTTGGCAAATCCCTCGATATTGATACGGAAGTCGTCGCGGGCATTGTCGAACCATCGGCCGGCTGACTCAGGTGTCATCTTCAGGGCCTGGGCGAGGGCGGAAACCACCTCGTCCCGTAGAAAACCGACCGCGTCGCGCTCTTTTTCCCATGTGCTGCCGTTGGCGGCTGCGAACGCCGACTTGAACGATTCATATGCGCCTTTGGCGGCAAGGTGGCGTTCCAATTCGGCGATATGGGGCGCGTCTCCGGAATACCCCATCTTTTCGTTGAACACGCGCAAGAAAACCTGAAGTATCGCGTCGCGGTCTGACTTGCCGTCTGCTTTGGCATCGATGTTGAAGAGGATTACATCGGCAGAGCCCTGTATGGCACGCTGGATGTCTGCGTGCAGCATCGCGTCCTTTATCCGCTTGTGGTCAAAAAAATGCGAAGCACGCCGCTTCTCCCCAGTCGCAGGATTCACCGCCTCGTAGTTTTCCAAAACGTAGGAAAGAATTTTGATGAAATGAGATTTGCCGGAACCGAAGAATCCCGAGACCCAAACGCCCATGCGGTCGGTGATGGCGGGGTCATTTGGCCGATCAATCGCCGCGAGATAAGCATCGAAGAACTTGCGCAGGTAGTCGCTGATCTGTTTAGTGACGACATATTCATCCAGCTCCTGCCAGACGCTGGCTGCGTCCATCTGGTCTGCTTTGATAACGCCGTTAATCGGGCGGTCGATGGGTTTGACGAACAGATCTCGGATATTCATATTTTTGTTGATCCCTGTTTGGAGAGTATGCGGTGAAGATGTGGCGATCAGGTCGATTCGGGTACCAGTTGGAACGCGCGGTAATAGTGGTCTTCGGCCAAGGTGTTGAAGAGGCGCAGCGAATGCCCGTCATACCGCCCGGGGAAGAACATCAATAGTGGCGTTTTATCCATGATGGGATGCAGTGCGGACAGCAACGTGTGAGTGCGGAGCATGGGGTAGACGGCTCCAACGCCGGCCAAGATTAATAAGTCGAGACTGGGTATATCAAATTTACCGGCGATCTTTTGGGCTAGCTTGTCCTCTTTCAGCAGCGGTCTCAACTCGGCCAGCGCACTGTCGTCGCCTTTGCTTTGTTGCATCGCCATTACCTTGTCGAGCAGTTTGCGTTCTTCCAGAAGCTCGGTCACCAATCCCAACAAATCGACCGTCGCTGCATTTAGGGGCGGCAGCCTCTTTCCCAGCGCGGGTAGTACCGTGCCCGACAAAAAGTCGCGCACCTTCATTTCACTCTCGGGCGGGTAGTCAAAGACCCAGAATCCGATTTCGTTGCCCAGACCTTTGCTGTCCAGAAAGTCACGCGAGGTTACGCGCGGCAGAATCTGATTCAGGCGCTCGTCCAAACTCAGCTTCATTTTGCGCGCTCCAGGCAGTCAAGAACATAGGTCTCATGGTGTGCAACCAAGTATCGACGCACGTCCGGATGCAAAGATCGAGGTGTCAGCTTCATCGAGCGGGCGTTTTCAAGATACTTGGCTTCGACGAGGATGCGAACGATTACTTGAAATAGCTTAGCCCGAGTGGAATCGGTCCACGTCGCGACGGCTGGGTCATGGTGGGAACATTCGGTCAGAAAATCATGCCAGTCCGATGGCGCGAGAGACACTTCCAGGCGGCGCTGCCGGTCAGCATAGACCTTGCTCATGAAGTCTCCCAACAAATGGCTATGTTTAACCGCCGCCGCCAACAGCAATTGGATAACCACTTCGTTTTCGCGCTCCGCAATTTTCCGCCAAGCTGACGCATCGAGGGTGGTTAGTCGCTTGCGGAGGAGGGTGGCTTGCCGACGTGCTGTTGCTGGCGTTTTCTTTTGCAGTATGTTTTCAGTCTCGACCGCAAGTTTCCACTGGGACTCGTCCGGACTTGAAAGCAGCAGGGTCGCAATACGGCGGCTTTCGGTCGGCATGAGCGAGCCTGCCGATATTTCGGCGTTGTACTGAATCATTCCGATTCGCGGCATGTGGCCCTTAAATGATGTCGCCGATCCAACTTCCATATTCCTAGACAATCGTACCTTTCAGGGATTGCTGCAGTCCCAACTTGTGCGTGGAGTTGTCGTAATGTACGTTATCGTTATCAATTATCCCAGTAAACTCTCTCGCCGTATTAGGGGTGAATAGCGCAGCTTCAGACAAGATTGCCGAAGACATTTGGAAGCTGAGATTGACGCACTGTTCACGTCTGACAGGACGTCAAGAACTGCTGATGCACTGGCAAAATTCGCCATTAAGCCGCATAGGCGCTGCACTAAGCTATTCACGGCTCATAGTCGAAAGCCATTTCAAGAAAAGGTAAGAAACCCGTGAAAAGACCCCAATTAGTTAGAACCCTCGAAAAGCTTGGCCGCGAACGGCTATCAAAGTCTTTCTTTATGCGCGACTTTCTGTATAGCGAGATATCCAACATTTATCGCACTCAGAACATCCCTGATGAACCTGACATAGCGCTAGAAGTTGGTAGAAACCTCTGCCGTGAACTACTTGATCCGCTAAACGCGACTTTTGGCCGGCTTTCCATCAGATCGGCATACCGGTCGAAGAAGGTCAACGAACGCGGTTGCAAAGAGAAACTCGGCTGCGGTTCAAACGAAAACAATCGCGCCGGGCACATTTGGGATTTCCCGGAGAAAGATAAATCCATTGGCGGTACCGCATGCGTCGTTGTGCCTTGGTTTGCAGACCGCATCGCAGAAGACGCAGATTGGCGCGCCATGGCGTATTGGATTCGCAATCACTTGCCGTATAGCGATCTTTGCTTCTTTCCTAAGCTATGTGCGTTCAACATTAGCTGGCATCAAAAACCGAAGCGTTACATTCAGAGCCATATCAAGCCCGTTGGAACGCTGCTTGACGGTGAGGCTGTCAATCTGGAATACGCATACTACTTACTACCACTATTTTCCGCCGCTCCGCCTGGAGTAGCTTGCGCTGCTAGCGCTCTGCCATTCTCAACCCGCCGTAATACTCTTTAGCGGTACTTGACACAGCGGCCTGCAATGTCGCCTTCGGTGTGCCGTTAGCTTCATACTCGCAAATAAATAAATTTGCCAAGTTCACCTCTCAGATATCGCAAACAACGCGTGTATTGCTGGTTGAGGTCCTATAACGGAGCGCCGTATGAGAATTGGCAACTAGGTTGAAACTGGGTAGTGTCTCAGTTTGAATGTAACTAGCTATACGGCGAGCGTTCTCGCTGCGCCGCGTAGCTCTATCTTTTCGTTATCAGTAAGAGACCTCGCGAGCGTCTTTCTGGCGACAGTTAGAAGTTGACTATCAAGATGACTCGGAATTGTTCCCGATTTCGGTATTTGTGTTTTATCAGAAGTGGCATCATAAAATGCTTTTGCCGCTTGCTTTAACTGGTCTGATACGGTCGCAGTTGTCACGGTATTTGATGTGTCAGCACCAAGTTGAGGTGTTGACACTATTGCCGAAGGAGGCAATATGGCAGCTACTGGCGGTGGATTCGACAATTGCAGATTTGCAGAAATGAATTTCTTTACCGTGGTGTCATCCCAATGTTTTTTTTGGTCTACTTCCGCTTTGAGATAAGGTGATGTCGCGTTTATCGGCCCCATCGAAAGTAAGTGGACTCGAATTCCTAGACTTTGTGCCGCCTGCACACCTGGAGTTAGATCGGCGTCTCCGGAAATCAATAGCGCATCACTGATTGATTTGCTTTGTGCGAGACCGATTAGATCAGCAATGATTAGACCATCGACGGCTTTTTGATCACCAGCACCGTTTCTTGTGCCCATTCGCAGCTTGAAATCATCAAGTTCTTCAACAGCAACGTGGCTACTTGCTTTACCATGCGCGCCCGGCCCGTCATACCAGTAGATTCGCAACAAACTACAATCTGGAAATTGAGATTTAATCTCTTCCAAAAATTCTGAACGCATAGACGGATAGTTAACGGAGATGTGGTCGCGGTTGGTTTTTTTCCCAAGAACTATGTGAACTGATTGCACCCAGAAATATCCTGCGTCAATGAATACTGCGATTCGTCCCATGCAACCCCCAAAATGGCGAAAAGGGCGCTAGAGCGCCCTTTTCTGTAGAGATGCCTTTGGGGCATCGACGTAGTATGGTGCTCTTGAGCACCGGAGTAGCTTTGAATTATCCAATCAGCTTTACGGTTTGTCAAACGATTATTTGTCAAACCATTGGCTCCACCAGCTTGTGATAAATATCACGCATGAAAGTTCATTCTTATACGGCGGATTTAGAAGGTCGTCACAACTACATATTGTGGCTTTCGTCCAAAAAATCAATTTCCTAACGCCGCAATTTCTTCCAACGTCCAAATATGATTTGCAATTCCAGCTTCCATGGCTGGTGTAACGCGTAACGTTTTATGAATCCTACCGAAGTTGTAATACATAAAATGTAGGCTAACAGCGCATTCGAGGCTCTGCATTTTCTTACTAAACCCGTTCGTTAAACGCGTAAACCTGCGCATCGACATACGCATCGTGAGATTTTGACGTTCAACATAGCTTGTTGAAATCTCGTTGAAGTCAGGATCACCAGCGATGCGCGATTTCTCTGATTTCACAAAATCAGACGGGCTATAGCGACGCGTAGTGCCCTTTGTTTCCTCAGCGTTAGCGTAGTGCTTGATTAGCATGCCGTAGTCGATTTCAGAGCCGAATGCGGCCTCTACAGCATTGACGTAAATCTTCAATCCGTCCGTGCTTAGTTGAATCCGATTCGATAGGCGCGAAGCTAGGTCAGCAATGAAGCTGTGCCCATGTTCGACGTCACGGCGACCGACCAAAAACGAAGCGCACAATTTTGTGTCTGCACAGATAGCCGTCCACGTATAAACGTCGCCGTAGCTATCCTCTTTGCCTTCGGGAATGTTCTTTTGCTTTAAACCGCAGAACGACCAAATTTCATCGCACTGCACGCGCTTGCATGGCAGCTTGCGCAGCACTTCGTTTTGATGGATTGAACAGGCGAACCCAATATCAACCAGCAGCTTTGTGACCGTGTTGATCGACACATCACAAAGGCGTGAAGTCGTACGCATGCTGTTGCCTTCAACGAGGCAATGCAGGATTTTGGCGCGGTCTTTTAAGCTGAGTCGATTCATGATGCTTCCTTATCTGATTCCTTTTCAAACTGAACTATATACGAAAGGAAACAAATAGCAACATTTATTTTAAAAAAAGGAATCACGGTGTGGACAAGTTGATTCCTTTGGATATAAAATACACCCAGACCGGTTGCACGGTCTGGGTAAATAGTAACTTTGAGGAAACACTAGCCGGACGAATGTCCGAGATGGGAATGGTGCAGTCAGGAACCATCATGAGATGACTTCTGCTTTTTATTGGCCGATCTGTGGGTCGGCCTTCTTTGCCCTCGCAGCTCAATGGATCGAGCAACTTGTTGGTCGCAAGGTAGGTTGTCAGTTCGACTCTGACCGAAGGCACTCTTAGATTAGCAAATTCAAGGACATTTGTCTATGAATGATACTCAAAATGATAATTTGAACACTGCATTAAAAGCGTTACACGATGAGGAAGTAAGGATTACAAGTGAAATACAACTTCTTGAAACGCTACTTAACGATGTGAAGGCAACGATTTTGCCGCTGGCGAAATTAGTTGGGGCTAAGAGCCTGGTAAATGCGGGACAAGTAAAAACACCTATTGAAAAAGCGGTTTCCGCCGTCGATTACACTGGGTTAACTATTCGTGATGGCATTCTAAAATACTTGAACCGTTATCCTGAACCAGCATCTACAGCCGCATTAACCAACGGGTTGAGGAAAGACGGATACGTTAACGAGGGCGCAAATTTTGAAAAAATCGTTTACATAAATTTGCGCCGAGGCCAAGAAGAAGGTGTTTTTGATCGCGATCCAACCACTAAAAAATGGTCGCTGTCACTCATGTAACTAAATCTAGTTTTTCTTCCATCTGGCGGCAATCGCCTTTTTGCCAGCGATAGACAATTCCTCTGGAGTTAGCTTATTTGCCCTAGCTCTACCGCCTATAAGGCCACCTTGTCGCCCCGACTTGGCCTTTCCCGTTGGCGCGGCCTTCGGCGGAATTTCACCTGTCGCTTGATCGACAAGAAACTTGGCTAGCTGATTTATGTCTTTTTTTGGCATGCGGCAAGGTTATCATTGGCGTCGCCCCGGCTCAAGGTCAGTTACATTCAAACTGAGACACTACCTGAAACTGCTAGTTGTTGATCAACTGCTAGGCAATTGGTATACTCCGAGGTTAGCCGGGCTGTACGTTCATCATGTGGGCGTCTACTGCCCCGCAAGGGAAAATAGTGCACAAAATCGATAAAGATTTATCTCGTGTCCTCGTGCTCCAAGATTTGGTTGGTACGTCCAAATCAGCACACTTTGATCACGACGCAAACGCAATCACCGGTCCTACAGACCGCGTGCGACGTAAGCGTGCGCCCGGCGTTTCCGCAAAAACGGTTTCAAAGACCGTCACTTTGATGTACGTACGCGATCGCGATACGGGCGAAATTCTCGGCATCTAGGTGAGGAGCCGTTTGTGACTTCGAGCGTCACAAGCGAGGTTTTGCTCGTCGTTGACCGAAGTTCGATTGACGGACCCTTTAGTGTAAAGATTTTCTCGAAGCTCGCGGACGCGCTTTGTTCTTGGGGACCAGCGACACGTGCGAGTCCTATTTTCTCCCTCGGTAAAGCTACTGTCCCGGATCTCTCCGGAAGGCGGCTGACTGAGCTTTGCTTTGTTGGACCAATGAGCCCTGATGAGCTGCCGGCGGGGCTCATGACCTTTGTCTCATACGGGCTATACAACGTCGTAATCTTTGCCCAGTCCAAGAGCGATCGAAGAGTGCTGCGCTCATTTCTTGAAAACACAGGTGACACAGCTTGGGAGCTTTGGACGCTTAAAGGGTCGAAGGTCGACACCGTTAATTACGCCCCCGTTCTCAGGCTGCGTCCGCCCGCCGTGATCCCCCGCAAACACGTACTTACAGCCGACCTTCGCGCGGCTGGCGAGGAGTATCAAACACTCCTTGCCGTTACCAATGCAAGGAGCGGTCCGTATCTACAAGATGTAATTCGCGAAATGGAAACCGTTGACACCGCACTGTTTGAAAAGATCCAGAAGTTAAAGCTTCACAATATTCGCAAGCTTCAATGGTTCATCAATATTAATGCGGCGCTTTCGAGATTCTCGTCACAAACTTATGCAGGGACGTCCCCAATACTTGGAACGGAATGCCATTTCTGGACACACTCACTACTTGGCATCGGGATCGCAAGCATGGCGCTTTTGAACCTACGCCGTTTTATCGACAAGGCTGCCGTTCGCGCCAACTTCCCGATCCGAATTGACCAATTCAAGAAACAGAAACCGGCAGACGCGGCGCTTAAGTCATTCGGGTCAACCAACGAATGGTGGACGAAGACACAACTTCCTGCGTTGCCGCCGGATTTTGCTGGTAGCGATGTGCCACTACTGCCCTTAATCGTTTGTTTCAGTGGCCGTGATGGCTTTAAGAGTACACCCTTCACGCTAAGTGCGCCGTTAGAGACTCTCCAAAGTGCAAACACTTACGCTTGGTCGCTGCAAACTTTGACGCACGAAATTTCTCACGTGTTTGTAGAGGGTGCCATATCGGCTCTTCTGGAAAGCAAATACAAAGGCAAGGAGTGGGCGCACGCGATATTAGATATCCAAGCCAAGCGCATCAAAGCAAGCAATTTGCATGAACAACTCCAAGAGTTTTTCATTGATTGTTTGGGCCGTGTGAGCGGCTATCAATATGCGCCTATATCCGGCGGCAGGAAGCGAAGTCAGGCCGAAGGCACTCACAAAATGGGGTGTTATCAGTAATCCAAAGGGCGACTGGCAGGACGCCGCTATAGCCATGGCGAACGAGATACGGTAGAAACTGGTCTGGCCGAGAAAGTGAAGCAGGCGCGACACCGGCC
>Ga0163144_10023770_pt1 | contig 12071 bp, 10 predicted proteins | sample OliLak19BULKMAT1_FD_123175 | JGI IMG/M metagenome (GOLD analysis project Ga0163144, IMG submission 123175) | Freshwater microbial mat bacterial communities from Lake Vanda, McMurdo Dry Valleys, Antarctica - Oligotrophic Lake LV.19.BULKMAT1 | ecosystem: Environmental > Aquatic > Freshwater >...
ATAAAACTCAATGAAGGAAAGCTCAAAAAGAGCAAAGTAATGGAGAACTTTATTATTACACACATTGACAAGATAAAAATTCACAACTTAGCAGAACTTCAAACTGCATTGAGGGCGAAAAGAAACAAAATTATTATAGAAGGCATCGAGCCAAGCGGCGACAAGGCTTTCTTCGGAATAGGTTTTTGATTGGTTGATTAGTTGTTTGTTTTGAGTAAAGGCATTGCAATATTTGCAATGCCTTTTTTGTTGCCTTGCTTATTTATTGCCTACCCATTTATTAAAAATCATTTTTTGCTTTTCTGTTGGGCTATCTACAGCACTAATGCGGTAAGATTTGCCATGACTGCTACTCAATGTAACTTCTATTGTCTTGATTAAGCCCGTTCTCGCTACCAGCAAAGAAACTTTTTCGCCCACGTATTTTTTGGCAATGTGCTGGTTAAAAAGCCCAATACTCAACCTTTTGCCATCAATACCCAAAATTTCATCATTTACATTCAATCCATATTTGTAGGCAGCTCCGCCTCTTTTCAGGCTTCTTACAAATATTTTTCCGCTTGTTTCCTCTAAATTTGCACCAAGTGTAACGTCTTCGTCAGTATCATCAACAAGTTTTAGCCCTGCATAGCCCAAAAAGCGGTTATAATCCACAGTTTCAGTACCATAAATACATTTTTGAAAAAAGTCTTCCATTTTTTCACCTACTATGCTCTCCAGCATTTTCCTAAATTCATCTTCGGTAAAAGGGCGATTTAGTTTTTTGTAATACTCTTGGTACATAGCACGCATGAGGTCATCTAAATTCTTTGTTCCATTAGAGCTATTCAAAATTAATAAGTCAAACATTGCCGCAATCCTCGCTCCCGAACTGTAATAATCTACCATCGTATTGCCTGAGTTTTCATTGCGGCGATAGTGCTTTATCCACGCATCAAAGCTTGCTTCTGTCAGTGCTTGCACCTTTCCGCCCGTACCTTCGTGCGTGTTTATCATGTCGTTGATGGTGTTTACAAAGGCATAATCCGTAACGAAACCCGCTCTGCGAGGAATCAAATTGTCGTAATAATCTGTAAAACCTTCGGCAATCCAAAGCTGGCGCGTATAGTTTTCTCTGTCATAATCAAAAGGTCCCAGAGGCGTAGGTCGCAATCTTTTGACGTTCCAAAGGTGGAAATATTCGTGTGCCGCTAAGCCAATAAAACTCAAATAACCCGCCTGCGTGTCGTAGCGTTGGCGTTCTACTATCAAAGAGGTAGAATTCAAATGCTCTAAGCCGCCACCACCTTGCGCTACATTATGCACAAAAAAAGTGTAGTCTTTGCAAGGATGCTCGCCAAAAACTTTGGTTGCTTCTTCGGTAATTTTTCTCATGTCTTTGGTGAGCTGCTCGGCATTGTAATCCGCACCTTCGCCATACATCACGATATAGTGTGGAATGCCGTTTTGATTGTATTCCAAAATTTTATGATTGCCAACCTCTATTGGAGAGTCCGCCAAAATATCAAAATTTGGAGAGGAGCGCAGCCATTTGTTATCCCCCACTTTTTCCAAACTTGTGGAAATTTGTTGCCAATTTTTGTGGGGCTGAATCGTAACCGTCGAAGGCAAGGCAAGATAGCCATCGGGAAACATAAAAATACTTCCCCCATTCAAATAGGCATGAGAGTCGTCGATGAAACTCGTTCGCACAGAATGCTCGAAGGCATAGACTTTGTAGCTAAAAACTACATTTTCAGCTTTATCCAAGAAAACTCTCCAAGTATTCTTTGTTATTTTCTGTACTTTTAGTGATTTTCCTGCTGCATCTTTCGCCATTTCGCCCTCTATATTTTTGGCAAATTCCCTCACCAAATACGAACCCGGAGTCCAAACGGGCATTTTGAAATCTATATAACTCTTTTTTATACCCTCCAATTTTATTTCCACTTCGCAGTAATGCGTGTATGGCTCGGCAATCGCTACATTATAAGATAGCTTTTGAGAAAAAGTAGCAAAAGAAAAAAACAAGCATCCTAAAAAAATGCTTATTTTAAAAAGCATCGTAGTATTTTTATTCATATTTTTGTAGTAATTTTTTTGTAATATATTCTCGTTTGCAAACATAATTATTTTTTATGTTTTATTTTCAAATAATTGCCTTATCAATCTTTTTTATCTAATTTAAATAAAAAATTCCTTGTCATTATGCCTTTACTAAACAGCTATCTGGTGAATGAAAACTGCATTTGGGGGCTTTGGAAAATAGCTGAAAGCGAAGAAGACTTGTGTCATTTGCTCAAAGAAAATATTGATAGAGAAGAACTTACTACTATGGTTCACCCCAAAAGGAGAATAGAATGGCTTGCAGCAAGGGCATTGGCAAAGGTACTCATTGGTCAGATGAGTGGCAATTTGCCGAACGAGTTTTTTATTTGCAAAGATGAGTATGGAAAACCATTTATCAAAAACTCAGATTGGCAAATTTCTTTTTCGCACTGCTCTCTGTATGCTGTAGCTATTTTGCACAAAACACAAGCGGTTGGTATTGACATTGAGCAAGTAAGCCCAAGAATAAGTCGAGTGATTAGAAGAATATGCACCAAAGAAGAACTTGCTTGGGCGGGAGATAGTTTGGCAAAACTCACCACGCTTTGGTGTAGCAAGGAAGCATTGTATAAATATTATGGCAAGAAAAAATTGGATTTTAGAAAGGAAATTATGGTGAGCAAAAATGCCAATAAAGGCAGGATAAGCACCGATGAAGGCATCAAAGAAATGGCATTAGTGAATGTTTCTTCCTTAGAAAACTACCAAATAGTGTATTGCTTGGCAGTTTAGTAAAGTTACTATAGATTTTTCCTCTCTACTTTTCCGTTTATTTTCAATTCTACAATTTCTATACTTTCCAAACCTTCGCCATCAAACACTTTTACTGCAATTTTGTAATTTCCTGCCTTAAAATCATGGCTTTGTTTACCTATTTTATCGAGCATAATTTCGGGAACAAAATCTGTTCCGTTGAAATGAAAATCCCACGCAAAAAAGCAAGAGGTTGCCCCTGTCATTCCTACTTCACTTTCGGCTGTTGCAATAAAATTAATTGTTAGCAAATCTCCATTTGTGCCTTTGTCTATCACTTCTATTGCCAAACTTGGTTTTTTGGCAATAGGCACTATTTCCTCGACCGTTAGCAATTTGATAATTACTTTTTCGTCATTTTTGAGCCTTGCCACTTCTTGTACTGCACTTTTTCCAAACGAAAATGCAATTAGAAAACCAACAGGCTTATTTTCTGCTTTATTTTTTTCGTAAGTTACCTTGTCGTATCGCATAATGGCAGAATGAAAATTATCTATAACATTCCGACCAATATTATCACTTCGCTTGCTTTGTATTGGCACACGCACTTTACCGACCGCCAAAACTTGCTCAATATAGCCATCAATGCCCAAATCTCCTCTTTGTTTTGTGTTGGCAAGGCCGCCAAAAGCCTCTACTATCCATGTTTCAAACTGAAAAGCATCCTTGTAACGCAATACATCATAATCGTATTTGTGCAATTTTTTGATAAACGGGGCGGCAAATATATCTTGCGTTTTGCCAATAGCTTTGCCTTGCTGCATATTCAGCCGCATTTCGCTTACAGAAACCGCCAAAACAGACTGGTCTATGCCTATCCAATTTCGTTTTAACCTATCAGCAACCGCAATCGTAGTTCCACCACCCATAAAACAGTCTAAAACGGTGTCGTTTTCATTGCTTGCCATTTTAATAATTCTCTCTAATAAAGCCTCTGGTTTTTGGGTGGGATAGCCTATAATTTCCGTTTGATTTTGTCCAACAGGCGTAATGTCCAACCAAATATTATCGGCTTCACTGCCCCCATATTCATCTAAAAAGTTTTTTCTTCTTGGTTTACCATTTTTTGTAAAATAAATTTTCCCTTGCCTGTCCATTTCTTCCAATTTTTCACGCATCATCATCCAACCATATTTAGGAGTATAATTTTTGTATTCATAAATAAGATTTTGCCTTGCCATCATACGAGGCAATTCGACAGGTTCTGATTTAAAACGCCTACCATTTTCATCTTCTTTATCATATCTTAATAGCAATTCTTCTATACTGCCATTCATTTTTGGCGTAGCAAAAGTAGCTTTATCACTTTTGACATAATAAAAAATAGTATCACTATTGGTGGCTAATCTCGACATTTTAAATTGTGAGCCTTTTTTAGTGAAATTTCTTTTCCAAATAATTTCATTTTTAAAATTATTGCTACCAAAAACTTCATCTAAAATCTTCACACGTATGTATGCGTTGGCGTGCCAATCACAATGCAAAAGCATAGAACCTGTCTGCTTTAAAATTCTGTGCATTTCTAATACCCTTGTTTTTAGCCAATCTATGTAATGGTCTATTCCGCCTGACCATCGGTCTTCGAAACTTCGTATTTCGCCTTTATCTCCCCAAACTATTTCATAAGTTCGATTACTGAAAAAAGGCGGGTCAATATAAATTAAATCTACGCTTTCGGTTTCTATTTTTTGGAGGACTTCGAGGCAGTCTCCGAGAATAAGTTGGTTCATATAGTTGCTAAAATCTTGTAAGTCTTATTAGAGTTTTGTGCGGTAAATATAGTAAGGAAATTGCAATTATGGTTTGCAAAGAGGTGATTCTTATTGCTAAAAAAGTTTTGCCTTGCTAAATTCCAAATAAAACACTATTTTTACTGAAAATAAAATGAATGATGCCTACAATAAAAGTTATTTTATCGTTAGTAGAGTTTAAGGAAAAAAACCAGTATATTATTTATTCTCCTGCCTTAGATTTGAGTGGGTATGGCACAACAGCAAAGGAAGCAAAAAAATCTTTTGCCGAAGTTTTAGCTTATTTTTTGGAATACGCTATGGAAAATCAGACACTTAGCCAAGACCTTAAACGGCTGGGTTGGAAGATTACAGATAAGCAAATAACACCTCCAAGCCTAAAAAATATTATCCTACATAATCAAAATTTTGTAGATATTTTTGAAAATCATAACCTCAAAAAAATATCTCAAAAAATAGAAATTCCTCTGTTAGCTGCATAAATTTATGGCGAAAAAACTAACAAATGTAACTATTCAGGAACTTCGCAAATTTTTGAAAAAGATAGGTTGCGAACTTAGACGTACCAAAGGAGGGCACGAACATTGGGCAAAAGTAGGTTTACTACGACCTATCACATTTCAAACACATATTGAACCTGTGCCTGAATTTACCACGAAAAATATTTTACGAAATTTAGACCTTAGTGCAAAAGACTTTTGGGAGATTTTGGAACATAAAGAATAATTTACTTCAAAATCTGTGTTTTACTGTCATAAAACAGGTTTTTACCATCAAAATCTACTTTTTTATACTTTTTTAGCTCTTCTTGTGTGATAAAAATATTTTCAATCGATGCTAATGGTATAACGTAAACTTCACCATCTTCATATTTATCACTTCGCCACTCTTTGAGTTTGAAATATTTTTTATCGAATTTTGCTATCACAGCCTTTGTGAAGTCAAGTCCTTTCTGCTCGGCCAAATTATCGTCTTGTGTTGCTTGATTTCTGGACGTTTCTGTAGTTTCACTTTCTTGTTTTGTTTTTCCTTCCGCTATTTCAGACGTTGTGAGAGGCTTTTCTACTAAATTTGATAAGTTTTCGGTAGGTTTTACTTCTGTAATTTCAGAGGCAAGTTTTACTTCATTTTCTTGCTTAGGGCTAATAACGAAGCCAATACCAAAGATGGTGAGCGTTAAACCAACAATAATTAAAATAATTCCAAACATTTTTTTTGAGGTTTTCATAAAAGAAACAATAGATAATAAAGAAATTTTGCCAATATTAAGATTTTAAATCTAAAAAACAAAAAATACTTTCCTAATAGCTTCCCCGAAACTTGCGAATAAACCATTCTATCGAAACTAAAATAATTAGTCCATAGAACAGCCATTTTAGGTTGATGAGTTCGCTTACATCTTCGCTGCTATGGATTATACTCTGCGCTTGGGCAGTCAGCAATTTGTTTTTCAGTGTTTCCAAATTTTGAGAGCCTACAAAAATACCATTGCTTTGCTTGGAAAGTTGCCTCAGGAGATTAAAATCGGCAGTGGTGTTCAGTGCTTCCATTTGTAACTCTTTGATGGTAAACTCGCCCAATGCACTTTCCACTTTGCCATCGATGGTCGTATTTGCCTTAAATTTATAGATGCCTTGAGGTAGCCCGTTGAGCCTGTACCTGAAGCCATCAGATGCATTGGTATAGGTATAAACGGTACGTTGTCTTTTTTCATCAATAAGCTGTAAATCAATCTTTTGACCAATTATTTTTTCATAAATATCGTTATAGACTTCTGTTTCAAAAAGAATACTTTCCCCACCAAAATACTCATTAGAGGTTGTATTTACCCTAAATTTGCGTTTGTCTTCTTTGGCGGAAACGTACTGCATTAGCTTTGAGAAAAACTCATCAAAAGCTTCTTGGTTTTCATTTTTTGCATACTCCTGCAATCGCCATTGCCATAGCCCTTCCCCGATAATGACCGCCCTTTTCTTGTCATTATTTTCATTGGCTATGATGAGAGGTTTATCGATAGTCAGGCTACCAACTCGCTGGTACAAAATAACTTCTGTATTTTGGGCAAGTTTATAATCGCCGAAAGGAACGGTGATGGGTGGGTATCTGGCAACGACAGATTTATGCTCGTCAGAAAAGCTAAAACGATTAAAATTTGGGTTGAAGGCGGGCGTAACTTTATCGGTCTGAAAGCCACTCGATAGGATAGTAACGCCTATTTGTAGGTTATTAAAATTTGCTAAATTTGTTTCTCCACCAATGATAAAAATCGAGGGGAAATTCTTTGCCATTAGCTCTTTCAATAGGTTATTTGCCATGACACCTCTTTTGGCTGGTAACTGATGAAAAATTACCAAGTCATATTTTTCATTTTTTTTCAACTGCTCGGCGGGCATGAGTTCGGGAATAAAAACATCTAATTGATAGTTTTCATTCTTTTCGATTGCTGCCCGAATAGCTTTAATATCGGGGTGTGGCGAAGCGGCAACGAGCAAAATCTTTTCCCTACTATCCAAAATATCTATGTAAATGTGCTTGGTGTTGTTTCGTGTGGTAAATTCACCTCCAAGAGCCTTCAAATCAAGCACATAATGACTCATTCCCTTTTCTTTTGCCTCTACCAAAAACTGTACTTGCTGCAAGTCATTTTCTTTGGTAAAGTTTATTGTTTTACTTTCCAATACGTTACCATTTTGCGAAAGCACTACCGAAGTTTGCTTTCCAAGAAATCCTGTATTGTTAATTTCTGCTACAATCGGGAATTTATTGCCGAGATACGCAATTTTATTGTGGTAGGCAGCCTTCAAATTCAAATCGCTCTGCACTACGGTATCGCCTATGCCTATTGTATGAATATTCACATTATAGGAACTATAAGTAGGGGCAACACCTTGATTATAAATGCCATCGGAAAGTAAAACTATACTTGCCAAGTTCTTATTTTCGTAATTATTTTGTACGGCAGAAAGCAATCCGCCCAAGTTTGTTGTTTGCTTGTCGAACTTTACAGAAGCGATGCTTTCATTTGTTTTTGCCTCGTCAAGGGTTTGAATACTCACCTCAAATTCCTTTTCTTTGAGTTCTTTAGCCAATAAATCTAAGTCGTTTTTTAGTTTATTTGTTGCTGTAGTGTCAGTTGCAAGTGGAATGGATTGTGAATTGTCTATGGCAAAAACTATGATGGGCTTTTCAAAGTAATTTTTTATCAAGCGAATAAAAGGATTGAGTAGCAAAAAGCAAATAGTAGCCACCAATAAAAAGCGCATGGCAGCTAAAACTCTATTGAGCCATAGACTCCAAGGGGCTTCTTTGGTATATAGCAAAGCTGCATATATTAAACCTGCTAATACGCACAAAATCAAAAAATAAGGAGAATATTCAGTAAAAAGGTTAGTCATCTATTTGAATTTATTTTAAACAAATGTACTGTTTTTTCAAAGCAATTAGCAAATTTTTCGAAAGTTTACTACTTTTGAGGATAAAAATGAGTGCAATTATAAATCTGTTGATAAAAAATAAAATATGATACATTCTGACACAAAAGTTTTTGAATTAATTGATAAGGAAAAAGAAAGACAAATGAGGGGTTTGGAGCTAATAGCCTCCGAAAATTTCGCTTCCCCGTACGTTTTGCAAGCCGCAGGAAGTGTGCTGACAAATAAGTATGCTGAGGGGCTACCAAATAAGCGGTATTATGCTGGTTGCGAAGTAGTTGACGAGATAGAGAGCTTGGCGATAGAGCGCGCAAAAAAACTATTCCGTGCTGAATGGGCAAACGTGCAGCCTCACTCTGGGGCGCAGGCAAATGCGGCGGTCATGCTTGCTGTGCTGAACGCTGGCGACAAAATTCTTGGCTTTGACCTTGCGCATGGCGGACACCTTACGCATGGCTCACCTGTAAACTTTTCAGGTAAATTGTACCAGCCTTCTTTCTATGGCGTAGAAAAGGAAACAGGAACTATTGATTATAATAAAGTAGCGGAAACTGCTGCAAAAGAAAAACCCAAATTACTGATTTGTGGGGCTTCTGCCTATTCTCGTGATTGGGATTACGCTGCCCTGCGCCAAATTGCGGACAAAGTGGGCGCTTTGCTCTTGGCTGATATTTCACATCCTTCGGGCTTTATAGCAAGAGGCTTGCTCAACGACCCAATGAAACATTGCCATATCATAACAACGACTACGCACAAAACGCTAAGAGGCCCAAGAGGAGGAATGATTATGGTAGGCGAAGATTTTGAAAATCCTTTTGGAAAAACTAATCCTAAAGGTAAGCTACGCATGATGTCCGAACTATTGGATTCGGGCGTATTCCCCGGAACACAAGGCGGACCCTTAGAGCATATTATTGCCGCAAAAGCAATTGGCTACGGAGAAGCTCTTTCTGATTCGTATATGCGTTACATCTTGCAGGTGAAACAAAATGCCGATTTATTAGCTGATTTATTGATAGAAAAAGGCTACCAAATTATCTCTGGCGGAACGGATAATCACCTCATGCTCATAGATTTGCGCAGCAAAAATATTACAGGCAGAGATGCAGAAAATGCACTTGTAAGAGCAGATATTACGGTAAATAAAAATATGGTGCCTTTTGATGATAAGTCGCCAATGGTTACTTCGGGCATTCGTATTGGCGTGCCAGCAGTTACTACTCGTGGACTCAAAGAAGACGATATGAAACGCATAGCTGACCTCATAGACAAGGTGCTTACAAACCATACCAACGAATCTGTGATAGGGCAGGTGAAAAAAGAAATAAATGATTGGATGAGTAGCCAGCCATTATTTGCTTAGTATATTTTGATAAAAAATTTGTAATCAACTTTGACAAAGTTCATGCCCAATCAGTTCTGGCGCACTCATCTTAACAACGGATGGCTACTTACCGCACTGCTTATATGCCTTGTGGTAAGTGTGCCAATGTTGTATATTTTCACACAGCTTTTTAGCCCAATTACTGATACTTGGCGGCATATTGTCGCTACTCTATTGGCTGATTACGTGCTTAGTACGTTGAAACTTTGCCTTGGTGTCATGTTGCTTTCTTTGGTGCTTGGCTTGCCTTCGGCATGGTTTGTTAGCACTTGTGATTTCCCTTTTCGGAAGTGGCTTTCTTGGGGACTTGTACTGCCGCTCGCTATTCCTACCTACATCAACGCTGCCGTTTATAAAGCTATTTTTGGTTCACAAATTATGAATATGTGCGGTGCTATTTTGGTAATAGCTACGGTTTTGTTTCCTTATATCTACCTAATTTCCAGAAATATATTTGAAAAGCAATCTCAATCAGTTTTAGAAATAGCAGAAATGCTGGGCAAGAACCGCTGGCAAACTTTTTTCAACTTGGTGTTACCTTTGGCACGTCCCGCTATTTTTGGGGGACTTTTTTTGGTAGTGATGGAAGTGCTAAACGAGTACGGAGCAGTCAAATACTACGGCATTAATACTTTTACCAAAGGCATTTTTCGAGCGTGGTTTTCTTTCGGAGATGTAAGTTCGGCAGTGCGACTTTCCGCTTGCCTGATGGTTTTTGTATTTGTATTTGTGGGCGTTGAGCATTGGCAGCGAAGGAAAAAGAAATTTCATGATGCTGCTTTTTCACCCAAGCCACTCAAAAGAATTAGCCTAAAAGGTTGGCAAGCATGGGCTGTATTTTTTAGCTGTTTTATTCCGTTTCTCTTAGGATTTCTCCTGCCTATTAGTCAGTTACTTTATTGGGCAAGCGGGGCATGGAAAGAAACCAATTTACCAAATATCACCGAACTTATTTTTAACTCTACTTCAGTTGCTCTGCTCAGTGCGCTAACTGTAGGCTTTTTTGCTATCTTGCTGCATTATGCTGTGCGCATCAGCAAGCAGCCTGTGGCAAAACTTTTTTCACAAATTGCCAATTTGGGTTATGCTATTCCGGGGGCTGTGATTGCGATAGGTAGCATGATGCCCTTGCTTTTTTTCGATAATTTACTTTCTGAATTTATCCCTCAAAAACAAGGATTTTGGCTCAACGCTACCTTATTTGGCTTAACTTACGCCTATTTGGTGAGGTTTTTGGCGGTTGGTGCAAACCCAATAGAAACAGGCTGGCAAAAAATAAGCATGAACATAGACTATGCCGCTCAGCTAAGTGGCAAACGCAGACTCACGAGTTTGCTCAGGCTACATTTGCCGCTACTCAAAGGAAGTATTGCCGTTTGCATGACTTTGGTTTTTGTAGATACCCTCAAAGAGCTACCTCTTACACTCATTTTGCGTCCCTTCAACTTTGATACTTTAGCCACTAAATCCTTTGAACTTGCTGATGATGAACGCTTTGCAGCTTCGGCTATTACTGCCCTCATCATCATAGCCGTAAGTGCTTTGCCTACTTTTTTGCTGAATAAATGGGCAGCTAAGTAAGAAAATCTACTTGCTTAGTAATTTTAGATACTCACTTTTGGAAACGGTCATTTTGCTAAGTTTGGAAATGAGCCAACCGCTATTTTTGCCAGACCTATTGAAAAAATCTATGGTAAAAACCCAGCCATCAAAGGCAAGCACATGATACGTCTGTGTGTCTATTCCTGTAATTTTTAGGTTTTTATTTGCTATTTCAAAAAGAAAAATACTTAGCACATCGGGCTGAAAATCCTTGCGGGCATAGTCTGTTACTTGGTCTTTGTTGCGCTGTAATTCCTGCCGCATACTCATAAAATTAGTTTCATGACTATTTGGCGGAATATAAAGAGCAATGTTGTTTGTGCGTGGTGGAGGCTGTAAAAAATCCGCTTTTGCATCATAAATTACCCATTTGGCAGCACCATTTGGGGCTGATTCTACCTTCAAAATTAATTGCAAAGCCTTGTCCTTGCCTTCGTAGGTTGCTTGGCAGTGGGCAAAGGCAAAAATATTTTCGTCAGCAAATTTTAAAAATTGGGCTTGAGCGTTGTCCGTAATTTGGCTCACAAATTGGCGAACCACTGTACTTTCTTCCTTATTCATTTTTTTTAGATAGTTGCTATCAAAGAGAGAAAGCAAGTATTGGGAGCGTGGAATTGGGTGTATAGCATTTATTTCACGCCCATACACGTCCAATTTGTAGTTGAATCGCTGTATAAATTCATCTAATTGCTTTACTTGAAAGTGCAACTCCTCACTAAGTAAGGAGTCGGAATTTTGAGCAGCTATGTTTGTTAGCTTTAGCAACAAAATCATTATACATACAAATTTCGTAACTGTTTAGGTTTTATTTTTTGTTTCGCAATTTAGGAAAAAATAGTATATTTGCATTATGGAATTGAGCAATAATTTTACTGAGCTTCACGCCTTAGTCTATACTCTTTTAGCACGTATAGATGTTCTTGAAGCCCGTGTAAAAGAGTTGGAGGCAGAAAATGCTGCATTAAAAGCAGAGAATGCTGCATTGAAAGTTCAATTGAGCATGAATAGTACCAACAGCCACAAACCACCAAGTACAGACATTTTCCCTAAAAAAGTAGCTAT
>Ga0163144_10023772_pt1 | contig 12070 bp, 15 predicted proteins | sample OliLak19BULKMAT1_FD_123175 | JGI IMG/M metagenome (GOLD analysis project Ga0163144, IMG submission 123175) | Freshwater microbial mat bacterial communities from Lake Vanda, McMurdo Dry Valleys, Antarctica - Oligotrophic Lake LV.19.BULKMAT1 | ecosystem: Environmental > Aquatic > Freshwater >...
ATTCCTGCGCCCACATGTTCCCGAGCAAATCGGCGCGGATGGGGCCGGTCGCCGGCTGCACCTTTGCCCCAAAACGCTCGCTGAGTTTCGCGCGGACATAGCAGTGCAACTGGTCGTAAAGCGGTTTGACCTGCAGCCAAAGCCGGTCCATCTCGCGGGCAAAGTCGTCGGCCGGCATGTCGTACCCGGAACGCCAGAGCGCGCCCACGTCCCCGTACCCGAGTTCCTTCGCCCCTTCATTGGCAATCCGGACCAGCCGGGCGTAATCGTCCCGCATCGGTCCCCCGACCTGATCATGCCAACTGGTCCACATCTCCTGGAGCCTCGCCGGATCGCGTCCGGTACCCATCGCCTCCTCGATGTCCGATCCGTTGATCGGCTTGCCGTCGAGGGTTCCCCGGCCTTTGCCATATTGCGACTGGAGCCGGGTGGCGATGACATTGAGTTCATCGGCGGCGCCCGGTTTGTCCGGAGCGGGCAGCACGATTCCAAGTTTAAGAAATTCGAGTTTGCGCCGGACGTCCGGGGAAAGCTCCTTGAGGCCGTCAAATTTGGCCGCACCCTTGGCCAGCCGGACGCTCAATTCCGTGCCGCGGGCGCCAAATTCCGCGCTGATGGCATCGGTGTCCTCGGTGATATAGGTCCGGTTGATCCATTCCGCACGCCCGGCCAGGACGGAATGCGCCGCCAATTCCTTTTCGGCCTGAGCGATGAACGCTTCCGCGCGGGCCGCGGTGTCCAGCGCAGGTTGGGTGAAGGCAGGGAGGGACCACGTTAGCGCGCCGCAAAGGGCCACGCGGAAAATGAGGCTTTTCATGCGGCGAGCCTAGCCACGCCGGATCCGGGCGGTCAAGGTGCGGAAATCAGCCGGGGCCATCCGTGGCCCGTTCTCGTCGCCACCAACCCGCCTGCAACAAGCCCCATTCGCTCTGCAAACTTCGGCGTAATTGGAACCCATTTTCCGTGAGCAAACGATCATGGGGCGCCAGGAAACGGGCGGGCAATCCGGTGGCGATCCGGAAGAAGCAGTACATGGCGCCGACCATTCCCCGGGCCCGCCAGCGCGCCAGGCCGCGGGAGGGAATGCAAAAATCGGACACGAACCAGTCCGCCTGCGACGTGGTAGCCCTGGCGAGCCGGGGAATGATCACGGCCAACTGGTCGGGACGAAAGCAATCGAGGAAAAAGTTCGTCACGATCAAATCAAAGGGTCGCGGCGGAGGGGACCAGGAAAGGATATCCGTGCAAAGATACTCAATCGGCGCAAGCGGACCGCGGGGAAGGACCAGGTCGACGCGCTGCCGGGCCTGGCGCAACATGGCGGCACTCGCATCGAGCACGGTGATGTGCGCGGCGCGATTCAGTCGCGCAAAGGCGCCGAGGAAACGGCCATTGCCTTCGCCCAGCAACAACGCCCGGCACGCCGGCTTGACCTCGGACAAGTAAGCCGTCCGGCAGCGCTGCAATTTGCCCCCGGCCAGGAGCCATTCCATCCAGCGATAATGCGGCGCGAGGGCCTCGAAGCTCATGCAGGCCACGTCCCCATCCCCCGCCCATCGCGCCAGCAGCCGAAGGCAACCACCGCCCCGGCCGTGTACGCCACCGCATCCCGCCAATCCCCCGTGACCCCCCGCATCAGGCACGGGCCGGCGACCTCGAAAAGAACCGACCAAAACAGCAGGTGCCCGAACACCTCCGCCGCCGAGGGCGGGCGATCGTCCTGGCGCCATTTCATCCATCGATGCACCTGCAGGACCAGGGGCAACGCGCAGGGAATCAGCAACAAATCATTGAACCAATAGCGAAGGAAAGCGACTTGGGTGTGGGGTTTCAACCCCCAACGGTTCAGGGCATAGAAGGCGCAGCCGGCAAGGCAAAGGGGATCCAGCGCGTAACGGAATTTCTTCACAGCAGCGCCAGGATGGCCAGACCGACGCCGAACGCCAAACCGATTTTCAGGGAGAATACGAGCATGCGCATTACATAAAGTGCTCCGCGATTTCTGGCAAGGGCATGCACGGCTCTGGAATCCCCCATGAACCCGGTAGGGCGTCGTTGCCGCGACGCCCTGATCTCCTCCTCGGCGTGCGCAGAAAAGCTGACTGGGGGCCGGAGGAAAGCAACGCGGCCCGGATCCAAGCGGGGGATTCCGAGCTCATTCTCCAGGCCTGCATGCACGCCTGGCGGCGGGACTGAATCCACAGTTGTTGAGCCCTCAAGCGCCTGCTTTAATCCGGGCATGATTGCCAATGGCCCTCGTGGTTTACCCCCTTTGAAAACCTGCGCCATGACGTTGATGCTCATGCTGGGATGGGCATTGGCAGTCGGCACGCCCGTTCCTGCCGCCGTCCCCTACCCTCCACCCGACCGCGCCGGCGGATGACGGACGGCAAACTCGATGATGCGCGCCGAGCCGACATCACCCTCGGCCAGTTGCTCTGCATGACCGGCGGCTACAACGGCGAGGGCGGCGCGCCCACCGCCGTCGTGATGGGCCGGTCCTTTCCCCTGAAGGCCTCGCCCGGACAGAACATTCGTGACCTCGATCAGTCGTCGCTGCGCTGTGCGATGTGGACGAACGCGGGCGCAGGTTATTCCTATTCGTCCCCCGAACCGCATATTGCGTCGATGGTGCTGGGTCGGCTGACCGGGATGGATCTGGCGGACTACATCGAGGCCCGGCTGGCGAAACCGATGGACTGGGGCGCCTGGGGTTATTGCCTTCAGCGCGGCAATTTCAAAATGCCTCATGCCAATGGGGCCGGGAGCATTGCCGTCCATGCGACCGATGCGTTGCGTTTCGGTTATTGCCTGTTGCGCGGGGGACGCTGGGGGGAGGAGCAACTGGTGCCCGCGGAATATGTGGCCCGGTGCAACCAACCCTCGCCCTACAACCCGCATTGCCCGTTTACCCTGCCGTTCGAGCAGAATGCGGACGGGCATGTCGCCGGCGCGCCCCGCGAGGCGTTTTGGAAATCCGGGGCGGGCGGTTTCGCCCTGGTCATCGTCCCCTCGCTGGACCTGGTGATTTACAAAATGGGCGGGAACAATGGCCAGTATGATCCGACGCTGACGGGACTGCCCCAGCCGGAGCCGCGCCACGATCGCGATGACTGGAAGCCGATTCCCGGAACGCCCTTCCAGGAAGGGAGCCGGGCCGGCGACGACGGCATCCGCCGCGTCCTGGAAATGGTAAGCGCCGCGGTCAGATGAGCGCCTTCACCTGCTCGGGCTCGATGCCCTCGAACCGCTGCGTCAGCTCGGCAAGCTGCTTCTGCAACGTGACGTTGTTCGTGCAAAATTCATCGAGCTTCGCCTTCTCCACCGCGCCATCGGCATCGAGCACAAACGCGCCATCGCGCGCGACGTAGAGGCCGGCATGTTCCGCGGGAACTTCGTCCTTCAACTTGAATTTGCATTTGAGAGGCATGATTTTCGCGCTGCGAAGAGCGTGCGACAATCAACGACAACAGCCTCCTGTGTGTCCTCACGCGGCGCGCATAAAACGCCTGATTTTATTGGTCTCCATGCAGTTTTTAGGCAATGTCAGGAAAAGACGCGCAGAGGGTCGGCGGTGAGGGGGTGGCCCTTTCGAATAGGGGGTCTGTCTTTTGAAAACGGGGGTGGGCGTGTCCCGGAGGTGTCCTGTCACCGGGCCGCGTCTCCTCTCGTAGTTCTGGGGAGGAGAAAACCCGCCTTGCTAACCAACCAGTCAACCAGTATGGTAGCCAAATGACTGCAATTGGACTCTTTGAAGCCAAGACCAAACTTTCCGAGATCTGCGAGCGCGTGGCCGCCAAGGGCGTGGCCGTGATTCTCACCCGGAGGGGCCGCCCGCTCGTCCGCATCGAACCCTTGAAAGCTGCCCCCGGCGGGCACAAGTCAGTCTGGGATCGCCGCGCCGATTACGAGAAGAAACACGGGCCTCTGACCGAGGCGTTCGAGCTGCCGCCGAAGGAGAAGCAATCCTGGCGAAACCCCCTGGACACCTGACATGGCCCTGTCGCATCTGCTGGACACATCGGTGTATTGCCAGCCGCTCAAGCCCAAACCGGTGCCCTCCGTGCAAAGCCGCTGGCGGGCGTTGGGCGACGAGGCAGTCGCCATTTCTGCGGTGGTCGAGGCGGAATTGCTCTATGGGTTGGAACTCAGGCAATCCCGCAAGCTCACCGCGCAATACGAGGCGTTGCTGAAGGACCGGCTGCACCTGTTCCCCGTGGATGTGGAGGTGGCCCGGTGCTTTGCCAGGATCAAGGCCGCCGCGAAACGCCGGGGGCACGCCTGCCCCGACCTGGACTTCATCATCGCCGCCACCGCCAAGGAGCACGGACTGATTCTGGCCACACTGAATTACCGGCACTTCGCCGGCATCGAAGGACTGGCCGTGGAGGATTGGCTAAAGGACTAATCGGTCGCTTCTGCTACTCGCCGGAACAAGGCAAGGTTGGTAATTCGCAATATCCGGTGAGCCGCATTTAGCCACTTAGCTAATTGTGTAATCAGCCAATATGACTGCTACCGCTCAAGCCGAATACAAAGCACAGGCCCGGATCATCAAGGCGCTCGCGCATCCCACCCGCCTGTTCATCGTGAACGTATTGTCGCGGGGCGAACGCTGCGTGTGCGAACTCACCGACATGATTGGCGCGGAAATGCCGACCGTATCGCGGCATTTGAGTGTGCTCAAGAATGTGGACATACTCGAGGATGAAAAGCGCGGGGCGCAGGTGTTCTACCGACTACGCGTGCCGTGTGTTCTGAATCTTTTCAAGTGCATCAAGGCGGTGCAAGCAGGACGCGGGAATTAACCGTATGAATCTGCTTCCACAAAAACAGTCCGCAACTGCCGGCGTGATGGAGAATCAATTCCAATTCCGCTGGACGAACTGCGAGCGCGTCTCGGCGAGTTGCCGCGTGACCGCGAAATCATCGTTTCCTGTCACACCGGCCAGTGTTCGTATTTCGCGTGCCGGTTGCTGGCGCAAAACGGATTCCACGTCCGCAACCTGACCGGCTCATGACGCACTTGGAGCACGGCTACCAGACAACATGAAACACTCTGAATCTCACCGAACCCATCGCATCGGCTGGCTCCGCGCCGCCGTCCTTGGCGCGAATGACGGCATCGTGTCCACCGCCAGTTTGATCGTCGGCGTGGCGGCGGCTGATTCGAGCCGCAGCAGCGTGCTGGTCGCCGGCATGGCGGGTCTGGTGGCGGGAGCCATGTCCATGGCCGCCGGTGAATATGTTTCCGTCAGCTCCCAATCGGATACGGAACGCGCTGATCTGGACCGCGAGCGTGGCGAGCTGGCTGCGGATGGCGAAAGCGAACACGCCGAATTGGCCGCCATTTATGTTGGCCGTGGCCTCGACCGGGAACTTGCTAACCAAGTGGCCACCCAATTGATGGCCAAGGACGCATTGAGTGCCCACGCCCGTGATGAGCTCGGCATCTCCGACACGCTGAGTGCCCGACCAGTGCAGGCGGCCTTCGCATCGGCGGGCAGTTTCACCATCGGTGCCGTCCTGCCGCTCCTGCTGGTTCTCCTCGTGCCGCGATCTGCCCTGGTCTGGACGGTTTCCGGCGGCTCACTTTTATTCCTCGCCCTGTTGGGTTCCCTCGCAGCCCGCGCCGGAGGTTCACCGGTTTGGAATTCCGTTGTCCGCGTTACGTTTTGGGGCGCACTCGCCATGTCCTTGACTGCGGGAGTGGGAGCTCTATTTGGGGCAAAACTGTGATCACATCAATCCTCTCAACGACACAATGAGCACACCATCCACGAAACCCAACCTCTGGCACGGCATCGCCCGCGAGACGATTCCTTGGTTTCCCACCGTCAACCAAACAACACCCGACCACGCACGCGTCCCCAAGAAACCGACTTGAAAGTGAAAAGAAATCACATCATCTGGCTCGTCATCGCCGTCATGGTGCTGGGCGTGGGCGCGAAACTTATGTTCGCACGGCTGGCGGTCGTCGCGGTCAAAGTGACCCAAGGCGATTTGACGGCTGAGGTCATGGGCACGGGCACACTGGAGGCGCGCGTCAAGACCACCATCAGCCCGCGCATTCAGGAACGATTGGCCGAAGTGCTCGTGGACCAAGGGGACTTGGTGAAGTCGGGTCAACTCCTCGCCCGGCTCGACGACGCAGAAACGCGCCAGCAGGTTGCCATAGCCGAAGCCACTTTGCCCGCGACTCGCGCCACGGTCGAGCGGGTGCAGTCCGACGAAGCCCGCGCCCAAGCCGTGCTTCATCAGGCGCAGTTGGATCACAAACGTTCGACCGATTTGCTTGCGGGAAAAATTGCCTCGCAAGCCGACTTTGACAAAACCGCCGAAGGTTTGCACGTCGCCGATGCCGACTTGAAACGCGGGCAATTGGCGATTGCCGAAGCGCAGACCCAGGTGCTGACCGCTGAGAAAAGTCTGCTCTACCAAAAAGAACATCTCGCCTTCACCGAAATGCGCAGTCCTCACGACGGTCTGATTACACGCCGCGACCGCGACCCCGGCGGCATCGTCGTGCCGGGCGCATCCATCCTGCAACTGGTTGCGACGAACGAAATCTGGGTATCCGCGTGGGTGGATGAAACGGCAATGGCGGGACTGAAAGCCGGCCAACCGGCGCGCGTCGCGTTCCGTTCTCAATCCGCGAAGAGTTATGCGGGCGAAGTGGCGCGACTTGGCCGCGAAGCCGACCGCGAGACGCGCGAATTCGTCGTGGATGTGCGCGTGAAAGAGTTGCCGGAGAACTGGACGATTGGCCAACGCGCCGAGGTGTTCATCGAGACCGGAAGCAAATCGAAGGTGCTGCTGATACCTGTGCAGTTTCTCCGCTGGCGCGAAAGCAAACCCGGTGTGTTCGTCCATGACCACGGCAAAACGCACTGGCGCGACGTGACCCTGGGCTTGCGTGGATTGCAGAACGTCGAAGTCACGCAAGGGCTTTCCGCCGGTGAACAAATCGTCCGGGCTGCGGAAGGCCAGAAGCAGCCGCTGACGGACGGCCAACGCATCGCCCCGAAATGAACCTCGCCGTCCGCGACATCCGCCACAATTTTGGCCGGTTCGTTCTCACGACCGTGGGCCTCGGCCTGTTGCTGATGATTGTCATGGGCATGGGTGGCATTTATCGCGGTCTGATTTACGAGGCCACCCTGCTCGTGGACCAGGTCGGCGCTGACTTGTGGGTGGTGCAGGGCAGCACGCGCGGGCCGTTTGCCGAAGTCTCGCGCATTCCCGCCAATCTCGAAGACCGGGTGCGCGCCGTGCCGGGTGTCGCTGAAGCGCGCCGGTTTGTTTCACATACGATTCAACGCGAGAATCGCGGGCGACCATTGCGAATGGTCGTGCAAGGACTCTCGTGGCCCGAGGACAAGGGCGATTGGCTTTCGCTGATTGCCGGACGCCCGTTGCGCCAGGCCCACTATGAAATGATTGCCGACCGCTCGCTTGGATTGCCGCTGGGTGAAAAGGTAAAGCTCGGCAAGGATACTTACGAAGTCGTCGGTTTGACACGCGGCATGGTTGGAACGAGCGGCGACGGCCTGGCCTTCTTCACGGTCAGCGATGCGATGGCGGTGCAGTTCGATATGCCGGGTGAAGCCACGCGGCTTGAACGCGCGGCACGCCTTTCGCGGCTTGAGAACCTCGACTTTGGCCGGGTGACGCCTCTGTTGGCCGAGCTGGTGGTTGGTCCGGCCAGTCAACTGCCCGCACTCGCGCCACCACTGGTCAGCGCCGTGCTGGTGACACTGCGAGACGGCGCAAACCCGGCGGGCGTGGCCGCAACATTGGCGACGTGGCCGGACGTGAAGGTTTATTCCACGCAACAACAGAAAGACCTGTTGCTCTCCGGCATGGTGGACAAGGCGAAGCGCCAACTCGGTTTGTTCCGCATGCTCCTCATCATCATCTCGGGCATCATCATGGCGCTCATCATCTATACGCTCACCCTGGACAAGCTCCACCACATCGCGATGCTCAAGCTGATGGGCGCGCGCAACGGCGTCATCGCGGGTTTGATTGTGCAACAAGCGTTGCTCATGGGAGTTCTCGGCTACGCGCTCGCTTACTGCTTCGGGCGATTCGTCTTTCCCGTATTTCCGCGCCTCGTGGTCATTGACACCGGCGACTTGATTTCCCTCGGCGGCATCGTGCTCGGCATTTCGCTGCTCTCCAGCCTGCTCGGTCTGGCCAAAGCCATGCAGGTCAACCCCAACGAAACACTCGCCTGACATGACCGCCCCCGCCAACAACGCCCTCGCCGTGCAAGCCTCCAACCTCACGAAGGTTTATGGCCACGGCCACATGGAAGTCGTGGCGATGCACGACGTGAGCCTCTCCGTGAAGCACGGTGAACTCGTGGCGCTCCTCGGTCCGAGCGGTTCAGGCAAGACAACGTTGCTCACTGCGCTGGGCCTCGTGAATCCGCCAACCACCGGGCGCATCGCGGTGGACGGAAAGACTGTTCTCGATGGAAAACACGCGCTCACCAACTTGCGCACGTTGCGCCGTCAACGCCTCGGCTTCGTGTTTCAGAAAGCGAACCTGATTCCTTTCCTCACGGCGGTGGAGAACGTCCAACTCGCCTGCGAAATCAACGATCAACCCGCCCGCATCGCTCGCGAGCGGGCGTTGGAACTGCTCGGTTACCTTGGCGTGGCGGAGCGGGCCAACAATTATCCTTCGATGCTCTCTGGCGGCGAACAACAGCGCGTCGCCGTGGCGCGCGCGTTGGCGAACAAGCCCAGCCTGGTCCTTGCGGATGAACCCACCGCCGCTCTAGACGGGAGACTCGGACGTCAGGTGATGGAGTTGTTTCGCAAAGTCGCCCACGAGCAGAACGCCGGCGTGATCGTCGTTACCCACGACCATCGCACGCTCGACGTGTTCGACCGGGTTTATGAAATGGAAGATGGAAAACTGAAACTGTCGCCTTCCGTCCCAGCCTCGACCTGAACGACACCAAAAAATTTATGACCCACCCGATGATTCCTGAACCTACCGATGACGAATTGGTGCGGCGCGCGAAAGTGGGCGATCTGGCTGCGTTCGAGTCGTTGACGACCCGCCACGAGCGGCGGATTTATTCACTGGCCATGCGGATTTTGCGGCACGAGCAGGATGCTGAAGATGTCACGCAGCAAACGTTCTTGAGCGTGGTGCAAAATCTCGATGGTTTTCGCGGCGAAGCCAGTTTCTCAACGTGGCTGCTGCGAATCGCCACGCACGCGGCGCTCAAGATCCTCCGCAAACGCAAAGGTCTGGATGTGGTTTCACTGGAAGAGGCCACAGAAACATCCGGACAGCATGATTCCATTCCCCACCCCGAATACATCGCTGATTGGCGGCAATCGCCGGAGCAACTGGTGGAGAAGCGCGAAATCCAAGTCCTGCTCGACGAGGCTTTGGACCGGTTGGACGAGAAGCATCGAGCGGTCTTTCTGCTCCGGGATGTCGAAGGACTTTCGATCAAGGAAACTGCCGGGGCCCTTGGTCTCAGCGAAGCCAATACGAAAGTCCGATTGCTCAGGGCCAGACTGCAATTGCGCGAGCAGTTGACGCGGACGTTGGGTGATCCCGCAACGCAACTGCTCCAGGCGAGGGAGGAAACATGAATAGTATGAGCAACAAACGAATTATCATTATCGGTGGCGTCGCCGGTGGAGCCAGTGCGGCGGTTCGTGCGCGGCGGCTGTGCGAGGACTGCGAGATTATCATTTTTGAACGCGGTCCGCATGTGTCGTTTGCCAACTGCGGCCTGCCGTATTTTGTCGGTGGCGAAATCGCCGAGCCGGATGATTTGCTCTTGCAAACCCCGGAAAGTTTGCGCGCCCGATTCAATCTTGATGTGCGGGTGAACAGCGAAGTCACGGGCATTGACCGCGCGGCGCGTCTGGTCAAAGTGCGCGAGCCCATCTCCGGTCGTGAATATGAGCAGTCTTACGATGCGCTGATTCTTTCCACGGGTGCGACTCCTCTCCTTCCGCCGATCCCCGGCATCGAACGCGAAGGCCATTTCACAGTGCGCAACATTCCCGATGTGGAGCGCATCAAAGCATGGATCAAGGATTCTCGCGCTTGCCGCGCCGTGGTGGTGGGCGGCGGTTTCATCGGTCTTGAAATGGCGGAGCAGCTTGTCCGGCATGGCGGGCTTTCCGTCACCGTCGTTGAATCTTTGCCACAATTGATCGCCCCGCTTGACCCCGAGATGGCGGCGTGGCTGCACCTCGAACTGCGCAAACATGGCGTTGAACTTTTTCTCGGCAACCCGGTGGCGGCATTTGATGCGCCGGGAAAAGGTGAGTCAGCCCGCGCGTCGGTGGTCGTGCTGAAAAGTGGTCAACGCCTGCCTGCCGATACGGTGGTGCTCGGCCTGGGCGTACGCCCGGAAGCCAGCCTCGCGAAAAACGCCGGTCTGGAAATCGGCGCGCGTGGGGGCATCCGTGTCAACGAACACTTGCGGACCACTGACCCAAACATCTGGGCGGTTGGCGACGCCATCGAAGTGCGCGACGCAATTACCGGCGCGTGGAGTTTGATTCCGCTGGCTGGTCCGGCCAACCGTCAGGGACGCATCGCGGCTGACAACATATTCGGCCGTCCGGCAATTTATCACGGCACTTGGGGCACCGCGATTTTGAGACTGTTCGACCTCACGGCGGGATGCACCGGCGCAAACGAGAAAACGCTTCGAGCCGCCGGCATACCGTATCAGGCGTTGCATCTGCATCCCGGTTCGCACGCGGGTTATTATCCGGGCAGCGAACCAATTGCGCTGAAGGTTCTATTCGCGCCCGGCACCGGCAAACTTCTCGGCGCGCAAGCCGTCGGTCGCGACGGCGTGGACAAACGCCTTGATGTCTTTGCGACGGCGCTCAAGGGAGGCATGACCGTCCATGACCTGGCCGAGCTTGAACTGGCCTACGCGCCGCCGTATGGCTCGGCCAAAGACCCGGTCAATCTCGCGGGCATGGCGGCAGAGAACGTGCTCGACGGTGATGTGTCGCTTGCTCAGTGGCATGAAGTAGCGACGCTCGACGCGGCGAAAACTCTGTTGCTCGACGTGCGCCGACCCGACGAACGCGCCAAGGGTTTCATTCCAAACTCAATTCACATTCCGCTGGACGAACTGCGAGCGCGTTTCGGCGAACTGCCGCGTGACCGCGAAATCGTCGTCTCCTGTCACAGCGGCCAGCGTTCGTATTTCGCGTGCCGTTTGCTGGCGCAAAACGGATTCCGGGTCCGCAACTTGACCGGCGCATGGCGCACTTGGAGCACGGCCTCTCAATAACATGAAACACTCTGAATCTCACCGAACCCATCGCATCGGCTGGCTCCGCGCCGCCGTCCTTGGCGCGAATGACGGCATCGTCTCCACCGCCAGTTTGATCGTCGGCGTAGCGGCGGCTGAATCGAGCCGCAGCAGCGTGCTGGTCGCCGGCATGGCTGGTCTGGTGGCGGGAGCCATGTCCATGGCCGCCGGCGAGTATGTTTCCGTCAGCTCCCAATCGGACACGGAGCACGCTGATTTGGACCGGGAGCGTGGCGAGCTGGCTGCGGATGTCGAAAGCGAACATGCCGAACTGGTCGCCATATATGTTGGCCGGGGCCTCGACCCGGAACTTGCCAACCAAGTAGCCCGGCAATTAATGGCCAAGGACGCATTGGGTGCACACGCCCGTGATGAACTCGGCATCTCCGACACGCTGAGCGCGCGCCCGATGCAGGCCGCCTTGGCTTCGGCTGCTACTTTCGCGGTAGGCGCGGCACTGCCTCTCCTCCTCGTTCTCCTTGTGCCCGTCTCCGCGCTTGTCTGGACGGTTTCCGGTAGTTCTCTATTCTTCCTCGCCCTGTTGGGTTCCCTCGCCGCCCGCGCCGGAGGTTCACCGGTTTGGAATTCCGTTGCCCGCGTGACGTTTTGGGGCGCACTCGCCATGTCCTTGACTGCGGGAGTGGGAGCTCTATTTGGGGCAAGACTGTGATCACATCAATCCCCTCGACGACACAATGAGCACACCATCCACGAAACCCAACCTCTGGCACGGCATCGCCCGCGAGACGA
>Ga0163144_10023773_pt1 | contig 12070 bp, 5 predicted proteins | sample OliLak19BULKMAT1_FD_123175 | JGI IMG/M metagenome (GOLD analysis project Ga0163144, IMG submission 123175) | Freshwater microbial mat bacterial communities from Lake Vanda, McMurdo Dry Valleys, Antarctica - Oligotrophic Lake LV.19.BULKMAT1 | ecosystem: Environmental > Aquatic > Freshwater > Lake...
CGATGAACCACGGCGCTTCCAGCGAAACGTCACGGCCGGTTCGGAGATTGCGGACGGTGACCTGCTTCACCCGGTCCGCATCTGAGACGGCGGAGACGGGTTTGTGTTCGCGCAGGATGATGAGGCGTCCGCCGGAAACGTAGGGCGCGAGCATCTCCTCCAACACGGCCAAGGCTACGCGTGGTTCATGGCAGAGCGCGGAGACGGAACCCGAGCCGGGGTTGAGATTCGCACGGGCTTTGGCGGCGTCGGTCAACGGGTAGTTGCGACGGTAGTAGTCGCGCACGCCATTGCGAAACTGACGGTAGGTCTTCGTGCAGCCGTGCATCTCGATTGAACGATGTTCATCCGGCGGCACGGCCTGCGAGGTGAGCTGCCCGCCGATCCAGTCGGTCTCCTCGGTCAACACGACCTTCAGGCCTGCCTTCAACGCCGCCAGTGCGGCGGCGATGCCACCAAGGCCTCCGCCGATGATCGCCACTTCGGAAGCGAAGCCGCTCTTGCCGGCGCGGGAAGCTCGGCGTTCCTCGGCGGCGCGGGCGGATCTCGGGGCCAACGCCAGCAGCGACCCGGCGGCGGAAGCGGAGGCTCCGAGCGTGATGAAATGGCGGCGGTTCATGGACGAGATGGTTTCCGGCATCGCTAAGGAAATCAAACTGGACTAAAGGCCCGTTTGGCCGGCGTCAGGCCGGGCCGGGAGGCGCCACATATGTCGGAGGTCAAAGGGTGCCATTGAATCGAGTGTTGTTGGCAGGATCGTCCGCAAAAAATTTGCGAATGTCCTTCGCCGGATTTTCGGAGACCAGTTCGCGAGGCGAGTGGTTGAACCATTCCCTCGGCAGTCGATCCACGTAGGGTTCTTCAAGGAAACGTCCGCAGATCAAGACGATCACGCCGCGATCCGTCTCCGAGCGGATCAGCCGTCCGGCGGCCTGGATCACGCGCGTCATACCGGGATGCAGGTAGGCGTGTTCAAAGCCGCTCCCGTCCACAGCCTCGAAGTGGCGCCGCAACACTTCGCGCTCGAACGAGACCTGCGGCAGTCCGGGTGAAACGACGACCACCGTCTCGACGAGGTCACCCGCGTAATCGATCCCCTCGGCGAACATTCCGCCAAGGACCGCGAAGAGCACGACACCGCCGCTCGGTGGCGACTGGAGCGAAGCCAGGAGGCGGTTGCGATCGTCTTCGCTTGAGTTGGGCATCTGCGAGATCAGGCGCCGGCCCGTTGGTTGTGGGAGCGCTTCGGCCACGCGCCGGAGAAAGTCGTAGGACGGAAACAGCACGAGTTTGTTTCCGCCGTGCGCGGCATCGATTTCGGCGAGCAACGCGGAGATGCGCGGAATGGCGCGATCTCGCGCGGCGAAGTTTGTGCGCACCGACGGGACGACGAGCACGCGGCGATTCTCCGGCGGAAACGGTGACGGGATCACCATGGTGCTGAGACGATCCGGCTGGAGTCCTAGATTGCGGCGCATGAAGTCGAACGGTTGCAGCGTCGCGGAAAGCAGGATTGCGGATGACGCCTGCTGGAAGATCGGGCCGATCGCAGCCGCCGGGTCGAGGCAGAGGATCGCCAACCGCAAGCCGTCGGGCCGGCGTTCCACGACCCCGGCAAACCCCGGCGTCGTGCTGGCGAGGCGACCAATGGCGACGAAGCGCAGGAGCGCGAAGTGAAGATCGACGATGGCGTCGTCGCCGGGCGGGACCTTCTGGTCGCGTTTCCACGCGAGGTAGTCGATGAACCGCGACTCCCAGTCGCGCCAGATGGCGTTGGCCTCGTCGAATGGGGGTGGCAGTTCCGCCGCCTGGTTGGTCGCGGCTGGCAGGATGCTTGCGGAGATCCGCAGCAGCTCGAGCAGCCGGTCGAAGAGCGGACCAAGATCGGGAGCGGGCGCGGAAGGCGATACCAGTGCCGACGTGAAATCGAGCTGGGGCTCGCGGCGTTTGTTCCGCGCGGGGCGACGCGACGTAAGTCCTCGGGCGGTCTCGATCTCGTTGGCCTTGGCCATGGCCGCGCGGACGCTGGCCTCGAGCAGTTCCGGCGAGAAGATCGCACGGGCGCGATCGGGAAGATTGTGGGCTTCGTCGACCACCAGGATGGCGCGGGCCAGCCCTTCGTCGCGGAGGTGGGTGAGCGCGACTGCCGGATCGAAGACGTAGTTGTAGTCGGCCACGACGACATCGGCCCTTCGCGCCAGCTCGAGCTGCACTTCGAACGGACAGACGAGTTCCGCCTTGGCCTCTTCGAAGACCTTTTCGGGCAGGTGCTCCGACTGCTGCGCAAGGAGCCGGTCGAGCAGCGCGCTGCGTTCCATCTTCCTGGGGTAGTCCTTCGCGTAGCGGCAGAAGTCTTCGTGGCAAAGGATGCGGTCGTTGGCGCACATCCGTTCCTTCGACCTGAGCTGGGCCACGCGGAAACGACCGTCGCGGTTCATCGCGGACAACGCCTTAACGGCGATCTGTTGCTGCAAGTTCTTTGACGTGAGGAAGACGACCTGCCGGCCGGTTTTCAGGCCGTGCTGCACTGTCGGATGAAGCGCGGCCGCCGTCTTGCCGGAACCGGTGGGTGCTTCGGCGAGAAGGTGCCCGCCGGTTTCAAGCGCGTCGCGGATGGCGCTTATGAGCGTGGCCTGGCCGGGTCGTGGCGTGTTGTGGGGAAACGGGAGATGGTCGGCGAAAACCGCCTTGGCCTGGCGGGCCGATTCGTTGCGCTCAAGTTCGTCGAGGACCGATTCGAGTGCTCTCCGGATGAACGATTCCTCCGACGGAGAGCCCAGCGGCACATCGATTGCGTGCTCGCGGTTGTCGGTAGGATCGACATAGACGAGGCGGCCGCCCCGGATGGTTTCACCACCGAGATGGGAGAGCTCGCAGTAGATCCGGAGTTGTCGGCGGTGGCGTTCGCTGCCGGAGAACGAGCGGGCCGTCTCGCGTGCGATGCTGGCGGTCTTGAACTCCTCGACGATCCAGCCGCCGTCTTCTTGGGGCAGGAGACCGTCGATCCTTCCTTGCACCGTCACGATCCAGCCACGGATCTCGAACTCGTGGCGGACAAACACTTCACGGCGATATGAGGGAACAGCCCGGAGGCGTGCTGCCAAGATACGTTCGTGGAGTTCTGTGCCGGCGGCGTAGGAGCTCCAGCCTTCTCGGACCGAGCCGATCCGGCTGAAGCCCTTCTCCTCCGCGAGGTCGCGGACGGAAAGGCTGAGCGTGCGGGCGATGGGATCGAGGACGACGGACATGAAGCGGAAGGAGGTTGGGACGGTGGAACTCCGCCGGGAAGCTCTTTGACGCGGGCGTTGTCCGTGCTTCCATCTTCGTGTGGGCGACAAGAATCAGGAAACGCGTTCGTTTAAGCGTGAGCCGGTCACGGATCTGCCGAAGCGCATCGGGGACTACGAGCTGATCCGCGAGATCGGCCGGGGCGGCATGGGCGTCATCTACCTCGCCAGGCAGATCGACCTCGACCGGCTGTGCGCGGTCAAAATGCTGTGCTCCGCCGAGGCCGACTCGGCCGAGTATCGGCAACGCCTGCTGGTGGAGGCGCGTTCCGCGGCGAGTCTGGACCACCCGAACATTGTCGGGATCTACGAGGCCGGAGAACTCGACGGCAGCCTGTTTTTCTCCATGGAATTCGTCGACGGGCAGAACCTCCTCGACGTTTCGCGGGCCCGCCTGCTGCCGCCGCGCGAGATTGCCGGATGGATGCACCGCACGGCGCTGGCCATCCACTACGCCCACGAACGCGGCGTGCTCCACCGCGACCTCAAGCCGGCCAATGTCATCATCGACCACCGAAACGAACCGCAGATCACCGACTTCGGCCTGGCCAAGAGCGACCGCTTCAGCTCGGCCTTCAACGAGGAGGAGTTTGTCACGGGCACGCCCGGGTTCATGGCCCCGGAACAGATCTCGGACCAGTTCGGCCCGTGCTCGGCGAAGACCGACGTCTTTGGGCTCGGAGCGGTGCTGTATTACCTGCTGACTGATCGTCCCCCATTCAGTGGGCAGACGCCGAAGGACACGCTCCGTGCGGTGCTTCAGCGGGATCCGATCCGGCCCCGCGAGCTTCGCCCGGGCATTCCGCTGGATCTCGAGACTGTCGCGTTGAAATGCCTGGAGAAGGATCCAGCCAAACGTTACGCGAACGCGAACGAGTTGGCGGATGAGCTCGACCGCTTCCTCAAGGATGAACCGATTCATGCCCGCCCCATCAGTCGGATTGAACGGGTATGGCGTTGGGGACGCCGACGTCCGGCACTGACGGCGTTCGCTGTGGCAACCCTGCTTCTCCTTCTTGCGGTGGCGATCGGTTCTCCCATCGCGGCGTTCCGGATCAACCGGGAACGTCAAGCCGCCGAAGATAACCGGGTTCGTGCCGAGGCCAGCGAACAGGCGACGCGCCGCAATCTCTACGCGGCCGACATGGCCCTCGCGTTCCAGGCTCTTGAGGGCGGAAACTTCCTCGAAGCCCGGCGCCTTGCGGACCGTTACGAGCCCAAACCCGGCCAGACCGACCTGCGCGGCTGGGAGTGGAACCATCTCAAGGCCGCGACGAAACCGGATTTCCTCAAGCAGGTCGGTGCGACCGGATCCGATGCACTGGTCGCGCGCTGGGTTGATGATGGACGCCGGATCGCGATCAGCGACATGAAGGGGTTCCTCACGGTTTGGAATGTCGATTCCGGAGCCAAGATCGCCGAACGGCATCTCAATCCGCTGGCCGGCGTCTACTTCGAGAATACCCGCGATCCGGCGACTCTCATCGCATCCGTCTTCCCCGTGGAGGAAACCAACTCGGTCATCCACTTCCTCGATGCGGTCACGCTCGAAACGAAACGATCGTTCAAGGTCGGCGTCGGGGTGATGGGGCTGCGGTTGTCCGAGGACGGGGCCCGAGTGTGGGCGGCTTCGTTCACCCGGATCACGGCCTGGGATGCGGCCACCGGCGCCGAGTTGGTGAGGATCCCGCTGAGCCGTGCAGCGCGGTCGCGCGCGGTCGCGTTCAGTCCGGACGGCCGGATCGCGGCCGTGAACAACGACGATGCGAGCATCGAGGTGATTCCGTTGGACGCACCCGGGAAGAAGATTGTCCTCAAGGGCCACGAGGCACGGCCCATTTTCGGAACGCCCGTCTGGGACATCTCCTTCTCGCCGGACGGCCGGCACCTCGCCAGTTCCGGCAACGACGGCACGATCCGTCTCTGGGAAACAGCCACGGGGAAAGCGCTCAACGTCCTGCGCGGGCATCGCGACATGGTGACCGGAGTGGAGTTTTCGCCCGATGGAAATCTGCTGGCCTCGTGTGGCCGCGACTTCGTGATGAAGCTGTGGGACTGGGCCCGTGGATCCGAAGTTGCGTCGCTTCGCGGCGACGGCGGTGTCCAATGGGAGATCGGATTCACCCGCGATGGCTCACGCCTCTACACCGCCGAGAGCCATGGGGGCATCCGCCTGTGGCCGACCAATTCCTCCGAATCGATCCGCAAAACCTACAAGGCTCCCGAAGCGTATTCATCGGCGGAGTTGATGGGGGACCGGCGGCACTTCATGGCCCGCTCCCAGTCGATGACGAGCTGGGATGTGTTCGAACTCGGCACCCGGAAGAAGATCTATTCCGACGTCTACGGGACGAATTTCTACTGGACCGACATCGCCATGCCGGCCAAGGGCGATCCGATGAGGGCCGACCTCACGACCGACGAACGCCTTGTCTTCACGAATCTCCGCACCGGAATCCGACGGGAAGCGATGGGCAAGCCTGCGAGCGACCGGTCCGGCTTCCGGTTTGGACCATTGTCCCCGGACGGATCGCTCTTTGTGGTCATCAACCGTGGCGGCACGGGACAGGTGTGGAACACCAGGTCCGGCGAACTGATCACCGGCTTCAAGGCGAGCTTCGGGTATCCCCAGATCAGTCCCGACAATCGTTGGACCTTCGTGGGCGGCTACGACGGTGAGATGCTCCTCATCGACAATGTCGCCGGGAAACCAAGGCCGATGGAAGCGCGCCACCCAAAGCTGGTGGCGATGGCCTTCGACGCGGGCGGGGGCAAGATGGCGACGGCCGGATTCGACGGCGACCTGAAGGTCTGGGAGACGGCGACCGGCAAACTCATCGGCAACTTTTCATCGCGCGCTTCCGGCCTGACATCGATCGCGTTCTCGCCGGAAGGAAGCCGCGTGCTGGCCGGAAACATCGAGGGAGAGGTGATCCTATGGGACGTCGGCACGCAGCGTCAGGTCGCGGTTTTCAGCACCGCCAACGCCGCCGTCGGTGCGCTCGCGTTTTTCGAGGACGGGTCATTGGCCGCGGTCACCCAGGCGGGAATCTTCACCTTCTCCGCGCCCCAGACGTCATCCTTGAAATAACTTCTGCCATGTCCGGTTCCCCCTCCGATCTCCGAAAACTCGAACGCCACGTCCGCGACCTTCACGTCTGCGCGCGTTGCCCCCAGATGGCGTCGAAGCCCGTGAGCGGCGCAGCGATTTTCAGCCAAGTGATGCTCGTCGGCCAGGCGCCGGGCGACAAGGAACCCAAGCTAGGCCGGCCGTTCGCGTGGACCGCGGGCAAGACGATGTTCCGGTGGTTCGAGGAAAACTGCGGCCGGAACGAAGCGCAGTTCCGTTCCTCGGTCTACATGGCCGCCGTCTGCCGATGCTTTCCTGGCAAGAAGACGACCGGCGGCGACCGTGTTCCAGCGCCCGAGGAGATCGTGAACTGCTCCGCCTGGCTCCACGCCGAGCTGAAGCTGCTCCGACCGACGCTCGTCGTCCCGGTCGGCAAGCTGGCGATGACGCAGTTTGGGTTCGAAGGAAAGCTCGATGAACTCATCGGCCGAAGCTTCCGCAAGGAACTGGCCGGCGTGTCTTTCGACGTCGTTCCTCTGCCGCATCCCAGCGGCGCATCGCCCTGGCATCGGATGGAACCGGGAAAGACGTTGGTGAAACGGGCGCTGAAGCTGATCGCCGAGCATCCGGCGTGGCGGGGAACCGATCCCGGATGCCAGATCCCGGATGCCAGGTAGCGAACCTTCGATTATCAGGTTCCAGGTATCGCCCCGCCCCTTTCCCCAGCATTGCACCGTCCGCGTGCTTCGCTACGCTCCGCCGCTCAATTGCTTTTGCTGTGACCACTCAGGACGAAATCAAACGCCGGCGGACATTCGCCATCATCTCGCACCCGGACGCGGGCAAGACGACGCTGACCGAGAAGCTGCTGCTTTACGGCGGTGCCGTGCAACTCGCCGGCTCCGTGACCGCGCGCAAGAACCAGCGCGCCACGACATCCGACTGGATGGAGCTGGAGAAGAAGCGCGGCATCTCCATCAGCTCGACGGTCCTCCAGTTCGAATACGACGGCTATTACATCAACCTGCTGGACACGCCCGGGCACAAGGACTTTTCCGAGGACACCTACCGCGTGCTCACCGCCGTAGACGCCGTCATCATGGTGATCGACGCGGGCAAGGGAGTTGAGAACCAGACCCGCAAGCTCTTCGAGGTCTGCGCCCGTCGCGGTGTCCCCATCTTCACCTTCATGAACAAGCTGGACCGGCCGGCCCGCGATCCGATCGCCCTCATGGATGAACTGGAAGCCGTGCTCGGCATCAGGACATGCGCGATGAACTGGCCGCTGGGCAACGGCATCGACTTCCGCGGCGTCTATGATCGTGCGGAGAAGAAGGTGCATCTCTTCGAACGCGTGGTCGGCGGCAAGTATCGCGCGGCGGTCAACGTCACCGGTCTCGACGATCCTTTGGTCCGCGAAAAGCTCGACGAGCACACCTACAAGACGGTCCGCGAACAGATCGAGATGATCGAGATCGCGGGCGCGGAGTTCGACCACGCCCAGGTCCTTGCCGGTAAACTTTCGCCCGTCTTCTTCGGCTCCGGCGTGAACAACTTCGGCGTGCAGCTCCTCCTCGACAGCTTCCTCAAGTGGAGCAGCGAACCACGCGGCCGTGATTCCAAGGCGACCGACGAGCCCAAGCCGGTTTCCCCCGAGCACGAGGCCTTCAGCGGGTTCATCTTCAAGATCCAGGCGAACATGGATCCCAAGCATCGCGACCGCATCGCCTTCGTCCGGGTGGTCAGCGGCAAGTTCGAGCGCGACATGGTCGTGCAGCACGTGCAGTCGGGGAAAAAAGTGCGCCTCAGTTCCTCCCACAAGCTCTTCGGAAATGAACGCGAGACGGTGAACGAAGCGTTTCCCGGCGACATCATCGGCCTCGTCGGCCATGGCGGCTTCGGCATCGGCGACACGCTCACGACTGAATCGGGGCTTCGCTACGACGAGATCCCGCGCTTCACGCCCGAGGTTTTCGAATACTTCCACAACCCGAACACGGCGAAGTTCAAACAGTTCCGCGAAGGCCTCGACCAGCTCCTTCTGGAAGGCGTGGCCCAGGCGTTCTACCTGAAGGACACGGCCAGCCGCGTGCCCTTGCTGGCGGCGGTCGGTCCGCTGCAGTTCGAGGTGCTCCAGTATCGGATGGAGACCGAATACGGCGCCGAGACCCGCCGCGAAGCGGCCCCGTTCACTGCGGTGCGCTGGCTTCCGCCCGGGATGGCCGATGAACAACTGAACGCCCTCTCTCTCCCGACCAGCAGCCGTCTCGCCTTCGACATCGACAAGAACCCCGTCGCGCTTTTCCCGACGGAATGGGCCTTGAACTACTTCGCCCAGAACAACGCCGGCCTCGAACTCAGCCCCTTCCCGCCGAAGGTGAAGAGGTGAGGTCATTGGCCGCTCGAATTTTCTGTGGCTTCGACTGACTTCAAAACGATTTCTTGGGCTTCGACGGCCGCTGGTTGTAGCGTCTCAGCGGAATGAAAGAACAGCTGTTACAGCTTCTCGCGGGTAAGGACTACTCGCCGGCCAATGTCCCCGAACTGTTGCACGAGCTGGGCCTCGCGCCCGACCAGCAGCAGGCGCTCCAACAGGTCCTCCAGGAGCTGGAGCAGGCCGGGCTGATCGCCCGCATCAAGGGCAACCGTTACATCCTGCCCAACGAGGCCGACCTGATCCCGGGACGCATCCGGATGAACCGCGCCGGGAAGGGCTTCCTCGCGCCGGACGATTCCACGCAGAAGGAGATCGCCATTCCCGAGAGCGCCACGGGCACCGCGTTGCACGAGGACCGCGTGCTGGTCCGTCTGGATGCCCGGCTGCGTCCGCCCAAGCCCGGCGAAGAACTCCAACCGACGGGCACGGTCATCCGCGTGCTGGAAAGGCATCGCACCCAGATGGTCGGCACTCTCCAGCGCAGCTCGCGGTTCCTCTACGTGGTGCCCGATGATCCGCGCATCCCGCACGACATCTACGTCACCGAACCCAAGGACGTCGGCCGTCCGGCGCAGATCGGCGACAAGGTCGTGGTGGAACTCCGCGAATGGCTTTCCCGTCACACCAATCCCGAAGGTGAGATCGTCGAAGTGCTCGGCGCTCCGGATGCCGAGGGCGTGGACATGCTCAGCGTGCTGCGCCAATACAACCTTCCCCTGAGCTTCCCGCGCGAAGTGCTGGATGAAGCCCGCGTCAATGGTTCCGAGGTGAAGCCGCACGAGCTCGAAGGCCGTGAGGATTGCCGTAAGCACCAGGTCGTCACCATTGATCCCGACGATGCCAAGGACTTCGACGACGCGATCTGCCTCCAGCGGACCGACGGCGGCAACTGGAAGCTCTGGGTCCACATCGCCGATGTTTCGCACTATGTGAAACCCGGCACCGCGCTCGACGACGAGGCCCGCAAGCGCGGCAACTCGACCTACCTCGTCGACCGCGTCATCCCGATGTTGCCGGAGGCCTTGAGCAACGAGCTCTGCTCTCTCAAACCGCACGTCGAACGCCTGACCAAGTGCGTCGAGTTCCTGATCTCCGACGAGGGCGAGGTGCTGAAGACGCGGTTCTTCCCGGCGGTCATCCATTCGCAGCGGCGCTTCAGCTACAAGGAGGCCTTCGCGGTCATCCAGGGCGCGCCTTCCGATCCCATCGAGCAGATGCTGCACGATGCCAATGCGCTCACGCAGCGCATCCGCCGCCTGCGCTTCAAGGCCGGCGCGTTGGAAATGGATTTCCCCGAGATGAAGATCCGCCTCGATGAACAGGGCCGCATCGCCCGCATCGAGCGGATGGAGAACGACGTGTCCCACCAGCTCATCGAGGAGTGCATGCTGCTGGCCAACGAATCCGTCGCCGCCCGCCTTATCCAGCTCAAACGTCCCGCCGTCCACCGCGTCCATGAAGAGCCCGACGCGCGCCGGTTGAACGACTACCGCGACGAGGTCCTCGCCCACAATGTGCCCTGCGGAAACCTCAGCATCCGCGGCGAAGTGCAGAAGCTCCTCCATCATCTCGGCGAGTTGCCCATCGGCGCCGCGCTCAAGATCGGCTTCCTCAAGTCGCTCATGCGCGCCCGCTACGCGCTGGAGCCGCTCGGCCACTATGGTCTTGCGAAGAAGCACTACGCCCATTTCACGTCGCCGATCCGGCGTTACGCGGATCTCATCGTGCACCGCGCCCTTTTTGAGCAGAGCCATGGTTCGAGGAACACGCTCAAGGAAACGGCCGAGCACATCTCCATCACCGAGCGCAACTCCGCCGACGCCGAACGCGACAGCAAGGACGTGAAGCTCTATGCCTTCCTCGAGGCCCAGCTCGCCGCGCCCGAGCCGCAGCGGTATCCCGCGCTGGTCACGGACCTGCGCAACTTTGGATTCTTCGTCGACGTGACCGGCCTGGCCATGAGCGGCCTGGTCCCCTTGTCGACGGTGGACGACGACTTCTACGTGCTCGATCCGATCCGGCGGCAGTTGGTCGGCCGGCGCACCCGCCGTGTCATTCGTCTCGGCGACAAGATTGAAGTGCAGGTCGCGAAGGTCGACCGCTTCAAGAAGCAGGTGGACTTCCGGTTCGCTCCCGGTCAGTTGGCGGGCGATGCCAAGCAAGCTCGTCCCGGTGAACGGTCGTTCGGTCGCGATCGTCGGCCGTCGGCCGGTGGCGATCGCCGCGAACGGCCAGCGCGCCCGTCCCGTTCCGGCCAGCCAATGCCCGATCGCAATCGCCGCGCGCCTCAGCCCGGCAAACCAATCAGCGTCGCCCGGCCCCAGGGCCCGGGGCGTCAACAGAGCTCCGCTCCCGCGAGAAGCGGTGGCGCCCATCCTTCCACGGCGAAACCCCACTCGGGCCGCCCGCCCCAGCGCGGACAAGCACAGGGCGGATCCAAGCAGGGTGGGCCCCGACCCGGAGGCCAGCCGCAAGCGCGGGGCGGACGACCGGGCCAGCCAAAACGCAACGACGACCGTCGTCCGAACAAGTCCGGCCGTCCCGATCAGCCGGCGCGTCAGAACCAGTCCGGCCGGCCGAGCCAGTCGGGTCGCCCGAACTTGCCCGCCGCCAAGCCCGGCTTCATTGCGTCCTCGACCGGTCGATCCATTCCGACCCGACCGCCGCGATTTCCGACGTCCGGGTCCGGCCGGCCGAATCCTCCGGCAAAGCCGTCGCACGATCCCTTCGACCAGTTCGCGAAGAAAGGCCGTGCCGGCCACTCGCGAAACCGTCGCGAAGACGGTCGATGACCGGAGGACCGGAGACAGTCCGATGCCTCGGCGCAAATGGACTGGAGCGAGGTGGGCCGAGTCGCGCTGCGACTCGGCCCACCGGAAAGAGTGCCCGGCTTGATTCCTCCGATGGTCGGCGCTGCCCTGATCATAATCTTCCCCGTTCCTCCTAGTCTGATTGGGACGAAGACCAAGCCGGAACGACCCAGTCGAAGGCAGGGACAATTTCCAGTCTGCTTTGTTTTGCTGAACCTTGACGCACCCAACCAGGCACCGGCTGGCGGCTTCTGTGGTGGCGCGGGCCTCCGGCCTGCTCTTTCCGGCGTCGCGCCGGAAAAGGTGGAGCGGGTTGGTTGCGGAGCGACGTTGTTCGTCCAGCCGGGGCGTCCGACCGACCGCGAGGGGGTAGCAACGGTTTGTGCGGCGGCTTGGTTTCAAGCGGAAGCCTCGAGCTGTGCCGGGTGCGACACCCGGCACGGCAGGCCGGAGGCCTGCGCTACCC
>Ga0163144_10023774_pt1 | contig 12070 bp, 5 predicted proteins | sample OliLak19BULKMAT1_FD_123175 | JGI IMG/M metagenome (GOLD analysis project Ga0163144, IMG submission 123175) | Freshwater microbial mat bacterial communities from Lake Vanda, McMurdo Dry Valleys, Antarctica - Oligotrophic Lake LV.19.BULKMAT1 | ecosystem: Environmental > Aquatic > Freshwater > Lake...
GGTCTCTTTAATGTTATCATCCAACACCAATGATGGCTCCGACGCAGCAGCCGATGGCAGCTCAGTTCCAACATCTGGTGGCGGCTCTAGCACAGCAGCCAATGATGGCTCCTGTGCAGGATGGTGGCATGGCTCCTGCACAGAATGGCACCAATGCTACAGGCACCAAAGATGCCTACCCCATCGTCTTTTGCACACAGCAATTTGAGGATCAGGTTGACGACAACGAAAATGGCGACGAAAAGGACTGCTTTGATGAAGATGAGATTGACATGGGAGACAATCATGGTGACAATGTCGAGGATGATGACAACAACGAGTGAGCATCCTGCCTTTCTGTATTTGCTGCTTTGTTTGTCGCGGCAATGCGTCTTGTTTGTGTTCCGTTTGTTAGCCATTTCGGCATCAGCATTGGTGTGGTAGCTACAACCCACTTTTGACTGGTTTTGGGGGGTAATTCTAGTCTGTAAACATAGCTAACATGAACACATTGTGATGTACTATAGTCAAAATCTGTACTAAATTTTTTAGTAATGCACAGTAATCACCAAAAACCCTTCAGTAAATTTGTGCTTACTATTTTTGTGATGACCCATGTTTAATACACTGTGGAAAACATAGGTGATGTTCAACAACAGTCCCGGGAGGGTGCACCCCCCCTACCGGAATCTGGCATGACAGTGACCTAACGTTGGTAGTGTGTGTGTAGGGCGTAGTACATTTTCAAGGCAGCCAATGAATTAAACAAGTGAGTCGTGGTGCATCCTTCGTATTTTTTACAGTTGAAACAGTTCCGTGAAATTAATCGTCGGATCAACCCCTCCGGGAGATTTGGTGCCTTGTACACAAACCTCCTATAGTGAAGAGTCCGGGTTGATCTCACATTTAAGGGCGATCGGATCAAATCGTTTTCGCTTTACATGTGTGTGACTAGGTTGTCTACTGGTGCCCGTAGAAATCTACGAAGTGTCCCGGAGGGGTGTTCGCTCTGCAGGAGAGGTGGTGCAAGTACTGTCATTACATGCAGTAATACCTTCTCTTACCCTCCTCTGCCGTAGAAAATGTACTAGCTCTACACAACACGTACCAGTGAGGTAATTACCATGTGTTACTTTGATACTGTACACCGTAGACTTCAATTTAATAAGTGTTAGCTGTGTAATGGCAGTAATGGATCTCCTTTATTTGAGCGTCCTCACACACACGTCCGTCACTGACGTACGTAAGCTCGGCTGGCTCGGTCGTCGAACGGACACTTTATCTAAGTACCATGAATAAAACTATGTTAGGTCACACCTCATTTTTTCTATTATTAGCACATGTTAGGTCGTTCCACCCCTAATTTGGGCGACCACTCAAATAGCATTGGTAGACTAATAACAAATAATCACTACTAATTATTTACCCAAATTCATTACTACTTGCTAGTCGTGGGTTCTTTTCTGTTAAGCACTAACTACCGGCGGAAGACAGTGGCGTCTTAATGGGCATACAATCAAGGGAAGTTGTTGTTGTTGCTATGTCCCATGTTGCCGTTGTTATATCCTAGGTTGCTGTCATGAGCTCCTACATGGTCCTGGCGCGGCAATTGACAGCCGAGGTGGTTCTCAATTCTCTTGCATCTGGCGTCCAGGTTTCCGACGCTGTTCATTAACCAAGTGCTGAGACTCTTCAACACACTTCTAGTCCTGTTCAGGTCGTCGTGGAGGTTGGTGATACATGCACTAACACTCTTTAAGTCGCTCGTCATGTGGACTTGTTCACCGGCTGCCCCCTCCACCGTCTCCTTCACTTGTTCAAGTCCTTCGGCAATCTTGTCTATAGCGACGCCTTGACACTTCAACTTGGGCATAACATCCCATTGAAGTTGCTCTATTTTCGTGCGGCATACCTTCGAGATGGGGTCGCGGATTCTTTTGATGTGCCCAGTCAACAACTCACCTGTTACATCGTTAAGTACAACGTCACGCACCTTGGCCTCGAATTTGGAGTCATCGTTGCGCTCGTCATCGTCATCGATGTCTTCGCCGTCTGCTTCGGTTTCCGTGTCTTCTTCCTCTTCTTCCTGCTCGTCAATCTGACGCTGAATTGCCAGTTCTTTGACATGACGTTGGCCGCGTTGGTTGCTGCGTCTGCTGGCCCTGCTACCGCACTCCGACATGTTGGAAACATTGTCGTCAAATTTGGTTCTTTTGGTGTTGTCGCGTGCTTCTTCCCTATTGACAATCACTGGACGTCGTTTGTTTCTGTTTGAGTTTTCATCGGAGCCGGTGCTAAAGCATGGGTCCAGTTCCACGAAATCGACGCCGCACGGGTCGGGGCTTGCCTTCCTGTCATGGTTGACGACGACACGAGTTGGCAAAACAGCCGCTGATGTCTTTCGTTTTGGTTTAATTGATGTTGGCATCTTCCGATGAATTGTTTTGTGAACTAAACTCCAGGGGTCAATTATTCAAGGGACGTCCTGCTTTCTACAGCAGATTTGAATTCAAACCACACCAAAGAGTGGAACAACTGTAACGTCTATAGGATTTATTAACGTCTACTTCCTTAATCTAGTCAATTCTAGTGGGTCGTTGCCTTGGTAATTAGACAGCCTATGATGGTCGCCGTACTTGCAAAGAACCGGCTATTTTTTTAAATTATAGTGGACGTCATTCAACTTTGTATTACAGAGATGTGTTGTAGTTGTAGTTGGTGCTAAAAAAATCTGTTTTAGTAGTTATGTATTTGTTTTGTTGTTATTGTATTGTTTCCATAGTATTCAAAGGAGATGATCACGGACAGCGACAGCGATACGGAGTCTGAGGAGGCTCGTCAACCCAAGAGACCACGGGTGAACTACTCCATTCCCCGGTACAAAGACCTAGCACATCTGTTCAACGATGCAGAGGCGGCCGAGGACTTCCTTCAAGAGAAAGGGATATTCAACATCCTGGAGTGCTGTGAGCAGTGTGGGGAACAGGTCACATGTTCTCCAAACAAAAAGAAGATCATCCGGTGTGGTCGTCGCTCCTGCATCCATCAGCATGGAAGCCGCTTCAGTCGGTCGGTGACGGAGGGGACGTTCTTCATGGGTTGCCGGATCCCTATGAACGAGATGCTCCACTTTCTTTGGCTCTTTGTCTGTGGATGCACTCACTCCTTCATGTGTTCTCATTTTGGCTGGTCGTCTGCCACCGTCACCAACTGGCTTCTGTTTGTTAGGCAGCTAATTGGAGAGATGGTGATGCTTCACCACGACGGGATCGGTGGACCGGGCATAGTGGTCGAGATCGACGAGTCCAAGTTTGGTAAGCGCAAGTACAACAAGGGGCACCGTGTGGATGGTGTTTGGGTCTTTGGTGGTGTGGAAAGAACGCCGGAGAGAAGATGCTTCATGGTCAAAGTTCCAAACAGGAACAGAACCACGTTGTATCACCTCATCCGCACACACATCCTACCCGGAAGTCTGATCAAGAGCGACAAATTCAAGGCCTGCTTCACCATTGAGCAGATCGACGGCTACTATTACGAGCATGAAATGGTGAACCATAGCGAGACGCACGTGGATCCCATTACCGGTTGCCACACAAACACGATAGAGGGCACTTGGAACGGCGTCAAGTGCAACGTTCCAGTTAGAAAGAGAACCTGGCATCACGTCCAGAATTGCCTTCACGAGTTCGTGTGGCGTCGACAGAATGCCGGTCGTCTGTGGGAGGCAATGCTTGATGCCCTAAAGACTGTCCGGTTCTTATCTAATTGGGACTAGTAGGTAGTTCTTTTTTTAATTATTAGTAGTTCTAGTTCACATGTATCTAAAAATCTTTTTTTCTATAGTTGTAGTTGCAGTAGGGTCGTCGCTATTGTAGCGACGACCGTGGTAGGTCTGATTTGGGTAATTAAACAGCAGTGATTGTGTTGCTTCCTAGTGTCTAGCAGCACCTAGATGTTTTGAATGGTCGCCAGTAGAAAAGGTTGTGGACGACCGGAACCTTGTGAGAAGGTCAAAAACACACGATAATTTAGTGTAATTAGAATAAAAGTTCCTATATGTGAGCTCCTCAAAACTCGAAAATGAGGACGCCCATCTAAATACCATGTTCGCGCCATAAAGAAGTTGTTTGTATATTATATGGACGCCGTATACAAACATTAGTGGCATGAAATTGGCGCGGCGGAGGGGCGCGCGTGAGGCTGCTCAAATGAAGTACATCTGGCAGTAATAGCCGCTGCTCCCACACTTGAAAGTTCTTCACCCACCAATGCTTTGGTTTCTGGTACTTTATGAAGTAAGATTTGTTGTTTGCTACTGTACATGGCATTGAACGCTTCATTGCGAGGCGCATATACGGGAGCCCCTAGACAAAGGAAAAGCGAGAGTAGACCCTGAACGAGCCTTCGACGGGACTTTACTTTTTGATTGATAGGATTCAACCTAAACCAGCCAGTGACGCTTCGACTGGTGCTTCGCAAAGAAAGCATGGAAGTAACTGATAATTCTTCGCCTTTCAGTAGTAGACCTTGCAAACGGCAGCGGACACATTTCACTGGCTTAGAAGAACTAAAGGAGAAGGATGACATTCGTCGTGTAAGCTTAGACGCGCCACCGTTCCGTGAAGAATTGCCACCAAAACTTGATGCCGATCGAATACGACAGCCACAAAGGACCCCCCCCAAGGATTGTTATCAACCAAAGAAACACAACCAATACGTGGAGGAGGAAGAAGAAGACGACAGTTCTATAGAAGTCTTATTGACGGTACTGCCGCCAACGCCCAAGAAGAAGGAGAAGACGCCGAGGAATTCAAATATCTGTTCTTCCTTACTCAGTAAGTCTGCCAATGCCACCAGTCCGTGTACACAATCTCGAAACACCAGCAAAATTTGCTCGCGTAACCAGACATCTCCTATAGTTCAAGACGAGACACTAAAACATGCGAGTATCAGTGTTGACGGTGAACGTGGAGAAGCGAAGCTGCCGACTTTCGAAAATGCACCCAGCAGTCGAAACACGGCGACATCACTCCAAAGCGACAACAACGCTTATAGCACTGACGACGAACCTTTGCCGCCATCCCAAGTATCACATCTCATCTCCTCCGCTTATGTGCAGAATCTTGCAGAAATTTCCCACACTATAATGAACGATAAGCGTTGGCGGGTTGGTCCCCGTCGTGGGCGACTCTTGGCATGGGAATGCGGTGATGATTTGAGCTCTGTTGTACCCTTGGCGCGTCTCTACCGTCCGTTGGAGAAGCCGTTCAAAGCAAAACAAAATCTCTGTAGCAACAACAATGCCTGTCAGAAACTACTTTGCAATTGTCAACCAGATTCCATGACTGCTGTGCCTGCGGAAGCCGAGACAGGGTATTCGACTGCCAGCAGCGATTCACCCACACAAGAGAATAACTCTTTTTCTCAACCTAATATCGTATCTTCTAACAATGCAAGCTCCAAAGTGGAAAAGACAAACATCGCTTATCCATGGCTTGGAAGTTGCGAAACAGAATCGGCCGAAGATCGCTGCATGCATCTTTACTGCCGAATCTTTTATAGAAAAGGGCCCTGGTTTCGAATTGACGATCTGTTTTGTCGCTATTACGCTCCCAAACAAGCAAATCGGCTACAAGTGAATCAAGAAAGTTATGTTGCAGCCCCTGGGAAAGAAACGTTTCTGCAGGTTAGAAAGCAAGACTTCTTCTTAAAAGATAAACCCGTGGCCAGTAAGAAGAGTGGTTTCGCCATTCGCCATTCAATCATCGATGAGGAGCTCTTCCAGAAATACATTGCTATTCTCAGACTTTTTGTAACAGATCTTGGTAGATTGAAAGAAATGGGGCTGGTACGCAACTTTTCCACAGAGGAAGAATGTGGAAAAGCAGTTGGAACCGCTCGCACGTTACTAACAGCTGATGAACGACGGCAGGTCCTCGCGAAGTTGGGAGGAGGGAAACAGCAAAGTGCTGCACCTACAAAACCACGCCGCCCGAGCTTTGGGAGCAGCAAGAGAAAACAACCATCGGCGCCGGTAGAAAATGAAATTTGGAAGCAAATGTGCGAACAAACGTCCATCTCGGCGCAATTCAACGTATCAATACCGACAGGGTCCGGCACGAGCAAAAAAGGAAAGTCAGTGCTGCTACCCGTTTCGCGCCATGTTAATCAAGTGCTGATCGGAAAATTGGCAACGAGAATCGTTCAGGCTTGTAGCTCATCCGATTATGTCAAAAGTTCCGTAATGAAATCTTACGCAGCACGCGTCAAAAACGCCGTTGTGATAGCGCTAAACGGCCATCAAAAAGTATCTTTATCTGAGTCGTCGTTGGAGACTGCAATCGGGCGGTTTGAGACCTGCATTCGCTTGAGGGAGGCACCCCTGCGGTCGCTGCAGCGCTGTGCAAGGCTATATTTGTGCGCGACAAGTGGCCCCGGCCAAATGAGAAGCGACGGGGGAACTAATGGGTGGAAAAGCATCAAGGAGCTTGATCGCAATCTTGTATTCAGTAATACAAAATTGAAGGATGCAGCATATGCTTCAAACGTCGAGCCACCTGGGGCACACTCGTGGCACAGTGTAGTTTACCCAGGACTCCAACATCGCTTTGGTTTGGCATCCTTTCATTTCCAGAACGCCTACGAGCATCTCTTTGTCGATGGTAATGATTCTGATGATAGTAGTGATGCGCCAGAACAGATTTTTTACAGTCGAAATGCCTTCTTATGTTGGGAACTAGTGGCTGAATGGAGATCTCATGCCGATTACCTAATCGAAGTCAACGAACTTCTTCTTTACAACGAGCGCAGGAGGGCACGAGAGGACGGAGCTGGCGAGAAGGAGAACAGTGTGGAGGTGCCGTCGGCTTTGGATTTTCTTGGCGTTCTGTCTTCTAGGGGAAGAAATTATATCGTTTGCGTACTTCTGTTTGGGAAAGGCACTGCTGCATCCCAATCCAAAAGTTCCGTTGAATTGAACCGACTACTGTCACAGATTGATCAGGACGTCTCCCAACTATACAGCTCCGAAGTGGGTTGCACCCTTTTGAAGACTGAATGTGAAGAAGTTTTGTGCGTGATGGCTCTGATAATCAAGAACGTTCTTGCTTTCCGAACCAATACCATCGCAGAGGACGAGCTTCTAGCATCGTCCTCTAGACCCTGGTTGCGCCATTTGAGTTGGGAAGCCTGCGCAGCCTACATTTTGTGGGACGCCATCCCTATTCTCGAACGCCGTGGGTTCTACGCTTTTGCTGTACAGTCGCTTGATCTTCTTGTGCAGGGAAGGGTTTCAGTGTCACTTCAAGTTGCTGACCAGCAAATGGCTTACCATCCATCAAATTTTGCGCGATTTAATTTCGTTGGCGAAAACAAGAAAGACAAGCTGACTGTCGCATTCGTCCATTTCCTTCTGTCCAGGAGAGCACGAGGTAAGGCTTTTGATCGCTTGGCGATAGACATGACCCACTTGATTCGCAGGCAGGAAAAATCATCTGTCGCCCACAAGGGAAAATCGAAGAAAGAGACAAAGAAACCTTTGTCGGCTGTGCAGGATTTTGTTGCGTCGTACACTGCCTCGGCGCTTCGCAGCGGAGTAGAAAATGCATCTGTCGCGTTTTCGGCAATCAGAACGCTAGCCAGGCGTCTAAAACAACCGCTGAGCAAATCACTAGAGAACCTGCCCTGCGCCGAGGCTCTCGTATTAGGACTCCGGTTGGAACCACCTGGCGGGCCCGGAGTGGATAAGAAAAAATACATCGACTGGGAACCTACCACGGACCGCGCTGTTGCCAATTCGATTGCTGTAGGTGAATGCCTTGTTGGACGCAGGTGCAGTTTTGTTGGACACGAGGACGAGCAGTCCGTTTCAGCACTTACTAGGTCCCTGAATGTCGAGCAACTGGCGATGGGTGCGTTTCTTGTCTTGTTTGTTCGGATGTATCTCTGTTTGGATGGACACGCTCACTTTCACTTCTTCTCTGCCTTTTTTGCAGAATTCTACCACAGTGGCCGTCTGCCACCTCCTGCTGACGGTGATTCCATCGAGGTGCTCAAGGGCGGCTATAAGGGCTGGCACGATGAAGGTGGCATGGTGAGAGCTTTGTTTCGGGTTCTAGCATTTGACGTCCTGGGTATGGATCACAGCAATTCTGACTTCTCATGGCTTGAGAGACACACAATCCACCTGTCCCCCTATCAAGGATCCCCCTTCGATCTCCACGTTGGATACGAACTGGCGGACCCCGTTACTTGGAACGGCAAGGTAGTACATTGCAACCGTGGTTTTTATCTCCGACGACAAAATCGCATTGAAATCTTCCTGTCAAAGCTTGAAAAGATGCGTAATGCTCAGGAGGCTAGCGATCTGGTCTGGGAATCGCTCGCAGCTCGACGAAGCTTTATGATAGCGGCCTCTAGAAAGGACCCCGCTCTCGAGAAGGACGTGCTGCAGTGTCGTACTCTCTCTGCCCTCGCTGCGGGGTTCGGAGGACGATTGCTGGCGTCCATCTTCCGCTGCATGTTCTTCGACTATCGTCACTACAGTGGGGGGCTCCCTGATTTACTTCTTGTAAGGGCCAAATTGAGTGGTACCGAGCCATGCAGGCTTGTTGACCTTGGAGAATGGATAGGGGAATCCTTCGATGCAAAATATCTTGCAGAATTGGAAGCACAACATCGCACCAGCTTGCTTGTCGACAGGGACGACGATTTTCTCGGTTGTTCCAAGGTTGGAGACTCCGGAGGTGGTGGTTCTTCTAGGGGAAGAACCGCCAGCAAACGAAGTGTTCGACAAGAACCACGCTCGAAAGACGCTACCAGTACGGGACAGCGAGCGGCGTTGCCTGTTCTTCCTCCCAAGCTAGTACTGTCCCACAATGGGTCCCAGGTAGAGGTAGAGTGTATGTTTGTCGAAGTCAAAAGCTCCAATGATAGATTAGACGCCCGACAAACGGACTGGCTGAATATTTTGGATAGATCGGGCAACGCGCGTGTGTGCAAGTTTGGCGAGGGGGGAAGTTCCGACGGGGCGACGAAGCAATGAAAAGTACCTACGAAGAAGGATCGCTTGACTATAGAAAAGTATTCATTGTCCAAGCACGGTTATCCTTCAAATTACGCAGCCTTCACCTGGACACCGAGCTCGTTCAAACTGAGTTCACATCTGAGTTCACATATCCTAATGGTTTGGTTGCGACGGACCGAGATGGCAACTAACATTCACGTCGACATTAGATTTGGCATCTTCTATCCGCGTGTTGCATTGAGCAGTGATCAATAATATTGAATGATTTGGTCAAACAAATTTACCTTGTCGTGTTGCCTGTTGTGATGACTGTGCCTTCTTCAACATGTCGTCCAACACCGTTTGCTAATTCTATCCTACTAGGGCCCTTCGCCGGATTGAACGACTTCAGCGTTGTGTGTCGACCTAATTTGCTGTAAGTTGCTGTGACTGAAGACAGTTTACCAACTCGAAGGAAATCTTGGTCTTAAAAAAAAGGACCGATGCCTGGTACTGTAGGTCCGAGTTAGATGACAGTTTTTAGCTGGGCCTAGCTAGTAGCTAGCTAGTAGTGTACCATGCAGAAGCTTGTACTGGGGCATCCGGAAGCACGACTAAATAACGTTATTTTTAGCACAAAATAGAAATTTGTTTAAACATTTGCACGCATGCCCTCGACATGCCTGGCGTGTACATTTATATAAGTTGGCCCGGCACACTTTACTAACGGCTGCTTTGCTAAGATTAGTATACTAATGGAGCCGTTAGTACACTAACGGCTCCGTTAGTAAAGTGCTTCTTTGCTAACCGTTCATTAGTAAAGTAGCATTCGTTAGTAAAGTTTGTTAGCAAAGTAGGAATTTCGTTAGTAAAGTAGAGCTCGTTAGTAAAGTAGGGTTCCCTTAGTAAAGTAGCTCATTTGCCCGTTAGTAAAGTAACAACAACCATTAATTTTAATCAGATGATGCCAGCATTCCAATTCTGGTGAGGACGACCATGACCAAACCAGTCACATCAGCGCATGCTCACTCATCATGCCCCTACTTATAGCCAATCAAACGGAGGTGTTGGAACGTGCCCTGTGCTTGGTGGGATTCTCAGAAGAGCGTCAAGCTAGGGTTCAGCGCAAGAAAAATATTGAGAGATTTGCAACACACTTTGGCTGTCGAGTGCCTCTTGCGCATTCCATTTTGTGGGAAGATCTACAAAAGGAAGGGCTTCTTCAGAATCCGACTCTCGGAGATCTGGATAACTTTTTGATGACCATTCATTTTCTGACAAAGTATCCGACTGAACTGCAATGTGAAGCTCTCTTTGACAAGTGTGACAGGACTGTGCGAAAATGGGTGTGGCACTACATTTCACTTTTTCAGGTGATGTTTGGAGTCAAAGTCACATGGCCAGACGTTTGGAACCCAGACCGAAATCCTGATCTGCCGCAATCAACATTCATTATATCCGTTGATGGAGTCCATTGCCCAATCTGGGAGCCACAGCACCCTACTCTTTCCAAGAACACAAAGTTTTATTCGCACAAATTCAAGGGACCGGCTCTGGACTATGAGATTGGAATCTCGCTCTACGAAAACAAGGTTGTTTGGGTCAACGGCCCATTCAAGGCATCCAAGCATGACATAACAATTTTCCGATCAGCTCTCAAAGCAAAGATTCCAAAGGGCAAGCTTGTTATTGCAGACTTGGGCTATCGTGGCGAAAAGAAGATCATTGCTGTCCCCAATTCACATGACATTGCTGAAGTAAGAGACTTCAAAGGACGAGCAAGAGCCCGGCAAGAGTCATTCAACAAAAAGATAAAGAATTACAAGGTTTTGACTGACAAGTTTCGCCATGGAATTGAGAAGCACAAGATGTGTTTTGAAGCATGCGTCCTCCTTGGTCAGTATCAACTTGAAAATGGCTCTCCATTGTTTGACGTCTAGTTCGTAGTAATAAATTAATAGCATCCAGTTAGTAGCAATAAATTAATAGCATTGAATTGTTTGACGTCTAGTTAGCAGCAATAAATCAATAGCATCTAGTTAGTAGTAACAAATTAATAGCATTAAATAATTTAATAAAATGCGAGTATCAAATAATCAAATAACCTAACAAATGAGCATCCTTCATAGTCCATTTCTTTGTGATTGCTACTCGTCCAATTCAACCAACGTGTTCACAATTTTGCGCAAAATGGTCCCTCCATCTTCAGAGAAGCGCTTGTTTTCGAGTGCAGACTTTGCACGTTTGTAGTTTTCCCGCAGTGCTGAATCTTTTGGCGCTGGCGAAAAAGCTGTGCGGGCTAAAAGCAAGAACAGCATTGCCATGCATGGCCCAAATGCTGGCTGAAGTAAGCTTGGAAGCCATTGTTGCATGTGGGCATTCATGTGGTCCTTGGTCGTCACTTCATCAGGACGAAAGAAACCACAAGCTTCAGCGCACTCGATTGCGCACTTGTCACGCGTTTTAGCAAGGATGTTTCTTGGCTTCAACCCATGCGTCGTAGTTAAAAGATTGACCAATGATTGAATCTGCAGGAATTCCCAAGTTTTCGCATCTGCCCATGCATCTGCAGGAGGCTTAAATTTGAGCTTCCCTCCTTTGGCTCGTTGGTCCATCGCGGGGGCAAATCTCAGCATGCTTTCAACGTCATCAGATAGCCTCTCAACGATCCTGTTGATAGCAGTGTCAATCTTTTCCTCCTCGGCCTTCAAATCGTCGACAGTCAAGTCAATGATGGGAACTCGCTCTTCATGATTGACCATCAGGCGGTGGATTGGAGGGTTTGGTGCCATGCCAGCTCGCTTTGCTGAAACAGCGACAGCAGCAAGCGTATCAAGAGGATCTTCTGGCACATCAGCCGCATCCGCGCCCATGGCAGTGGCCTCATTCGCAGCCGTCTTTGCAGCCGTCTTCTCAGCCATGTTCTCAGCCGCATTCGTAGCAGCATTCGTAGCAGCATTCGTAGCAGCATTCGTAGCAGCATTCCCTGCTGCATCTGCGGCCAGTGCAGGTGCAGGTGCAGGTGCAGGTGCAGGTGCAGGTGCAGGTGCAGGTGCAGCGGCGGCAGCAGCAGCAGCAGCAGCAGCA
>Ga0163144_10023777_pt1 | contig 12069 bp, 21 predicted proteins | sample OliLak19BULKMAT1_FD_123175 | JGI IMG/M metagenome (GOLD analysis project Ga0163144, IMG submission 123175) | Freshwater microbial mat bacterial communities from Lake Vanda, McMurdo Dry Valleys, Antarctica - Oligotrophic Lake LV.19.BULKMAT1 | ecosystem: Environmental > Aquatic > Freshwater >...
CAGAAGAAGCCTTCAAGACTCTCGAAGCTAAGATGAGCAAATAATATTACTGTTATGAATATCAAAAAAGACAACCCAATAAAAAAACTACACATAACCGAGAAGGCTGCTATCGCATCTGAAAGCAATGCGTATATCTTTGAAGTAGAGAAATCTGCCACAAAGACTCGGGTTCTTCGACAAATCGAAGAAACCTACAAAGTAAAGCCAATGAAGGTAAACATGGTGAATGTGAAAGCTACTCGTATTTTCTCTAAAGGAAAAATGGGAAAGACTTCTTCAATGAAGAAGGCATATGTTTACCTTAAGAAAGGAGATACCATTAATGTCGCATAATATTATTAATCCACGCATATGAAGCACTACAATCCTACATCACCATCTCGCCGAAACATGACCACCACCACATATCGTGGAGTGCTTACTACTTCGTCTCCAGAGAAGTCTTTGACTCACGGTTTCCGACGTTCAGTTGGACGCAACAATCAGGGACGCATCACTACTCGTCACAAAGGTGCAGGACACAAACGAATGTTCCGAGAAGTTGATTTCACTTACAGCAAGCTCAATATCGAAGGACGTATCGCGACTGTAGAGTATGACCCAAACCGATCTGCTTTCATTTCTCTTGTGGTATACGCTGATGGTGAGAAGCGTTACTCTCTTTTTCCTAAGTCTCTTAGTGTTGGTGATAAGGTAATTGCATCTCCAAAGGCTCCTGTTACTCCTGGTAACAAACTTCCCCTTGGAAACATGCCTGTCGGTACTTTTGTTTATGGTATTGAGACTAAACCAAAAGGAGGAGCACGTATTGCTCGATCTGCGGGTAACTACGCAGAAGTAGTTGCTCAAGATGCTGGATATACTCAAGTTAAGCTTCCTTCTTCTGAAGTTCGAAAAATCATCGGAACTGCATGGGCAACCGTCGGAGAACTTTCAAACGACGATCATCACCTTGTGAAGTACGGAAAAGCTGGACGATCACGATGGAAGGGTATTCGCCCAACTGTTCGAGGTACCGCCATGAACCCTGTAGACCACCCACACGGAGGAGGAGAAGGACGACAGGGACGAGGACGACGACGTGCAATTTCTATCTACGGAAAACCAACAGGAAAAGGCCAAAAGTCACGAACTCCAAAAAAATACTCAAACAAACTTATTGTTTCAAGACGAAAAGTTGGAAAGAAAAGATAATATAAAAAACCACCGCACTCAATGTGCGGCGTTTTGATTTATTTTCTCGTCATTTTCCACTTTGGGTCACTTATGACACAACTTAGTGCCAGAGCAACTTTTCGGCGGTACTCGTTGTGAATGCAGTTCCTTTTTGAGTAGTACCAAATGTTGAGCCGCATTTCTCTCTGGAAAAGAACTTTGACGTGGAAGTTTTTCTGGAGGGGGTTCTCGTCAGACAAGAATAATTCGTCGAAGTTGTATTTCTGAGTAAATCTGTGAACCTGGATTTTGTTTCCAATATCCAAAGACCACACAGATGAAAGCGTCTGCAATTTGAACTCATCACGGTAGGTAGTCTGCCTCCTTGTGTATTCCAAGTCATGCTCTTTGAGCACTTTTTGATAAACACTAAAGAAGCCCTCCGTTCGTTCGTGGAACTGCCCAAAGTTTGTCAAACTTTGGGTGTTGAAGACAGGGAGGAGTTGAGTTTTTTTTAGGGTTTCGGCGCTGGTGGGCGTTAGGCCTACAAGCGTCATGACGACGATAGCAAGGATCAAGGTTTTCATTTCACTGAGAATAGTGCTCTTCTTTTACTTACCTGTCAATAGCCGAAAGAAAGGTTTGTGAAGAGCGTAGTATACTGTAGAGAACATGGAAACTACCCCGACACACAGCAGTATTTCTGCGCATACCGATGAAGACTTGGCTCTTTTGTCACTTACTGACAAGCAGAATTTTGTTGGTTTAGTAGATAGGTATGAAGCTAAGCTTCGAAGGTATATTAGAAGGTTGGGAAAGTTTTCCACTGAAGACGAAGACGATCTTCTACAGAATATTTTTATAAAAACATATCAGAACCTCAACGCATTCGATACCTCTTTGAAGTTTTCATCATGGGTATATCGTATTGCGCACAACGAAACCATTTCATACATGCGACACCGTACCGCTCGTCCTGAAGGTCATGCTGGATATGTAACCGACGAAGAGTTCAACAACTTAGCTTCAGATTTGGATATTCATAAAGAAGTAGAACTAAAAGAGATACGAGGTGCTGTCTTACACGCACTTGAAAGTCTTGATAAAAAGTACCAAGATATTTTGGTGCTTAAGTATTTTGAATACAAAAGCTATGAAGAAATATCAGACATTCTCCTGATTCCTCCGGGGACCGTGGCGGTACGCCTCAGCAGAGCAAAGGAGCAGATGAGAAAGATTATGAATAATAAAGGATACACACATGCATAAAAACGAAAACAATAACCAATATAAACAAGAACATTCATTGCGAATGTCTGTACTTGTTATGGAGAAGCTTGAAGTGCAGAAGCGTTCACCTACTCCTAAAGCGTATTTTGTTCTTCGCAATGTCTTGATGTGGTCGCTTGCCATATTTACTTTGGTTTTTGGTGCTCTTTCTATTTCAGGAATACTATTTCGTCTAAGCAACATCGGTTCCATCCTTCCTGACCCCCTTCGTTTTAGCCACGTCATTGATGTGTTTCGTTTGTTTCCACTGTTTTGGGTTGTAGTGTTTGGTTTGTTTGTGTATGTTGCTTATCTTGAGATTCGCCAAACTAAACAAGGATACAAATACGATCTTTCTTGGATTGTTGGTGCAATGTTTATCATGAGTACACTTCTTGGAATCTTCTTATACTATCTTGGTGTTGGTTTTATTCTCGATAAGGTTGCCTCTCGTTATGTACCTTTTAGTTCTGATATTGAAATGATTCAGAAGAATCAATGGTTTAGCCCCGAAAAAGGTTTCTTGGTGGGGCAAGTAATACAAGCTAAGGACGAACAAGAAGTCTTTGTTCTTCGTGATCCTGATGGTGTTTTGTGGGAGGTTCTCTTTTCAGAAGCACTTACTGATGCAGAGAAAGATATAATTCGCGAAGGCCGTACCGTAGGGCTTCAGGGAATGATATCAGAAAATGATAAGTATATGTTTATTGTGTGTAAGATTAGAAGTGTTGAAATTCAAGGCCGTGGAAGATTTGTATTACCGGTTTCTCATGTACAAAGTATCATTGAAATAAAAACCGGTACCTCAAGTGAAAGAAATTACTTGAAGCTCCGTACTAATGTGTGTGAGGGCGTACGACCTCTATAGGAAGTCATGCTGGTCAATTAGCTTAAGTGCCAAAGGGCACCTTTGACACGTTATTACATAGTTACTACATATGAAATCAACAAAATACATCATGCCAGGTTTGATCTTGGCAGCGCTTGTCCTCGGAGGAGGCAGTGCCTATGCTTTCGGAGGAAGTGGAAGGGTTGCTAACAAAGAAATGTTTAGCCCTTACCCAACCAACTCTCAGAATGTCTACAGAAAAACAAAAGATCTTTATCAGCACAGAGAAAGTGTGAGATCTGCAATTGAAGCAGAGGACTACGACGCATTCGTTAAAGCATTAGAAGGTACACCTCGCGAGGGGAAAGTATCCGAAGATCAGTTTAACGTGCTCGTAGAGGCTCATGTTCTCCTCAAGTCAGGAGACAAGAGAGGAGCCTTCGAACTTGTAAAAGATGCAGGCTTCGGTGGTTTCCATGGTCAGTTAAGGAATAAACATAAATAATATTGATTACAAAAAGCTCCCGCTCGGGAGCTTTTTGTTTTTATGAAAGAATACATACTCGATTACGTAGTACAATTAAACAATGTTTAAAAATAAAAATATTTTAATCGGTGCTGTCGCAGGTTTTGTTCTTGTTGGAGCAGGGGTTGGTTTGTTTTTCTATCTTGGTGGTGTTTTACCTTGGAGACAGCAGGTTTCTACAGATGACCCTCTCGACATTGTCGACAATCTTTATTCCAAGTCATACCAGCAAGACCGGGGAAGCTATCGCTTTTTAAGCGGAGAGTTGCGTAAGGAACTCAAAAAGAACAAAGAAGACACTACCTCTGTTTTATGTCACACTCTTCCTTCTTCTATTGGTATGAGAAGAGTTTACGCGGAAGGAGGTGAGCTTCAAGTGCTTGTCACAGCGAGAGGTTCTGCAACTTCCACTGAGCAAGCAGTAGTAACCCTTCATTCTCTTAGAGACGGGTGGTATCTAGACAGTATTGAGTGTTCTCCGGGAGAGTTTGCACCACCACGAGAGTTCTCATTTGAAATGAACGGAACACTTTTGAAGAATGTGCCAGAGCCTTTCAACTCGGAGTACTGGCACCTTATGTTCGACGCCAACGGAGAGCTTGGTCAGTATGTCCCTCTATTTTTTGACGCATCGAGCACTTGTCAGTCTTTTGGTGGCGAAAGCTCAGCGTGTAGTCCTGACACCTTTAACGAAAACTCAAACATAAACATAAAAGGTGAAATGACCGAAAGAGGGGTGATAGTCAAAGTACTGGAGTTGGCAGATAATTAAAAAGGGTGTAGATTTTCCTTAGAATGAAAAATCAAGCCAAGCAGAAAGCGGGTGATAATATCGCCCGAGTCACCATTGAACCTTATGCAAATATCTGGACGGCTTTTGATAGGAGGGCTGTCCAATATTTCAGGAAGAATGTGGAAGCGTATATTTGGGTGCTCAAAAGAGATGGAAGCATTATCTCATTGAAGGGGGACAACCTTCCTCGGGTGAAGCTCTCTATCGATATTGAAGAACCTGATACGGTCACAGCCTTCAACAGCATACCAAAATACATGGACAGCGATTTCGCTGTGAAAGATGTTCCTCCGCTTATTCTTAAAGTGGACGCATTTCCTGAGGGGGATGAAGATTTCCCTTATTGGACTATGGGGGATGACGGTGACAATACCGACACCATCATATTCAATCGAGATTCCGGGATGGCACTGAAGTCGACACGAGACTTCTGGAGTAATTTCAATCCTGAGGCTTTCGCAGAGATCGAGAATATCGACCGTGGTCTGCCAGACATTCCTCAGTACTTCAAAGGCAGCTAACCCTCATTTTGAGGGTTTTTTTATGCATAATTAAGTTATAAATTTCGAGAAAACAAAACAAAGCCTGAAGTGAAAAAATTTTATAGCCTCTGCGCATTATCATGTAGCGAATGCTTATAAACAGAAAGATCATAGTTATCTTCATCAACCAGATCCGTATGCAGATTGGAGTAATGTTCGGTAACCCTGAAACCACCCCTGGCGGAAAAGCTCTCAAATTCTATACCTCTGTCCGCATCGAGCACTTGTCAGTCTTTTGGTGGCGAAAGCTCAGTGTGTAGTCCTGACACCTTTAACGAAAACTCAAACATAAACATAAAAGGTGAAATGACCGAAAGAGGGGTGTTGGTGAAGAAGGTGATGATGACGAAGTAAAATAGTACTATTTACAAGCCGTTATCTGTCCCCACTTGCTCACAAAGGGAATTTAAATAGGGTGGGAGATGGCTTACAAATTGGTACGAGCGATAAGGGGTTTTGAGGCGATTGGATGAAAATAGAAAGGCACTAAGACCTTGATTAATTAGCAAAATTGTGATACTTGTTGTAGGGTACCTTTTCATTCCGAAAAGGGTTCATTCAACAACAAAGAAAAAAAGTAAAGATAGTGAAAAATAAAAAATTATCAGTTATGATGGCAGTGCTCGTGGCACTGGTGTGTTGGTTCTCGCCTCAGTCCGCAATGGCTGTGCTGGACCAGTCACAGGAAAATCTTGGGGATTCAGAAATTCTCGTTTATGACAATCGTTCATTGGCGCAGACGTTTACTGCTGGGATATCCGGCGAATTGTCCGGGGTGGATGTTTACTTCGAAAGTGTGAGTTCTGAAGCCTTCGGACCTGTCACCTTCGGTATCTACACAACTTCCTCTGGGATTCCGGATGGTAGTGCTCTGTGGACAAGTACATTTACGCCTACGGCCACTGGCTGGCACAGCGTCGATACCTCCTCCGGAGCTCCTGTTTTAGTTGCTAGTGGGACATATGCAATTGTTCTGACATCAACCGACAGTAGTTTCAGTGCTCCTAATACTCGGTGGGCAGTTGATCGGAGTGGAAACCTGTATTCCGGCGGGTCGTTTATGGAGAAACGAATCGCCGAGTCTTGGACTCCTCTGACTGTGATAACTAGTGGCACAGCCCCAACCTCTACCGATTATCCACTTGCTGATGCTGCATTCCGGACCAACATTGTTCCGGAGCCAGGTACTTTTATTATGCTTGCTATCGGGACTGGATTTGTTTTTTTGTTTCGGCGACGTCGCTACGCTGGTTGATCGAAAAGTAGTCTCGCAGGTCTTGTCATTGACAAGACCTGCTTTTTTGTTATATATAGTACTATGATTAAAAAAATAACCTTGAGTTTCTTATTGTTAGCTTCTTTGGTGGTTTTGTCAGGTAAAGTTCTAGCTGATACTTTGATTAGTATTGAAATTAGTAATCCAGCAGATAGGACTGAATATGTTGTAGGAGAAGGTCTTGATATTACAGGTCTTGAAGTTACAGGTCATTTTCTTGGTGAAGATGGATATGATGCCCCAGTTGCAATCACTGAAGCTAATATCTCAGGTTTTGACAGCTCAGCACCAGCTGTTGATCAAGTTCTCACTATCACTGTTGGAGATCAAACAACTACATACACTGTAGTCGTTGTTGCAGCTACTGTTATTGAAGAAGTAGCTCCGCGACGAAGTTCATCAGGAGGACGAAGTTCATCAGCACCAGCCGTTCTTGGAGCAACCGCAGACATCGAAGGACAGGTTCTTGGAGCAACTACTGATACTGCAACTTCAACATTTAAATTTAATGTTGACCTAAGAGTTGGTTCACAAGGAGCAGACGTTGTCGCTCTTCAGGAACGACTTCGCGCAGAAGGATTCTTCATTTACCCAACTTCAACTGGGTACTTCGGACCAATCACCCTTGCAGCAGTGAAGGCATACCAGACAGCAAAGGGAATTCCTTTCATCACTGGATTTGTTGGACCACTTACTCGAGCAGAGCTCAACAAATAACTGTCAAAGGGCATCTTTGACAGATAGTTAGTAAACAAAAACCACCGCAAGGTGGTTTTTGTTTTGTTTATAAAGCATCGCACTGTAGAATATGAGAATGAAGCATCTTTTTTTTACCTTTCTTGCACTATTTAGTTTTTTTATGTTTTCATTTTCGGCTTCGGCCGACACCAAGATTAATGCCGGTCTCATCCCCAGTCTCTGGTATTCGCAAGTGAAAGTCTATGACGAGGACACTATTAGTATCTATACCGCAATCTACAATCACTCGAGTTCAACTTTCTCTGGTACGGTAAGTTTCTATGTTGATGATATGAAAGTTGGCGAAGACTCTTTTAGTTCATCTCCCAAAAATCTTCTTGAGGTGTCTACGTCATGGAAAGCAAGTAAGGGAACAAAAGAAGTTCGTGCAGAAGTAAGTTCTGTAACGAGCTCTACAGAAGGAGGTGCAAATTTAGTTTCCACAGACACCGAAGCTCAAGAACTAAAAGTCCGTGAGCGTACAGGAGTAGCTGCGACTATCGAGAAGGCTACAGATGTGACGCAGAGCATCATTACTGTTGTTGATGGAGTAGCGCAGAATATAGCAAATGCCCTTGAGGGTCTGAAGAGTAATAACACATCAAACGAGAAGACTTTAAATACAGAAAATAAAGAGAGTGGAAATACAAACCAGAAGCAAGAAGAAAACCAAAGTCAAAACCAAACCGAAGCCGAAGTAGGGGGTTCGGTGCTTGGTGAATCCAACAATAATACTTCTAATCAGTCTCTTATTTCTAAATCTCCTGAGGTAGTACAGAATGTATATAACAAAAGTCTCGATACCTTTAGTTATATTCTCCGGCACTGGATGTGGTTTGTTCTTGGTATTGCAACTGCACTCATCATCGCAAAAGTTGTGCTAAGATTATAGAAATGAAAAAGCGTCCTCACGAGCACATTACACATCCTCGCTCAATAGTTTTTTTTGCTATCATTGCAGTCTTTCTTTTTATTGGAGCACTCTTTCACTCTGTTGTGTTGAAGAATTCAGATTTACTTGGTTCTATTTATCCGCGTGTGTTGGTCTCTCTGGCAAACTCTGACAGGCAAGCAAGCTCTCTTGGAGTACTTACGACCAACTCTACTCTCGAAGAAGTTGCTCGCATGAAAGCGGAAGATATGGCTACGCGAGGGTATTTCTCACATAACACTCCTGAAGGGGAAGAGCCTTGGTATTGGTTTAGGAAGGCTGGGTACGAGTATGAATACGCGGGAGAGAACCTTGCTATAAATTTCTCTGATTCTGAAGAAGTGCAAAAAGCATGGATGAACTCTCCTACTCACCGCGCCAACATCATGAATGGGAAGTTTGCTGAGGTGGGTATTGCTACTGCAGAGGGAACTTATCAGGGTCGTAGTGCGGTCTTCGTGGTGCAGTCGTTTGGAACTCCTAAGAAGAAGGTGGTGACGCCAACAGAGGTGTTTGCGGTGGAGAGTACTAAGGTTGGTGAAGTGGACACGAGAGAAATTAGCGAAGAAGAAATTAATGAAGAGACAACTAATAGCCCCGCCACCAGTACTTTCTTAGCTGAGGTTGATACCACTGATGTTGCCGGAGTTGAGACAAGTTTTGCTGAAACACGATCAACTAAACCATCTTTTTGGGACATGGTTCTCACTAATCCTGAGAAGGTCGTTTCTATCTTCTATTCTGTCATGGGAGGAGCCGTTCTTCTTTCCTTGATTCTTATTCTCTTTAGTGAAATCAAGCATCATCACCTGCGTTCTGCTATGGTTTCGAGCTTTTTCATCATTCTTCTTATCACTCTCTTCGTCGTTTACCGGTATTCTATCTTTTCTGGCTTTGCTATTGGGTAAATAGTTGACTTTATTCTTCCTTTTGCTAGTATGACTTCCACTAGCTCGTAGAGAGCTTTTATTTTACATCTATGACGCGATCGCTCAAAAAAGGACCATTTGTTGAAGAAAGACTTCTTCGAAAGATTGAAGGTAAAAACCCACGAGAAACGGGGGTTATTAAAACATGGTCACGACGAAGCCAGATCAGCCCTGAAATGCTCGGTTTTATCTTCGGAGTGCATAACGGCAAGTCTCATGTAGAAGTTCTTGTTACAGAAGAAATGGTGGGTCACCGACTAGGGGAGTTTTCTCCAACTAAGAAGTTCCTACGACACGGAGGAAAGATGCAGAAGGATCAAGAAGCTGCCAAGAAGGCAGCCGAGATCACCGCAGCCAAGTCAGCTAAAGCTGCCCCTGCAGCTAAGAAATAATCTATATATACAGCTATGAAATCTTACCTTAAGAACTATCGTCAATCTCCCCGCAAAGTCCGCCTCGTTGCAGACGCTATTCGTGGTAAGAAAGTAGACGTGGCCCTTCGTGACCTTGCTTTTATGGGTAAGAGAGCAGACGGTGCCATCACCAAACTTTTGCAATCTGCCCTCGCAAATGCTAAAAATAGCTCACAAGGAGACGAAACCACCCTTATTGTAAAGGAGATTCGAGTAGACAAAGGAATTGTTCTCAAGCGCATCATGCCTCGAGCTCGTGGTACAGCCAACCGAATCAACAAGCGTTCAAGCCATATTATGATGACTTTGGCTCCAGCACCTGCTCCAAAGGCAAAGAAAGTTCGAAAGACCGTAGCTAAGAAAGTAGTCACAACCACCAAATAAAACCATGTCACACAACGTACACCCATTTTCACACCGCCTTGGAATCATTAGAGACTGGAAGTCTCGCTGGTTTAGCATAAACAAGCAGTATCGAGAGTTTTTGAAGTGTGATATTCTCGTACGTCAGTATCTAGAGAAGCGTCTGAAGGGTATGTATGTTGGTGGTATTGAGATCGAGCGAAATGAAAAGGCTCTCCGAATCATCATTAAGACATCTCGCCCAGGTATGATTATTGGTCGAAGTGGGGAAGGAGCAACTAAACTCCGAGAAGATATTGCAAAGAAGATTTCAAAAATGGGAATCAGCACATCAAGCGAAATCAAGCTTGATATCGAAGAAATCCGTTCACCAGAATCTAGCGCAGCTATTGTGAGCCAGATGATCGCTGAAGGTCTCGAGAAGCGTATGCCTTTCCGTCGAGTTATGAAGCAGACAGTAGAGAAAGTTATGGCTAATCGAGAGGTTCAGGGAGTGAAGATTTATCTCGGAGGTCGTCTTGGAGGTGCTGATATGGCCCGTGCAGAAGTTCTTAAGAAGGGACGAATTCCCCTTCAGACTTTTCGTGCAGATATTGATTATGCAACAGGCCGAGCTACAATTCCTCAAGGAGATTTAGGAATCAAGGTGTGGATTTACAAGGGAGACATTTTTGCCTCAGATATTAAATAATTACCATGCTTCTTCCTAAAAAAGTAAAACACCGAAAGTGGCAAACAGGGCGAGTTAATGCCAAGAAAGACATCAAAGAAACTCGTGGCATTACCCTTGCTTTTGGTTCTCACGGAATCAAGGCAGTTACTGCTCATCGAATCGAGTCAAAGCAAATCGAGGCCGCCCGAAAGGTTCTTGCTCGTAACGTAAATAAGCTTGGTCGTGTATGGATCCGTATCTTCCCAGACCGTCCTTTCACTCAGAAGGCTGCAGAAGTACCTATGGGTAAGGGAAAAGGAGATCCGTCCGGATACTGTTTCCAGGTGAAGCCAGGTCGAGTATTGTTCGAGATTGATGGTCTTACCGATGCTGTTGCTCGCGAAGCTCTTCGTAAGGCTGCTACCAAGCTTCCTGTAAAAGTGAAGATCATTAGCCGCAACCAAATCTAATACTTATCTAATACCACTACCATGAACAAAAAACTCGCAAAAATTAAAGAAATGAACGAAAAAGATATCAAAACTTTCGTGAATGAGAAGAAAGCAAAGCTTGCTGATTTTCGTTTTAATATTTCAGGAGGAAAAATGAAGAATGTAAAAGAAGGTGTAGCTCTCCGAAAGGAAATCGCGCAAGCTCTCACCATTCTTAACGCAAAGACAAAATAATTATATGGCAACCAAAAAAATTACAAAAAAAGAAGAAACTCCAGTAGCAAAAACCACCAAAGCGCGAGTGCTTAACGGTGTGGTGGTGTCTGACAAGATGACCGACACTATTGTCGTGAAGGTGGTACGCTTTGTAAAACACCCTAAGTATGGTAAGTTCCAAAAGCTCGCTAAGAAATTTAAGGCGGATGACAAAGGAAATACCGTAAAGATAGGAGACAAGGTAAGTATCGTCGAATGTTCCCCAATTTCAAAGGATAAGCATTTTAAACTAGTAAAATAACATGGTACAACCACAAAGCATCGTGAATATCGCAGACAACTCCGGAGCAAAGATCGGACGAGTTTTCAAAGTGCTTGGAAGCTCAAAGAAACGTTATGCAGAGATTGGTGATGTTGTGGTTCTTTCTGTACAGAAAGCTGAACCTCGAAAGAACGTTAAGAAGAAGGATGTACTTCAGGCCGTAGTTGTGCGTCAGCGCAAGGCTACTCGCCGAAAAGACGGTTCCTACATTCGTTTCGACGAGAACGCTGTGGTTATCCTTGAAAAAGGAAAAAAAGAACCTCTTGCTGGACGAATCTTCGGACCAATTCCTCGAGAGCTTGCCGAGATGGGTTATCAGACTATCGCGTCTCGTGCGCCAGAAATTGTATAAATTTTATGATTAAAAAAGGAGACAAAGTAATAATCACTACTGGAAAAGACAAAGGAAAGTCTGGCACAGTCGAGAAGGTATTCCCAAAGAAGAGTAAGGCTATTGTTGCTGGGTTTAATGTGCACAAGCGTCACATGCGTGCTCGTCAGACTGGTAAGAAAGGAGAAATTATTGATGTTGCTTCCCCTATCCACATCTCTAATCTAAAACTCTCTAAATAATCTTTATGAAAAACACTTACGTACAAGACAAAGCAAAGACTACATTTGATACCCTTAAGGGAACTTTTGGATATACCAATGTGATGC
>Ga0163144_10023778_pt1 | contig 12069 bp, 6 predicted proteins | sample OliLak19BULKMAT1_FD_123175 | JGI IMG/M metagenome (GOLD analysis project Ga0163144, IMG submission 123175) | Freshwater microbial mat bacterial communities from Lake Vanda, McMurdo Dry Valleys, Antarctica - Oligotrophic Lake LV.19.BULKMAT1 | ecosystem: Environmental > Aquatic > Freshwater > Lake...
GCGAAAAGCATGTTTCTCGCCTGGCAAGAAAAAGTATCGAAGATGGAGTCTACCCAATACCCATATGGGCGGGAAGTTCGCGAAAGTGTCATGAAAGTTGGATAGACATCTAGCAGATCGCAGGACGGAGCCTGTGTTTTTTCATTCCGATGGCTCCAAACCGTCACAAAAGCGTCTATTTCGACTGGTAGCTAGAGCAGCGTTTTCTACTACTCCGAGTAGCTGTCATACCAGTAAATTTGAGTACTAGTACCAGTACTTTCCAACTTAGTGAGATGCCCCCTACAACTAGCTAGCTAGCTAGACTACTAGTGTCATAGAAAAATGTCTTCCTTGATGTCACTGGAGTTGCACACTTGCTCTTTCTGTCTGTACAACGTACCATGTACCCTTTTCACGCACTACCGGTACCGCGAATTTGTCGCTGCTGGTACCAGTACTACTAGTACGTCGTACTAGTACTACTGAACTAGCTAGTACATCGTAGATAGCTAGCTAGTAGCTAGCTACCGTAGCTAGCACACTATCACACTCGATACTTTTATCGCGTTACATGCATCATCATAAAGAAAACAAACGATCGAGAGAAGCCCCATGCACCTCTCTCTCCTTCATTACTGTCGTACAAGTCAAATTTGCGCGAGCAAAGTTACTGTAGCCTGTGTATAAAATTAGTCCCATGTCAGGACGAAGAATAAACACGGGCCTATCGCCCACGTCCAGTTTTAACAGGCCTCGACCCATCGCAAGCAATGTCGACGACACCACAGGAGGAGGCGTCAGCAATGGTGTGGCAAATCTGACTGCCGCTCTCGCCCCCTCAAATTCAACATCCTCTGCAGGTTCCAAGCGAGGAGGAACGACGGCACGAAGTAGAACAAAAGACAACAAGAAGGATTTTAATCCGAGATTGATCTTTTCTCAAATTGTGGCAATGCAATGTTTTCATTACGTTTTCTTGGGGCTCATGTTTGAAATCAACTCCTTGTTCTTTGGAAAATCCATTACCATCGATCGAATATTTACAGACAAGTACATAAAAATGTGGTCATCCTCGGGCGTAGCAGATTCTTTTGCGGTCCTATGTTCCTCCGTTGTTGGGTGCGTACAAAATGCCTTGGATTTACATTTCTTGTTTCCTGTCTTCAATCTCTACTAATAGTTACACGAATGCCTCATTTTTTTGTATTTTTCGTATGCAGTGCTGTATTGTTGGCGATTATTGTGGAAAAAAGCAAAAAATGCCTCGATTTTTCAGTCACTTTATTTCTCATTCATTTGGGTTTATGTACCTTTTACGACGGACTCCCGTCTACCTGGGATTGGTGGATCGTCCATATACTGGAGACCATCATCATGATTTTGCTGGGTGAATATGTGTGCTCTGTTCGGGAGATGAGCGATATTCCTTTGCTGCAGATCTAATAAAAGTGTATAAAATACAGCTGTGTACAGGCTAAGTGAACTATTTACGGCAATTCCCAGGTGCAGATTCTGGACATGAGGGGTGCTTATGAGAACCTACTATTTCTAAAAACAGACTACAGTTCGTCACCGCCAGCAGGAGCTTCAGGTTGGCTTTCGGTTTGATGTTCCGACGACTGGTCACTTTCTCTACTACCTGTCTCCTCTGGCACTGCCCTGGGTCCATCGGGTGGGTGTGCCAGCAATTCTTCATCGAAGGTTCCTTTCTGTGCAGCCTCGGTCTCTCTAATTTCCAAATGATCTGGGGGAAGTCCAGCCAAGAATCGTTGCCAAGCCATGGTGAGACCAACTTCAAAGTTCTTAAGATATCGTGCAACGTCCCAATAGGGATGCATCGGGTTGCGTTGTAGGCAAGTGTCAATCAACTTTGTTCTGATCATACTAAACAGACTTGGATCGTTGCCCAGTGCAATGGCCATGTCTTCATATTGCTTCGGTCCTTCGTACGCATTCAAATGCTCGGCGAGCCCCAAAACCACGTTCGCGCTCGTTGACACTAGTGACGACATGTCCTCTCCGTCGCTTCTCGTTACGATCGGAACGCCGCCGTACAAAGAATCCTGGGCTACTGTGTGTCCGTTGTAGGGGTGTGAGTCGAGCATCACATTGCAAAAATCGTGGTTTCGTTGTTGATGGTCAAAAGGATTGCGTTCCCACCCCAAAAAGTGGATGCGATTATTCAAGTCATCGCCATCTCCCGGTGAGAATGTGTCCTCGTCTGCGTCGCCAGTGGAGGTTCCCGCTGCTTCGTGGATAAACTTTCGCAGGTAGACGACTCCACTTGCCGGGTTCTCCAAGAGGCAGAGCATACTATCTGGGACTTCTCGAAGAATTCGAATCCAACTGCGAACAGTCTCAGGGTTATTCTTTAAAAACTTGTTAAAATTGCAGAACACAATGGAAGGTGTTTTTGGACCCTTTGATTTTGGTGCCATACAGCGATTTTCTTGGGGACTCCCGGTCGAAAGCTTGTAAGGAAATTGAGACGGTTTGTAGTCATAGGTGGGATCATTGACTTCAGGTTGCACGGCGTGACCTTTGCTGAAGAAGTGATTGGGCATATAGATGAGTTTCTCGGCATACAATCCTTGTAGATGAGGAGGACTTGCAATCTTGTCACTAAAGAGGTAGTCCACGTATTGTGCTCCACTTGTTCCCAAATATTCTTGATGCAAGATTTGAATGGGCGCTGGGCGCAGAGCGAACAATCCTTGCGCTCGTTCTCCTTGTCGTGCGTAGCCGTCCCATTCAATGAGAATATGAATATCTTGCTCTTTGATAAAGCGTGCCATTTTGATGTGGTCTAATTTCATGTGTTGAAGGTCATGAAAGAATTCTTCTCCAACATTATTGATAACACGTTGGCGCCAATCTACACCCCTCATCCCATGTTCAATAAAAAGTGGATTGTCTGCTGGTCCGACACTGAAAATGTGCACTTCAAAGCGATCCTTGTTAAAAAATCGGAACATGTCTTGCGACAGATACAACACAGCCTTGGAATTGAATCCACTACCAACAAATCCCACTCTAATCTTTGCACCTGGTTGCTGATATTCTTGTTGGTGCCGTTCGAGATCGGCTTGTGGATCATATGGCAAATCTTTCGGCAAAGGAGCCACTCCAGAGTCCGTTGCTCGTGACATCATTTCATCCATAAAGGCCACGGATTCTGTAACAAATCGCTTCAGCAAGGGTTTGACGGGGAACCCCAACATCATATGCGGATGGACAGAACTTGCGCGTTGCCAATGCCATTGTGTCCCATTCTCATTTTCAAATCGGTATGTGCTGCTTTCTTTGTCGGTAATTTGTACAATTCGTTTCATATCTCGTTCAAAGTCAGTTCCATTAAAGCCCCAATCCAAAATAGACGTTCGACAATACACGGCATTGCCACAACTAGGACCTAGCTGGTAATTGGATCTCATGCAGGAAATTTCAAACAAATCAGCGCAGAGCTCGTAATTCTTTTCGGCAAAGGCTGCACTGGCTTTTTCGTACAATTGAGCAGGGTTCAAGTCGGGATAGACCTCCTCTTCCGTGTCGTCGTCGTTATCATCAGAATCATCATATTCGTCGTCATCTGTATTAAAGGTTGGTCTTTTTGTTGGCCTCTTTGCCGCACCTCCGCCAGCTCCTCCTCGTTTTCCAGACCCATATTCCTCGTCCACAGCCCGAACCCAATGATTCGTAGGATCGATTTGCATGCCTTGCTTTAAATAATTACCCCCCATTTGATTTTGACCACGACGAAAGGATTCCAACGCGACATATGCCAAACCATCGGCTGGTTTATGTTGCAGAATGTGGCACTGCATAAATTTTTCAAAGGCATCCTGCACGGAATAATTGGGAGAATCGTTATGTAACAAGACGGCACGCCAAAAATGCAAAGCTGCAGAGTCAAACTTGGTGTCGTCGCCGGTGGAAAACAATCGATTGGCTTCCTTCCAGCTACTATCGCCATCCTGAGTGGCGATGGGAATGAGATCCAAGTAATGTTCCACGCCAATTCCCATTCCAAAATTCATTTTGTTGCTTTCATCCAGCCCTGCTACTACGAACGATGATGATCCATGGTGCTGATGATGGTTGCAACCAATCATCAGGATTGCCATGGAGGTCACAGCGAAGAGGCATGATGGAAACCGCATTGTGGAGTGGCACAATCAAAAACAAACAAGCAAGCTATGTGTCTTGGGCTCTTGCTCAACAAAAAGATAATAGTGTCGATAGAAAAGGATGGTTGGTGATCGAAAATGCCGTGTCCTGTGTTGCCGCCGCATGTTTGCTGCATCGTATCAACCAACGGGCGGGCGGCAACTTGCGCGTACTAGCTAGTCTACTAGCTAGCTATCTAGCTAGCTAGCTAGTACTAGTAGCTACTTCGAGTAGCTAGCTAGTAGTACTGTAAATAGGTGAGGTCTACTGTGCGTTTAATGCTGGGAGCGCGCCTGGGGGTGCCAACACAGGCACTTAATTTTCGCTCAATAGCTAGCTAGCCAGCCAGAGGACTATAATGGACTTTAAATGAGCTCTCTGAATGCCACGGACACATTAGCAGAAGTTACTCTTGTGTATGCCCCAGGTGCCAACCTGGACAAAGGGATAGGAGAGTCTTTTCCTTTTTCTCCAAAAGAAATCTCATGGAGCTTCTTGCATTAGTAGTGGAAAAAAAGGCTGGCCCAAGATTTGGTCTGATAAAAAAGGGTCTCGTGGGGAGGCTTTATCCATAGGTACTTGAATATCTGCGGTGTTGCCTCGGATTAGCCGGCCAAATTAAAGCGAACGCAAGTGCAGGTAAGGGCACTACTTTCGTGAGAAAGTGGAAACGAAACGACTTGAATAGCTGTTTCTACACAGGTTTGCATCTCTAGAGGTTAGGATCGGAGGGCGAAAAGGACCCTTCGGAGTCAATCTGAGATACTTGCATTTTTAAGTATCTTGGATTCCCTGTGCGATAAAAAGCGGGTTGCGTCTGTGTGTGATCACGAGGCGCGGACAACTTTCGATCGATTTTATCTCAAAGCTGCTTTACAAAAGTTCAATAGAATCTCAATCGCGTCCTGGATGCGTTTCTGCGCAATAGGGCGGTCTTCTTGTGGTTTTTTAGTATCCAGCAATGCCTCCATCGTTGCCAAGTCTAGCTGAGTCTGCGTTCAGGAGCTGAAGGCCGGTATGGACATCCAAGTAGAATCGCTATAGTGACTGAAGTAATTCAATGTTGACTCAGTAGACTCACAATAACATATGTTCTTATTGGTGCACTTATCTATATTTATAGCTAACCTTGGAAGTGTCGCCATCAAACGAAAAAAGTTCTCACACACCAAACGAAACCTTGGCGTCATGGTATTCACTTCCCGCAGCTACGCACTCACGTCTACACATCAAACGAAAAACCTTCCTTGGTGATATTGTCGCCACTCCCGGCAGCTACGTACTCGCTAGCTTCTTTCTGATTTGTTCTCGGAGTGATTACTTTTTGGGTAACTTTGATGGGGCTCGAGAACGATTTCGGTTGCGCTACCAAGTCCTCAAGTAACTCCACAACATCGGAGGCGGCTCCGGACACCATGAGATTTTGGCGGGCAAAGTGAACTCGAACGATTGTATCATCACCAGCGGCGTTGGAGGCCGATCCTGCTTCAGTCAAGTTGCGAACACTCTCCACGACCTCATTCGCTTGAAGACTGACATAGGCTGGGCCGTCGTCTGCTTGAATTTGGAACGAAAAGTCGTTGCCGCCGCCGTCGGCATCTCGATTCAAGGATTCTTTCTCAAAAACATGAACCATATAGGATGTAGGGCAACATGCTGCTGGTCGACGTGTTCTGGCCCCCGCCAAGACGCAGTAACCTCTGGCCGCGAGGTCGAGATTGGAATCGTCATTCTCGTCCTTCTTCTCTTCCGACAGCGTCGCAGCGTTCGCGTCCTTTTCATCTTGAGTGTCGCGAGAGCATATTGATCGCTCGCTTTCGGTCAGTGCTTCCGTGGAAACGGTGCCCAAACTTTTTAAGTCGTCATCGGCCCCTTGCTTTGCCGAAGTGCTGAACATTTCGAGGACAGAAGAAGACCCATAGTCAATTCCTTTCTTTGTGAGTACTGTCGTGGACAAACCCGTATGCATGTTGGTCTTGGCGTACATCTTGCATCGAAAGTAGCGACCGATTTCGTAGATGGTTTTTTAAACTACCACAAAGAATTGCTCTTCCACGTTACCACTTGTTCCTGCAATTGTTTGTTCCATGAATGAAAGTATGAATCAATGTTCGCTTTCGCGAAGTTGAAAATCAAACTGATTTTCGAAAATAAAACGCGCCCAAATCAAAAACGGTCGATGCGTCGCAGTTCGGATTGGGAACGATCGTACGAGGCGACGTTTGAAACGTCGCACTCTTGCTCCAGATTTTTTCTGAACGAGAAAGATACTAACTCGTGACACCACTACATCATCGTGAATTTGAGAAAATCAACTGTCTCAACATCACGTCGTATCAAGACCTCGACAAAGAGCCCAAGAGATGAGACAATCGCGGCAACAATCTGAGAGCTTAAATAACGTATTGTAAAAGATGAATCTCTCTTGGCTTTCCATTTTTGCAACATGCGCTTTGACGAGTGTTGCTCAAGCATTTGTATCTCCAAATGCCTTTGTACCCACCGCCGTCTATCCTTCCAAATCGAGTCTTCCTTCGACCCTTTTTCCGTTGGATCTCGACCTTTCAACGCTCAAGAACCACATGGCATTTGTAACTTCAAGCTCATCAATATCACTGGCGGAAAATCCAATCGTCTCGGTCCTTTCTTCCATTTTTAGTGTAATTGGAGTCTTTGTCGTTATTTCACTCGTATTGTCCGTGATAGTCTTTGCTTTTGTTGTCCCAGCCGCCGCCAAAGAACTGGAATCGACTGCCAGAAGCAAGTATCCTGATTTGTGGAATGAATATCAAGCGAAATTAGAACCAGGCGAAGATTTGACGGTCCGACCCGATTTGATACAAGAATTAGGAAATAAAATTCAGAGGCTCGAAATGGAGAAATTTGACCGTGTGGCAGATGCAGTTCAGGAAGAAGAAGAACAAGGCACAGCTGGAAAAAGTACGGGCGTTATCATTGATGTGAAATCAGAGGAAAATAAAGACTAGAGGATGGTTGGATTTGTATGAATGATGTACGTGATGCGTGTGGCCATGAAGGGTTTGTATCTTTGGTTCACCAGGCACTTACAAATACAGCAAAACGATAGAAACCCGAACGAACTTGAAATCGCCGCAAGAAACTGCATAATGCTATGCTAACTAGAACTAGTTCGACGTAATTTCATAGTAAAACGTAGTCATCAAACGCACACGTTTGAAAGCAAACTGGAATAGCATTGTACACAATTACGATTCTGCGGTAATGAAAGAGCAGGCCGCTAGGGCGACAGTAGAAACGTTCACAAGGGCCTTTCTGCTAGCTTGCTCCAACTGATTAGGCCGGTATCCTTCAAAAGATCACGATAGCCCTTCCTATCCATGAAGTACTGCTTGTCGTCCATCTCTTTATCTCAAAAATATACAGCCAGTCGAAAGGGTTGCCAGGACCATGCGCTGATCACAGAGAACGATGACTTTGGAAAGCCTTGGTATATACAGTCCCTCTTTTGTATCGATTACGCAAAGCCAATTCTGGATTTGCATCTGTACGTTGTACTGTACCGCACGGGCTTGGTTAGGACGAGAATGAAGGAACGAGGAAAAGAGGTTGCGGTAATCGGGAGAGTGAATGTACGTCCAAAGCAACCAATTTTCAATTGTGCGCCCAAAGCTTTTGCTTCCTCTGTCCGCCGTCCGTTTTGCCTATTGAGTTTCCTCCAACCACGAAAACACAAAACCAAACAAATAAACTCTACTGTCGTGTTCTTGGATATTATATTCATATTCATGAAACTTTTCTGTCGAAGATCATTATTTTAGAACCATACCGACCATCGTCAAGATATCAGCCAATCCTTGTGGCTGCTATTCTGTTTCGTTGTAATAACTTCTGCTAATCTAAGATATAAATAAGTAAACGAGATGACGTCTTCATCTGCAGCCAAAAAGAAGTACAAGCTCTTCTCGGCTACGTCCGAAGATGGCTCCAAACTTCCTTGTGCGTTTTTCGGTACTCCTGCCGGCTGTCGCTTGGGCGACAACTGCAAGTTTCTCCACTCCACAGCCCCTGCCAAGCAAGAAAAATCGAAACCTGCAATCATCCCGTCGACAAACTCGTCTGTGAGCTCGGAAGAAAGTGATAGCGAAAATGAACCTCACTTTCTTCCCGCTCCTCCTGCTCCCTCCTCGTCGTATGCGTCCCTTGCCAACGAAAAAAAGGACGAAACAGACTCCGGGAAAAAGAAGAAGAAGAAGAGGAAACGCGATACTGAAGATTCGAATAGCCAAATATTCGCCAAGCCGAAGAAGACTGTAGACATATTCGAAAGTCCCAAGCACGAGTCGAACGGAAAGGCCAAAAAAGACAAAAAGGAAAAGAAAAAGTCTTCGGCACCCGAGAAAGTCGTGGATGCTCCAGAAAAGGAACCGTCACCGAAGAAAAAATCCAAAAAAGACAAGAAGAATTCTCAGGAAGTCGTCGTCAGACAGCAGTCAGGCCCTGATTTTCTTCGTAGCCTCAATCTACCAATCGCAAAGTTTTGTGTGCCTCTTGCCGAAGTTAAGAAGGAGAAAGAGGTAGAAAAGGAGACCAAAAAACAGAAACGCGAAAAGAAGGCGCTAGAAGAGGAGACGAAAAAGGTCAAACGCGAGGAGTCGTCGGAAGACGACGACGACGATGATGAACCTCAATCATCCTCAGAATCCAGTATCTCAGTCAAGTATGTTGTCCCTCACGATACAGAAGTCGGTCGTAAATGGAAAGACGTGGTTGCGAAAAGTCAATCGAATCCCGATTTTGCAACCACTTATGATTTCTCCAAGTACAAGAAGCAAGACATTCCTGGTGATGCTTGGATAAAGGCCAAGCCTTTTGGTGACTGGTGCGGTGGGTTTCCTCAAGCTATTGCTATTGATTGTGAAATGTGTGAAACGGAAGATCCAGTATCGAAGCAAAAGAACCCCAATGCTCTCTGTCGTATTAGTGTTATCGACGCCGAAAACCCCGACCAGGTATTGATTGATACATTGGTAAAACCTGCCTGGCCTGTCACCGATTATAGGACTTGGGTCAATGGGCTCTCCAAGGAAGATTTGGATCCCGTGCAATTCACTACCAGGCATGCTCAAGCCTTCATGGTCGCACTTTGTAGCGATCAGACAGTTATCCTTGGGCATGCTGTGCACAATGATTTGGCAGCTATGCGCATGGAACATTATTGCGTCGGCGACTCCGCGTTGTTGTTTCAAGCTAACGATTCCGAGACAGCCACTGTGAGCCTGAAGGATTTGGCGCAAAGCATCCTGCAGAAGGAGATGCCGTTGGTGCATGACTCTGTAAATGATGCAAGGGCATCATTGGCCTGCTTGGACCATTATCGCGAGAAGAAAGGCGACGTGGAAAAAATCGTTCGTACCTCTACCAATCGTCGTCGCGGAACCCAGACGCATCACCAGTTGTTTGTTCACCGAATTCCCAAAATGTGCAAGCCATCACATCTCCACAAGATGTTTGTGGAGCACACGGCGATCGCCCCAGAAGAAGTGGAGGACATCGATTTCGCTTCGAAAACCGGAAAGACCCATGTAAATTTCAAGTCGAAGAATCACGCGATGTTGGCCTTTGATGCTCTGGAGGGACCTGGTGAGAAGGACAAGTCCGGTAGGATGCAGAAGAAGGTGTATCTACGAGGTGGCGACTATATCAGAATTCGAAAAATGAACTTTGAGGACGGTCACGAGTTCCCCGATGGAAAGATCGCCGGCGGCAACAAGTCACCATAGGTGATTCAGTTAGGGCGTCGACGATGGGAAGTGCACCGTGTGGCCGTGAAGTAATGTGAAACGGATTTCAGAAGGTTTTCCGGTGGAGGTGCCGCTTACTATTTATCTTACATTTTAAACTAATGACATTTGAGCAGAATGGACCTTGGTCTGAGTTTTTAGTGCCTGCGTAAGCACACCATTATTGCAATTCTTTGGAAGTCGGCTTTTGCGTCAAAAACAACAGGCTAAAGATTTGTCATTGATTCATAGTCACTGCACTCCTCACACAGTGACTCCACCTTAATTAGTGGGCTTAGAATCTGATGCCAATGCACGGAACACGTCTTGAGCATGCACACTCTCAATCTACAGAGCCACAAGCCCACTCCTGCAATTTTGAGCAACTATCTAAATATTAATGCTATCATCCTTATGGAAATGATGTTCACCCTCGCGCACCGCTCCAGAGGGAAAATAGGGCATTTCTTGGCTGAATACGTTCATCTAGCTGGCCCCCATCGTCCCAAGAAGATCACCACCTTCGGCCTCGATGCAGTCGTACATCTTTCCTTCAGGCGGGATAGCATCCTTGCCCTTACCAAAAAGTTTCTTCCTATCCATAATCAACTCGAATTCTTCATCACTAATTTTGATGTCTTCTACATCTCCACCTTTGCCTTGCAGATCCTGGACATCGCTCTTCAGCAAGGACGTCAAATGATCGAATGTCAAGTCACCTCGAGAACGTTTTCCAGCTTTTCGGAAATCGCCACCAGCAATTGTCATACGCTCGAGCTTCTTTTTCGAAACCTGCTTCTCCATCATCACAATGTCCACGGAATTGGTTGTCAAAAGACGATAAATTGCAACGGGCCTTGTCTGGCCCATGCGGTGACAGCGATCCATAGCCTGCGCATCCGAGAAAGGGTTCCAGTCACTGTATTGGCGGCAATGTGCGAGTGGAGGCAAAATGCATGAGATGGTACTACAAAGATTAAGATTGTGGTCGGACGCGGGGCGGCTCTTACCTATCAAAGATGATGCAAGTATCGGCGCCAGTCTGCAGACATCACCAGGCCCACAACGGAGGAGAATTAGTGTTCGGTCTGAAGGCTTGTGTGAAAATTTGAAATAGATACTAGTAGCCCCCGATAGATCGATACTTACCAAGTTGATACCAAGACCGCCAGCTCTCGTACTCAACATGAAAACAAAGACACGGTCGTCCGCTTCGTTTCTGGTTCCGTTGACGCCACTAGTTTTCTCCGCATTAAAAACGTCCATCTGTTTCTGCCTGTCGTCAATCTTGGTGCTTCCGTCGATTCGGCAGTAATTCCAATTGCGAAACGCGAGGTAGTCCTCCAGAATGTTCAAAACAGCAGTCATTTGACTGAAAATCAGAACCTGGTGCCCATCAGCATGAAGCCGCATCAACATGCGATCGAGAAGCGCAAACTTTCCGCTCGCACGAACCAGCAGCTGAGGATGCGCTGTGCCGAGGTGCACTCCTGAGCTAGGGTCGATCGGTTCTCCGAATAAAAAGGGATGGTTGATGTTCTTGCGATGGTTCATCATTTTATTGGTTTGGCTCAAAGTTCGGCCCTGCTCGATGCCTTGAGCAATCAGAGTGTCGCGAAGAACGCCTTTCTCAATCAAGTCCGCATATCCCGCCTGGAGCTTTGAGATGCCCGAGTACACAATAACTTCTCTTTTTGGTGGCATCTCGGAAAGGACGTCACTTTTGATACGACGAAGAAGGAAAGGGCGCAAAATCTCGTGCAACTTTGTCACAGTTTGATTCTTACGCTGTGCGTTGACAATGGATTCTTCATTCGTCGCACCTTTGTTCTTTTGACCAATGTCTTTAAACCCGAACCAACTCTGGAAGACGGACAAATCATCGAAGATGCCAGGGTTGACAAAATTGAGCAAACTCCACAGCTCGTCGAGAGTGTTTTGAATGGGTGTACCCGACAACAAGAGCCGATTATCTGCTCTGAGGCGCTTCAATGAAGACAGAAGTGTACAGCGATGGTTTTTCAGACGGTGCCCTTCGTCGACAATCAAATACGTGAAGTTGCAAAGCTTCTCGAGCTTTGATTGATCGCGAATCGCAACTTCGTACGACGTCACAATGAATGGATATGTATCAGCCTTTTTGTGTTTCGGATTGAGA
>Ga0163144_10023782_pt1 | contig 12068 bp, 19 predicted proteins | sample OliLak19BULKMAT1_FD_123175 | JGI IMG/M metagenome (GOLD analysis project Ga0163144, IMG submission 123175) | Freshwater microbial mat bacterial communities from Lake Vanda, McMurdo Dry Valleys, Antarctica - Oligotrophic Lake LV.19.BULKMAT1 | ecosystem: Environmental > Aquatic > Freshwater >...
CGCACTGCCGAGGTTGCGCGTCAGTGCGGAGCGGAAGTGATCAGCGAGCCGAGACGCGGTTACGGCCAGGCGTGCTGGACGGGTTGTGAGAATCTTCCTTCAGAAGTTGAGTGGATTTTGTTCTGCAACGCGGACGGCAGCGATGACATCGAGCGTGTCCCCGCCTTGCTGGCGGCAACGGAGAGCGGCGCTGAATTCATCCTCGGCACGCGAGCCGCAGGTGAAGACGGGCAAGACCACCTGACCTCGTCGCAACGATTCGGAAACAAGCTGGCCGTCACCTTGATTTGCCTTTTGTGGGGAGCGAATTACGCCGACCTCGGACCGCTGCGGTTAATTTCACGGCGGGCATTCGAGCGATTGAACCTGCGTGACCGGGGTTTTGGCTGGACGGTGGAGATGCAAATTCGGGCGGCGGAGGAGGGGATCGAGTTTCGCGAGGTCAGTGTTCGCAGTTTTCCCCGGAGGGCCGGCGTTTCCAAAATCTCCGGCACGGTCAAAGGCAGCCTGCAGGCCGGCACAATTATTCTGTCCACCATTGCCGCACTTTGGCTGTGGCGTCCCGGCAGAACGTGCATGATTACGCGGTCATCATGAAACAAGCCCTGCTGCCGGCCCTTCAACCCTCGGTGGTGAAGCGCGCGCTGAAATACGCGATTGTCGTCGGCTGCATCCTCATCGCGATCAATCACGGCGATGCGGTTCTCAAAGGCGACGCGTCACTGACCCGCCTGCTAAGGATGGCGTTGACCGCCGCCGAGGAAGGGCTGCGTCTGACCCAACAGTGACAGAAGTTCGGTGTCGAAATCGTTTTGGAGAATGTTCAAGCCGAGCAAGACTTGACCCGCACTCGCACTGATTACCTCAAAGCCATCGCCGAATTCAACAAGGCGCAGCATGGCCTTTCCAAGGCGGCCGGTGTGTTGCCGTCACCTCAATAGCAAGGAAGTCATGCGCGCGAATCATCGGGAATAATTCGTCGGCGATTACCTTCTTAAGTAGCTGCGGTGCATCACGTGAACTTTTTCGTTTGGCGATAGGAGCATGTCTGATCCTTTCCCTCTGTGGCTTCGTTTCTGTTTTCAATCGGGCGCGAAAAGTTGCCGCGCCCTCATTACCGCGAGTGAGCGGTCAGGCGACCTTCCGCACTGCGTCATCACCGCCGTATGGATTCGGCACAGGCGGCAAAATCTTGTTCACTTGCCTTTCAGCGATTGCACCCAGCGCAACGCCGTCAACGCCGTCGGAATCCACCGGACCAGTTTGCTCCAGTGCGGCACGGCCAGAAGTCCGGCAACCGCGCTGCCTGCGGCGAGCCACGGACCTCCTGACGCCACACGCTCCCGCGCCGCCTGCAGTCCGGCGAGTCGCGCCCTAAGGCTTTCGCGCTCCAAGCCGATGAGGCTGCGATGCAGGTCCGCCTCCATCACCAGCAGGCGGCGGCGCTCGGCCAGCTCGTTCAGTTGTTGCTGCGCAAACATTCGCCGTCCTTTCTGAATTCAGCCGCGGTCTGCGCAAAGGGCGTCGGGCCGGTTTGAATTGTACGGCGGATAGTCCAGACGATGACGAACGCGACCGCCAATGCCGCCACGACCAGTCCGATCAATCCGGCATAACCCGCCCAGTTCCACAGCCAGAACGCCAGCGTGAAAATGGCAACCGAAACACCTGCCGCGCCAATGGTCGCCGCCAGGACCAACCAGAGGAACAGGTTAAGCAACCGCAGCTTCTCTTCCTGTAACTCAACGGTGAACAGCTCGAACCGGCTGCGCAGCAGGACCGATAAAGACTCGCCGATCCGCCGCAGCGATTCGAACCACCCACTGTGGTTTGGTGGGGACGAATTCATGTTACTTGCGCGTGACAAGGACGCCGATCAACAGGCCAACGCCAAACGCGACGCCGATGGATTCATACGGGTGGTCGCGGACCACGGTGTCCGCCTTCTTCGCCGCAGCTTTCGCGGTGGCGACGGTTTGTTCCTGCCACTGAGTGCAGGTGGTCTTGGCGCGTTCGATTGCCGCCGCAACCCGCGTTCTCGCTTCTTTGACCTTCTCGCTCACATCGCCAGCGGTGGCTTTCAACAAGTCCTCCGCGTCACGAGTGAGCGTTTCCAAATCCGCTCTCACGCGTTCACGGGCAATTGCGCCGTGCGACTTTTCGATGGTTTCAAAGTTCGTTTCCATAGTTTTGCCTTTCTCGTTTTGGTTTCAGTTTCTCAAAGCACGTCATTTCATTGCTCACGAATCTCGCAGTTCAGTTTCAAAAACCGTCGCGTTCGAGTTTGCGCGCCAGATCCTCCTCCACCAGCCGCCACTCCCGCTCGGTCAGCGACTGCTGCGGAAGCACATCGCGAAACAACCGTGTGGCGTGCTCTTTCACCATCCGCCGCGTCAGCCCAGGAATATGCGGCTGCGGCTGCACCGCCGGAGGTTTGCGCGGATTCTTCATAAGCATAAGCAGGGTTGAAATGTGCCGAGCGGAGTGCGCGCCCGGCCAGACCGGGACACGCATCCGAGGTGGAGGTGGGAAAGCGACCTTGCTGAACGCGCCTCCGGGCGGAACGGATCGCCACCAGAAAAAACACCGGCGAGGTCTTCGCGACCGTCAGCAAGGCCGGACCGGTTTTGCGGCGCATCCTCGCCTGATTCAACTGCGCCGTGATTGGATTGATTTTCTTCACACGCATGACAGTAACGATGCTGCGGTTCTGAAACCATTGGCTGAATCCCGCCGCGCAACTCAGTGAAACGACTATGAGGAGCAAGCAGGAGGTCGGGAGAAAGACTCCCAAAAACGGAAGAACGACAAGATGGCTCGGAGAAGGCCTACCGCACCGCCTCGACCCACAGCACGGCGTGGCGGGTGAGTTCCGGGCCGGTCTTGAGCTTGAGCTTGCGCTTGATGCTGGCGCGATGGGCTTCGACGGTTTTGGCGCTCATGCCGAGACGGCGGGAAATGTCCTTGGTCTCCTTGGCCTAGCCGATGAAGTTGAACACTTCCAACTCGCGGTCGGTGAGCGACTCCACCGGCGAGAGGGTTTTGGGCCGTTCCGATTTGCCGGTGAAGCTGCCGAGCAGGCGCGTGGAGATTTCTTCACTGAGATAAATCTGTCCGCTCAAGACTTGGCGAATGGCGTTGATAAGCTGGCTGCCGCTTTGTTGTTTGGACACATAGCCGCGGCCGCCGGCCCGCAGGACTCGTTCGGCAAAGAGCGACGCGTCATGCATGGAAAGCACGAGCACGGGCAGGCTCGCGCGGAGGGCGCGCAGGTCGCGAATCAATTCCAATCCATTGCGCCCGGGCAAGGTGATGTCCGCCAGCACGAGATCGGGGCTGAATTGTTCGACGGCCTCGACCGCCGCACACGCTGTCTCCGCTTCGCCGCAGACGACGAGGCCCGGCTCGCGATTGATTTGGGCAACCAAACCCTCGCGCAACACGGCGTGATCATCCACAACGAGGATTTTCTTTCGCGTCGCTTCCGTTTTAGGGATTTTGGTTTTCGCCATGCTGTTGATTGGCTCAGGATTCACTTCACGCGTGGCCGGGTTTTGGGCTGGCCGCAAGGCGCGGTGCAAATGACTTCCGTGCCGCCGCCGCGACGCGGTTGCACGGTCGCCGTGCCACGCACCAGACCGGCGCGGTATTGCATGATGTGCAAGCCGAGTCCCTGCCGCGTGGGCGAGAGTGCGCCAATGCCTTTGCCATCATCCGCGACCGTGAGCGTGACGTTTCCCTGCGCGCACTTCAAATGAACGTCGATGCGGCGCGGCTCTCCGTGCTTGATCGCATTGTTCACCGCCTCCTGCGCTATGCGATACAGATGCCCGGCCAGCGCCGCGTCTTCGATCAGCACCGGTAGGCGACAATCAAAACGGCAGCGCACTTGGAACAATTCCGTTGTTTGCGCCGCCAGTTCCCGCAACGCGATCATCAAGCCCTCCGGCTCGGGGCGAATGGGCGAGAGGCCGCGCGAGACTCGGCGCGTTTGTTCGATGGCCTCGCGCACGAGGCCAAAGATGCGCGTGGCTTCCTCGGCTTCGGGAGCGTTGCGCTCAGCGAGCTTTTCGCGCAGCACGTTGCTGAGATACGCCACGCCGCCAAGCTGCTGGCCGAGGCCGTCGTGGAGTTCCTGCGCGAAAGCGCGCCGCTCCCGCTCGCTCATTTCCAGCAACTCGCTTTCGAGTTGCTTGCGTCGTGAGATGTCGCGCACGAACCAGCGCGAGTGAACGAAACGACCCTTTTCCCAAAGCGCATTGGCATCCATGAGCACATGCCGCGCTGCGCCAGTCAACGCGAGCAGTTCCGTTGAAACATTGTGCAACGTCTGACGTGCGGCCAGCCGTGCCAACATCTCCTCAACCAGGGCGGCGTCAGCATGAAACTCACCCAGCGCATGACCAATTACCTGTTCGGATTCTCGATCCAGCAAATCACAGAAGGCGCGGTTGGAACGGAGAATTGTTCCGTCGCGCGCGGTCAGGGCAATCCCCACGGACGCTTCCTCAAACAAATCCTGCAATTCCTGTTCGCGGCGGGCGAGCATGTTGATCGTTCGTCGCTCGTCCGTGAAATCGCGCGTGATCGTGGAAAAACCAATCAGCCGTTTCCGCGCGTCCCGCACCGGCGAGAGCGTCAGGGAAACCTGAATGCGGCGTCCATCCTTGCGGAGACGCACGGTTTCGAAGTGTTCAATGATCTCTCCACGCCGGAGGCGGACCAGCAACTGGCGGAACTCGTCCCGCTGTCCGCTCGGCAGCAACACGCGGCTGGATCGCCCGATGATCTCATCCGCCGGGTAGCCAAAGATGCGCTCCGCTGCGGCGTTCCAGGTTGTGATGATTCCGTCCAGTCGCCGGCTGAAGATGGCGTCATTGGATTGTTCCACGATGGCGGCGAGTTGGCTGCGCAAGTCGGGGCAGGCGGCAGCCGCGCGCGAACCTTTCGTCGCGGATTTGCTGCGCGGCGACGGCTGATGGTCGCGAGACGTTCGGTTCATGCATTAACGCGAGAGATGCAATCCCTGTTGCGTTACCGCCAGGATAGTAAGCAAACAGGAACACCGTGCCAAGCGTGGGAATGGCGCGCAGGAATCAATCCGTGCGATGCGGCTGGCTGACCGCTATCCTTGAGACAGCGCCACGCGGGATTGCGCTGCGAGTTTTTACTCGCGCTTAACGAACCCTGACAAGCGCCTGAGCCATGAACAACACAACACCCGTTATTCTGGAAGAATTCCTGAAACTTCACGCCGCCGACCTTGCGGATCGCTTGCAGCGTCTTGATGTGGACGAAGCCCGCGCGCTGCTCCGGCAATTGCCCGCCGACAAAGCTGCCGCCGCGCTGGCCGAAGTGGAAGAAGAACGGCTGCTGGATTTGTCAGGCGCATTTGACGCCACGCAGTTGGCGGAAATTCTTCAGAGCGTTGCTCCCGACGATGCGGTGGATTTGCTCCAACATCTCGCGCCGGTGATGCGCCGGGATGCGCTCAGCAAACTTCCCGCTGCGGCCGCCGATGGTCTGCGGGTGCTGCTCCGTTATCCGGAGGATTCGGCGGGCGGCGTCATGTCGAACCGCTTCATCTCGCTCCGCGAGGACATGACGGTGGAGCAAGTGCGCGAGTTGCTGCGCGCCCGTGCCCAAGAGGAACGCACGGAAGACATCGCATATCTTTATGTCGCGGACGCGGAGCAGCGGTTGGTCGGCATCGTCAGTTTGCGCGACCTGGTGTTTCGCCGGGCTGAGCGCCGGATGAGCGAGATCATGAATCGCGATGTGAAGTTTGTGCGGGCCGACGCGGATCAGGAAGAGTTGGCCCGGCAGTTTGAGCATTATCACTATCTCGGCCTGCCAGTGCTCGACGCGGAGGGGCGGCTCGTCGGCGTGGTGAAATCGAACGATGCCCTTGAAGTCGCCAGCAAGGAAGCCACGGAGGACATGCAGCTGATGGTCGGTTTGTCCGGCGAAGAACGCGCGTTGACTCCCTGGCAGCACTCGATTCGCAGCCGCCTGCCTTGGCTTTATGTTAATCTCGGGACTGCGTTTCTCGCCGCCTTCGTCGTCGGATTATTCGAGGACACCATCGCGAAGTGGACGGCCCTGGCAATTTTCCTTCCCATTGTTGCAGGCCAAGGCGGCAACGCCGGGATGCAGACGCTCACCGTCATCATCCGCGACATGGCGCTCGGCGAGCTTGCTCCCGGCGATGGCCGCCGTGCGCTGACGAAGGAAATCATTCTCGGTTTGTTGAATGGTCTGGCGATCGGGCTGGCGGTCGGCTTGATCGGCTGGTGGTGGAAGGGCAGCCCCATGCTGGGTCTGGTGGCGGGCGCAGCGATGTTGCTCAACCAACTCGCCGCCGCTGTGTCAGGCGTGCTGATTCCGTTGGGGTTGAAGTCGCTCCGCCTCGATCCCGCTCTGGCCTCGAGCATCTTTCTGACGACCGTGACTGACGTGGCGGGATTTTTCTTTTTCCTCGGATTGGCGACGTTGGGTTTGAAGTGGCTGAGTGTTTGACGCGGTTTATTTCGCCAAAGTTTTGTCTGCGCTGGCGGATGCCAACTCGCCGTTCTCAATCGCAGTCGGCTTGACCGGTGCCGGTGACTCGCCCGCAGGTAACACCATCAACGAGGGAATCGTCACAAAATAACCGCGCCCCAGAGGGGAAAACCTGATGTCGCGCTTGCTATTGAGAATTGGGTGTCGTGTGTGGCTGATGCGCCTGTTTTTGCCTTCTCAGGGGCAAGGGCTGAAACCTCGGACTCGCGCACAGCAGTTTCTTTATTTCGCGGATTTTTCCAAATGTCCACCGAACTCGTAACGCATTGCAGACAGAAGCTTGTCCTGGAAATCCGCCGCGCCGCGCGAACTGAAGCGCCCGTAAAGCGCCGTGGTCAGCACCGGGACCGGCACGCCTTCGTCAATCGCGGCTCTGATTGTCCAGCGGCCCTCTCCAGAATCAGCGACACGTCCGGCGAATTGCGCGAGCTGTGGATCTTTGGCCAGGGCGTCGGCGGTCAAATCAAGCAGCCATGACGCGATGACGCTGCCGCGACGCCAAACTTCCGTGATGTCTGCGAGGTTGAGGTCGTATTGATAGTGCTCTGGATCACGTAACGGTGTGGTCTCAGCATCCACCTCACGCATCGCTTTTCCAACATTGGCGGCGCGCAGGATGCCCAAGCCTTCGGCATACGCGGACATGATTCCGTATTCGATGCCATTGTGAACCATCTTCACGAAATGCCCCGCTCCGTTTGAACCGCAATGCAGATAACCTTGTTCAGCATTCCCGCCGGGAGTTTTGCGGCCCGGTGTTCGCGGAACATTGCCGATACCCGGCGCGAGCGTGGCAAAAATCGGATCGAGATGTTCGACAATTTGTTTCTCGCCGCCGATCATCAGGCAATAGCCGCGTTCCAATCCCCAAACACCGCCGCTCGTCCCGACGTCAACATAATGAATTTTCTTCGCCGCCAGTTCTTTGGCCCGGCGGATGTCGTCCACGTAAAAAGAGTTGCCGCCATCAATCAAAATGTCATCGGGTGACAACAGCGGCAGCAAGTCTGCGATGGTGCCGTTCACCACGCCTGCTGGAACCATCAGCCAGACCACGCGCGGCTTCGCCAGATTCTTCACGAGATCGGCGAGCGACGAAGCAGCCAAGGCACCTGTCTCTTTCGCGAATGTTTCCCGGGTCTTCGCTGTGGCGGAATAGACGCGAACGGTATGTCCAGCACCCATCAAACGGTGCGCCATGTTTGCCCCCATTCTTCCAAGGCCGACCATGCCGAGTTCCATTTTTGTCATAAAAATCTCCCCGATCTGTTGATGCTAATGTGCTGCCCGGTTTGCGGCGGTTCGCAGCCGTTCCATGGCTGCGGCCACTCCAACGCTGGCGCGGAAACCGACGTTCCGGCTACAATGAGGGCAAACTTTCCCGTCTTGAGCGCAGCCTCGTATTGCAAGGTGCTGTTCTTGGGAATGCCCAGGCTGTAGAGGCCCGCCCCGACCACGCTCAACCCGCCCAACACGACGGCCCCCTCCAATGCTCCAACAATCCAGGCGACGAGGGGTCCGGCCACGGTCAACGGGTCGATGCCAGGAACCAAAAAGAACGCCGAACCGAAAAGCATTCCCCAAATGCCGCCCCAGCACGCGCGGTTCTTCCCCCAGCATTTCATGCGGTCGCCGGCATTGTAATAACCGACAACGTGATCGTCGGTGTGGTAGTCGCGCCCCATAAACGAGAGCTTTTTCATTTTCAAAACCGGCGTGCTGCAGCTCCTTGACCGCCGCCTCGGCGTCGGCGTGGGAGTTGCAGATTGCCACGGTGGCACTGTTCGTTGTCATTGCGCTTGCTCCTTCATTTTCGTTCGGTGAGGTCTTGCGCCTGAGTAGTTGTGTTCATGATTTCAATGTCCGTTGGGTTAGCTGTGCTAAATCCGAGTGAGTGACGCTGCCTTCATGAGATTTTCGGGGCTGCTTTGCTGGCTTGCAGCATTTGATCATGCCCGGCTTCCGCAATGCCTTGTTCGACGAGCAATTCATTGTCACTCCGGCCTTCGTCGTCCTCATCTTCGCTGGCCGCAGTGGGTGCCTTGCGTCCGGTTGAGCCGGGCAATGAATCCCATCGTTCGGATTCAGGCGCGGCTTCGAGCGCGGCGGTTTTGGAATCAAGGTCCGGTTTGCCGGTCAATTCCCGCTTGGCCTGAGCCAGATCAGATTTTGAAGTGTCTCTCGCAGAACGACCGTTGATCACAGCCAGTTCATGGGCGCGTTCGCGCACCATTTTGCAGGTCACGGTGCCGATGCCGGCGGAGTTTTCGGTCAATTCACCTTGCTTCAGTGGATTTGTGTTCATGGCTGATCATCATCGCCCATGCGGAAATGTTTGTGAGTTGTGCGTGGTTTTCATCTGGCGCTCCCCGCGATTCTCTCGGGTGTCGCGGGATTTGGAAAAAGTGTTGTCCCGGTTGGGTGTCTTTGGATTTGGACTGGCGGCTTTGGGATTCGGTCGAAGTCGGTGAAGTTCTTTTGGGAAAACAGGCGTTTCGTTCATGATAAATTTAGTTCGGGGATTGCAGTTTAAGATCAGGAGTGTGAACCGCGGCAGATTCGTTGGTGTCAGGTGCGATTGTGAAACCCGTGAATGCGCGTCCGGTCACGCTCCTGAATGATCTGGGCTTCAGCGTCCAGCCAATGCTGCACATGGTTCCCTTGCGCCGAGCCGCCGTTCACATAGGAGAAGTAGGCCTTTCTCGCCACCTCTTCCGGGCAGGGCGGAAAATCAATTCCGTTTTGGTCAAAGTCCGCTACCGGCGAGACTGGTGAGGTGATGTCCGATCTTTCGATGGGCAAGTGCTTTCGACGTTTCACGACTAGATGGTATGTCGGAAAAATTGAGACGCTATGGGGTGTTACCCTTACGAAACGTCCATGAATCCGCTTTCCGGCACTCAACCGTGAATTGAGCATCCGGATTCTGCTGCGGCACTGACAGCGGGCGGCAGGGTTTCACCCCATACCAAGAAGGCTCACTCTCACGTAGTTTGCGTATTGCTCGAACCTGAAACCCAAAGAACAAAGTATTTTATGTTAAAAAGCATCAAGCAGATTTGCGGCGACAAACTGGGGGCCTCCGACGGCGAAATCGGTCATGTGAAGGATTTCTACTTCGATGACAAGCGCTGGGTCATTCGCTATCTCGTCGCGGACACGGGAAATTGGTTGACGGGGCGGCTGGTGCTCATCTCGCCGCACGCTTTCAAAAGCCTCTACCAACCCGGAAAGGTTTTGATCGTCAATCTGACGCGAAAGCAGATTGAGAACAGTCCTTCGATTGATACGCACAAGCCGGTGTCGCGCCAATATGAAGAAGAGTATTTCAGGCATTACGGCTGGCCAGACTATTGGCAGGGCGATGGCATTTGGGGGGATGAGCGGTTTCCCCATTGTCTCAGAGAATTCGATTTCTTACCCGGGTGAAGCCATGAACACAACGGGCGGCAAGTCAGAGCATTCTGATATTCACCTGCGAAGCGTCCAAGCGGTCCTCGGCTACCAGATTCAAGCGGGCGACGAAATTGTCGGCCAGGTGATTGATTTTATGATGGACGACAAGAGCTGGGTCATTGGCCAGTTGGTGGTCAATACGGGAAACCGGTTCAGCGGTAAGAAGGTGGTGTTGTTGCCGAGCCAGATTGACCGGATCAGTTATGAAGAATCCAAGGTGTTCGTGACGGTGACCAAGGAAGCCTTTGATCAAGCACCAGCTTACGATGCGGATCGCGCGAGTTTAAGCCCGGTTTCTCATTAATCCATGAATCCACCAACAGCCGTGACTCCCATCAAGGCAACCGCTGAAACCGGTGCTGCTTTTGCGGTTGCTGGTGGCAGCGACCTTGCGCAACAACTGTATCCCTTGATTGCGGAACAGCCGCTTTTCAAGGGGCTAAGTGACCATCAGCTTCGAGTGTTGGCCGATTCCGCCATGAAAGTTGAATTCAAGACCGAGGAATCGATTTTTCAACAAGGAGCACCAGCCAATCGGTTTGATATTATTTTACTTTCGCGCCGGCAAACTCAAGAGCAAGGAGACAGTTGTGGCCGGAATTGACAATGCCGTGGGCGCTTTCCTCTGTCTCTTCAAAGGGCAGAACTTGTGCAAGATGGTCGTGAAGCTGTCCTGAACAAGCGACGCTTTATGAGCGCACCCAGAATGGAATCAACCGTCGCCGCAATTCTCGCTCCCGGCAAAGGCATCCTTGCCGCGGATGACAGCCTCCCGACCATCGAGAAGCGATTCAAGGTGCTTGATGTTTCATGCACCGAGGAAAATCGCCGCGCTTATCGCGACCCGCTGGTCACGACGCCCGGGCTGCCCACGGGCGAAATCTTTTTCTGCCACGACACGGAGGAACCATCATGTTCGACCCGGTGAGCGGGACGAAATGGTATCCGCCAGATTCGCTTTCAGCGCAGGGCTGTCACATCACGACGGTCAACACAGACGGCGGCACGTTTCTCACCGGCGGTGGCCTGCGTGGCCATTGAGCATCGCCCTTCCGAACTCGCCGCACTTGTTCTTCCGCGTCCGCCCAGTAGCCTTGGCCGCCCTGCCCAGCCAGCGCTGCGCGGCAATACTCAAGTCTCGCCAAAAGAAGCGTACGGTTTTCAACTTTACCCACAATAATCGAGCAGATGGACGACCAAATTATCGCCGCCGTTGTGGCGGGAGACGGAGACGCGTTCGGTGCGCTGGTGGAGCGTTACCAGCGCACGCTGTATTATTTCGTCGTCGGTAAGGTCGCGGATGGTACGGAGGCGAAGGACATCGTGCAAAAGTCGTTCGTTGCCGCGTTTCAAAATCTCGGCGACTTCCGGCTGGGCAAAAGTTTCTTCGCGTGGCTGAAGGGGATTGCGCTGAACCATTGCCGGAACGAATGGCGGCGCTATCAGAGCCAGGCGCGGATGGCGGGCCGTCTGTTGGAGGAGAAGCGGGCGGAACTGGAACTCGCCTCGTTTGATGCTCGTGCTGAGGAAGGCGAAGGCCGCATTGCCGCCCTGCGGCAGTGCTTGGAGCTGCTGAGTCCGCACGAACAAACCGTCGTCGAACTGCGCTTCGTGCAGGAACTCCCGCTGGCGACCATCGGCGAGCAATTGGGCCGTGGTGCCGAGGCTGCGCGGTTGTTCTTGTATCGGATTCGGCAACGGCTGGCTGACTGTGTGAAGAAACGGCTTTCTCTCGAATCGCCATGAGCGCCCCTGAACTCTCCCGCTTCGACGAACTGGTGTCCCGCTACCTCGACGACGCGCTGACGGACAGCGATGCCGCCGAGTTGGTCGCGTTGCTGGCGGAGCCGTCGTGGGCTAATCGCTTTCTGGAGTTGACGCGGCTGAATTCCGAAATCGCCGGGCTGCTCGCGGCGCCGGTGCCCGACGCGGCGATGGTGGAACTGGTGCGAAGCGACATCGAGAAAAGCCTTGCCGGAGCGCAATCCCCTTCCGGAGAAGTGCGGTTGCGCATCGTAGAGCGGACACAGCCACGCACTGCAACGCAGCCG
>Ga0163144_10023784_pt1 | contig 12067 bp, 13 predicted proteins | sample OliLak19BULKMAT1_FD_123175 | JGI IMG/M metagenome (GOLD analysis project Ga0163144, IMG submission 123175) | Freshwater microbial mat bacterial communities from Lake Vanda, McMurdo Dry Valleys, Antarctica - Oligotrophic Lake LV.19.BULKMAT1 | ecosystem: Environmental > Aquatic > Freshwater >...
ACAAAAGCAGTCATATGTCGTTAAGCGTATTTTGGGATTGCCTGGCGAGCGAGTTGTTGTCAAGGATGGCGAGGTAGAAATTTTTAATACAAACTCCCCAGGTGGTCTTGTGCCGGACGTAGGCTCGTCGTGGCAATCAGTCGTAGTTCCGAGCACAGGAAGATTCATCGATCTCGTGCTCAAAGAAGGTGAATTATTTGTTGTTGGTGATGACCGAGAATACTCCATTGATTCGCGCAATTACGGCCCTGTCAAGACGTCTGATGTTGTAGGAATAGTGCTCTACAAACACAAGTCCGGACTCGTTCCCTATGTTGAGCCGGCGTTAGAACCTTGACATTATCTAAGCGCAAGCGTATAAACTTAAACTAAGCACAAAAAACTAAAAGGACAAAATGAAAAAACTAAATCAAAAAGGCATCACCCACCATCTCATGATTGTCGGCATCGCCGTATTAGTAGTAGCCGCAGTCGGCTTCGCCGGGTTTAGGGTGTATGAAGGTAGACAGCTAGATGCTGGAGCTTATTCCTGGTCAAATATGGGGGTCTATAATTCCCCAACCGTAAAAGTATATGGATGTCAATCACTGTCAGATCTGCCGAACGGCACTAAGCGAGCTACACTCCGTGCGTATGCGAAGAATACCGGTACTGCAAGCGCTACATGGAAAGTAAATATAGCCACATACGGAGGAGGATCTGGTGGATCTATGGGTGGAACGGTTAGCCCAGGAGCTACTACAAACATTCATTTCAGGAGCCTAACCTATACACCCGGAAAAACAGTGATGAATGCAACCGTAAATGGTGCTTCTGCAAGCGATAACCCATTATTTAATGTAGGTGGTAGTTTTAAGAAATGCTAGATATCGCTTCATAGTGTCCAATGGTTGGCGCCAAGTGGTGTGATCACTCCGCGGATTTCTAGCATGGTGAGGTGCACGTTGAATTCTTGCGCCGATAGGCCAGTATTAACGGCAATGATCTCGCCATCCGTTACGCCAGCCATGAGCTGTTGGATAATGCGTAGCTCATACTCATTGCCTGCTAGTAGTTCATAGTCTTTCTCAGATATGTCGACGAGTTCTATATTGAGCGCTTTTAGTACGTCATCTGCACACGTGACTGGCACTGCGCCCATTTTGAGCAGGTTATTTGGGCCTGCGCACAGTGGGTTGGTAATTGGTCCCGGTACGGCCATTACTACCTTGCCCTGTTCTAGCGCATGGCGAGCTGTATTGAGGCTTCCACTCCTTGCCGCCGCCTGAGTAACCAGTACACCATCAGACAGACCAGAAATGATACGGTTTCTGATCAAGAAATCATATCCTCTGGGTGAATAGTCACCATTTTGCTCGCTCAATATTACACCGTTGCCAAGGATCTTCATCGCTATCTCGTGGTTGGATTTTGGGGTGAGGTTGTTAATCCCACTGGCAAGAACCGCTATCGATGGCGTACCGGCCTCTAAGCAAGCTTTATGAGCTATGGCGTCAGTACCAAGTGCCATTCCACTGGCTATAAGTATCCCGTGAGACGCCAGGTCGCTTGCTAGCAGGCGTGTGGCATGGATTCCATACGAATCAACCTTCCGACTTCCGACAATCGCTAGAATTGGCCTTTTAATCAGATCATCTAGCCCAATAGAGCCCCTGCTGTACAGTATTTTTGGGGCATCAGGTATATTCCGGAGTTTTTCCGGTATGCTGGCACCCTTAAGCGTAAGAATCTTGACACTACTCATAAATCATTGCTAAGTATTGACATTACGACAGTTATTTGCTATTATAGCAAGCATAAAGCCGTGCATAGATGCGGTTTTATGCACCTTATACCCCCAATTCTAACACTTTTATCGTTAGATAATATTTGTTAGATTGATCTAGCACGTGCGAACTAAGTTGTTACCCTCCACTTATCTCGCTATTGGTCATTAGAACCAAGAGCGTCTAGGTCAAACTAACCCTTTCAACACCGTACTCTCCCTCGCATTTTTGAGCTGTGACGAGTAACGGACAACATCCTTTGGTGTGGACTTTGTACTTCTCTGCGAGATCGTACAAGGTAAGGCCTTCAAGGTGGGTTGAAAGGTATAACATTGGCTGCCGTATAATTGCACATTTTATAGACGCATCTTACGGAATCTTACCCCGTTAATTTCATTATAGTAGAAATACAGTAATAAAATTAAGCGGTGAAATATCTTCGCAATATGCATTCCTTAAAACGCACAATTATACGGCAGTCAAAGTTTTTTCGGAGACAATCCTTCTAGCCTTGATAGGTAGTAAGCGTCATTGTCTCCTGTAATAGGCTCACAGCGGTGCCCACCCCCTCTGTGAGCCTTTTACATAAGGTGACAAAACTTGCCACTTTATGTAAGAATATTAAATTACGGGAGTGGGCTCGCCCTCGCCACTGGCCTGCTTGCTCTATAACGAGCAAATCGGCATCGGCATTGGCCCCAATCTATAGGCTGGAGACATGTTGATATTTTTTGGATTCTGCGACGTAGAAGCTAAGCGTGAAGGAAACCCCCATAGTTTCTCAATGGGAGGCTTAAGCGTGTGCCTAGATAGACTGAAGGCTGCAGATGTATCTGAGGATGTGACAAAAGAGGTTTCAGCATTGACAACTTGCTTAGGCCATGATGTATTTTTTAGCCACAGAAACGGTCCAGACAGTGTCTGAAAGGATAGAAAAAGTACAGCCTATCGATCTTTGGGTCCCTGGCTATAATCTTAGGGCTCCTAGGAGTCTTTTCCAGAGTGAGTTAGCAAGAAGCACTAATATGACCCGTGCGGTACTTGCAGTGAGTAGGCCGTTAGCACCAAATATTGAAGTTTATGCATCGACTGATGCGCTAAAGGTTATGGCTAGCGAGCCAGCAGTATGGGTATTCAACCACATGGATTTTAGCGACCCATTGGTTGTAGGAGCAATGGCGCATCGGCTTGGACTCATGCTCCCTCGCTTTGCGGCGATGGCAGAATTATTTCGTGCAGATAATCCACAGCTAGCGAACTTTACTGCGTCTGTAGGCGGGTTTCCGCTAGACAGAGAATTACTCCGGGCGGGTAATAAATCGGCTGTAGTTCAGCTATTTAGAGTCACCGATTATATATTGTCGGAGCTCGAGGAGTCGCTTGTGCTGTTTCCTGAAGGCGGCATACATAAAAAACCGAGTGATTACAAAAATAAGATAAGTGCGATCACTGACACTGCAATGAGGATTGCACGTCGAAATAAAGTGCCGCTCATGGTCGGAGGTCTCGCCGGTACTCGCATGCTTGCGCTTAAAATGCCGTTTCAGCCAAACAGACGTAAAGTCGGTATTGCACTACGGTGTGTCTATGGGCACGACGAACTACCCAAAAATGAAGGTGTGTTGCACGACAGCATGCAAAAGGCAGCGAATGTCGCAGAGTCAGTTAGGAGAGGATAATAAAATGTCGAGAATTGTTGGTAGTAGAGAGCTTGAACAGTATGAGGATGACCCTACTTGCGCTACCGGTGTATACGCTACGCCGCTTATCACAAAGTGGAGTAGCACTAGCCCGTGTCGGATGTTGGGAGTTGAGCCCGAAGCATTCACGGGAACGGTGCTCGATATAGGTTCAGGAGATGATTCATTTGGACTAGAGCTTTACGCGGCCGGAGTAGAAGCAACAATACACCGCGTAAACCCCGCACTTGGACCCGATGCTCCAATAGAAGTGCAGTTCGCCATGCGCGAAGCGATTTATATGCGCGCCGCGCAAATAGGTGTTGATCCCTCGGTCGTTCGTTCGTGGGGGTTGAGCCACAATGTATTTCCGGATATAACAGGCCTACCATCGTCAGACCACATCATGTTGCTTTATAGTTTTTTTACTATTTTCTTCGAGTGTCATATGGACGGCGTACGAAAGCTACGCAAAGGCCTAGATAAAGGGTTTGAAGCGATAGCGGATCTCGTAAAACCAGAGGGTAGTATTACAGTTGGGCCTTTTAAGTTAGGAGAACCCCTCGTAGAAGTAAAGCGTGCGATATCGCGTCAAAAAGTGCTAAGTGAAAAACGTGCCGTACTCCGGCATGGTTTTGGCGAAGTATTGTTGCGTCTAACCTGATATTTTACGTGTGTCGGGCTTGGCGTTTCCGCTGAGCCATTCGTCTATTACGCTGTTTACTTCCTTCTTAATATTTGGCAGTTTTTCGAGCTGATCTTTGTTGAAATTTTGGAGAACAAAGTCTGCCGTATCCATTTGCTCTGGTTGTTTTGGCCCAATACCTACGCGCACTCGCCAAAAAGCGCTCTTGGAGTGCTCTAGTAGAGATTTGACGCCATTGTGACCAGCAGAGCCACCGTCGCCCTGCGTACGGACGGTCCCAAATGCGATGTCTAGCTCGTCGTAAACTATGCATGTTTTTGAATCATCTATCTTATAAAACTGGCGTACTGCCTGCACTGCGTCACCAGATAGATTCATCATGGTTGTCGGTTTGCAGAGTATAACTTTGCGGCCGTCGATAATTTTGGCACACAGTAGGCTTTTGAGGTCTTTTTTCTCTATCCACGGATTGAACCCTTCCTTTTCTGCAAACTCGTCCATGCACATAAACCCGGCATTGTGCCGAGTTTTTTCATACTCTGTACCGGCGTTGCCAAGTCCAACAACAAGGAGAGTATCTTGATGCCCTAGCTGGTATCTGGGTGTGACGATCGGTACTATTTTCTTTTGGAATAATCCCATCACTATAGGGTATAGGGTTTAGGGTTTAGGGTAAAGGGCCGAAAATAAGTTTTACAAAATGTAAGTGGGGCGAGAGAGTGGGTTGTCGTGGATAGGCCGAAGCCTTACCAGACACACACTCTCTCGCCCCGGTTTGAATCACCTGACCTCCCACACGGGAAGATAAAGCCCAAGAGATTCGTTCGGCAATTGACTCTGGCCAAGCCCCACTGCCATTCTTAGAACGTGGCGGGGCTCTGGTCGGGCCATGGTCTCTCGACCACCTTGTCGGTCTTCTCGCCTCCTCATGCCTTGCAAGGGATCCGTAGTACTAGCTCGATCAACGACATCGCCTTTTACCTTCTGGCCGCTTCTAGCCCTTGGGATTGACCATCTTCGCCTACTGACTACTAGCGGTACTACGCACTTGCTGATTGCTCTTGAGTGATGACAGTATATGCTCAATATTGGGTGTATTGCAAATTATTTATGACCGTGGCTGAGGTAGTACTTTGCTTTGTTTAAACTCGAATTCAAACTTTTCCTTATCATTGCGCGGCTTTTTGGATCTTTTAGCACATGGTATAAGGCCGGACCAAAAGTAAACAATGTTGCGATTAACACCATCGGGAGTAGGTATTTGTCGATGTTTGGGATCTTATTCCCTAGCCAGTAACCCAACATTGTCACCCCTACTCCCCAAGCTAATCCACCGATGATGTTGTAGGCAAAGAACTTACGGCGGTTCATTTTAGCCGCACCCGCAACGACTGGCGCAACTGTGCGTACGACGGGAACGAACCGTGCAAGAATTATTGTCTTACCGCCGTGGCTTTCATAAAATGCCTCAGCGCGAGCGATGTATTCATGACGAAATAGAATTCCATCCTTTTTGGTAAAAATCCGCTTGCCCATCCGCTTGCCAATTGTGTATCTGACATTGTCACCAACAATCGCGGCTATCACAACAGCGGCGAGTAACAAGCCGAGCGATAATTTCTCCTGTGCCGCAAAAAAACCGGCAGTAAATAGTTGCGTATCGCCTGGGAGGAAGAACCCAATCAAAAGCCCGGACTCGGCAAAAATAATTGACGCAATGAGCAGAATTCCACCGGTTCGGATGAGTGCTTCTATATCAAACATGCATGTAGCATACCGCTTGGTAGTCGAGAAATTGGTTTTTCTAGATTAATTCTGGTGGCATATTGCCAAACAACTCTGCATCAGTCGGTTCTTTGAGCTGATTATCAAATACCGCTTGCAAGCCCTCTTTACCTGTATACCCCAGACCCGAGATGACTAATTTCTGTCGGCTAACTTGCATGGCTAAATCATGTACTGCCTGCGCGCGTAGAAACACTCGCTCAAGCGAACCACGATATAAATATTTAGGCATATGGAGTGCATCGTACAGCCATGTATATCGTATGTCGTCAGTTCCATTTGCTAGATGCTTAGCTAGTGATTTAAAAAGTCGTACCTGCGATGCTTCCTCCGACCTTGTTTTTGCTGAGTAGACAAAATCTTTGATCCCAAGCAGGTCTGATGGTAGTTCCTCGTCTCCACAAGATTCGAGCCAAAAGACATCGTTTGCAAGTTTCATCAGTCGATTCCTCCTATGTTCATGCAGATTTGTTGGAATTTCTAGCCCCACTTGACTCTTAGTATTGTCCCAATGATTTCGTCTGAGTAGCCAACTAGGCGAGCCCTCTTCGATCTCTATGCGCCCATATGGGGCTTCTGGGATGGTAATATCAAAATGCGAACGTGGTCGGAGAGCATTTTTTGCATCAAAGGTTGCTTTTAGCCCATGTTTCTTTTCGAAGCTCATCACTCCTGTATGATTTGCCCAAAGCGCGTGCATAATACCGATGCCTAATTCTTCAGGAGCAAAGTCACCACCAACAACTACGGTCTGACGTACCGTATCAATGATTGGCCGCGAGTATTGTGCAAATGCTATATATCCATTTTCTGTAGCGAGTTGCCCGACGAACCGCGTACCCGATCTCGTAACTCTGTTCACCTGGTCGTCAAATTCCTCATGTGGCACATGTAGAGACAGTGCCACTATATTCCATCTCGGGAGCTGAAATAGCGACCTCGCCCAATCAGCCGAGTGATTATATATCTCGCGCTCTTCCCTGCTTAGAATCGTAGAACTCATACCACAAGTCTATATTCAGTAGTTTAACTAAACAAAAGCACCAACTTTGGGAATTGTATAGTTTTAGAGATTATTTGTGGTTACAGGCACTTTTTTGATTTAAACCAAGTACAATAATTTAGTTATGGAAAATAAAAAACACAAGAACGTGGCCTTATTGCGGCTAATTACTACAGCCGACTCGTCGATATTTCTATGGCCAGTCGTGATATTGTTTTACTATAAAGTGGCCGGTAGCGCCGCAGGCGCAGGTTTACTGCTCTCTGCTCGAGCATTAACGAGCGCTTTAGCAGAATTACCACTTGGAATATTTAGTGATCGCTACGGCAGGGCTCGAACAACTCAAGCGGCCTCATTTCTTTATTTGGTATCGGCTGTTCTAACAGCTTTATCTTGGTCCGTGGGTTTTCGGTTGTTACTTATTGCGGTTATTCTCCAAGGTATAGCTGAAGCCTGTGAATCCGGCAATCACGATTCCCTGTTATACGAATCTTCTAGCTCAGAAAAAGACTATAAAAAAACTTCTGCTCTATTTTCTACAATTAGCTCGACTGCAAGCATGATTTCTGCGGTTATCGGTGGCGTCATGGGCGCAAAAAGTCTCTTTATTGTTTCTGTAATCTCAATAGCGCCAAGAATTGTTTCTTTGATCGCTTCACTATATCTTCGCGATATTGTGAGCACCAATGGTTCCGATGCAGAGACAATAAGACAGTCTATGCACAGGCTACGGGTATTGTTAGTGACCGACCTTCAGGTTCGATTCGCGATTACAGGCAGAATAATAGCCGAAGGCTTTGGTGAAGTTTCTTGGCAGTTTCGGGCATTATTTGTCCAGACTGTTTGGCCAGCATGGGCTATAGGTCTTTCTATGCCGCTATCGCATGGCGCAAACGCAATCGGTGGTGTTTTATTTGCTAAATTTCAGTACAGGATAGAGCGCTATAAAAAGATGCAAATCGTCCTCGTGACTACGATTTTCGGAAGGTCAATACTGACGATTGCATATGCTATGCAGAACGTCTTCTCACCCTTTTTGATAAGTGCTACTGGGATAGCAGGCCCTGCAAATCGTACAAGCTTTTCTGGGTTTTTACATTCAAAATTGCATGATAGTGTGCGCGCCAGTGGTTTCTCTGTTCTCGGGCTAGCAACGACAGCACTATTTTCTATTGTTTCAGTCGGCTTTGGAGCAGTAATTGACAGTATTGGTGTCCGGTGGACGCTGGTGTTGTCCTCACTGTGCGCGCTAGTGAGCACCATCTTTTATAAATTGGCGCTAAGAGTACCTGGCAGAGATTAGCGTTTGGTTTTTTTTGCAGCGTTGGCTTTGGCGTATTTGGCTTTGTTCTTGGGGAGCTGATCGGGACGCAGACCCTTTTTCCAATCTAAGCCGTCTCTCTGACCATGTTTGTGGGTGACGTGTTTCTCTGAAAAAATAAATTTGAGAGGTGTGCCGCCGAAACCGTAGACTTCGCGGAGATCTTTTTCGAGGTAGCGCTTGTAGCTCCAGTGGAGGTAGGCAGTGTGAGCTCCAAAGACTTTGAACGTCGGAGTTTCGTCGTCTGTTTGGGTAATGTAGTTGAGCTTTGGTTGGCGGTTTTTGAGTCCTGCAGGTGGATGCTTGTCGATAGCTGTAGAAAGCCAGTTATTGAGATCACTTGTCTTTACTTTGCGTTTCCTAGTTGCGTCTATTTCAAGGATGAGGTCGTATAATTTGGATACGTTTTGTCCAGTAACAGAGCTGGTAAAAATGAGCGGCGCGTATGCCACGAACTGAAAATGATAGGCAATCTTTGGAGCTAGCGCATCACGGGTATAGGCATCTTTGTCTTCGACACCGTCCCACTTTGAAACGACAATTACGATTCCTTTACCAGAATCTTTGATAAGACCGGCGATTTTTTGATCAAGTTGAGTATTGAGTTCATTGGCATCCATCAAAAACAAGCAAATATCGGCCTGCTCAATAGCCTGTAGCGCGCGCAATACGCTAAATTTCTCGATACCGACTTCGATTTTGCCGCTTTTGCGGATACCGGCAGTGTCCATGAGCTCGATTTCTCTCGATTCATAGCGTACCGTCGTACGGTTGACGTCGCGTGTTGTACCAGCCTTGTCGGCAACGAGTGCCTGCTGTTTTTTGGCAATGGAGTTAAAAAGCGAACTCTTCCCCACGTTTGGTCGGCCAATGAGAGCCACGTGGATGCGATCTGATGCTTCTGAAATGCTAGCCTGAGGTATAAGGTGAACGACTCTCTCAAACACCTCCTCGAGTCCAGTACGCTGTGGTACGTTGGCGAGGTAGATATCTTTGATGCCGAGGCGTTGGTAATCTTCGGCTTTGGCGCTTGGCGCTTGGTCTGACTTATTAACCACTAGGATAACTGGCTTTTTGCTTTTTAGTGCAAGTGTTGCAACGCGTCGGTCTTCGTCGGTGATGCCGACGTGGGCTTCGATTACAACCAGAATTATGTCAGCGGCGTCAGCAGCCTCAGTGATCTGTTCCTGGATCGATAGCTCGAAATCATCCTCTGCAATCTTCATACCTGCAGTATCGACGAGCCAAAAATCCTTTCCATCAAACGTTGCCCTGGCGGTAATGCTGTCACGGGTTGTCCCTGCTTCACGGGCAATAATTGCCTCCATACGTCCAAGAACAGCATTAAAAATACTAGATTTACCGACATTCGCTCGGCCTACAATAGCGACAATAGGTACCTTTGTCTTTCCCATCAGAAACAGACTTTCGAGTTAATTTTTAACATATATGTACTATTTTACAACAATTTCCGTAAATTCACCAGAGGGAAGGTCTTTTAGCTCATACCCTGCCACTTTCACACGGTGAAGTTTTTCGACTTCGTAGTGCATCGCCTCAAAAGTGCGACGGATTTGTCTATTACGGCCTTCGGCAAGTTTAACTACAACAGTTGACTGATCAAATGCGTTTTTGTAATTGATAGTGAATCGGCTCAGGCGGTTATCCCCGATTTCGACACCAATAACATTGATCTGATGAATCGCCTGCTCCGGAAGAGGCTTATTGAGCTTAACCCAATAGGTCTTTTCTTTGTTTTTGCTAGGGTGTGTAAGGTCGTTGAGCAAATCACCATCGTTTGTCATCAGTAGCAGCCCTGTGCTGTCCTTGTCGAGTCGACCAACTGGCTTTAGCCTACGGAATTCTTCCGGTAGCAGCTCGTAAATTGTACGTCCACCCTGTCCACTACGCGAACATATGTAGCCAGTAGGTTTGTTGAGCATGATCGTTACGGTGCGACTGCTACGGTATACCTTGTTGCCACCAAGCATGACTTCGTCAAAGTCACCTACTTGCGAGCCTATACTAGCAGCGACACCGTTGATTTTTACGTGTCCATTTTCAACTGCCACATCAGCTTTTCGACGTGACAGCTCGGTGTTTTGGGCGAGCCATTTGTTTATACGCATTCTATTATTATGAGGCACACTGGCTTTACAGCGAAAGAATTGTTTAGCAATCCAAATATGTTCTAAATGATACAAAAAGAAAGGGACAATAAGTATTTGACGATATTTTGTTATTAACTTCTATCGAGCACTGTAAAATGAATAACTTTAAGCATAAGAAGCTTGACAGGTGTTAAGAAAAGTGTTGACAAAACTACATTTGCGCATTCGATCGATTTAGCGTAAAAATAGGACCTAATGAGTGGGGAAAATTAATTTACTTGGAGGTTACTTTATGAGTTATCAAGATACTCAAGCTCTTAAAACAAATATGTTCACGATCTTTTTACCAATATTTTTAGCAATCGCACTTGCAGTGCCTATAGCTGCCTTTGTGTCTTTTGCAATCACACGATCTGACCATGCATACGCTGCAAATGATCAGAACGCAAATACATCTATTACTGCTGCAGCACCTATGTGTGTCGTACCAGCGCATTCGCATGCAGATTCTGACAGCGAACCTACAGTAGGCGGATATGGCGCAGGTTTCGTTTACGGACACATGATGCCAGCACTACAGTCAGGCAATATTTCACAGACTACTACTGAAAACACTTACACATACTACGACAGCTTCAACACTGGATCATATAACAACACCCAGAGCTGGGAAGATAACGATACTAACACTCAATCATGGGAAGATAACGATAGCTCTACAAACACGCAGAGCTGGACTGATGATCATAGCAACACTGGCTCGTTCAACAACGACAACAGTAACCAGGGCAACCCAGTCAATACTGTCACTACTACGACAGTAAACGACAACAGCAACCAAGGTAACAACTCTTCTACCAATAGCAACACTCAGAGCTGGGAAGATAACGATAGCAATACACAGAGCTGGACTGATAGCAGCACTACTGTTAACGATAACTCTAACACCCAGAGCATCGGCGATGTAACCGTCTTGCTACCTGTGCTACTACCAGTTCTACCGTAGTTCACAGCACATAGAACGCTTGCCAATAATAGCGCGCCGTCCGGGATCACTCGGTCGGCGCTATTATGATTTATACGCTTTCTGAAGTATAGTAGGCAACTTTTGTGCCGAACAATACTATAGTGCTACGCTGTTGGGGTCGAAGGTTGAGCCCGGGACCGGTGTGGTCGGCTGAGTAGATTCACTAGGTGCCACTGAAGTCGACTCAACAATAGGAGCATCAGCTGAAATTTCAATAACTGCCTCTGAGCTTGGATTAGCCGCCGGCGCCATTGCCGCTTGTGTTGCCATTTCTTTTTCGTAGAGTTCGTATATTTTTGGTGTTGCATCACTCGTTAGATTGTCGGTAAGCGGTTGGATTACTCTTTTAGACCCAGCTGATTGATCCGTGGTAGATGTGGTGTCATCTAGAGGTGCATCTGAAGCAGGTTGCTGGGTTGCAAGCGCTGGGTCGGGTGTCGTGGCTGAAACTTGTGGAGCGGGAGTAATTACTGGGTCGGGTGTCGTGACAACTGGAGTCGGCGGTACAGTGATGACAGGGTCCGGAATGGGCGCTGCTACAATTGTCTGCTCGGGTTGTGAGAGAGCAGGTTCTTCGATTACCGGAGCTACTGGGGGCATAACAGGAGCATTTGTTACCGCAGGAGGCATAGTGTCCACAGGGGTTACTGCGGGTGTAGGTGCTACTGGTTCGCTCGCAGATATTTCAAATGGGTTAGTTGCGACTGGCGCTGAAGCCTCTACTGGTTC
>Ga0163144_10023785_pt1 | contig 12067 bp, 5 predicted proteins | sample OliLak19BULKMAT1_FD_123175 | JGI IMG/M metagenome (GOLD analysis project Ga0163144, IMG submission 123175) | Freshwater microbial mat bacterial communities from Lake Vanda, McMurdo Dry Valleys, Antarctica - Oligotrophic Lake LV.19.BULKMAT1 | ecosystem: Environmental > Aquatic > Freshwater > Lake...
ATGGGAATTCTTTCTGCTTTAACAAGTGCTTTAACAGCCTTTAATCCAAAAGCGGTTGATGTAAAATCGGAGAACGACATGTATCAAGCAGTTTGTAAAACGTTGGGTAAGTTCTTGGTTCTTGCTTCGTGGGTTTACCGCGTTAAAGTTGGTTTCCCTTTAAATTATTATGACAACTCAAAAGGTTATGTTGAGAATTTTCTTCGCTTAATGTTCGCGATTCCTACAGGAGAATACAAAGTAAATCCTGTTATTGTGGATGCTCTTGACAAATTATTGATCCTGCACGCTGATCACGAACAAAACTGTTCTACATCAACGGTTAGAATTGTTGGTTCATCTCATGCTGGCTTATTTGCGTCTATCTCTTCTGGTGTTTCGGCTCTTTGGGGTCCGCTTCATGGTGGTGCTAATCAGGAAGTAATTGAAATGCTTGAGGCAATTAAAGCCGATGGAGGTGATGTAGATAAATATGTTTTAAAAGCAAAAGATAAAGATGATCCTTTCAGATTGATGGGTTTTGGACATCGTGTTTATAAAAATTTCGATCCACGTGCTAAGATCATTAAAAAAGCCGCAGATCAGGTTTTAGCTTCTTTGGGAGTGAACGATCCGATTTTGGAGATTGCCAAAAAATTAGAAAAAGTTGCGTTGGAGGATGAGTATTTCAAATCAAGAAATCTTTATCCAAACGTAGATTTTTATTCAGGAATCATTTACAGAGCGTTAGGAATTCCAACAGATATGTTTACTGTTATGTTTGCCATTGGCCGACTTCCAGGTTGGATTGCTCAGTGGAAAGAAATGCGTCAAGGCGGTGAGCCGATTGGTCGTCCTCGCCAAATTTATACCGGAGCAAAATTGCGACCTTATGTTGCAATTGATAAGAGAAAATAAATTTAAAATCTCTGGTTGTCGCTGGGGATTTTTTCTGAATTAATCCATAATTGTGCAAGGAGTATTATTGATTTATACAGTTCGCTTATTTTCAACAATATACCTAAACCGTCAAAGGCTCTTTGACTTTCATTACTGAAACGATTCAACCACTGCTATTTGATTTACGTATATTTGAATAACAGTCCAATTTATGAAAATTTTCTTTTGTTTTTGTATGACATTTGTTTTATCATTTAACAGCAACATATTTGCTCAATTAGTTTGGAATGATCAAAACTCTGGAACAACCTTTTTTGTGATTGATAAAATTGATTTTGTTGATGAGAATATTGGCTATACATTAATGTATCCTGATAAGGTTTTGAGTACGAATAACGGCGGTACAACTTGGACTTCTACGACAATTCCTGGTACAAGTTTAAATTCAGTTTCATTTATCGACTCACAAACCGGTTGGGTGATTGATTACTTATCGGCAAAAATTTATAAAACAATAACAGGGGGCACAGCATGGTTTCCAGTTTATACCAATCCGTTTTTTTCAGGGTTTGCTTATGATATTCATTTCGTAGATGCCAATTTTGGCTGGGCAACACGCACGGATCAGCTTCTTTTTACAACAAATGGCGGCAGCACATGGGACTCTATACCGTCATTTGGAGGCACTGATATTACTTTTGTTAGCCAAACAATAGGCTTCGCACAAAACGGCAATTTCATCTATCGCTCTACAAATGGTGGAGATACTTGGACGACATTGCCTGCGCATGGTGGCCCTGATTATTTAAATGGTTTTTGTGCATTGGATGCTAATCGCCTTTGGGCTGTTGGAGAAAATGGTTTAATCAAAAAAAGTACAAATGGAGGCAATACATGGACTCAGTTAAGTATTGGAACATATTCTGATTTGAATGGTGTCCGTTTCTTTGATGAATACAATGGAATAGCGGTTGGTGCAAATGGCTTAATAATTTCAACAAGTGACGGAGGTACTTCTTGGGTTACAAATTTATCAGGTACAATTTCAAATGTTTACAGCATTGAAATGATGGGTGCAGGACTTGCTTGGGTAACCGGCGCTGACGGCACAATTATTAAATCACACGCAAATCACGATGTTGTGATAGAATTTTACGACGGTAATACCTCTGTATGCAAAGGAAGTTCAGTAATTATTGGATTAAATATTAAAAATCAGGGATCTTCACCTATAACTTCTGGTAGCTTTAGTTTAGTTGGAACGGCTGGTTCAATACTTAATTACAACTGGGTAGGTAACCTCATGCCAGGCACTACAGCTTTAGTGAATATAGGAGGGCTTTTAATTAATGCTACAGAAACATTCACCGTGAACTTTGCAGGTGATGAAGTTAGCACAAATAATACATTCAACTTTTCAATTTCAGTTGTTGGCACCACTATAACCACGAGTGGTTCGCAACTAATTTGCGCAACATATTCCGTTGAAATTTTTGCATCTGGAGGTTTGTATTATGAATGGGTTGGCCTTACTTCATTTTCCGATGACTCAACTGCGGTAGTTACTCCAATTGCATCAACTTTCTATACCGTAAATGTTACAGACATTTATGGATGCTACTCTTCCGACAGTGTTTTTGTAGAATTGGTCAGTAAAAATTTTACTATTTCTGACGCCCAATTAATTTGTCCAAATAAGCCTGTAGACCTTTATGCATCAGGCGGTACGTATTATGAGTGGCTTGGAGATTCTTCTGTTTCTAATGATTCCTCAATAACGGTGACACCAACTGAATCTCGCTTTTATACTTTAAATATTAAGGATGTATTTGGTTGTCTTTTTACGGACAGTGTATTTGTTAAAGTGAGTGATACTTGCCTAACCTTACCCAACAATAGTAATATAGCCATTTCACCAAACGGTGATGGTGTGAATGATTTTTTATTTTTAGATGGTATTGAAAACACAAGTAACATTGTAATCATCTATAATCGTTGGGGAGATAAAATTGCTACTATTCAGAACTATAATAACGTTGATGTTTTTTGGGGTGGTGTTGAAAAAGATGGTACACAAGCCTATGCAGGTACCTATTTTTTTACACTTGAAATTTCAGACAGTGGCAGTAAAAGTAGTGGTTGGGTGCAGGTTATACGATAAACAATTCTCTTTTATAATTTTCTAATCTTTTTGCTTTTTAAAATGTTTCTTCAACAACTGATTAATTTATTTGAAGAAAAAAACAACAAAAAATTTTTGGCAAAAGGTAATTTTCTAATTCAAGAAGGTCAAACTGAAACCAACATCTACTTCATAAAAAAGGGTGCTGTTCGTGTTTTTCATTTGACTGATGCAGAAGAACAAACGATTCGTTTTGGTTATGAAAGATCTATTATAAATTCTCTTGCGTCATTCATTCAAGAATCGCCATCTGAATTTTATATTGATGCAGTTAGAAAATCAACGGTTCTTGTTTTGTCTAAAAATGATTTAATCCAATTAGTAAATTTGACAGTTGAAAACACAAAAGCTTATAATACGTTTCTTGAGGTAGTAATCACCCAACAAATAGAACGAGAGCTTGATTTACTTACTGTATCACCATCACAGCGACTTGACCGTGTTTTGAAAAGAAGTCCAAATTTATTTCAACAAGTGCCTTTGAAATACATTGCATCTTATTTGCGCATGACACCCGAAACTTTAAGTCGTGTTCGAAAATCTTGATTTGAATCAAGAAAAATTAATACCAATGTTTTCACATTTGTCAAAACATATTTCAAATGAAAATAAAATCCGAAAAATTAATTGAATACCTTTTAGCTTCAGTCAACAAGGCTAAGAATTCAGTTCTAGAATTCAAACAAAAAAATCTCACAAAACTAAACGCAAAATCCGCTCAAAAAAAATGGAGTGCACTGGAGTGCATTGAACACCTTAACCTCTATGGCGACTATTATCTACCAGAAATTGAAGCAAGAATATTGAAGCAAAATAGAAATACAAATAGAGTTGTTTTCAAAAGCGGAATTATTGGAAATTATTTTGCCAGCCTTATGAAAACAACAAATGGTAAAATTAAAAAAATGCAAAGTCCGGTAGAAATGAATCCTCAAAATTCTGACTTGAATGCTACTACAATTGATCGATTTATAAAACAGTTAGATAAATTAATTTGGCTACTCAACGAAGCAAAAGAGGTTGATTTACAAAAAACAAAAACGTCAATCAAATTAACTAAACTGATAAAATTGAGATTAGGAGACACTTTACGTTTTGTTGTTTATCACATTGAAAGGCATTTGGATCAAGCAGAAAAAGCGATCAAATAAAATTCGTTTTTTTTGAAATATAATTAATTCTCACAACTTGTCTCTCCATTGCAAATGCAGATTTTGAGCGATTAACTTTTTAATTAAACTTTGTTTGTCAAACCACAGAAGATTTAAAAAAAATGGCTAATTCTTCTAGATAATCTTTTGTAAACTCTTTTATTTCGATAATGTGATTCTTTTCGTGAACAAGTAAAAAAAATCCCCTCCTGTTTTCACAAGAGGGGATTTATAATTTATTAATTTTTAGCCTACTTCAAAATAGTAACATGGCCATTATGTGTATGACGTTTGTCTGACATAGTTTCTTTAAATTCAATTTGCCAAATATAAGTACCATCTGGAACAACACCTTGGTTGCTATAAGTTCCTGTCCAACCTACTTGAGGATTGTAAGACTCGAATAATATTTGTCCCCAACGGTCAAAGATTATCATGTGGAAATCGTAAGGATCAACACCTGAAGTAAACACAGGCGAGAACATTTGGTTAAGTGCATCTCCATCAGGTGTAAATGTATTCGGAATAAAGAAAGTTAAAACATCTTCAACAGTAATCATTTGAATCATACTATCCATACAACCAACACTGTTATAAGCATATAGTGTAACCAAATAATCAACGTTCGGGTCAATAGGGAAAATGTGAACTGGACTTGTATCAGTAGATGATGTATTATCGCCAAAATCCCACAAATAATTTGAAGCAAAGTCTGATGTATTTGTGAATTCAACTTCTGAATCATCAATGTTTGGTAATTGAGGCAAGAAACTGAAATCAGCTACTGGTGGAGCAACAACTGTAATGTAGTTCGTGATTGTTGACGAAGAAGGGCAAGCCCCACCACCTTGAAGTGACAAACTAACAGTATAAGTTCCTGGGTTTAGGAATGTATGAGTAATGTTTCCACAAAGTTGACCGTAACCGCTACCACCAAAATTCCAAACACAGTTTTGAGTAGTTCCAGGAGTTGTATTCGTAAAGTTTACAACAAAAGGTGCACAACCACTTAATGTATCAGCAACAAACGATACCATAGGCGTTGGATTGATATTAATCATCACTGTTTGTTCGTCATAGCAGTTAGGAGTAGATCCTGTTTCATCATAAATATGAAGCAATACTGAACTCGTAATTATGTCTCCAGCATTGTATTGTGTTCCTGTTCCGCCAGCGCCTGTGAAGTAAGCTTGACCACCTGTCATGTTAGAGCCAACAATTGTAGGAAGGATATAAGAATTACAATGTGTTTGATCTGCAAGATCTGCAACACTAGGCTCTACATTAACAGTAATTGTAAATGTTGCTTGGTCTCCTGGACAAACACCAGAACCTGCATATGTGTAATTGAATGTATAAACGCCATTTGGCAATCCAGCCGACGTAAGGATTCCTGTGAAAGGGTTGAATTGACCAGAAAAGGTAGTCTCTGACCAAGTACAAATAACATTCGCACCAGACAACAAAGTATTTAAATTGATAATTGATCCTGGCGTATTACAAACAGTTGAAGAATTGTCAGCACCTGCAGTTGGTAAGTCAGCAACAATTACAGTGAACTGAGCAATATCGCTAAAGCAAGGCGCAACTCCATTTACAGTATATGTAAAGTTGTATGAACCGGCAGGTAAACCTGCAGATGTTAACACACCAGTTCCAGCATTAAATTGTCCGCTGCCACTTGTCTCTGTCCAGAAACCAACAGTATTATTTCCAAGTAAAAGCGAGTTTAAGTTAAATGTTGATCCTGGGGCGTTACAAACAGAACCGTTATTATCAATACCTGCAGTTACATATTGTTGAACTGTAATTGTCATGATCGCTTGATCACCAATACAAGTTCCTGCTGAAGGAATAGTATAAGCAAACGTATAAACTCCCATAGGAACAGCACCTGAATTAAAAATACCAGTTAGCGCTGTCAATTGACCGCTAGGTACAAGAGTAGTTTCAGTCCATATACCACCTGCATCGGCACCTATTAATAGTGTGTTTAGGTTAATAGTGCCAAATCCGTTACAAGCAGGTAAACTATTGTCTGCACCAGCATTTGGTAAATTTGAAACGTTCACTGTAAAGTCAGCAACATCACCCAAACAAGGAACAACAGCGGGAACTGAATATTGGAAAGTATATGCGCCGTTTGTTAAACCAGAAGCGTCAAATAAACCTGTAACAGTATTGAACTGACCACTAGATGTGGTTTCAGACCAAACACCTGGGTCAACACCAACACCTAACAATGTATTCATATCAAGTGTAGATCCTGGTGCATTACATATAGCTGCAACATTATTAGGGCCAGCATTTGCGCCACCGCTAAAATCAATAATTACTTGTTCAACATCGTAACATCCACCAATTGGATCACCAATCATAACATACACAATATCACCTGCAGCCATTGTAGTGCCAGGCCAAAGGTTTGTCATATCAGTTGCACTTGAAGGTATAACTGAATGGAATGTAGTTGTTGTACCTGCAATACCATTACCATCTGTAACTATCAACGTTGTTAAATCAAAGGTTCCACAAAGTGGTCCTGGATCAGTAATTACTACAAATGGTCCAATACCAACGCTAACAACTATATCTTTCGTAATAACCATTGATAAGCATGGGTTTACTGGTGTACCAGTAACAGTATAAGTAGTTGTAGAACCTGGTGAAGCATCAACTGTTGCTCCTGTTGTAGAACTTAAACCACCAGCAGGCGACCAAACCCAGTTGTAATCAGCAACACTTGGCCCGCCAACAGATAAAGTTACAATAGCACCTGGACATGGAACATATGCTGAATCAGTAACAGGATTACAAACGCTACCAGCGCCTACATAACCAGGGAAACTAAATTCATATAATTGGGCAAAAGCCTCATCCACTTGTGTGTCATCAAGAATAATAACAAACTCAAATGTTTCTGAAGCACCTGCAGGCAAATTAGCAATTTTATAAGCCATCGAAATAGCTTCATCCATAAATACACTTGCCCCAGCAGTGCCCGTTAACGGCCATGTTCCATTCCAAATATCCGATGCATCTCTGTTTGAAAATCCACCGTGAGATACTCTAAAATCTGGGCCAATAGCTGCAATACCAACATAAGATAACCAAGGAGTACTTGAAGTTGCAGAAACCAACGCTTTTGGACAAGTTAAAGATGGTTGAGCTACGATTGTATTTTGAGTTGTATAGTCAAAACTGATTGACACGTTGTTATCAGGGTCAAAATTTCTATAATAATAAAGGTCAGTTAACGCGGAACCTGTATTATTAGTGATAGTTACTTCAGTTGTATAATAAAGTTCTGTAGTATTAAATTTATAAACAATTTTAATTGCAACGTTGTTTACAGAACCATCCCATTGCACAGAAAGACAATTTCCATCTACGGTATAGTTCGATAAAGCCCCAGGAATTTCATTTTCCCATGTTGAGTTATTGCAAAAGTTGGTACCATTAATTTCCATTCCAAAACCATTTTCCGGAGAACCTGGTGTAAAAAAGTCACCATCATAATTCACCCAACCATCATTTTGCGGGTTGGCAACAAATCCAAAATAAACAGCAGGATCCCATTGATCAGAACGTGCGTTTGATCCACCAATGTCATAGGTTCCTTCATGTCCTTTATTATTAATTCCAATTTCAGCAATATTTCCCATCAAATAAGCTCCGTTTGGAGTTAATTGTGCGATTGCATTCTGTCCAAATAAAATTGCTGACAGAATAAAAATTGGTTTACTTAAGTTTTTGATAAAATTCATATTGAATTGGATTTATAGGGAGATGGGTTTTAGTTTGTTTTTAGTTTTGGCAAAGACTTGCTATATAATTGTTCCACCAAATAACATCTTGTGGAAATTGAGTTCTGTCTGCGTGCACTTGTAAATAAGCAACATGATTTGCAAAATCAACTTTGTAACTGAGGCGATTGTTTGAAATATTTCCGAAAACCTTTCTTGCATCAATTTCTGTAGCGAAATTTAAATCCACTATATTAATTTGATAAAACTCCGTTAAAGGAACAGAAGTATCTATTGTTACGCAATAAGAACTATTAATGGTTGCTATACCATAAGTTGTAGGCCATTGCGCTGAGGCTGAATTAAAAACTAAAAAGAATACAACAGTGAAAGTCAATAATTTGATTCTATTTCCGAATGTGATCATAATAAGTTTATTTAAGAAGTGTTTCTTGTAAATATAACTTGAAGACGTTGATGAGAGTTACATGGTTGCTTTTTTATACTTAAATGAATCGAATTGTTAAAAAAATACTCAAGTTTAATTATTTTTTTAGCTTTATTTTTTTGAAAAATTGAAGTCGTCACTGGATTATCAAACAACTAGTATTTATAACGTTTTATTAAATTATTTTTTTGTTTTATTCTAAGGAAATAGTCTCAAATAAAAAGAGGTAAAATTGTTAGTAACAAAAAACTAACATCAATTTGTTGAATTAATAAAATCAACTTGCTTTTTAAGTTTTGATAATCAATGATTTGCATATAAATTAAACTCAATTTTTGTGTTTTGTAATAACATATTTATTCATGTTCTATTATTTCTCATTTGATTAAGTAATTCACATCAATCAAATTTTTGAAAACTTACTTCTCAAAAAAATCCATAATTAATATCTAAATGAAATAACAAAGACAACTTTTTGCAAATTCAATTGCTATGTTCTAATTTTTAAACAGATTTTAATAATGTAAGGTTTAATACTGGTTGAAATAATACTGACAAAGTAGAAGGAGACTAAAAAAAGTAGAAGGAGACTAAAAAAAGTAGAAGGAGACTAAAAAAAGTAAAAATTAAGTCGAATTAAATATGTGTTGTAATATCGTTTATAAAATCGAATTAGAAAATAAAATTGAACTATATGAAAGTCCATCGTAAGGATTGTCAATTGACTTTAGCTTTTTAAGTACGGTCTCAATATTTAATTGTTCTGAAATTCTCTGTATCTTGGCGCATCCCAAATCGCTAGCGTGTATTTCTTACAACACAAAATAGTTTTTTATTTTTCACTTTTATGTGTAATCTTTTCGTGTCAGAATGAATCAAATATTTCTAAAACAGATAGCTTACAAACTAAGGACTCAGCATTTTTTGTTAGTCGTGCAAATGGTGATACTGTTTATACTGGCGTTCCTTTAGCATTAGAAGGAAAATGGAAAGACACTTCCATATATAATACGCATTCGTATCATGGAAATGCCAATTATTTAACAAAAGAAAGTCCAAGTTATAGTAACGTCATAGACTCAATAAATTTTGTAAGTCGGCGCATTTATATTGATAGTATGGAGGTTCGTATTCCAGGAACTGATACGTTATTGCCGTTAGAACAAACAATCTGCACTCCAATTATTATTCCGCTCAATGCTGGTAAATCCAGAAAAACCGAAGCGATGCGCCATAAAGAAAACGCACGAATTGACCTTCAATATATCAATACAGAGTCAGGTCTCCCTTCTTCCTATATCAATACCATTTTATTTACTTCAAAAGGAATCATGTGGATAGGAACTCAAAAAGGATTGTGTCGTTATGACGGCAATGTTATGACTACATATACATCACAAGACGGTTTGCCTGATGATTATATATCTCGTTTGTTTGAAGACAAGCAAGGTAATTTATGGATTGGCTCGCAATATGGTGGTATAGCAAAATATGACGGACATTTTTTAACCATTTTGAACGATAAAAATGGTTTACCCTCTAATAATATTTCGGGAATTGAACAAGATTCAAAAGGTAATATTTGGATTGGTATGTGGGGTGGAGGCATCTCAAAATTCGACGGAAAAAAAACGGAGACCATTGCAAGAAAGCAAGGACTTTTTGAGTCGCGTGTGACTCACATTACAATTGATACTGATGATAAAATATGGATAGCAACAAACGGTGGCGGATTATATACTTATGATGGCACCAAGGTATCTTTAGAGAATCAACAATCTAGGATTGGAGAAATGTATTTGACATATTTATTTTTTGATTCTAAGGATCGTTTTTGGACTGGAGCTTGGAATGAAATTCGTTATCTGAAAGATGATTCGGTATATGCCTATCGTTTTAATCAAGAGGCATTTGGTATTCCAACTTCGACCATTTTTGAAGATTCGAAAGGTAATATCTGGCTAACATCATTTTCGAATGGTGTTATAAAATATGATGGAGTCAACTTCATTATTCTTTCTGAAATTATGGGCTTACCAACAAATAAAGTAAATGGTATTTGCGAAGATGGTGATGGCAATATATGGTTTGCAACAGATGGAGGTGGTTTGTGCCGTTATAATCCAAATTCATTTAATTATTACGATGTGTCGACAGGGTTGCCGAGCAAGGCCGTTAACTCAATCACAGAAACAGCTGATGGAAGAATAATTTTTGCTACTGATGATGGGGTGGTTTTTTTTAATGATACCACCTTTCAATCTATGTGTTTCAGAGATACCACTAATATTCAAAAAGGAAGAGTGTATGATGTAATGGTGGACAAAGACAGTTCAATTTGGTTTACAGTTTTGAATGATATGGTTTATCATCTCATTGATGATAGTGTACAAATTTACGGCAGGTGGCAAGGAATTCACGATCATAACATCACCTCAATGGCGCAACGAAGCAATGGTGAAATTTGGTTTGGTTCATGGAATGTTGGAATTTCGCGCCTAAAAGATGAACAGTTTCACGTATTTAATTCGGCAACCGGATTTCACAATTTTATCATAACTGATTTAATTGTTGATCATAAAGATAATTTATGGATTGCATCCGATGGTGAAGGAATCACAAAATACGATGGAATAAATTTTACGCACATTACCGAAAATGAAGGCTTAACAAATAATCACATTAATGCTTTTTATGAAGATTCATTTCGTACCATTTGGATTTTGGGTAAACGTGGAATTGATATGATTGTTGACGGTGAGTTAAAAAATTTTCCTGGTAAATATTTACTTCCAGATCAAGACGTAGTGTCAATGACGCAAGACAAAGATGGAAACTATTGGGTTTTTACAGCGAATGGATTTTTGTATTTGAAATTAAAAGGAGGGCGCTCTACTAAAGAATGGAATATAGATAATTATACACCAAAAATATTTACACAATTTGATGGCCTAATCGGTATGGATTTTATTCCTCGTTCTGTTTTTATCGATTCAAAAAATAGAATTTGGTTTGGAACAGGCAAAGGTTTAATGATGAAAAATTTAAGCAGTTTTGATGTCGCTCCTGTTGCGCCTGAAATTTCATTAGAGACAATTGAATTGAATGGTCAATTTGTAGATTATCATAATTTGAACGACACAAAATACGATTCTATCTCTAGCAATTTTTCAAGTATTAGAGATGGTGCTGGAGCTCCACAACAATTCAAAAATCTTCCAACGTCACTTACCTTAACGCCAGATGTTAATCACCTTACGTTTAGGTTTACAGCTAAAGGTTGGCACTCGGACAAAATAGTTTACACTTATAAATTAGAAGGTGTTGATGAAAATTGGAGCCAACTTGGATCAAATGGTTGGGCTGAATATCGAAATCTGTCTTACGGTGATTATATTTTTCAATTAAAAGGTATAGGTGAATCAAATGTAGAAAGTCAAATTCTAGAATATAATTTTACCATTCTGCCTCCTTGGTATCACACATGGTGGGCGCGTATTTTATTTTTGACATTAATTATTTTGGGTGTACGATTTTTGATTAGAACAAGAACAAAACAACTTCAATTAAAACAAATTATTTTGGAGAAAAAAGTAGTAGAGCGTACAGCACAATTGGATATTAAAAACAAAGAATTGCTTTCACAGAATGCCATTATTGA
>Ga0163144_10023786_pt1 | contig 12067 bp, 10 predicted proteins | sample OliLak19BULKMAT1_FD_123175 | JGI IMG/M metagenome (GOLD analysis project Ga0163144, IMG submission 123175) | Freshwater microbial mat bacterial communities from Lake Vanda, McMurdo Dry Valleys, Antarctica - Oligotrophic Lake LV.19.BULKMAT1 | ecosystem: Environmental > Aquatic > Freshwater >...
CGCCGCGCGAGAAGTGCGCTATCTGATGATTGTTCCCAACACGGGCAAGGCGCTACACACCAACGCCGGGCACGACTTTGCACCGCTGATTCAGAGCCACGGCTATCGGCTGCGCGTGCGAGAAAGCAAGTACCAAGACCCGCAGGTACAGGCCTACGGAATCAATCCCTCGCAGTATTTTTTGTTCGAGCTGAAGAGCAAGTCCGCCAGCGCCAAAGCACCGGGTGGGCGTGCCGCGCCCAGCACGGAGGGTCCGGCATGAGCGAGCCGCTGCCGATCCTTGAAGTGCTCGATGCCCTGCTCGCGCAATTGGCGGCCAGCCCGCGCGTGGTGCTTGAGGCAGCGCCGGGCGCGGGCAAAACCACCGCCGTGCCGCTGGCGATTTTGAAACAGCCGTGGCTGGGCCAGAAGCGCATCCTATTGCTTGAACCACGCCGCATTGCGGCGCGCGCCGCGGCTGAGTACATGGCGCGACAGCTGGGAGAATCGGTAGGCGAAACCGTGGGTTACCGCATTCGCTACGAGCAGCGGGTGAGCGCTCGAACGCGGCTTGAAGTACTCACCGAAGGCATGCTCACGCGGCGCCTGCAATCGGATCCTCTGCTGGAGGATGTCGGGCTGGTGATCTTTGACGAGTTTCATGAGCGCCAGCTGCAAACCGATCTGGCGCTAGCGTTTACCCTGGAGGTGCAATCCGAACTCAACCCTGAGCTTCGTATCCTGCTCATGTCAGCCACGCTGGACACGGACCGGCTGTGCGCTTGGCTGCAAGCGCCGCGCGTGGTTTCCGCCGGCCGCAGTTTCCCGCTCAGCGTGCGCTATGCGCCGGCGCGGCGCGAGGAGCCGGTCGAGAACGCCCTGGTGCGCGAGGTGCGCAGCGCTCTGGCTCAGTCGCAGGATGCGATTTTGGCCTTCCTGCCCGGCAAGCGCGAGATTGAGCGCGCGCAACAGGGTTTGGCGGCGCAGGTTGCAAGTGATGTGGACGTGCTGCCGCTGCATGGCGAGCTGAGCGTAGCGGAGCAAGCGGCCGCGATTGCGCCCGCTGCGGTGGGCCGGCGCAAGGTCATCTTGGCCACCAACGTCGCCGAATCCAGCCTCACCGTGCCGGACGTGCGCACCGTGATCGACAGCGGATTGCAGCGTGAATCACGCTTCGATCCGGTAAGCGGCTTTTCGCGCCTGGTCACCAACACGATTGCGCTGTCCTCAGCCACGCAGCGCGCGGGCCGCGCGGCGCGTCTTGGCCCAGGCACGGTGGTGCGACTCTGGTCGCCCGAGCTCAGGCTTGAGGCGCAAACCCGGGCAGAAATTCTAAGCGCGGATCTGGCCGGACTGGCGCTGGAGTGGGCGGCCTGGGGCGGCGGCGCGCTGCGCTTTTTGGATCCACCGCCGCCCGGCGCGCTGGCGCAAGGCTATGAATTGCTTGAACGTCTGGGCGCGGTTGATAGCCAGCGCCGAATTACGGCAATGGGCCGACGCATGCTGGGCCTGGGTGCCGAACCGCGCGCTGCTGCGGTCGCCGCCTATGCCCGCACGGACAGCGCACGCGCGGTCGCCGCGCTCTTGCTTGCCGTGCTGGAACAGCGTCAGCGGCTGGCTAACGGCGACGCCTATGAAGTTGACTGGATGGCTTACCTGCTCGCAGCACGTCGCGCGCCATCGGCGGGTGTCAAGAGGGCTTTGCAGCAATGGCAGAAGCGCCTGCAAGCGCATGCGCTGCCGGATGCACGCAGCATCGAAAGCGAGGCCGGGATTCTGCTTGCACATGCCTATCCAGATCGTATTGCGCGCTGCACCGAAGGCCTTCGCTACACGCTCAGCAACGGGCGCGGCGCGCAACTGCGCACGCAGAGTAGCCTGCAGGGCAGCACTTGGCTGGTCATCAGCGATTTGGATGGCAAGGATCTGTACGGACGCGGCGCCGATGCCTGGATCCGACGCGCCGCGCGCTTGTCGGAATCTGAATTGCGCACCGCCTGGCCGGAGCGCTTTAGTGAGCAGCGGGAAACGCGACTTGCGAGCGACGGCAGTCTCATCTGCGAGCGGGTGCGTCGTTTCGACCGCATTGAGCTGAGCCGACAGCTGGTGGCCTTGGAACCGGGACCGGAAACCGTGCTGGCGCTGCTCGACAGCGTGCGGCGCGCCGGGCTGGCGATCCTGCCCTGGTCGGAAAACACCCTGGCATGGCGAACGCGGGTGCAGTGCCTGCGCGACTGGTGCCCGGATCTGGCGCTACCGGAGCTCAGCGATGCGGGCCTGCTGGCGCGCCTGGAATCATGGCTACCGCCGCTGCTGGACGGCAAAACGCGGGTTAGCCAGATTGCGCACGGCGCGCTTGATGGCGTGCTGAAGCAGGCCTGCGACTACGCCCTGCTGCGCACCATCGAACAGGAAGCGCCCAACCAGCTGCTGATGCCAAGCGGGATGCAGCGGCGCCTTGAGTACGCACTTGGGCAGCCACCGGTGCTGGCAGTCAAGCTGCAGGAGCTGTTCGGCTGCGCGGAAACGCCGCGCATTGCGCGCGGCCGCGTGCCCGTCACTCTGCATCTGCTTTCACCCGGGGGGCGTCCGATTCAGGTCACGCAGGACCTGCGCGGTTTCTGGGACCGAACCTATGCCGAAGTGCGCAAGGAACTAAAGGGCCGCTATCCCAGGCATCCCTGGCCGGAAGATCCCTGGCAAGCCAGCGCCACCCACCGCGCCAAACCGCGCGGAACCTGATCCGGAATGGGGCAACCCAGCGTTGCGCTGGCTGCTCATTTCGCCCAGGGCTATCGCCTCAAACGCCGTTGACGTTCAATGCCGCCAGTGGCGTAACTGGAAGCGAAAAGAACGCGTCCATCGCAATCGAGAAAAGCCCGAGAACGGCGCATCTCGTGGCGGACAAATCCGCGACAGGTAGCTTGACGACGACCCATGGCAGGGGATGTCTGACATCTCTCCCGTCGGTCGAGATGGCCGGCGATAGCGACCTAGGCATAGCGCATCCAACCCATCCATTTGCCTTTTAGGTCCGCAACGTCGTCGTTCTGATATCGTCGCCTTCGGTTTCGCGCATCGAATTGCATCGCAACGGCAGGATCGGAGAACTCAACCCCTTTCCCCACAAGCGGCCATTCGCATGTTTTCCTTGTTTGACGTACTTGGGCAGTCAGGTCGCGGTGCGGAAATTCAAGCTGCTATCTCGATGCTGGCCGGCAACAACGAAACCGAGCGTGGCGCAGTTTTTACCCGCCCATCGGTGGTGGCAGCCATTCTGGATTTATCCGGTTACCGTGCCGATCGCCCCCTGCATCAGATGCGTTTCCTTGAACCGTCTTTTGGCCACGGTGAGTTCCTACTGGCGGCGGTTGATCGACTGATTCAGGCCTTTCGCGCCAGCGGCGGGAAGATGGCAGACGCCGTCGAGGTCTTGTCTGATTCAATTCGTGGCGTGGAATTGCATCAGCACAGCTTTGAGCACACACAGGCGGTGCTGCGAGGAAACCTGATCGCCCTTGGCGCTACACCAGCCGCTGCCGCCACTTTGGGCCAGCGCTGGCTGCTCTGCGACGACTTCTTACTGTGTTGCCTTCCCTTCGAATTTGATGTCATCGCGGGCAATCCGCCCTATGTCCGACCCGAGCGCATACCGGAGACACTGCTGCGCGAGTACCGAGCGCGTTTCCGCACCATGTTTGACCGCGCCGATTTGTACGTCGCGTTCTACGAGAACGCGCTCGATCTGCTTGCCGAATCCGGCGCGCTCGGTTTCATCTGCGCCAACCGCTGGATGAAGAACAAGTACGGTGGGCCGCTGCGCGCCAAGATTGTCGAGCGGTTCCGCCAGCGCCACTACATCGACATGGAGGGCGTCGATGCCTTCGATGCCAATGTCCTTGCCTATCCCGCCATCACGGTAATCGACCGCCCAACCGACGAAGCCAGATCGAGTGCATCAATCCTGACGCGGGTCGCGCGTCCTCGCGTAATCAGCGGCGAACAAGGCTTGCCAGAACTGGTCGATGCCATGACTGCCTCCTACGCCGATCATCATTGGGTGGGCGAGCTGTCCTTGGTTGGTCACGGGCAAGCGCCTTGGCTGCTGGACGATCTGACCCGGCTCGATCTGGTGCGAATGCTGGAGCAGCGCTTCCCCACCCTGGAACAAGCCGGATGCAAAGTCGGCATTGGTGTCGCCACCGGCTGCGATCGCATGTTTATCGATGATCTCAAAGCCTTGCCGGTAGAGGACAGCCGCAAACTGCCGCTGGTAATGGCCCGCGATCTGGTCGACGGCGGCATTCGCTGGGCCGGCAAAGGCGTCGTCAACCCCTTCCGCGACGAAGGCGGCGTGGTCGATCTGGCCGACTACCCCAAGCTCTCGGATTATTTGTATAGCCACTACGAAGCAGTCGCCGGCCGCCACGTCGCCAGCAAGTGCGGCGAGGCCTGGTTTCGCACCATCGATCGCATCTACCCGCAACTGGTGTCCCAACCCAAGCTGCTGGTGCCCGACATCAAAGGCGAAGCGACCTTCGTGTTCGACAAAGGTGAGTATTACCCGCATCACAACCTTTACTTCGTCACTTCTGCGACGTGGGATTTGCGCGCCTTGCAGGCAGTGCTGCGTTCATCCATCACCGTGCTGCTGGTCGCCACCTAGTGCACGCGAATGTCGGGCGGCTTTCTGCGCTTCCAGGCCCAATACCTGCGCCGCATTCGTTTGCCGCGGTGGGAGCAAGTCACGCAGACGATGCGCGAGGAGCTGATTGCGGTTGCCGGTGCGAAGGATCAAGCGAGTATCGATGAGCCTGTGTTTCGGTTGTACGAGTTGAGTCCGACCGAGGCCGAGCTGACGCGGCAGATGGCAGCCGACGCGCAAGTCACCGCTAAACGCAGGAAAGGCTGCGAATGAGCGTCAGCCTGTTACCGCCCGACTTTGACCAGCAAGTCCGCAAGGCGGTAGGAGCCTTCTGGGCCAGTCGCAGCAGCAAGTTTGCCACCCGCAGCCAGGGCGGAAAGCGCGACAGCGTCGTCAGCGGTAAGAACATGGCAGGCTTTATCGATCTCGTCGACCGGGTTATCGCCCACTGCGGCTTGCCTGCCGACGCAGTTCACCGCCGCAAATTCAAAGTCGTCTTGCCTGGCTTCTTCCGCGCCACCAAAGACTGGGACGCGCTGGTCATCTACAAGACGCGACTGCTCGGCGTCTTCGAGTTCAAGTCCCAGGTCGGCTCCTTCGGCAACAACTTCAACAACCGCAGGGAAGAAGTCATCGGCTCAGCCACCGACCTCTGGATCGCCCACCACCTCGGCGCTTACGGTCAACGCCCATCCGAACGCAAAGACATCGCCGACGACTCGCCACCAGCGATCAACCCGATCTATCAAAGCGATCCACGCCCACCCTTCGTCGGCTGGCTGGTGCTGCTCGAAGACAGCACTGGATCTCAGACAGCCGTTCGCTGCGCAGAACCGCATTTCAAGGTGTTCCCCGAGTTCCATGATGCCTCCTATGCTCGGCGCTATCGTTTGCTATGCGAGCGGCTGGTTGAAAGGCAGCTGTACAGTGCCGCTGCTTTGGAGCTGACTCCAAGGGAAGGAGAGATCAGTCGGGCGCTGTCGCCAGCAACTAGCATTCGGAACTTGTTTGCGGAGTTTGCGGGGCGGGTTTTGGCTGCAGGCGCATAGCAGCACTGAAAAACACAGATTGCCCCATAACCGATAAGCGGTCCGGACACATTTGCAATGCTCGACCATGCCTGTGCTCGCGCCCAGCGCCGTCAGACCAGAAGTTCCCGCGCCATCTTTGACATCACCCCGCAGCTAGCCGAAACCGTGCCCAGCACGATCGGCGTGCTTGACCAGCCTGCTTGGGCGCCGTGGCCGCCGTAAGCCTGCTGGGGCGCTGGAAGGCGAGCTGCTCTTGCAGTCCTGATTGAGGCCATCGTGCTATCCGCACTGCGCGGCACCACCGGCGTCAGCCACGGGTCTGGCGTGGGTTCGGCGGGTACGGGCTTCGACGACCGGACGCGATAAATCGCGTGCCTACGGCACCGGGCTTTCGCTGATACCCGACCGAAGCGTCGAAAACGCTTTGAATCCAGCCGTTGGCGCTCGCTCCAGCCATGGCATCCGCACGCTGAATGGGCGCGACGCCGCGCGCGATTGTCATATGCTGCACACCAGCGCGCGACATGGCAGCGCAAGCTGCATCACTTGACTGCCACGCGTGCATTTCAATGCTCTGCTTACCGCCACGGACGTAGCTCATTGGCTTGCGTCCTGCGGCCATCCACCCTTGAGGTTTCACGCATGCTTTCAGCGTCACTGGGCAGCACGGTCTATGCGCATCCAACCGGCTTGGATTCAGCAGCAACACAGCCAGGTTCAGCAGCACAGCCAAGCGCAGCAACAGAGCCAGGCGCAGCAGCACAGCCAAGCGCAGCAACAGAGCCAGGCGCAGCAGCACAGCCAGGCTTGCAGCCATGAGCGCTGCGAGCAGCCTTGGTAGTGGTTTAGGCGCGGCGCTGGTGTTCCTGGCCGCAACCGTCATCGCGGTGCCGCTTGCCAAGCGCTACAAGCTGGGCGCCGTGCTTGGTTATCTGGCCGCGGGCGTGGCCATCGGCCCAGATGCACTCAAGCTGATTTCAGACCCACAAACGGTGTTGACCTTCAGCGAGATTGGCGTGGTGCTGCTGCTGTTCGTGCTGGGGCTGGAGCTCTCGCCGCCAAGGTTGAAAGCCATGCGGCGGATCATCTTCGGTGTTGGCCTATCGCAAGTGCTGGCGACCACGGCAGCGTTTTCGATTCCGCTCTATCTTTGGCTTGGCAGCGTGAGCTCGGCGCTGGTTCTGGGCTTTGCGCTGAGCATTTCCTCCACGGCGTTTGCGGTGCAGCTGCTGGCCGAACGGGGTGAGCTCAATACCGAACATGGGCGCGGCGCATTCGGTGTTTCACTGTTTCAAGACCTTGCCGCGGTGCCCGTTGTAGCTTTGATTCCGCTGCTTGCGGCCGGCGTCGTGAGCGCCGGCGGCGCTACTGGCCAAGCTGGCTTTGCGGCTGCAACTATGAAGGTGCTGGGCGCAATTGCACTGGTGATCCTGATGGGCCGATTCGTGCTGCGCCCGGTGCTGCGGATGGTCGCCGAGGTACGCGTGGTGGAAGTGTTTGCCGCGATGAGTTTGCTGGTGGTGCTGGGCACCGCGTTTCTGATGCACGAAGTCGGTCTCTCCATGGGCTTGGGTGCGTTTCTGGCCGGCGTGTTGCTGGCGGAAAGCGAGTACGCCACCGAGGTTGAATCCCATATTGAGCCGTTTCGCGGCTTGCTGCTTGGGCTGTTTTTCATCGCGGTTGGGATGAACCTGGATCTGGACATTCTGCGCCACGACGCCGTCATGGTGGCTTGGACGGTGCTCGGCGTACTGGCGCTCAAGGGACTGGTGATGGCCGCGGTTGCCTATGCGTTTGGCTTTCGCGATCGTTCCCTGTACCTGCTTGCGGTGCTGATTGCCTGCGGTGGGGAATTTGCCTTTGTCGTGCTTGATACCGCGCTCAAGGCGACCATTTTGAGCACGCAGCAAGCGGCGTTCTTCAATGTCGTGGTGGCCGTGTCCATGCTGCTGACGCCCATCTTGGTGCTTGGCGTTTCTTATTGGCTGGATCGCCGCCCGAAAACCGAGCAGCCTTACGAAGAGATACCGGACCACACCCCGCAGGTAGTGATTGCTGGCTACGGTCGCGTCGGTCAGATTGTTTCCCGCGTGCTGCAGGCGCAAAAAATCCCCTATCTCGCGATCGACAAGGAGGCCGAGCAAGTTGCTTTTGTGCGCAGCAGATTTGACCGCGTGCTGTACTACGGCGATGCCACGCGGCCCGAGATCCTGCGCGCCACGCGCTTGGAGCAAGCAAAGCTCCTGGTCATCGCTGTGGATGATGCCGAGGCCTCTGTGCGCATCGCGCGCATGGTTCGCCGCCAGTATCCGAAGATCAAAATTCTTGCCCGCGCGCGCAACCGGCAGCACGTATTCCGGCTCATGGACCTGGGCGTGGACGATGTCTTTCGCGAGACCTTCGATACCAGCTTGCGGCTAACGCACCGGGTACTTGAGGAGCTTGGCTTCAGCAGCGAAGTTGCCGCCGACCGGGTGCTGCGTTTCCGGCTGCACGATGAAGAGCTGCTGCTGCGCCAGCACCTGATCTACGACAATGATGCTGCCGTTGTGCAGACCGTTTCCGAAGCCATGAAGGATCTGGAAAATCTGTTCGTCGCCGACGAGTCCGAGCCCAAGCGCGACCCGCTGCGGACGCCCTGAGGTGACCTTGCCCAAACGCGACCCGTAGGGCGCCTGCGGCCTACGCGAACGAAGTGCGGACGCAACCCATTGCGCCCCGGCGCGGGATGCGTTCGGCGCATCCGTCCAGGACATCCGTGCGGTGCACGCATGCGGTTTCCCGCCCGCGAAAAATCCAGCCCGCAAAATCCCGCTAAGCGCCTTCGAAGCTCATGGCGACCTGCGAGTAGCCCGCGTCGACGTAAGTGATCTCGCCGGTAATGCCGCTGGCCAAGTCCGAGCAAAGAAATGCCGCCGCGTTGCCGACCTCAGCGATGCTCACGCTGCGCCGCAAAGGCGCTTGGTGCTCCACGTGATGCAGCATCTTGCGGAAATTGCTGATCCCGGCAGATGCCAAAGTCTTGATCGGACCGGCGGAAATGCCGTTGACTCGAATGTTTTCCGGCCCCAAATCGAGCGCGAGAAAGCGCACGCAGGCCTCCAGACTGGCCTTGGCGAGGCCCATAACGTTATAGCTTGGCAGGGCCTTGACCGCGCCCAGATAGCTCAAAGTAAGGATCGCGCCAGCGCGTCCCTGCATCATGGGCAAGCCAGCTTTGGTCAGCGCGGCCAGCGAATACGCGCTGATGTCGTGCGCAATGCGGAACCCGTCGCGGGTCACCGCATCCACGAAACGACCCTGCAGTTGCTCACGCGGGGCAAAGCCAACCGCATGCACCAAAATGTCGTAGTGCTGCCAGTGCTTCTGCAAATCGGCATACAGCTGGGCAATTTCTGCATCCGACGCCACGTCACAGGGCAGCACGATCTTTGAGCCGGTCTCGGCTGCCACGTCCTCGACGCGCGAGCGCAGCTTCTCGGTCTGGTAGGAGAACGCCAGCTCGGCGCCTTCCCGGTGAAATGCCTTGGCGATGCCGGAGGCAATCGATCGCTCGGAAGCCACGCCAACAATCAATGCCCGCTTGCCCGTCAAAAAACCCATGCCATGCTCCAGACCAGAAAAATGGGAAGCGAGCATAGCCAATCGGGATGCGGTCGGCGCAACAGGCCGCCTTTGTCATTTCCACCCGAGAGCGAAATCTCGCTCTGGGCGGTTTGAGATGGCGTGAAGTTCGTTCAGACGGGGACGGCGTTTACGGCGGTAGCCCAGGGTGCAGCGATGCGTTTCATGCTCCGGCGTGGCTGCGGGCCGTGAGAGTTAGTGCAGGCGGGTTGGGCGTAGGCTCAATTCGCGCAGCACGTCTTCCACCTGTTCACGGTCGTGCGGCTCACCGGCGCGCTGCAAATACTCGGCAAGATCTTTCTTGGCTGAGGCCTTGGCGCCCATATTCAGATAGATCCAGCCGCGATCGCGCAGTTCGCTCGGCGTTTCGTCGAGCAAAACCAGTCGATCCGCGCAGCGCAGCGCGCGCTCAGGATCCTCACGCTCGGCATAGACGCTTTTGAGATTGCGCAGCATGCGCAGCACCACGTCGCGACCGTTGGCCGGTTGCAGCCATTGGAACAGCGTATGGTCGTCCACTTCGTCAGCCAGCTCCGCCGCCTGTAAACGATGCTTGAGTTCGTCGGCGCTGACCGCTTTGCCGCGATGATAAGGATCAAGCACCAGCAGCCCGCCCGGCATCGGCATGCGGACCATGAAGTGTCCGGGAAAAGAAATTCCATTCAAATCGATATCAATACCGCGCCCAAGCTCCACATGCAGGATCGACAAGGTGATCGGAATGCCCAGCTTGCGCTCCATGACATCGTTCAAGTAGCTGTTGCGCGGGTCCTGGTAGTCCAGGAAGTTACCCGTATAGCCTTGGGTATCGAACATGAAGCGATTCAGCGCGCGCAGGCGGTCTAGATCAGTTTTCGCCTCGTCGCAGGCGCGCTTGAGCGCCTCTTGCAGCGTCTCAAACTGCTGCATGCAGGCCCGTAACGGCAGTTCGGGATACTCGTCGCGCGTCACCAGCAGTGCCGCGTCGAGCAGCGGAATTTCATCCGGATCGGCGTCATGTAGCCATTGCCACGGTTGACGCGAGCGCAACAGCGCGTGCAGTCGGCGCGTGCTGCGGGTCACGGGAACACCGATCCCGCGGCAGCCGTGATGCCGCGCAGCCACCCCGAAGCATGCGACCCGTCGCCGCATCCGCCAACCCTCATTCTGCGCGGAGCCGCTACGCGCAGTCGCAGAATCCATCGCCTTTGGTGTCGACGAAGCTCAGCGCGATCTAGGCTAACTCTCATGCCGCGCAGCCACCCCGGGTTGCCTGTCATCTCGACCGAAGGCAGAGATCTCAATCCGTCCAGCAGGCGATTTCTCCCTGCGATCGCAATGACAGAATGGGTCGACCTGGCCCAGTCGGACGGCCTGACCCAGTCAGCGGAAACAACGCAGTCGGTCGAGTGGCGCATGGCGTCAGGCAAGGTAGGTATAGCCCTGCAGCCCGGCCTCAAGCGCATCGCCGATCCATTTGGCCTCGTCGGCGCCCAGCCCAGCGCGCGCGAGTTTGCTGCGGAAGCCCAGGCGCAGCTCGTCAACGTCATAGCCAACGTAGCGCAGCAATTCGTTTGTGGCGTCGCCCTGTCGTAGGGCGCTGAGCTGATAACCGTCCCCGTGCATGGTGACGTTGACCGAATCGGTGTCACCGAACAAATTGTGCATGTCGCCCAGCGTTTCCTGGTACGCGCCGACCAGAAACAAGCCGAGCAGATAGCTCTCGTTGGCGCGCAGGCTGTGCAAAGGGAGCGAGCTCTCGATGCCTTCGCTGTCGACAAAGCGATCGATGCGGCCATCGGAATCGCAGGTCAGATCTTCCAGCACGGCGCGTCGGTCCGGACGCTCGTGCAGACGATTGAGCGGCATGATCGGGAAGATCTGCTCCAGTGCCCAGACATCCGGCACGGATTGAAACACCGAGAAGTTCAAGAAGTATTTGTCGCTCAGCTTGTCCTCAATCTCTTCCTTCAACTCGCGCTGCGAACGCACCTGATCGGAAAGTCGGCGCTCGGCACCGCGCACGGCGGCGTAGTACAGATCGTCCAATTGCGCGCGCTCTTCCAGACCCAACTGCCCCAGAGCGAAGCGAGACAGTCCTTCGCCAAGGTAGTGCTGTGCTTCTTGGTAGATCTCCATCGCCGGACGCGTATCAAGGCTGGCACAAAGCTCGTGTAGATGCCGCAGCACCGGATGCAGCGGTTCGTGATCTGGCGCGTAGTGCCCTTCAAAGCCGCGCTCGACGGCAGTCACGTTTGCCACCAACACGGCGTGGTGCGCGGTCATCGCGCGGCCGGATTCGGTCAAGATGCGCGGCGCTGGCAAGCCGTGCTCAGCGCACACTTCCGCCAGCGGCATCACGATCGCGTTTGCGTACTGGTCCAGGCCGTACGACATGGAACACGAACTGCGCGAGCGCGTGCCTTCATAGTCGACCGCCAAGCCACCACCTACGTCCACAAACTCGATGCTGTGCCCAAGCTTGGACAGCTCCACCACGTAGCGCGTGAGTTCGCGCATGCCGGCGGCGATGTCGCGCACGTTCGAAATTTGCGAGCCCATGTGGCAATGCACCAGACGCAGACAGGATTCCATCCCGGCTGCTTTGAGCTGCTGACACAGATCCAGCACCTGGCGCGGAAGCAAGCCGAATTTGCCTTTGTCGCCGCCGGTGTTCTGCCATTTGCCGGTGCCAATCGACGCCAGCCGCACGCGCACGCCGATCAGCGGCTTGACCTGCATGCGCCTGGCTTCTTCGATCACGACTTCCAGCTCGTTCGCCTTTTCGATCACGATGCAGACGTCCAAG
>Ga0163144_10023787_pt1 | contig 12067 bp, 15 predicted proteins | sample OliLak19BULKMAT1_FD_123175 | JGI IMG/M metagenome (GOLD analysis project Ga0163144, IMG submission 123175) | Freshwater microbial mat bacterial communities from Lake Vanda, McMurdo Dry Valleys, Antarctica - Oligotrophic Lake LV.19.BULKMAT1 | ecosystem: Environmental > Aquatic > Freshwater >...
ATAACGTTGGTCTACTGCACGTTGGTGGACACGGCTACCGTGGCGAACATCGAGACATGATCCGAATGATTAAACCAAAATTCTTTATCCCAATCTATGCCGGAGCACGTAACCGAAAGCTACACTTCGAGCTCGCTATTGAAGAGGGAATTCCACGCGACAACGTATTTATGGCAGATAATGGCGACAGCTTCCTTATGGATGCTGATAAGTTTGAGTATGTTGGTCAGGTACCTCATGGCAGTGTCCTCGTTGATCAAACCGGTAATACGGTCAGTAATGTCGTTGTCAAAGACCGAATTATGCTTAGCGAATCAGGTCTCGTTGTCGTAATTCTTACTGTTGATAAAAAGTCAGGTCAGCTCATGACGAGCCCAGACATTGTCACTCGTGGATTTATATATATACGTGACAATGAAGAGCTAATGACTCGTTTTCGTGCCGAACTTCGCCGTGCTGTGATGCAGCGATTTAAGCGGATTGATCTCGATAGATTTAAGGCAGAGATTAAAGATCACGTGACACATTTCTTGTATGACGAAACAGGTCGAACGCCAATCGTTATTCCTGTCGTAAATGTTGTCGGTGGTAAGAACGAGCAACAAAACAACAACTCGACAGGCGGAAATCGTCCAACCACTCCTCAAAAATCCGAAGACGAAGTAAAAAGCGAACAGCAAAAGCGCTTTCAGGAAATGCGCGCTAAATTGCTCGGTTCTGACCAGCCCGACTAGTTAGTAGGTAGTACCTTCTCTTACATCTCTTAGAATTCCCTGTATATCATAATCAGGTATACTTACTTATATATGTAAAGCGAGGAGAGCAGGCATGCAGCCAACAGAACCATCGAATAGTGATGATGTAACTGAGCCGATAGTGTCACGAGAAGTGCAAAGTTCTGATGAGGCAGAAATCGACCTCAGTCTCGATGGCGCTATAGTTTCGGGTACGCCCGAACCACCGGTATCGCCTCAAGTTCCTGCTGTAGACCCACTTCTAGCTGATACACCGGAAGTAGTAGTTTCTGCAGTGCCGCAAAAGAAACCAAAATCCAAAAAATCCATCGTCATCCTTCTCATAGTAGCTGTGTTGCTTGCTGGTGGTGTTGTAGCCTGGATGCTTCTTGCAAACAAAGACGAAAATTCATCTACTTCAAACGAATCAGCTCAACAAGATCAAGCCGCAAGACTCGGTGTGGCTGTTACGCTCATAGACGGTACTGCCGAATATAGTAAAAACAATACCGAGTGGTCAGCCCTTTCAACGGATACGGAAATCATAGAAGGCGATTTTGTACGTGCCAAGGAGAATTCTCGTGTCGTACTTTCGTTTGACGATGGGAGTGCGGTCCGTATCGCAGCCTCGTCCTCACTGTCCCTAGAAAGCCTCAAGCCAGACAATATCGTCATCCAGAGTGAAGGCGGGGAACTATATAGTCGAGTCGTTGCCTCAAGTACGAGGTCATACACCGTTTCTGTCGACGGAAGTAGCTATAAAGCAATGGGAACAGCATTCCGCACTATTGATACAGATACAAAGAGCGGCGTAGAGGTATTTCATAGCGGCGTAGAGGTCGATTCGGATATGACAGTTACAGAAGGAAGCGCGCTTTATAAAGAAACGACAGATCCTACAAAAAAAGGTGTCGTCAGCGCACTCGATATCAACGCGCTCAAAGGTGATGAATTTATCAAATGGTGCGCAGATCAAGACAAAAAACAAGCAGATTTTGTCGACAAACTTGGCGTGCTTATAGACATCGACAAGCCTATTGCAACACCCGCACCTACGCCGACTCCTATGCCTGGAAAACCAGTTGGAATTACGCTTAGTGGTAGCCAGGGTAATTACTCTGCGAATTTTAGCTGGAGCGTCAACGGCGTCGATACAACAGATGGCTACAAATTACTTAGAAGCAAGTCAAACTCTAAGCCGACCTACTCCGACAAAGTTGCTTACATCTCAGCCAAAGATACATCTTACTCACTATATGTCGGCGATGGTGAGACTTATTACTATCGTCTCTGCACATACGATGATGGCGCATGCGCTAGCTATAGCAACACCGTCCAGGTTGCTACTACCAAGAAACCAAAGCCGGTTGTCGAAGCCGGGGAAGTCGTCCTGGCCATAAATGCTACTACTGCTAGCTGGACTTTTGCGGGTACAGCTCCAAATGGCTTCAAACTTGTTATGTCGACATCGCCTTCTCCTAAATACCCCGCAGACTCAAAGAAGTATGTTGACGGCACCTCTACTTCGCTACCCAGTGATCTCGATGCTGGTACCTACTACGTTAGCGTCTGTAAATATACAGGTGACGGATGCCAAGACTATAGCGCTGATGTCGTCTATATAAAACCCTAGACAATTGCTGTAAAATGTGCTACAATAGACCCACTTACGCTTATCTTAGATAAGGTGTAAAATAAACAAGCAATATATGGCAAAAGGAAAAAAACGCGGGCGACCGCCAAAGAAGAATAAAGACCTTGGTGAATCAAGAAGAGTTTCACCATTTTGGAAGCAAGTCTATGCATTCCTGTTAATCGTGCTCGCCATGTTCCTTTTGCTCGGCGGCTTTGGCACAGGTGGGTCATTCCCGATGTGGTTTTTTGATAGGGCCAGTTGGTTATTTGGAATGGCCGCATATTTTTTGCCGTTTACCATAATCTACCTAGCAGTGGTAAAGTTCAGAAGCGAAGGTCACTCGATCCCGTTCTCTAAACTAATTAGCTCACTCATGACCCCGGCGTTACTTGCAGGCACGCTTCATATTTTTGTCGAACGTGATGAAGCTGCAGCGATTGCTTCACAGGGTCTCTATGGTGGGCAAGTTGGTAATTTCATAAGCTCACTCTTACTCGGGTTCCTCGACTCGACAACGAGCTTTGTTTTGCTTATTGTGCTGACATTAATATCGCTACTATTTACTTTTTCTGTGACGCCAAAGAAATTCTTTAGTTGGCTATACGCATTGATCAAAGATAAGTTCTTCAAGCCAAAAAGTGACGAGACGACTGATCTTGCCGAGCTTAAGGCCAAAGCACCGCATGCACTGGCAGTCAACGAAGCTGTGCCGGTTATGCACCATACCAAAAACGAGCGCCTAGAGCTAGAGCGCGAAGCCATGGGCACGCAAAAGTCGAGCCTCAAAAATACTGCCAAGGAACTTAGCATCCATGAAGCTCATGAAGCACTGACGATTGCAGACGACCCAAATTGGATGTTTCCAGCCATTGAACTTCTCAACCAAAAACAAGACAAGGCAGATGCGGGCGACGTACAGGGCAATGCCGACATTATCCGCATGACACTGCAACATTTCAATATAGATGTTGAGATGGAAGGCGCCAACGTTGGTCCACGTGTGACACAGTTTACATTAAGACCTCCAACTGGGGTGAAGCTTACAAAAATTACTGCGCTTGAGAGCAATATAGCGCTCGACCTTGGTGCTCGCTCACTTCGTATCGAAGCACCTATTCCGGGCAAAAAAGCTGTTGGCATAGAAGTACCAAACGTAAAAGCGGCTCTCGTTCGAACGTCGAGTGTGCTCCTGAGCAAGGAATGGCGCGACAATAAAGACCCAATCGGGTTCGCTATCGGTAAAGACATCGCCGGCCAATCGGTCATTGGTAATCTTTCTAAAATGCCCCATCTTTTGATTGCTGGTCAGACCGGCTCTGGTAAGTCGGCAATGATGAACACGCTTCTCACAAGCTTACTGTACAAAAATTCACCAAGCGAACTCAAACTTATTTTGGTTGATCCAAAGCAAGTTGAATTTACGCCGTATTACGACATACCACATCTATTGACGCCAGTTATCACCGAGCCAGATAAATGTATATCGGCACTCAAATGGGCAGTTGCTGAAATGGAGCGACGACTAAGAGCATTTTCAGAAGTAAGCAAACGAAATATTGCTGAATATAACCTGATTACCCAAGACGAAAAAATGCCTTACATAGTGATTGTGATCGATGAGCTTGCGGACCTTATGATGATGGCCGCCCGTGACGTAGAAGCGCTCATTGTGCGTATAGCGCAAAAGGCTCGAGCTGCTGGTATCCATCTTGTACTTGCTACACAGAGGCCTTCAGTCGATGTCATTACCGGACTTATCAAGGCTAACATCCCGGCACGTATTGCATTTACTGTTGCCTCACAAATAGACAGCCGAACTATTATCGATGGCATGGGTGCAGAAAAGCTACTCGGTACGGGTGATATGTTGTTTAGCACCTCAGAAATGCCGAAGCCGATTCGTGTTCAGGGCGCATTTATAGCAGACGAAGAAACGGTCAAAGTATGTGATTTCCTACGAGATCAACGCCCGCCTCAATATGACGATGAAGTCGTCAGCCAGCCTGTTCAGTTCAATGGTAAGGGTGGGGTAGTGTTCGAAAGTGCTTCAGGCGGTAGTGATGCAGAAGACGATATGTTCCGTGATGCTGTACAAGCTGTCATAGACGGCGGCAAGGCTAGCACTAGCTACCTACAGCGCAGACTGCGCATTGGCTATAGCCGAGCAGCGCGCATTATAGAGGAAATGGAAGAACGCGGTATTGTAGGCCCGGCAGATGGCGCGAAGCCACGTGACGTGCTTGTATCAAGCATGAGCGATGTATTTGGCGGCGGTGATTCAGCCGAAGTCTACGACGACATGCCCGACGAACCGATGAGTTAGTTCATGGGTAAAGATAGAAAGTTCAATTTAGAACCAAAACTAGCTGATGTAAGTAGCGGGCGACTAGACAGGGCCTTAGAACATCTCGGTATTACTGATTTAGTAGATCCTGCCCTGAGAGAGTTTATTCGAAACCCTGGCGAACAGATATTTCACACTGATGAAAATGACTATATTTCGGATATGACCCCGATTGCAGTGACGGCGCCAGAACAAATGGCAGTAGCGAAGTACCCATTTATTAAGTTTGCTGATAAGCAAACCATAGGAGTTGCAAGAATCGATGCAATCTATGATGCAGGTCTTATTTACGCCAAGCGTCGATCTTGGGCTTTCAAGAGTACATGCACTAACACCATCTGGTTACGCACATGGTTTTATAATGGGTGGACTAGCATATTTAGTGTATGTCGAGCTTAGGCTTGTTCATAGGGCCGATCTGTTGCAGGGTTCCACCGATCCTACGATGGCAATGGTTGCTAAAAAATTTGGCTTTCATACGGCAACGGAGTGGGCGAAAATTAATAGTATAACTGGCAAGGATCTTGCATTGTTCGAAAATGCACTTCGAAATGAAGATTATATAGGGATGGATGGAAGTCTTGGTGTATACGGTTTATCTGATGAGGTATCGAAAAAAACAATAGAATATGCAAGGCGTGTTAAAGTCGGGTTTAGGGCGAGGGCAATAAGGGCTGCCTCAAAAACTATAGAGTTTCTGGATGATGATTGACAACAGGGGTGAAGTAGGGTAGAATAAACCTACTATTAACTCAGCTTACAGCAATACCTAGCGTGTAGGCATTAACCAAAGGAGTAGTTCTTATGAAGAGCACTTACGAACTGGCGGTACTATACCACCCTGACCTCGAGATCGACATCGACAAGGCAGAGGCAAAAGTATCCAAAATCATCACCGACAACGGTGGAGAAGTAACAAATAAAGAATCATGGGGCAAGCGCAAAACAGCTTACCCAGTAAAAGGCCACGAGCACGCTGTGTATGTTTTTTACGCAGTTGAACTCGAAGGTGCGTCAGTACAAAAAATCGAATCAGTCCTAAACATTACCGACGAAGTTATCAGATTCTTGATCGTCAAACAAGACGAAAAAGCACAATCAAAAGCTGCATCATTCCGCGCTAAGCGAAAGAATCCTGATGCTGATGAAAAACCAGAACGCACCGAGCGTCATAGCCGTTCTGACCGAAATGAAGAAGGGGAGAGATAAACATGGCAAAAAATATAACTAGAGAAACTACCGGTTCAATCTACTTTGACTACAAAGATGTAAAAACTCTTCAGCGCTACGTAAACCAGTATGGACAGATCGAAGTTCGTAAACGAACTGGCCTTACCGAAATGCAACAGCGACGTCTTGCAAAAGCAATTAAGCGCGCACGACACATTGCATTAATCCCATTCATAGCCAGTAACTAGGGAGTACCCTGCATTGCATAACGTATCTGATAGGGTTATCATATAGTAAAAATTTAGATATTATGGATGGCTGGGCCCTTGGAAAAATGCATCTGGGTTTATTAATTAGGGTGCATTTTTGCACCAAGAAGGAGTCCGTATGAACATACATGATTTACAAATATGGGTTGAGAAAGACTGGGCAAGCGGCAAACGTGCGCTACCATCGGTAGAACTACAGCTGCTTTATATAATGGAAGAGATGGGTGAAGTTGCTGAGGCAATCCGTAAAAGCCAGAACGGAAAGCCAAGAACCGACAAGCAAGTTGATCTTGGTTCTGAACTAGCTGATCTACTGATATCGGTGGTAACGCTCTCTAACCACTTTGATATCGATCTAACCAGAGAGCTTCAACTTTTTCAGGAACGTATGGCAGTACGGCATTCTGCCGGCTTATAAATGCTCATGGTTGAGGTCATTGGGTTACGGTAGTACAATATAGCTACAAACAAAAGACATATGTCTTATAAAAGGAGGTGTCATGGCACGAAGTTTTAATCAAGTTATATTAATGGGTAATCTTACCCGTGATCCAGAGCTCAAAGCGATACCGAGCGGCCAGAGTGTGGTTAGTTTTTCACTTGCGCTAAATCGGTCCTACAAAGACCAATCTGGTGAGTGGAAAGAAGCAACCGACTATGTCGATATCACAGCTTGGGGTCCGCTTGCTGAGCGCGTCGCTCAGTACTGTCAAAAAGGTAAACAGGTACTCGTAAATGGACGTATCCAGAGCCGTTCGTGGGAGCAAGATGGGCAGAAGCGTTCCAAGGTTGAGGTACTTGCACAAGACGTAACGTTCCTCGGCGGAGGTCAAGGCGGCAATGCCGGAAGTAGCGATGGCAATGAAGATCAACCGCAAGGCTCAATGGGTACGCCTACGAGCAAGCAAAAGGATGTCGTCATCGAGGATATCTCAGACGAACCAATCGACCTCTCAGAAATCCCATTCTAAATAAGTTAAGGAAAGTTTATGGCACTTGGAGTAACAGATCTAAAAAAGGGTATGGTATTCGCCTATGAAGGCACGCCGTACATTGTGACGGAATATTCACAAAAAGTCGTCGGACGTGGTGGCTCTATCGTGAATGTCAAAACAAAAAGCCTACTTGATGGCAAGGTTATTGCTCGGACTTTCAAGGGAAATGAACAACTTGACCACGTCGATCTCGCATATAAGAATGTTCAATTCTTGTATGTTGCAGACGGCACGTACTTTTTTATGGACAACGAAACATACGAACAGTTTGAACTCTCGACCGATAATATCGGCGATCAATCGGGCTTTTTAAAAGAAGGTGATACGGTGCGGGCAATGATGCTCGACGGAACGTGTGTATCTGTAGAGCTACCCAAAAACGTCTACCTCAAAGTTGTCAGCGCACCAGACGTTGTGCGTGGTGATACGTCAAGCTCGGTCCTAAAAGACGCTGAGTTAGAAACTGGTATCACGGTGAAAGTGCCGGCATTTATTAAAGTTGGTGACGAGATATCTGTCGATACCACAACCTGGGAGTATAGAGAACGAAAAAAGTAGTTTTATCTAGCGGGTGGGTCACTGCACATGCCTAAATTACACCACCAACACAAACCAGAAAAGTACTACTTAACAGTTCCATTTTCGGAGTTTCCCAGGCGGTTTGGAACACGTAGACATCAATCACCAAGTCATATGACGATACTACCGTGGTTTCGTCTACGTCTCAGCAGTGATATTGATGTAGCAATGCAGGGACTTGGTAAATTTTGTCATTCACATGAGCCGTTTAAGGTTACCTTTGGGGAGGTACGAGGCTATGGACCAGATAGTAGTGAACCAGGCCAACCGGTAGTAGGCGGACGTGATCAAGTAATTGCACTTCACTGTGGGTTGCTTGCAGTTGTCCGTCAATGGGCCGACGTACTGGACGAAACTTGGTGCGGTGAGGCATTTAATGATCCGCACATTTCGCTTTTAGATGACGCGCCGTTTTCCGAAGATCCTATCGCAGTACGGAGTGTGTTAGCTATAGGAAAGTACGTAAAGGACGAGCATCGCATAAATGACCCAGACAAAGAGTTTTCCTACGGTTTCCGCATGCGTGGTAGGATAGATTGATGAAGATTCGGTTAGACAAGGCACTTGCAGAATATAAGCTCGTTTCTACGCGGTCACAAGCCGAGAGTTTTATTCGGCTCGGAAAAGTTTTGGTCAATGGGGAAGTGATCAAAAAGCCAGGGCATCTAGTTCGAGAAGATGATCATATTGAAGTCAAAGTCGACACTCAGTATGTGTCGAGGGCTGCCTATAAGTTAGAATCAGTCGCACAATTGTTTAAGCTCGATTTCAAAGACAAAGTAGTTCTTGACGTTGGTAGTAGTACCGGCGGGTTTACGGACTATGCGCTTCAGCACGGAGCCAAAAAAGCAATTTGTGTCGAAGTTGGCACTGACCAGTTACACGCCAAACTTCGTGGCGACAAACGTATTGAACTACACGAAAAAACTGACATAAGATCAATAAATCCAAACGAAATTGATATACCAGACATCGTTGTAATTGACGTAAGTTTTATCTCGCTTGCAGACGTACTTCCGAGCGTTGCTGGTCTGGTTAGTCCAACAACAAAAGTAGTTGCGATGGCCAAGCCTCAGTTTGAGGCGGGTATCCGGCTCAAAAATAGGGGAGTAATTAAAAACGAACGTATGCGCAGAGATATACTTACAGATCTTGAGCAAAAAATGCGTAATAGTTATGTTGTACTCGACAAAGCCGATTCAGGAGTGACTGGTGAAAAGGGCAACCAGGAGAGATTTTATCTTCTCAAGCTTATGAAGAAATAAGGTACAATGATCGCATGAATCAAGACCACCATATTGAAAATACCGACCTTACCGTCTACTCTGTTGAGCGACTTCAAAAAGAATTGTCTGGGGTACAGGCTGCGCTAGAGCTGCTTTTTACAAAGAACAACAACCTTGAGGATCTCGATATAACCGAAGGTGGCGGCACTCCAGAAGACCAAGCAGAGTATCAGAAGTTATATAAATCAGAAGTGGCAATAGTTACCGAAATAAACCAACGGCATATGCTTACTGAGATCAAGTAGTACGAAGCAGTAAGCAATGCCTAAACATTGAACTTAAATTCGACTACATCACCATCTGCCATGATGTATGCCTTGCCCTCAGTGCGCATCTTTCCAGCTGCTTTGGCGGCCGTTTCTGAACCAGCTTCTACAAGATCATCGTAGTTGACGATAGACGCTGCAATAAAGCCTTTCTCGAAGTCACCATGGATCACGCCGGCTGCTTGTGGGGCGGTATCGCCTCTATTGATTGTCCAAGCTCGTACTTCTTGTACTCCGGCCGTTAGATAACTTTGCAAACCAAGTAAGTCATACGCTTTATGGCTTAAGATGCTTAAACCGGGTTCTGTTTGACCGTATGTTTCAAGCATCATTGTGCGGTCGGCTTCATCTAAACTGCGTAATTCGTCTTCAAGCTTGGCACATATAAATACACATGGGGCAGGGGCGACAAGCGCTGTGAGTTCTGTTTTTCTGGCTTCATCTGCGAGTGTCGATTCGTCTACGTTGTATAGGTACAGTATGGGTTTCATTGTCAGAAGTTGGAGCTGTTTTGTGAACTCATTTCTCTGGTCATGTTCCATAATCTCGGTTGATGCAAAAAGCGGTTTGCCCGAATCGAGCTGGGCGTTAACCATTACAGCGTAGTCATAAAGCGGTTTGAGCTTTGGGTTGATGCGGGCTTCTTTTTCAAATGCTGATATGCGTTTTTCGATTGTTTGCAAATCGGCTAATACCAGCTCGGTATTGATAACATCAATATCGTACTGTGGATCGCGTGATGAATCGGAGCGCACTACATTTGGGTCAGAAAACACCCGTACTACCTGGCAAATTGCACTACAGCTACGGATGTGGCTTAGGAATTGATTACCCAGACCTTCACCTTTGCTAGCTCCCGCTACAAGTCCGGCAATATCGACAAACGTCACGCTCGCTGGGATGACTTTATTCGTTTTGTACATGTCCTGAAGTACACTGAGTCTTTTGTCGGGTACTGGTACGATTCCGGTATTTGGCTCTATCGTTGCAAAAGGGTAATTAGCAGCCAAAATATTGCTGTCGGTCAGTGCGTTAAATAATGTCGATTTGCCGACATTTGGTAGCCCTACGATTGCTATACTTAAACTCATACATGTTATTTTAACAGGGGTCAGTAGTTTGACCTAATTTATGTCAAGTCGTCTGCCTGTACCTTTTTAGCGATCATATATATACTTTATTACAATGAACAAGGCATCTAGGTTATTTATAATCAGCATTCTAACTGTCTGTGTATTTGTCCCGATTAGCGTTAGCGCAACGTCGTATGATGTGAGCGCTGTCGTGCCGTATCCAACACCTTCAGTGCCAGCAACAATTGAAGCAAGTCTACTCGGCCAAATAGTGCAAGTACAGGTAGTGCAAATTGCTGGTAATTGCGAATATGTCAGCCCATCAACAATCATATCCGTATTTCGATCAGGTAGTTCCATTGGCTCGACAACCTGCTCATTAAATGGCGCTAAATCGTCGGTCACGGGTATTACGGTTAATACAACAAATCGAGTAGCTCCTGCACTAACTTGTTATGCCCTAAACGCCACTGCAAGAGACTGCTTCCTCGATTACTTCCAGTTCATCGGAGGATCAGGAGCGCGCCGTTAATGGCTCGCAACTTCTGTAATCACTATGGCAAAAGCATCCAAGGCACCACCAACTATCGATCCTCCCACAAAACAGCCTCAATCAAAGCCTGTCGGTCCAAATCGGTCTAAATTTAGCAAAGCACTATTCGTGCTCATTTTGGTCACTGCCCTCGGCGGGGCAGGGTACTTCTACAAACAGACGCAAGATTTAAAGACAAACTCTGAGCAGACGATGGCAGAAAACCAAAAATTAGAATCCGACAAAGTACTCGGCGATCTAAAGAAGATTCTGCTCATTAATGAGGCCGATACCCCTACGGTAGCCAGAATTGACGATCCAGCCCAGCTCAAGGCTACAAACCAAGAATTTTACAAAGATGTCCAGCAGGCAGACTACCTAATCGTCTACCCATCCCGAGCAATTATTTACCGCTCATTCAATAATCAGATTATTAACGTCGCACCAATTGTCAAAGCTCCGACTACCCCATAATCGCAACCATAGGTGTGACAGTAGACGTATTTACAACAATAAGTTGACACAAATATATAAAAACAGTATAATATATGATAGATAAACTAGTAGCCTTCTTTTATGAGCAGATGCAATATTGCATATGCCTACCAAAAGCGGTATAACTAGTATAGATTTTCCTACAAGTAGCTAACTATATAAGAAAGACAACACCATGGCATCTCGCAACACAACTGAACCAGAAAAAATGCAATGCAAAGAGCTAGAGCCTAGAAGTTTGTTCGACAAAGCGAGATTCTACGCTAGAGTAGTTGTTATTTCTGCTGGTGGCTTAGCGGTGGCGGTAGCAGGCCCAACTATTGCCGAAAAAACAGCCGAAAAAGCGGGTGTTGAAATCGAAGTGCCTGGCAGTGAGGGTGAGGCGTCCGCTGACCACCAATGCGAATATTGGAACGAAGCAGGCAACGTATGTTTAGAGACGACACCCCATCCGCCAACTACAACTGGCGGTGGCGGTGGCGGCGGAGGCGGAGGCGGAGGAGGAGGAGGTGGCGGTAGCGGTAGTGGCGGGAGTCCTACCACGACCATCCCATACGCAGAACGTGACCCGGATGGAGATGGGTTTAAGAACAAAGCCGACAACTGCGACGACGTCGCTAACCCGGACCAAGCCAATTTAGACAGCGACCCTGACGGCGACGTATGTGACCCTGATGCAGATGACGAC
>Ga0163144_10023788_pt1 | contig 12067 bp, 7 predicted proteins | sample OliLak19BULKMAT1_FD_123175 | JGI IMG/M metagenome (GOLD analysis project Ga0163144, IMG submission 123175) | Freshwater microbial mat bacterial communities from Lake Vanda, McMurdo Dry Valleys, Antarctica - Oligotrophic Lake LV.19.BULKMAT1 | ecosystem: Environmental > Aquatic > Freshwater > Lake...
AGAGCAAGTGCCCTGCCGGTGCCGGCTGAAAGAATATGAGCCATCTCTGCAAACAGCGCAAACTCCAGGTGGTACGGAATGATATTGGGTTGGAGATTGGACTTCAACTTGGTCCACGTTTGTGTAGGTCTTGGGTTTATGAAGAGGGTAGTTGGTAGGATCCTCATCATATGTTGTGAGGTTTTGATCAGGCGTGTACTGTGCCGTGTTTTGACTTTCTGGTGTTGAATGCTCACTATTACTTGCTACACCAGGCTTTAAGGTTAAAAATCCTGTTAGAACAATTCCAAATAGGATAAGTATGGATTTCATGCTTTTGGTTTTGCTTTGATCGCCATACAATCAATTCTTGTTATAAGTTCCCTTGTTTTTAAAAATTAAACCTGAGAAACATCCAGGAGGCAATAAGAAGAAAGATATTCATTAGATTTGTTGGAATGATTTTGGTTTGGTTTTTAGAAGTGTCTTTTTTTATTTTAGTTATAATCACATTTAATTATCAAAGTCTGAAGATGACTTTAAGTAAGTAAAAGAATCCAAGTAAGGAATCGATTACCGGCAGCGCTGAACAATTATTGTGTATTGGTCTGTCAGTTAAAAGTTTATATATAGTAATATTCTTCTGCCCCCCGCAGTGGTTTTTTTAAATAATTCAACTCCTTTCAAATTGAGAGCGGTTTTCCCATAGCGGAAGGTGCTTTTCAAATGAGTATAAGGAGTGCAGACTAGCAGCTCTCACGTGCCCTAAATGACTGGTATTCAAACATATAAAGAAGAAAAAAGAAGTATTCCGGAGAAGATCAAATTTTCCGGAGGAGATCCGCTCGTGCTTACCAGTGGTCAATACCGGATTGAAGCTGAAATTGGCAGGGGTGGTTTTGCCCATGTCTATTCCATCAGGGACAGGCAGGGGCAAATTTTTGCCATGAAAATTCTTGATTTGTGGTCCGTTCGTCCCGATGAGTATGAGGTGTTGATGAGGAAATTTGAACAGGAATTCTTTGCCGGTAGGATACAGAGTATAGCAATAGCCAGGAGTTATTTCACCGGTTATATAGCTGGCAATCCATATATCATCATGGATTATTGCCCCAAGGGTTCTCTGGCCAGCCGTATCAAGGAGTTTTCGGATCCAGACAAATTTAATAAGTTGGCATTAACTATTCTTCAGGGGCTTAAAGATTTGCACCGGGAGGGAATTATACACAGAGACCTCAAGCCGGAAAATGTTCTTTTTGACAAAGAAGATTGTCCACGACTAACTGATTTTGGCATAGCTGGGCATCTTAATAGCCGCCTTACTACAAGGAATATTATTGGAATGGTGCATCAGGTTTGGGGGACACCACTCTATTCTCCTCCTGAACAACTCAGTCATCAAAAGGCGTATAAGCATACCGCACCTGCCATGGACATCTTTTCCTTTGGTGTATTGATGTATGAAGTTATCAGTGGAGGACACCATCCGTTTGGCGACCATAAAGAGTTGCTGGAGGATACTAATAGATACCTCGACAAGGTAAATGGAAAGAAAATCATTTCAGTACGAAATTACAATCATTCGGCTCCTCCGATATGGGTCAAGATCATTGACAAGTGCCTGGAGCCAAAGTCACAAAACAGATATACTTCTGTTGATGAAATCATCAGATTGCTCTCCCATGAACAAATCAGCAATAAAAGACATCTCCGAGATGCTGTAGCGGAAGCTAGTGCACATGCTATTTTGAAAGTAGTGGAAGGAGATAATTTGGGATATATATATTATTTGACACCCGCATTGGAGTCGGGTCATAAAGAGACGCTGTTGATCGGATGGGCTGACCCGGATCTAAAGGGGCAGAATGATATTGAATTGACTGAAAACAACACAAGATATATTTCAAGACAGCACGCTTCATTGAGTAGACAAGGTGAGACCTGGTTTGTGTTGGATGGACAAAGTACCGATGAAAATGAAAAAGCGATTGGATCAACGAACGGAACATTTGTAAATTACCAACAGATACCCTCAGATGCTAAAACGCCTTTGAAAAACGGTGACATCATATCGATTGGTAGTGTACGATTAAAATTTATATTGCTATAAACCTTAACAGGCTGTGGAATTAAAACCAGGCATTAAGATACACGGATATACGCTCGATAGCTTCATCAATAACGGAGCAACGGCTGAGGTATGGCGCATTAAGGATGAATTCGGTAATGAGAAGGCTTTAAAGATATTTTCTCCTGTGCAGAAGGTTGATGACGCTACACTCGATGTGCTGATAGATGAATTTAAATTATTGTATAAGCTTGATCATCCCAATATCCTTAAGTCCGAGATTATGGGTGCCTTTCAAAAAGTGCCCTACATAATAATGCCTTATTACAACGGCAATCTTGCTATGGAAATGACGAGTCGATCTCATCAGGCGCAGGCTTCTCCACTGTTCAATTCATGGTTTTCAGAAGAGGAATGTCTTGTTCTCATGGAGCAGATTGGGAGCGGGCTGGCATATCTGCATCATGAGGGAATCATTCATCAGGATGTAAAGCCTGAAAACATTCTATTTAATACGACAGCGGATCCTCTTCGGTATGTATTAACGGATTTTGGGATCAGCACCAAGATAAAGGAGAATATTGCCAGAATGACCATTCCGCGTCAGCAGGCGTATGCCCTAACACCTGCCTATGCAGCGCCTGAACAATTTAAAGGCAGGCAAGAATATAAAAGTGATGTTTTTAGCTTTGGGGTATTGTTGTTTGAGATGTGTGAAGGACGGCTACCTTTTTCACGCCATGGATATGTGTCGGATTCATATGGGAACATCAGGCCGCCTGAGTTTAGAAATCCTACTTTGTCATCATCTTTCAGAAGTATAGTTGTTTCTGCCTTGGCAGAAAATCCGAATCATAGGCCTTCAGCTAAAGATTTGGAAGATTTTGTGCTACATACAAGGGGTAATTCAATAACAATGAGGGATCCACCATCCGTTCGTTCAGAAAAAATTACGGTCATTCAACCTGCGGAAACAGGATCATATATTGAGACACACAATTCCATTACACAAGGTGAAGAAAAATGGGTAAGCCAACCCTCCCCTTCAACCATAAGGGTAAATAGCGGAACCATAAGACAAGAACCGGCTAGGAAAAATGCCACGGTTTCGGATTCTAACCATGGTAAACCGAGAAGAATGAAAAGTGGCGGTATTGCGTTGTACGCGGTAGGCCTGGTTTTAATGATTGGTTTATGGTATGGATACACAAAGTACAGACATGTCCAGGAGGAAAAAATGCTTAAAGAGGCGAATGATTATTTTCAATCCGGGAACATAAATCAAGCAAACATACGCTATAGTAAGCTCGCTGAAAAACATGGTTACGAATCTTATGATGCAAAAAAAATTCTGACAGATGGAATTCTTGCAGACAAATATGACATGATACGCTCGTTTTATAATGATAGAGCTGCTGTTCACCAAAAAGAAGGATGGGGTTATATCGATGAAAGCGGAAAGAACATTATTTCTTGTCAATACATACAAGTTGAAGATTTTATTGAAAGCACGACTGTAGTATGTATAACAGAAAAAGAATGTGGTATAATAGACCTGACGGGGCAGGAAAAAGCACCCTTTATATATAGCTCCTTTCAAAAGGGGAAAAATGGTCGGTGGGTTATGATCCGCGAAGAGGATGGAAAACGAATTTCAATTAATTATAATTTTTAATGGAAATAGAATTTGAAAAACCAAAACTAATAGCATGTCCAGAAGTACAGAATTCAGAAACGCGGGAAGTAGATTCGGGTCCACCATCAGACAGAGTTTAGATCTGATTTCCGGTCGGAATGTCAACAATTATACGTTATTGTTTCTTGACCCAACTAAACAACATAAGCGTGGAGAATCCAAAAATATAGTCGTCCCATACATTGTGCTCGGTCGAAACTCGTCCTGCCATGTTCAATATGGGGATGAGTATCCAACGGTAAGTCGCCAGCATGCTTCAATTCAGTCGGATGATAAGGGTTGTACGCTGATACACAATCCCCAGGCTACAAATCCTACGTATGTTGATGGGCGCCCCATAAGCGGGTATCACAACCTGGAATCTGGAGATGAGATTCAGTTGTCGCAAGATGGGCCAAAGATTCGTTTTCTAATGGACAAAACTGTAAAGACCTCCACTATAGGATTTACACGGAGAATGTCTATGGCTATCGGACAGTCATTGCGTCCGTATAAAAGAGCATTGTATTTGGCGGGTGCATTGCTCATAGGTGTAATTGGGTATTCCGTTTGGAGTTCAATTGAGGTAAGCAAGCTAAGTGAAAGTCAGGAATTGTTGGAAAAACAACTTCAGCAGGCTGATGAGAAGGTCATTTCTTACATGGATACTTTAGCCAGCCTTGGTGTAAAGACCAGGGAAAATGAAGGTCAAATAGCGTCAACACTTCAGAAAATTTCAGAAGCTCAATCGAACCGAGATGTTTATTCAACCAAACTGGGTCAGACAAATTCGAAATCTAATTCAAAATCAAATAGAAACGCTTCGCAATTATTGAATGACCTGGAAAAAAATATTTACTACATTCATGTTCTCGAATTTAGACTAGGTTCAGACTTAGATATGTTCAATGAAGAAGTTGATTATCAGCAATGGAGTGGAACTGGATTTCTCGCTGCTGATGGTAGATTTTATACCGCTCGACACGTAGTACAACCCTGGTTCTATCCGGACGATGCTTGTGATATTTTAGCTTTGATAAATAATTATGTCGCAAATGGTGGTAAGGTATTTGTAAAATATATAGCTATTTCTCCCTCAGGAGATTCATTTATGTTTACTGGAGACCAAATTTATACCGACCCGAGTGAAGATAAACCGGATGGACCATATCCGTGTGAAGATCGTGAGCTCAATATAAATGTTCCTAGACGAAGTGGTACTGATTATGCATATGTAAATTTAGGAAACAAACCAAGTAATATTGAGTATGATAGGAATTTATCAACCAAACTAGAGAGAGGTGAAACACTATACATCCATGGTTTCCCGGGAGGTTTGCATCTACAAGACAACTATACCCTTGATCCTGTTTATAGTGAAGCAATAGTAGCCCAAAATGGCATTAAGAATGGAGTCATTCATGTAACATCAATGTCTTTTGTCGGGGGTAATTCGGGAGGGCCTGTTTTTGCATTTAGGAATAGCAAGTTAGTTGTAATAGGCATTGCTACTGCAGTGGCAAGTGATAAGATAGGAGTCGTTGTACCGGCAATTAATTTTAGATGATTTGTAAAGCAACAGACATATTTTTAATTATGAACACTAAGAATATTTTAATTCTATATGCAATTCTTTTTAATTGCACTGCTATTGCACAGACAGATCCAATGGACAATTTTTGGAAAGACGTTGAGAAAAGAAAAGCCCAAAAACAAAGTTCAGAAGGTTTGTCAGAGGAGTACTATAATAAGTTATTGAGTGCATGTGGTATGGAAATTATCATATTACAGCAGGAATATATTTATGAATTAAAAAATAAGCGGTATGTAAGAGGCAATGGTGATTATTATGGTCGAAAGTTTGGAATTGGAGTAAGGACTAAACAAGGAATAGTCTCAAGCAAACATTTAAATGAACCCTGGAAATCAGATACTTCATCTCTCCCAGAAAAAGGATATATTCCGGTTAAAACTTCCGTAAAGTACAAATCACTTAAGGATTTGCATTCTACTTCATTCGAAGAAGGAAAGTACTCAATTTCTTCCGGAGATCATCTCATCAGATACACATTTGGTCAGGTAGAAAAAAGTGAGGATGTCATTCAGCAGCCAGATAGTATAGGATTGCTGATGCTGTTTTTTAGAGACCATCAAGCAGACACAGTCAGTCGAAAAATTGTGAAATATAGACCCATTTGGAAGGAAGGAGCATCAATGCTAGATACTCAATGGGTAAATAAATCTCTTACAGGAGGAGTATTTGTGAATGTTGATACAACTGATGGAGGAACCGATTATATATTAACGGGTATTTTGAGTGATGACCTGACATCCGGTTTTATGCTTTATAAACTCACAGAACTCATACAGAAGAAAGTGTCTGGAAAATCAGGAACTTCTGGGGGATTTAAAAACACTTCATCAAGGGCAGTAAAGAAAGTATCGACAAGCAAAGGCAATGACCTTAGTGAACCAACAAGGCAGAATAATGAAGAAATCAAAAAGGAATAGGGCTGTTGATTAGTTCATTATGTAGTTTGTGAATATGGACATGCATTGAGTAGCCGCTACTATTTCATAATAGGATCGCAAATACAATAAAATTTTATAGAGACAGATATTTTGGCAGAAAAACTAGTCATCACCGGATATTTCAGGACCAACACAGGCAAGGTCAGGCAGCATAATGAGGACCATTTATGTGTTGTTCCATCATTTGAATTGACAGCAGGAGGAACTGAAGTTATTGTAGAAAACAGGAAAGGTGTTCTGTTCGCCGTAGCAGATGGTATGGGGGGCACCAATGCAGGTGAGGTTGCCGCCGAAATCGCAATTCAGGCGATAAAAGATAGTGCATATAAAATAGATGCTATTTTAATGAGGCCGACGGAGATCGGTAAGGGACTTGAAAGTATCATTTACAAAGCTCATCTCAATATTAAGGCCGCATTAAACGATGAGAATGCAGGTATGGGAACAACCCTTGTGCTTGCGTTGCTATCCGGAAACAAAGTATATGTCGCATGGTGCGGAGATAGCAGGGTATATAAATATTCCCCCGGCATCATGGTTCGTACCCACAAGTATGATCTTCCGCACCTACACATCCTTACGGATGACCATTCTGTAGTGTGGCAAATGGTTAAAAAAGGAAAACTGGATTCAAACGAAGCGCGGGAACACGAGTTAAGCAATGTAATTACACAAAGCCTTGGAGATCCTAAAAGCGATCCTAAGCCTGAATCAGCTAGTTACACTATTACCGCAGGAGATAAGATTTTGGTGTGTTCTGATGGACTGAACAGTATGCTACCTGATGAATTCATCGAGGAGCTTTTAGCTCATGAAGAAGAGATTGATGCCATAGGCAATTCTCTCATTGAAGCTGCGAATGCTGCAGGAGGCCATGATAATATTTCTGTTATTTTAGCACACATTCAGTATGTTCCTGAAGTAGCAGATACGATCACAAAACCTGTAAAGGAACGTCCAGAAGCCATAACAGCGAAGTCCGATCTTATGGAATCGAAAAAGGAGTATTCCTCTGTTATACATAGGTGGGCAATGAACAAGGAGTTTTATTTTATTGTCATTGCTTTTGTATTTGTTGTACTAGTATTCCTGATTTTTAATCGGGACACCAATTCAAAACCTGAAGACAAAGGCTCTCAAAAGGAAACTCTGTTGCCAAGTAAGTCAGATACCACCAAACCGAACCATTCTGATGATGCATTACGTTTAAATGGAGTTAATGAGGGAAAAACAGGGCCAGATACAATTAAACAATAAGAACTCAATAGATGGTTTTCTTAATAGATTCTAACAACAAAAGCCATAATGCAGAAATACAATAAAATTGCTTTTATAGTGAAAATATCACCAAGCAGTAGCCAATCATCCCGTTGGATGGGTTTGCTTAATTCTTTCCGTCCACTAGCCATGCTTTTATTTTTAATTCCTGGCTTTGGTTGCAACTCAAAGCCGAAAGAGACGATAGTATCCCCACCGTATTTTACAATCAACGGCACTGAGCTCAAAGTGGATGTCGTTGGAATTCCGAATTCTCTTAATAACGATGTTTATCAAGCCGTGGTTGATACTTCAATTAACTTTAAGGGCCCTATGGCTGTATCACCAGAGATGAATCAGTGGATTATTGATGGTAAAGTAATCGAAAGTGGCAAGGATCATTTTACATATACATTTGAATTGCCAGGGCTGTACCAGGTTAAACATTGCCATGGCACAGACAATTGCGCTACCAGGTTTGTTTATGTTAAAGAACCCGTTGTTATTCAGGAAGCACCAGTTTATATTCAAGAAATTCAATCACCCATTCAAAAGGAAAAAACTTCTCCCAGAAATCAAATTATTAATGAAGATAGAAGACGTATTGCAACATCGCCCAAGCCAAAGGATCCTGCAAGCAAGCCCAGCACACCAAGCGAACAATTAAATCCTTCTGGGCCAAGCACAACTCAAGGTAAACGAACCAGCAAACCTCCGGCAGTGTATAAAAGTTCAATGATCACAGGCTTGCCTTCGTCCAATTACAAATCAGATTGCGCTTCATGGGTGGAAACAGCAAGCATCAAGCTAGCAGTTAAGGACTGGTGCGAGCTTCATTCCGCTTCTGTTTATGGAAACAGTGCAGGGCAGATCAGGATAACTCTATCGGATGGCAAAAACTACAATGAATCAATGATCGTAACGCTGAATCCCGGAAAAACCAATTTTTCATTTGCCGGATTGGATGCAGAACTGCAGCCCGGAGCAGAATATACTCTTAAGATATCTACATTGAGTGACAAGAAAAGTGAGAAACCTAAAATTGGCAATATATCAAACTGTGGACCGGGAAGTGGAAATGCTTCATCTGTAATATCAATTGATTATGGATCGGACACTGTACTTTTTGACCTCAAATATAAATATTGAGTATGAAACATCTTTTAGCATTATTTTTAGGAAACTTCTTTTTTGGCTTTTCCGGGTTTAGTCAATTAATCATGCTGCAGCCAAATCCTGATAGTGTGTGCAATTCCGATATTGCCGTATTTATTGTAGAGGTTGCGGATAGCACAACCTTACAATGGCAATATTCCGATAATTCGGATATGGGGCCATGGTTTAATGTTCCCATCATTGGATTCATTGGAGCTCAAACAGATACACTACAGGTTACTCAGCCGGGTGATTATGATGGTGATCACTTTCGGGTACTTGTGATGGATACGACTTATACACCATCAAACGAAACCAGTGACTCTGTTTTGCTAACTGTTTTCCAGAATCCTACAGTAGAAATGGTATCTGTACCCGGTGGATTTGCGTTTTGTGAAGGCGGTAGCATAGTATTACAAACTATGGATATGGATCCTTCAAACTCATATATATGGAGTCCAATGGGAGAAACGACTCCTACCATAAATGTTATGTCTGGAGGCATATATTCTGTAATTGTCACGGATCTATATGGATGCAATGGTAGCTCCGCCAAGGAGGTTATGGAGTTTCCAGCGCCCACACCTCTAATCCTTCCAAACGCACCTCAAGTTAAATTTTGCCCCGGTGATAGCGTCATATTGATGAGCGATTCCATCTATACAGAATATAATTGGTCCTCTCCACCCGGTGGTATAGAAGGATCTATTACTGTCAATGCTGTTGGTAATTATATTCTTACAGTCACTGATAGTCATGGATGCACCGCCAGTACATCTAGGATGGTGGATACATTTCCTTCAGCCTCCCCACCTCTCATTAATCCGATATTAAAAGAGTTCTGCCAGGGAGATAGTTTATTACTCATGGGAAATTCTGGCTATATGGATTATATGTGGAGTACTGGAGGTGATGATGCTTCTCTCTTTGTTTCGAGTGGAGACACTTATACACTAACAGTAACAGATTTTAATGGGTGTACTAATTCAGGAGTAGCAATGGTTATTGAGAATGCCTTACCAAATCCATTATTCACTTCGACTCCAATTATTAATGATTCAATTTCTGCAGGAAGAATAATTAAGTTTACAGATGCATCAAATCAGGGTATGGGTAGTGCTATAGATACTTGGACTTGGAATTTTGGTCAAGGAAGTACCCCTATGGATATGACTTACCCCGTAGCTAATAACATGACTAATGTAACTTTTTCAAAAACAGGTCCTACAATGGTCTGTCTCGAAGCAATTAATCAGAAATCTTGTCACGACACAAACTGTGACAGTTTTTTAGTCACGACTGGAATCGGTCCAATTGTAACTCTTGAAATTTTAAATCAACCACGTTGTTTGGGAGATACCTTTTGCTTGCGGGTAACAGCAACAAATCAGAATCCAAATAATGATAGTTTAAGCCAAGAAATTACCTGGCAATTTGATCCAAGCCTTATAGAACGTATTAGTATTTCATCTGAAGAAAAAAATAATTTAAGGGTTAAGGAGATAGCTTGTTTTATTTTTAAGAAAATAGGGAATACAAATATAAATGCTTTGGCGTTTCAGTTCAATTTGACTAATATAGAAGATCCACCACTAGAGGGTTCAGACACAATGTCTCTTACAAGTGGTAGTGAAATACCCCGAATTGATCAAGAAGATGTTCCTGACTTCCTGTGTCGTGGAGAGACAATTAAAATTATATTTAATATTGAACCGGCCAAGAATGGTATTGTTAAGTACAATATAAATAGTGAACCATTTTCTAGTTTAGTTAATTTGGGAAAGGCCGAAATTCCAATAAACACTAACAACTTTGGTAATGATCAAATTGAATTAGATGTATTTGAAATTGAAATTGAAGGTTGTAAGTCTGATCTAGTAACTTCTTGGGTAATTGAAATCAGGCCTTTGCCTTTAATAGTGATAGCTGGAATGGATATAGTTTGTGTTGGCGATTTTGAATGGCTTGTCGCATCTGGGGCAGGTAGCTATGACTGGAAAATTAATAATGCTCAGCCGCCCTTTAGTACAAATGATTCCCTTAGAATCAAATCAGATCTTCCGGGCGAATATATTTATACTGTTGTTGGCACTCTCAATGAATGTTCGGATAGAGATTCTACTATAGTGCTAGTTGCAGAACCTCCAACCCCTGAAATATTCGGCGACTCAGTTGTCTGCAAGGATCAAGTTGTACAGTATTTGAGCCATGATCCTATACCAGTTCATATCTGGAATGTAACTGGCGGTTCAATAATTTCGCAAGATCTGGATAGTGTGTCAATTCAATGGAATAAAGCAGGTCAGGGGACATTGAGGCTTACACAGAATATTGGCAAATGTACTGGTGAGCGCACAGAAATGATTACAGTAAGCGATGATAACTCCCCCCCATTTAATTCAATTGTCTGGCTAAAAGGTGGACGTATATTGTTGTATCCTAATCCTGAATTAATCCCAGGCCTTTGTTACCAATGGTATAAGGATGGATCACTTTTATCTGGAGAGACATATCAAGGATTTGTTGTTCCGGTCGGGGTTTCTGATAGTCAGCTCAGTAATTATTCCGTTAAAGTATGGTTTTGTGCGGAAGGAGACGCATGTGCGCAATCAATCGTTTATCGTTCACCCGGATCACCATCAGAAGAAACAGAACCTCGATTCCAGGTGGTACCAAATCCTAATTCAGGAACTTTTGATGTTCAGTATTACGGATTGACTCCCGGTCATTATGTCCAAAACATCATCGGTACATCAGGAAGGATATTGTATGAACAGGAATTAGACATAACCGGTAGCTCCGGCACGCAGCCGGTTTCGGCCCGTAATCTGAGTGCCGCTGTCTATTTTGTTAGGTGGGTTAATACGACCTCCGGTTATGTGCTTATTACGCAGATAATAATATTGCCATAAATAACCCTTTAAGAACTGGATTTATGCAAAAGATTAGTAAAAAAATATTAGCGACTATACTTAGTTGTGTTTTCATCTCAGTTAGTATATACGCTCAGAGTGGGACAACCTTTGATACTGCAGGTTATAGATTAGACCCGGGCATTTCAAATATCACCTTTAAAGAAGTATTTGAAACCGTGAGTAAATCTTTAAATGAGTACGATCAACACTCGAAGATATTCGACCCTTCTACAAAAACCATGAGCAATGAAGTAGTCAATAACTTTATCTCTCTATTTGATTCGGAAAATGCAAAAGTGGTCAAGGATTACCGCCAAAAGAATGAATCGGCAATCTATAGTGTCAATGATTATTTTTTAGAGCTTGCAGAAAGTGAAGCATCAAGTACAGGAATCCAGTCAACCATCACGGAAGCCTTGTTACTTGATATGAGACTGAGCGAAAAGGATCGAACGCAGATCATAAGTAAGGTGCGGATTACCAAAA
>Ga0163144_10023790_pt1 | contig 12067 bp, 7 predicted proteins | sample OliLak19BULKMAT1_FD_123175 | JGI IMG/M metagenome (GOLD analysis project Ga0163144, IMG submission 123175) | Freshwater microbial mat bacterial communities from Lake Vanda, McMurdo Dry Valleys, Antarctica - Oligotrophic Lake LV.19.BULKMAT1 | ecosystem: Environmental > Aquatic > Freshwater > Lake...
GACTTCTTCTACTACCTGAGCATCTTCGCGGTAGGGTGCTGAGTTTCGCGGCGGGCGTCAGCGCACGACCCGGTTGGCGAAGGTGCGGGCGATGGCGATCGCGTCCTTGAGTTTGCTCACGTCCGACCCGCCGCCTTGGGCGAGGTCGGGCTTGCCGCCGCCTTTGCCGCCAACCATGGCCGCGGCCTCGCGGACCCAGTCGCCCGCCTTGAGCCCCTGATCGATGGCGGCCTTGGGCACGCCCGCCAGGATGTTCACCTTCGGCGAGGCCGGGTCGGTCGTGTCGGGGCTGAACAGCATGATCGAGCAGGCCGGGCAGCGGTCGCGGATGGTCTGGAGCCCGGCCTGGAGCGCGTTGCGATCCGACCCGACGTCGAGCACGGCGACGACGACGCGCTCGAGGCTTGTGGCGGCGGACTCGGCGATCTGGCGGGCCAGTTGTTGGGCCTGCTGGGCGGACTGCTTGGCCGCGGCCTTGGCCGCGGCCTTGGCGCGATCGACCAGCCCGACGAGTTTCTCGCGCAGGTCGTTTTTGCGTGGCAGCGGGATGGTCATCTGCTCCATCTGGGCCGCGATGTCGGCGATCTCGGCCTGGAGCCGCTCATCGGGCAGCGAGCCGGCGGCGCGGACGCGCTGGTCGAGCGCGTCGGCGGCGCGGATGGAGGCGATGGCCGCGACGCCCGTGAGCCCCTCGATGCGCCGGATGCCCTTGGCGATGCCGGTCTCGCTGACCAGGGCGAAGGCGTCGATCTCGCGCGTGGTGGCGACGTGCGTGCCGCCGCAGAACTCGACCGCCAGGTCGCGCCACGCCTGGTTCTTGGGGCTCGCCAGCAGGTCGGCGACCGGCTGGCCGATCGAGACCACGCGGACCGGGTCCGGGTACGCCTCGCCGAACACGGCCCGCAGCGTCCCGATCTCCTTCGCGGCCGCGAGCGGCGCGAGGTCGGCGTAGACCGTCAGGTCGTCGTTGATCTGCTTGCGGACTCTGCTCTCGACGCCGGCGAGCTGGGCCGGCTCGACCGGGCCCGAGTTGGTGAAGTCGAAGCGGAGTCGCTGGTCATCGACCAGCGAGCCCTTCTGATCGACGTGGTCGCCCAGCGCATCCCGCAGGGCCCAGTTGAGCAGGTGGGTGGCGGTGTGGTTGGCCTGCACGGGCTTGCGCCGCGCGTTGCCGACGTGGATCGTGACGTCGTCGCCCACGCGGATCTCGGCCCGGCTCACGCGCCCGATGTGGAGCACATAGCCGCCGAACGACTCGGTGTGCTCGACCACGAACTCGCCGCCACGGTTGTTGTCGGCGACGGCGGACCGGTTCTCACGGCTGACGAGCATGCGTCCGTGGTCGCCGACCTGCCCGCCCATCTCGGCGTAGTGGTTGGTGCGGTCCAGGATCACACCGATCTTCGACAGCGTGCCCGAAGCCTCCGCGTGCTCATCGAAGTTGTGACCGTTCCAGATGGCCTTGACGGTGGCCCGCACGTCGCGGGCGTGGAACTTGTGGGTGTCGTCGGTCGGGTGGACGCGCAGGTTCTTCAGGCGGGCGATGGCGTCGCCGTCGAGGATCAGGCGTCCGGCCTCCTTGGCCGTCGTCCCAGCGCGGGATTTCTCGCGGGCCTCCTCCATGCAGCGCTCGAAGGCGGGCATGTTGACGTCCATGCCACGCTCGAGGGCCATGAGGTTGGTCAGGTCGACGGGGAAGCCGAAGGTGTCGTAGAGCTGGAAGGCGTCCTCGCCGGAGATGACGGGGCGGCGGGGGTGGTTCCAGTGCTTCCAGTCGATCGTGGTGGCCTTGAAGTAGCCCGACGCGCTCTTGCTCTTCTGCTGCGCCAGCGCGAGGCGATGGGCCTCATCGCCCAGCGGGGTGTCCTGGATGGAGTTGAAGAACTCTTCGCTGGCGCGCCCGGCCGCGTCGGCGAACAGCACGATGCCGCGCCCCAGGGTCTTGCTGAACGATTCCTCTTCCTCGAGAATCACGGACGCGACGCGTTCCGGGCTCTTGCGCAGCTCCGGGAACACGTCGCCCATCGCGCTGACGATGCTGGGCACCAGGCGCGACAGGAAGCCAGTCTTGGCGCCGAGCATCTGGTGCCCATAGCGCACGCCGCGGCGCAGGATGCGCCGCAGCACATAGCCGCGCCCCTCGTTGCTGGGGACCGCGCCGTCGGTGATCGCGAAGGTGAGGGTGCGGATGTGGTCGGCGATGACGCGGTAGGCGGTGTCGTGCTCGCCCGTGTCGGCCGCGCCCAGGCGCCCGCGATACGGGGCGGCCCCGGTGATGCGCTCGATCTCGGCGAAAATCGGGGCGAACACGTCGGTGTCGTAGTTGGACCGCTTGTTCTGGACGACGCTGACCAGCCGCTCGAAGCCCATGCCGGTGTCGACGTGCCTGGCGGGGAGCGGTCGCAGCGAGCCGTCGCCCTGGCGATCGAACTGGATGAACACCAGGTTCCAGATCTCGAGAACGTCGGGGTCGCCGCTGTTGACGATGTGGGCCGCGCTGCGCCCGCCGATGCGGTCGTAGTGGATCTCCGTACACGGCCCGCAGGGGCCAGTGTCGCCCATCTCCCAGAAGTTGTCCTTCATGTTGCCGGGAACGATGTGGTCGCTGGGCAGGTACTTGAGCCACAGGTCGCGCGACTCGGTGTCGGGGGCGAGGCCGGCCTCGGCGTGGCCCTTGAAGTACGTCGCGTACAGGCGATCCGCGGGCAGTTTATAGACCTGGGTCAAGAGTTGCCACGCCCACGCGATCGCCTCGGCCTTGAAGTAATCGCCGAACGACCAGTTGCCGAGCATCTCGAAGAACGTGTGGTGGTAGGTGTCGCGCCCCACGTCCTCCAGATCGTTGTGCTTGCCTCCGGCCCGGATGCACTTCTGGCTGTTGACCACCCGCGTCAGCCCGGCCATGCGGGACGTGGGATCGACCTTGCCCAGGAACATGGGCTTGAACTGGTTCATCCCCGCGTTGGCGAAGAGCAGCGTCGGGTCGTCGTGCGGGACGGTCGGCGACGACGGCCACGCGGTGTGCGCGCAGCGCGTGACGAAGAAGTCGAGGTAGCGACGGCGGACCTCCGTGGCGGAAAGGTACGGGATGCCGGGGTCGGCCGGGCCGCCCAGGGGCGCCATCGAGTCCTCGTTCGGGTTGGTCTTGGTCGCGGTTGTGGAGGGCATAAGGGGGTCCGTCAGGCGTGGACCGCGCGGGTTTGGCGCGGGCGAAATGGTAGCGCGGAAGCGAAGGCATCACCCCAGGAACCGCTCCCGCAGCTGCTTTGTCGGCACCATGCAGGCGTCTTGCTTGCCGAACCAGCGGTAGCGGTTGCGGGCGACCCAGGTGTAGAGCCAGTCGCGGATTGGGGCCGGGATGATCCAGAACGCGCCCGCGAGAGACCACGGGAAGCCCAGTCCGCGGGCGATGCCGATCGCGGCCGCGGAGCGCGTGCGGATCGTGGCCTTGTGCATCAGAACGACACTGTCGGGCAGGTTCGGAAGATCGGACAGAGCGGCCGCGGCGAAGCCCGACTGCAGCGAGGCGAACCGGAAGCGGTCGCGCCGGTCGCGCTTGATGATCCACTGCACCGCGCCGTTGCAGAGGTTGCAGTGGCCGTCGAACAGCACGATCGGGTGGGCGGGGTCGTTGATCGCCAGCCAGAACGGCGAGATGCCGCTCGCGGGGGGTGGAGCGGGCGCGCCCGGATCGCCAGCTGGCGGGTTCACATCGCGCTCCGGATGCGGGCGACGGAGCGCAGCAGCGCGGGCATGTCTGCCAGGGGCAACTGCGTCGCCGAGTCCGACATCGCCGTCTCGGGCGCCGGGTGGCACTCGATGAACAGCGCGTGCACGCCCGCCGCAGTCGCCGCCCGCGCCAGCAGCGGCGCGCGGTCCGGCCTGCCCCCGGTCTGCTCGCCGGTTCCCGGGCACTGCGTCGAGTGCGTCACATCAAAGCACACCGGGGCCGACCCGCCGGGGGTCGCGAGTTGCATCATGTCGCCCAGGCCCAGAAAGTCGTTGACCAGACGGTGATAGCCGAAGGTCGTGCCGCGCTCGGTGAGAAGCAGGTTCGTACACCCGGCCTCCGCAAGTTTCCGCACCGGGCCGGCCATCTCGCCGGGCGAGAGGAACTGGCCTTTCTTGACGTTCACGGCGCGGTTGTGTTTAGCCGCCGCCGCGCCCGACGCCGCCAGCAAGTCGGTCTGACGGCAGAGAAACGCGGGAATCTGGAGCACGTCCACAACGCTTGCCACCGGCTCGGCGTGGGCTGGCTCGTGGATGTCCGTGGTGATCGGGAGGCCTAGGCGCTTACCGATGTCGGCCAGCCACGCAAGGCCGCGCTCCAGCCCGGGCCCACGGGCCGACGCGATCGACGAGCGATTGGCCTTGTCGTATGAGGCCTTGAAGATCAGCGGCAGGTTGGCCGCCGCGCAGGCCTCACGCAGCGCCGTCGCCACCTCCAGCCCCAGCTCGAACGACTCGAGAACGCATGGCCCGGCGATGATCGCCAGAGGCTGACCCGCCCCGATCGTCACGCTCCCCGCACGGCAATGCCTTGGCATTGGCAAGCGTAGGAAGTGTCCCGGCGATCGACGTGCCGCCGACTCACCCTGGCTTTGCCGGGTGAGTCGGTGCCGGACGTGCAACGGCGCGATTCTCGCGCTTGGCCATTCGCACCGAGTCACGCCCTCAACGCTGGCAAGGGCTGGGTGGCACACCAGCGCCCTCCCGGCGAACCGACTCAATCCCGCAAACTCCTCCCCGTCAGGTTCAGGAACACCGACTCGAGGTCGGGCTTCTCCAGGCGCACCGGATGCTCGAGCCCGGCGTCCAGCAGGCGCGCGATCTCTCGCAGCGGCTCGGCGGTCTCAATCCGGCGTTCGCCGTCGGGGTGTTCGACGACGACGACGGGCTGATCGCCGTGAGCCGCGACCAGCGCGGGCACCGTGTCCATCGCCAGCAGTTTTCCATGATCCAGAATCGCGACGCGATCGCACACCCGCTGGGCCTCGTCCATGTAGTGCGTTGAATAGATCACGGTCCGCCCCTGGGCCTTGAGGGCGCGTACCAGGGCCAGGATCGCGTGCCGCGACTGCGGATCGACCCCGGCTGTCGGCTCATCCAGCAGCACGAGCGGCGGATCATGCACGATCGCCGCCGCCAAGTTCAGCCGCCGTTTCATGCCGCCTGAGAACGCCTTGACCCGGTGGTGCTGGCGATCGGTCAGGCCCACGAGTTCGAGCAGTTCCGCGGCACGCCGGTGGGCGTCGGTCCGCGGCATCGCGTACAGCGAGGCAAAGAACAGCAGGTTCTCGCGGGCCGACAGGTCGTCGTAGAGCGCGATGGCCTGCGGCGCGAGGCCCAGGCGCCGGCGGACGCCCGCGTCGCAGGGCGAGCCCAGCGAGTCGATGGTGACCGTCCCGGAATCCGGCGCGAGCAGGCCCGTGGCGATGGACATGGTCGTGGTCTTGCCCGCGCCGTTAGGCCCGAGCAGCCCCAGAATCTCGCCGGGGCGGGCGTGCAGCGTGAGCCCAGCCACCGCGGTGGTCGGGCCGAATCGCTTGGTGATGGAGGAGAGGAGAAGCATGGGGAGTCTTTCGTTGTGCGCCGGTCGATCCGTGGTGCTCGGACACGGCTCGGGCATCGGACCCTGAGGCGTCAACGCGAGTGCGCCGAGTCGGAAGGCGCCGAGGCAGAACACACCGAGCGATCAGGCCGGCGACGCCGGAGGCGCTGACCTGGCCCCCATCCCCGTCACGCGCCGCACCGCCTTGTTCGCGATCCACCCGATGATTCCCAACACCACGAGCATCGACCCGATGCCAACCGGGAGCACCCACCAGGGTGTCGCCTCCTTGATCGCGTCCTGGCTCAGCGAGCCCTTGATGAGCGTGGCGATGTAGACCGCCGCCGCGGTGCGAGGCGCCATGCCGATCAGCGTTCCGATCGCGAAGGGCAGGCGTGGCACCTTGGCCGCCGCCATCACCAGGTTCGTGAGCGCGAACGGCGAGTTTGGGGGCAGGCGCAGCAGCGCGACGATCCACATCGTCTTGAGGAAGCCCACGCCCTCATCCCCGCCCACCAGGGCGTCCCGCACGGCCTTCCACTTGGGATGCTGGTTGATCAGCCGAACCCCGCGGTCGCGCCCGATCACGCTCGTGAGGCCGTAACCGATCAGGGAGCCGCCGAAAAAGCCCAACAGAGCCGCTGGAAATCCCGTGACGAATCCGAACGCCCAGCCGCCGAGCACGGCCTGCGAGACCGTCGGCAGGAACGCGAGGCCCGCCAGCACCATGAACGCGACGATGTAGAGGGCGATGCCCGCGTCGCCATGGAAGCGCAGCCAGTTGCCCGCCACGTCCAGATTGCTCAGCAAAATAAGCCCCGCGATGCCCGGCATGAAGCACGCGAACGCGGCCAGGAAGGAGAACGGCCCCAGCTTGCGAGCCACTGACGAGAGCGTCTCGGGCGGTTCGCCAGAGACCGGTCCGCCGACCGCGACGGCGCCTGGGGCGCCCGAACCGTCGAGGGGCGTGTGCGCAGGTCCGTCCGGACCGTTCGCGCCCCCGGGCTCGCCCGGAAGTACGGATTCATCGCGCATGGAAGTGTCCGGGTCCACCGGCGGCAAGCGTAGCGGGCTTCCTCGGTTCGTGCGGCGCATTCGCTCGGACGATTGCGCGGCGCGATCGCCCCTGGCGCGTCGCGGCGCGGGGTGTCGGTTGCATCCGCCCTCCGCCGGGTTGACTGCGCGCCCGCGCCTCAGTACCTTTGCCCTCGTCGGCCTTGTCGCGCGGCGTGGTGTGCCGATCGACTCCGCCGAAGTGATGTGTCGTGCTTCGTGCAACTCGTGTGTGCTGTTTCGGGTGCGCGGCCTCGCGACTCGTGCCGGCTGGTCCCGGCGTGGTGTGCGCGAGCCTTGATCCCGTGACCCGCCGGCCTCCGGTGGGCGTCGGAGTTCCGGGCCAGCGGATGGTTCATGGTGTGTGCGTCGCGCTCCGGTGGGCGCGGCGAGGTGCGGCGGCTTGAGCAGGACGACAAACGTGGCACTGCCTCGATGGGGCTCGGTGATGACGCGCGACCCTGACCGGCTCGTCTGGAAGGATGTCCTGGCGCATATGCGCAAGGCCTATCCCACGGTCTGCCGACAGTGGTTCGATGAGATCGAGCTCGTCGGCATCGACGGCGGCTCGGTCGTCCTCCGCGCCCATTCCGCCGTTCACCGCGATTACCTCCGCCGCCACTGCCTCGAGCAGTTCAATGACGCGGTTCGCACCGTGACGGGCCGCCTGCTGGCCGTCCGTTTCGTTGGGCCCGACGAGGCCACCGGAATCGAGAGCCCACCCGCCCCCGAGTTCCGCGATGGCCTGACCACCCCCGCCGCCGACCAAGCCAACCCCGAGGACCAACTCGCCGGCTCCCCCTCGGATGAGCTCGCCGCCGACGCCATGGCCCAGCCATCCAGCATGGCCCAGCAGGTCGAGCCCCGATCCGCCCCGCCCCACCCACCGGCCTGGGCCGCTTCTCCGCGCCCCGCGCACTACTCGTCAGAGGCCGAGCCGCTGGGCCCGGGCTCGCTGGTCATCAATCCCGATTATGATTTCGAGAACTTCATCGTTGGTCCCAGCAACCGGATCGCGCACGCCGCTGGAATCGCGGTTTCCAGCAACCCGGGCCGCGCGTACAACCCCCTGTTCATCCACGGCGCGGTGGGCCTGGGCAAAACCCACCTGCTCCAGGCGATCTGCCTGAACATCCGCAAGAACTTCCCCGCGGCGGCCATCCACTACATCTCCTGCGAGGTGTTCGTCACCGACTTTGTCGATCGCGTCCGCGCGGGCGCGATGGCCGAGTTCCGCCACCGCTTCCGCAGCGTCGACGCCCTGGTGATCGACGACATCCACTTCCTGACCAAGCGCGAGCAGACGCAGGAGGAGTTCTTCCACACCTTCAACACGCTCTACGGCGCCCACAAGCAGATCGTGCTCGCGTCCGACAGGCCGCCCGATGAGATCCCCGAGCTCCAGGACCGCCTCATCAGCCGGTTCAAGTGGGGTCTGGTCGCGCCCATCGAAGCCCCCAACTTCGAGACCCGCATCGCCATCCTCAAGTCCAAGGCCGCGATCCGGGGCCTCGACCTGCCCGACGACGTGGCGATCCACATCGCTTCCCGCCTGACGGCCAACATCCGCGAACTTGAGGGCGCGATCACCAAGCTCCAGCTCCGGGCCATGGTCGACAGCAAGTCCATCGATCTTGAAATGGCGCAGGAAGCCATCGGCGCTTCGCCCGCCGCCGCCCAGGCCGATCTCACGGTCCAGGCGATCATCGACGTGGTGGTGGGCTTCTACCGCGTGCAGCTGCACGACCTCAAGAGCAAGAAGCGCCAGCGGTCCATCGCCCTGCCCCGACAGGTCTGCATGTACCTGGCCCGGCGCAACACCCGCAAGAGCCTCCAGGAGATCGGGAGCCACTTCGGCGACCGCGACCACACCACCGTCATGCACGCCATCCGCACCGTCGAGACCCGGCGCGAAAGGGACCGTGATTTCGGCCACTCCATCGGCACGCTGGAGCAGCTCCTGGCCGCGGCGAGGCGGTGATCCCCAGACTGAGCAGGGGGTCGGAGCCTCCGGCCCCGACGAAGGCCGCAAGCAACCGGAGGCCCGCACCGGGTTCGTGGGATGGTCGCGCTCGAGGTGCTGGCTCGCTGACTGAACCTCGGGAGTCGTTCGCCGATTCCGGCGGGGCTGAGGGTCCGGCACCCCTCCACCGGAGAATCCCCCGGTGGTCCGCCGGGTTTCATCCACGATTCAGATTCGCACGCTACGATGCCCCGGGGCGAGGCCGCCCCCTGCTTACCCACAACCCTTCAGGGGAATCACCCCCTGCGGAGGGATTTGCGATGCTCCCAAAGCCGCCGCCCCGTGAGGGCGGGCTCGGATTTCTCTACCTCCCCCCATTCCGGGTGCAGGGCACCAGCGTGGCCGGTGAGGCGACGTGCGTGCAGGTGCCCGAGCTGGACGTCTGCTTTGACGCCGGGTCGTGCCCACGCCCTATCTTGGCCGCCAAGTACCTGGCCGTCAGCCACGGGCACATGGACCACATCGGCTCGCTGGCGTACTGGTGCAGCCAGCGGCGATTCCAGGGCATGGGCACGGGCAAAATCGTCTGCGACAAGCGGATCGAGCCCGCGGTCCACAACATGATGAAGGGGTTCATCGAGCTGGAGCGCCAAGAGACCGAGTACGAGGTCATCGGCCTCGAGCACGACCAGCAGATCGAGATCAAGAATAACATCCTGCTCCGCTGCTTCCACACCGAGCACGCCGGCCCTTCGGTCGGCTACGCGGTCCTTGAGCGGCGTACGAAGCTCAAGGACGAGTTCCAGGGCATGCCCCAGGAAAAACTCAAGGAGCTCAAGGACCGCGACATCGAGATCACGCGTTCCTTCGAGATCCCGCTGGTCGCCTATATCGGCGACACCATGCCCGGGCCGCACCTGGTCCGCACCGACGTCCGCACCGCCCAGATCGTCATCTCCGAATGTACGTTCTTCGAGGGCGACCACCAGGACCGGGCCAAGATCGGCCAGCACATGCACGTGGCCGACGTGGCCGAGTGGCTCCGCGTGCTCGAGTGCAACCACCTCGTGCTGATCCACGTCTCACGGCGCACCAACCTGCTGGTCGCCCGCCAGGAGATCGAGAAGCGGGTCCCGCCCGAGAAAGCCGCGAAGGTCCACTTCCTCATGGACCACCGCGCCAACAAGTTCCGCTACGAGAAGCAGTGCATCGACGCGGGGGTGCCCATCGAGACCCGCCGCCCGCCACCCCGCTCCGGCGGCGGCCACTCCGGCCCGCCCCGCCCCAGCTACCGCCCCGGCCCGCCCCGCGCCTGACGCCGCGCGCCTAATGCCGCGCCTAATGCCGTGCATCATGCCTCGTTCCCCGATCCCCCTCCCCCGCGTGCGGGGGAGGTGTCAACGAGGCTCTGCGAAGTTGACGGAGGGGGCACGTCCCAGCGGTGAGCTCCCACGTCTCGAATCTCAACCCTCAAGTCTCAAGTCTCAACTCTCAAGTCTCAAGTCTCAAGTCTCAAGTCTCAAGTCTCAAGTCTCAAATCCCAGACTCCAAGCCTTCCTTGGACATACATCACCTCACGTCACCTCACCTCACCTCCACCCGCACCGCCAGCAGCCTCGTCCTCCCACCATCCAACCGATACTCCCCCCGCACCGGCAGCACCGTCGCCACGAACCCCGCCTCCGTCAGCCGCTCCAGCGCCGACCGGCGCTCCGCCCGGCTTTCCGGCTGCGTCTCACGCATGATCACCACGCACGGCCCATCACGCGCCACGGCGCGCACCAGCCGCTCCACGGGCCAAGGCTCCATCCCCGTCAGGTTCACCCGCGTCTGCACGTCGCCCACCGGCTGCGGACGCGGCGTACGCCGACCCGTCTGCACGGGCGACAGCACGTCCAGGTAGTACGCGATCCCAGGGTCATACAACTCAAACGTCACCACACGCCACGGGTCCACCCCCAGCCCGGGCTCCAGCAGCCCCACCACGAACCCTCGCGGGGAGCGATGGGCGTACATCGCCGCTCGCCCATACCCATACCACCCCGCGTGCGCAATGGTCAGCCCGATTGTGCCCGCGATCAGCACGCCGCGCACCAGCCGGCGCCGCCGCTCCCGGCACACCCGCAGAGCCTCGGCGACCCCGATCCCGCCCACCATCGCCATCGCGGGCCACACCGGCAGCACATACCGCGCCAGCCCCTTGCCAAACAGGCTGAACACGATCAGCCCGCCCACGCCCCACGCCAGGAGCATGTACCACCCGGGGCGCAGCCTTGGGCTCGCCCGCCGCAGCCACGCCAGCGCCCCAAAGAACGCGATCGACCCAAGCCCCACGCCGAACGACGCCGCCTCCAGGATGCTCAGCGACGACGCGGGCCGAAAGAGCCTCAGGTTGTCCCTGACCTCCTCACTCGCCCACGCATCCAGCAGACCCCGGTCGAGCCGCGCGTTCACCGCGCCGATCCACGCGTACAGCACCAGCAACGGCAACCCCAGCACCAGGAGGGGGTGCGTCCGGCTCAGCGCGGCCAGCACCGCCCGCGCCCGCGTCGCGCTCACCAGCGGCGCCACCGCGCCCGCCGCCAGCCCCGCCAACGCCGCACCCACCACGCAACCGATCGCGTCCTTCAACTCCGCAACCTGCGGCACCGAGAACCCCAGCGCGACCGCGACGCCCCCAAACGCCGCGACCAAAGTGGCCCGCCCGGATCGCGCCGACGGCAACACCGCCTCCGCGCGTCCCCGGCTTGATCCCGGACTCTGGGCGTCAACCCGCAGAGCCCCGTCGCTCCAGGCCGCGTGCAGCAGCACGCCCCCATACGCCCCGATCGCCACCGTCACCAGCGCGGGCGGGCCCTTGGCCAATCCCGCCAGCGAGGCCGCCAACACCGCCAGCAGGCACGCCCCCCAGTCCGTCCGCCCCTCTTCCAGGTGCCGCTTCCATGCCCGGAACACCATCCAGATCGACGCGGTACACAGCGCAGGCAGCAGCATGTCCAGCTCGCCGATCCGCGACGATCGCACATAGTCGATTCCCGTCGCCAGCATCGCCGCCGACCAGAACGCGCCCCGCAGCGTCCATTCCCGCCCGCGGCTCTCCTCGAGCTCGCCCGGCGGCTGGAGCATGTCGCGGGCCGCGAAGTACGTCACGATGACGCCCAGCCACCCGAAGATCGCGACCGCAAGCCGCGTGTCCAGCAGCGTCACGCTTGAGCCGCGCAGCGTCGCCAGGCCCATCTGCACCCAGTAAAACAGCGGCGGCTTGGCCAGGTACGGGTGCCCGTTGATCGTCGGCACCAGCCACCGCCCATCCTCGAGCATCTGGCGTGCGACCAGCAGCCGCTGGCCCTCGTGCCACGCGGTGATGCCGTGGGTCGTCAGCCCGATGAAGTACGCCACCGCGCAGATCGCGGTGAGGATCAGCAGGTGGCGGCGGGTGGGCTTCACGTCGGGCGAGTCCTTGGGCGATAGGAGGGATCCTGAAGGCTTCGCTTCAACGC
>Ga0163144_10023791_pt1 | contig 12067 bp, 12 predicted proteins | sample OliLak19BULKMAT1_FD_123175 | JGI IMG/M metagenome (GOLD analysis project Ga0163144, IMG submission 123175) | Freshwater microbial mat bacterial communities from Lake Vanda, McMurdo Dry Valleys, Antarctica - Oligotrophic Lake LV.19.BULKMAT1 | ecosystem: Environmental > Aquatic > Freshwater >...
CGGCGCGTCTCGCGCTCGATACCGGCCACGTCGTTGGGTACGTCGTGCAGGTAAATGTCGATGTTCAGGCGGCGCAGCAGCGCCAGGGTGTCGCGCGCCGTGCCCCGGTCGGCCAGCACCAGGTCGGGCCGTGCCGCCAGGGCTTCCTCTGCGCCCCCCCGGTTGGTCGCGATGCCATCGACCTCGCCAGCAAGTCGCGACAGGTGCGGGTCGTGCACCAGGTAGCTCAGGGAGGCGATTCGCTCTCGCGTCAGCAGCAGGACGGCAAGCTGGTCGGTGCAAAGGTTGAGAGAAACGACGCGCTGTGGCGCTTCCGCTATGGCCGGCCGCGCCGCAGCGGTGAAAAGAAGGAGGCCGGCGACGAATGCCGCCGAGCTTCTACTTCCGTTTCTGGTCGGCGGAATTGAAGCGGCCAAGATTCCCGAGGAATTGTTCGAGAAGCCCGAGCTCCTTGCCCTTGGTTGGAGTTTCGCGCGATACGTAGTTGATCGGATGCCCGTCTTTCAAGCCGTAGCGGCGAACGTCGCTGACCTTGCCGCTACCGTCGAAATCGACAGCGACCACGCGTTGTTCGACGATTTTTTCGGCGAAGAATGCCAGCGTCTCGGTTTCACTGGTGATGTAGTACCAGGTGTTGCCGCGCTCGGCGAAAGTCGAGGTGGAGGAAGGCGAACCGAGAATGGAGGTCACCTCGTTCTGAGATCTACCTGCTGTAATCAGCACCACCTTTTCCGGATCGAGGACCGCACCCCGGGAGTTTTCGCGCGGCGAGCAGGCGGGCAGCCCCAGCAGCAGGACCAGAATCAATATGCGACCGGAAGCAGATACCATGGCGTGTCTCCGGCGGCAGGATCGGATTGACCAAGCCGCGCTGCCAGACTAGTTGAAGGACCTCGTTCAGTCCTTTGCACCCACTGCCGAACTCTGTCAATCGAAGGTCGGCGGAACACCCCCATGAAACTGTTCTCATTTCTGCGTCCCGATCCCATCCGCACCGCAGCGCACCATCTGCATACCGCGCTGGCCGAACAATCGCGCAAGCCGGCATTCTTTCATGGCGGCGTGCCCGACACGCTGGACGGCCGTTTCGAGCTCATTGCGTTACACGCTTTTCTCACCCTGCGCCGGCTGAAACTGGCCGGCGCGCCGGGCGCACCCCTTTCCCAGGCACTTTTCGACGTTATTTTCCTCGATTTGGATGAAGCTTTGCGGGAAAGCGGCATCGGCGACATGGGAGTGGGCAAGCGGGTCAAGGTCATGGCCTCCGGGCTCATGGGCCGGGTCGAGGCCTATGATCGGGGCCTCGCCGAGCCGCCGCCCGCCTTGGAGGACGCCCTGCGACGCAACCTTTTTGCCACCGCCGGGCGCGATGAGGCAGCGGTGGGGCGAATCGCGGCCTATGTCCGGTGCGAGGCCGCCGCGCTATCGGGCCAGCAAGACGCCAGCCTATTGGCTGGAAGTTTGGTCTTCGGCCCGCCGCCCAGCCCGTGAAAGCCGTTGACCGGGCAGGGGCCGGGCCCTATTTTCCCGCGCTTGTTTGCGGTCATCCGGGCTCTCCCGGATTGGCCCTTGGATATGGTGAGACAATGGCGCAAGTCGCCGTGCACCCCGAGTTTAGCCGGCCGTTGGAAGTGGGCAAGGCCGCCAGCGCGCCGTTCGCCATCTCGCTGGTGGCCGACGCTGCGGAATGTGCCGCTCTGGCCCGCCGGTTTGACATTCCGAAGGTGGAGAACCTGTCGGCCGACGTGGTCCTGGCTTGGGACATGGTCCGGCGCAGCCTGGCCTTGGCTGGCCGCCTGCGTGCCCGCGTGGTGCAGACCTGTGTGGTGTCGCTGGAACCTGTGATGGCCGAGGTTGACGTGCCGCTGCAACGGTTCTATACGCCCGACGCGCCAGCCGAGGCGGTTGACGAGGTGGAATTCGACCCCGAGGCCGAGGATCCGCCCGACCAGATCGTCGGCGGCATGATCGACGCCGGCGAGGCGGTGGCGGAGCAACTGGCGCTGTCACTCGACCTGTACCCGCGGCGGCCGGAGGCAACACTGCCCGCCGAGTACGACGCGGGCGCCGAAGGTCGCGAAAGCCCGTTTGCCGTGCTGCGCCGGTTGACGCGGCCGAATTGAGGTTCGGGATTTAACGGGCGGGCCCAAGGCCGGCCCCGTGGAAGGAAAAGAGAGTCATGGCTGTTCCGAAGAAGAAGAAGTCCGTCGCGCGCCGCAACAATCGTCGCTCGCACCATGCGTTGCCCGCTGCGTCTTACGTGGAATGCTCGAGCTGCGGCGAACTGAAGCGGCCGCACCATGTGTGCGGCGCCTGCGGCAAATACGACGACCGCGACGTGATATCCGCCGGCGACATCGAAGCCGCGGCCTGAACGCCACGCTTCAGGGGGCCGGGCGGAATTGAGCGCCGGACTGACCATCGCCCTCGACGCCATGGGCGGCGACAATGCTCCCGACATGGTCATCAAGGGCGCGGCGGCCGTGGCGCACCGCTTTCCGCAAGTCCGCTATCTGGTGTTCGGCGACGAGGCCCGTATCGCGCCGCTGGTCGTTGCCAATGGTCTGACCGAGCGCGCGGTGATCCGCCACACCGTCGAACAGATCGGCAGTGACGACAAGCCGAGCCAGGCGCTGCGCCGCGGACGCAATTCGAGCATGCGTCTGGCAATCGACGCGGTGTCGAGCGGCGAGGCTGGGGGCATCGTTTCGGCCGGCAATACCGGCGCCCTGATGGCCATGGCCAAGTTCGTGCTGCGCACCATGCCAGGCATCGACCGGCCGGCGATCGCATCTTTTTTCCCGTCCGAAACCGGCGAGTGCGTGCTGCTCGACCTCGGCGCCAACATCGAGTGCAATGCCAACAACCTTGTGCAGTTCGCCGTCATGGGCGCCAATTTCGCGCATTCGGTGCTGGGCCGCGTCCGGCCGACCGTGGGGCTGCTGAATGTCGGCGTCGAGGAACTCAAGGGCAACGAGGCGGTGAAGGGTGCGGCCGAGGTATTGCGCGCCACCACCGGGCTTGCCTTCGACTTCCACGGCTTCGTCGAGGGCGACGATATCGCCCGCGGCACCGTGGACGTGGTGGTGACCGACGGCTTCACCGGCAATGTCGCATTGAAAACCGCCGAAGGCACCGCACGACTGGTCTCGTCGTTCTTGCGGGCGGCATTCAAGAACTCGATCTTTTCCAAACTGGGCTACCTGCTGGCGCGCTCATCGCTCGGCGCGCTGCGCGACCGCATCGATCCGCGCTACTACAATGGCGGCGTGTTTCTCGGCCTGAACGGCATTGTGGTGAAAAGTCATGGTGGGTCGGACGCCATCGCCTTCGCCGCCGCGCTGTCGTTGGCCGTCGATATGGTGCGCGACGGGCTGACCCAGCGTATCGCCGCCGACTTCCAGCAGTTCCTGTCGCAACTTGCCCCTTCGGCGCCGGACGAGGTTCCCGCGTCATGATCCGTTCCGTTATTGCTGGTTGCGGGGGTTACCTGCCCGAACGGGTCATGACCAACGCCGAACTGGCGCGCATCGTCGATACCTCGGACGAGTGGATCGTGGAACGCTCCGGTATCCGCCAGCGCCACATTGCCGCCGAAGGCGAGAAGACCTCCGACCTCGCCACCAAGGCGGCGGCCCGCGCTCTTGCCAACGCCGGCGTCGCGGCGGCCGATGTCGATCTCATCGTGCTCGCCACCGCCACGCCTGACGAGACCTTCCCGGCCAGCGCCTGTCGGGTGCAATCCAACCTTGGCATGACAGGCGGCTTCGCCTTCGATGTGCAGGCGGTCTGCTCGGGCTTCATTTATGCCTTGGCGACGGCCGACAACTTCATCAAGGCCGGCCAGGCGCGTAACGCCTTGGTGATTGGCGCCGAGACCTTCTCGCGTATCCTCGACTGGACTGATCGAACGACCTGCGTGCTGTTCGGCGACGGCGCCGGTGCGGTGCTGCTGCAGGCCCAGGAGGGGCAGGGCACCAATGCCGACCGCGGCATCCTGACCACTCACCTGCATTCCGACGGCCGCCACCATGACCTGCTGTACGTCGATGGGGGCCCATCCTCGACCAAGACTGTCGGCCACCTTCGCATGGCGGGGAAGGAAGTGTTCCGCCACGCCGTCACCAACCTGGCGCAGGTGGTGGGCGAGGCGCTGGAGGCCACTGGGCTGACCCAGGCGGACATCGACTGGCTGGTTCCGCACCAAGCCAACAAGCGGATACTCGACGGTACTGCCCGCAAGCTGAACATCGCGCCGGAGCGCGTCGTGGTGACGGTGGACCGGCACGGCAATACTTCAGCCGCTTCGGTGCCGCTGGCGCTGTGCGAGGCGGCTGGCGACGGTCGCATCCAGCCTGGCCAGATCGTGCTGATGGAAGCCATGGGCGGTGGCTTTACCTGGGGCAGCGCGCTGGCCCGCTGGTAGGCTTTTACCGGCCTTTTGGTCGATTATGCGGCAAAAACGAGAAAGCGGTTGAACGCCGCCCGCTATCCCTCTGATATTGACCGCTTTCCGGCGACAGGGTAGCGTTTAATCCGAATCCAGCGCTATGGAGGTCGGGGGACATGGCGGGCAACACGGTTACACGCGCGCAACTGAGCGAGGCGGTCTATGAAGAGGTCGGCCTGTCGCGCAATGAATCCGCCGATTTGGTTGAAAGCGTGCTGAATCATATCGTCGATAGCCTGTCGAAGGGCGATTCAGTAAAGATTTCCTCGTTCGGCTCTTTCCATGTGCGGGCCAAGGGCGGTCGTGTTGGCCGCAATCCCAAAACCGGCGAAGAAGTGCCGATTCAGCCCCGCAAGGTACTGATTTTCCGTGCAAGCCACGTGCTGAAGGAGCGCATCAACGGCATGCTTTCGGCGAGCCGGGCCACCAGCAAGGTCGAACCCGCGTAATGACCGACATCGCCGCCACGTCGGATGGACCGTTGCGCCGCGGGGCCAAGTCGCCGGAAGCGTTTCGCACGATTTCCGAAGTCGCGACAGACCTCGACGTGCCACAGCACGTCTTGCGCTTTTGGGAAACCAAGTTCACCCAGATCAAACCGCTGAAGCGTGGCGGCGGCCGGCGCTACTACCGGCCGGAGGACGTGGAACTGCTGCGCCGCATCCGTGCACTGCTTTACGCGGAAGGCTACACGATCAAGGGCGTGCAGAAGGTGTTGCGCGAAATGGGCCCGCGCGGCCTGGTCGAAACCATGCGCGTGGTCGAACCCCCGGCGCCGGAACCGGCGCCCCAGCCGCGCCTTGCCATCTTGACGGCGACCGACCCTCGTCCTCAAGGCGGCCTCGGCGAGGCTCAGCGGGCCGCGCTCCAGGCAGCGCTGAACGAACTTCGCGCGGTGCAGGCCGAACTGGAAGTCTTGGCCAAACCCCTGACCTGAGTGCCGTTTAGCGCCGTTGATAGGGCTGGGGCGGGCGTCTATAGTCCGCGCCGCCGTGTCGGGGTGTAGCTCAGTCTGGTAGAGCGCTGCGCTGGGGGTGCAGAGGTCGCAGGTTCAAATCCTGTCGCCCCGACCAACTTTCCCCTGCTGTCAACTTGTCGTCCACATCGCTGTGGCGCATTTTATGGTGATGATTCAACCGGATTGCCCCTATCGAGCCGCTGCGGCGCGTCCCGTTGGGGGGGGGCGATGGTAGGCCAGCAGAAAGGCAACGAATGAACAGGGAAATCGTCGCCGTTCTTGACGCATTGGACCTCGCGGCCCAGGCCCATAGCAGTCAGCGTCGCAAGGGGCGGCGGCAGAACCTTATGTCAACCATGTGGTCGATGTGGCGGCGCGCGTGGCGCGGGCCACCAATGGCGCTGACGCGACATTGGTTATCGGCGCGTTGTTGCACTACGTGGTCGAGGATTGCGGTGTAACGGTGGAAACGCTGGCAGCTCGGTTTGGTCCCGACGTCGCCGCTTTGGTGGCGGAAGTCAGCGTGTGGTGGCCGGGTGCCGTGGTGTCAATGCCGGTCTGGAACAGGAGTTCGATTCAGCGTTACAGGCCGCAAGCGACGCGATAGAGGCAAGAAGTTAGTTCAGGGCGCGGACCCCGCCCGGTAGGGAACGCGAACCGTTTCCAGGCGTTTTGGCGGGATGTCCAGACGCGCATTTCCCGAGTCGATCCGCCGTCATCCAGTTCTGGCTGCTCTGAGTGTTGTCGTCCTGACGTTGGTTGCTCTGGCTTCCCTGTTTCGCTGGAACTGGCTCATTCCGATGCTGGAACTTCAGACCAGCGCCACCATGGGACGCCCAGTACAGATCAGCAATTTACGGGTCGAACTGCGGCGGCAACCCATCGCTCATGTCGAGGGTTTTACGGTCGGCAATCCCCCAGGCCTAGAGGGCCCGGACTTGGCAACGATCAAGGACCTGACCATCGAGATCAAGTTATGGCCGCTATTGCGCGGTAAACTGGTTCTCCCGTCCGTCACAGCCACCCGCCCGGTCGTGCATGCCGAGCGGCGAGCCGATGGCACTGGCAACTATGAAATCAAGCTGGCGGGTAACGAGGGTGGCACACCGCCAGAGATCGGCACGCTGAACATCGTGGATGGCAGGGTGCGTTTTATCGACGTTCCAAAGAAGACCGACGTCGATCTCAAGGTCGAGACCCAAGCCAACCCGAACGGTGGCGAACCGCTGATCGTCGCCGTGGGCAAGGGTACATACGATGGTGCGCCGGCGGTGCTGAATTTTCGCGGCGGCTCCCTAATGAGCTTGCGCGACAACAATACGCCCTATCCATTGAATTTCGAGGGCAGTGTGGGCGAAACCCGCATCAAGATAGCCGGCACCGTCCGCAACCCGCTGAATTTCACAGGCGCCGATGTCCGCCTTGAACTTGCCGGGCCGAGCATGAGCCGCCTTGACGCCATCATCGGCATCCCGATCCCGCCTACGCCGCCATATCGAATCGCCGGTCAGTTCGATTTTGAGGCCAAGAAGTTTCGTTACCGCAAGTTCTCCGGCGTGGTCGGCGATAGTGACCTGTCTGGCGATGTAGCCGTCGATATCAGTGGCAAGCGTCCCCGCCTTACTGGCGATCTGGTTTCGAAGAAGGTCGTCTTGGCCGACCTCGCCGGTTTCATCGGCGCCCCTCCGGGCAAGGAGGAAAAAGGCAAGGTCAACGCCGAGCAGACGACGATGAAAGCCCAGGCCGAGGCTAGCGGACGCCTGTTGCCCGTTCAGCCGATCAATCTTGAAAAACTGCGGAGCATCGATGTCGATGTGAAGTATCGTGGGCAGAGGATAGAATCCGACTACACCCCGCTCGACAATCTGGCGGCCGACCTCAAAATTGTGGACGGGCAATTGCAGATGGCGCCGCTGCGCTTCGGAGTCGGTCAAGGCGAAATCCGCATCGATATGAAGCTGAACGGGCGCGTCGATCCGGCGCCGAGTGAGACCCGGGTTCTCTTCACCAATATTGACCTGAAGCGCATCATGCAGGAGACCAAGACCCTTGACGGTGCGGGCACTATCACGGGCGCACTCAATTTGAAGACCACGGGAAACTCCATCGCGGCCATGCTGGGCCGGGGCGATGGTCAATTCCAGCTATTCATGGGCGGCGGTCGCTTCAGCAAGTTGCTGCTGGAACTCATCGGACTCGACGCCACCGAGGCGCTTGGCTTCTTGATCGAGAAAGGCGACAAGCAAGCGGTGATCAGGTGCATGGTTGCAGATTTCGGCTTGCAGCAGGGCGTGCTAAACAGCCGGGCAATCGTTTTTGACACATCCGACACTATCATCTTTGGCAAGGGCCTGATCGACCTTCGCGACGAATCTCTTAAGCTCCGCCTGGAGCCACACCCAAAGGACGTAAGCATACTGGTGCTGCGTTCGCCTATCAACATTAGTGGCAAACTGAAAAGCCCAACCGTGTTGCCCGATTTGACGCAAGTCGGCGCGCGTGCGGCGGCGGCAGTGGCATTGGGCGTCCTGCTCACCCCGTTGGCCGCTTTGATCCCAACGCTTGAAACAGGCCTTGGGAAAGACAGTGACTGCAATGGCTTGGTCGCTGCCGCGAAAAGCAATGCCGACGCCACCGCCGTGCGCCGGCCCGGCGCGGCACCAGCCAGGGCGCAGCCGGTCAATCCGAAAACCGGTGAGCCGGCCCCCGCACCCAAACCTTAAGGCGAGCGAATAGCCATCGCTGGCGGCGGCTTATATGCTACCGCTCATGACCCATTTGCCGTTGCAACAACACATGGCCATGGCGTTCGCCACGCCCGTGGTTCTATATCCGTGGCCCGACAGCGTCTTGCTGAACCTGGCGTTGACCGACGTGGTGCTAGCGGCCGAGCGCGCGGGGCGGGGCGTAATTCGCAGCAATGTCGGCGGTTGGCACAGCGAACTGGATTTTTTGAGCGCGCCGGCTGGCCCGGTCGCCGCGCTGCGTCAGCGCATCGTCGATATGATCATGTCGGTCACGGCCGTCTTCGCGCGGCCCGGCGACGGCGAGCGGGCCTTCAACTACGCCTTCGAAGGTTGGGCAAATGTGGTGCGTAACGGCCAGTACGCCTCGGTGCACAACCACCCGAAATGCCAGTGGTCGGGCATTTACTATGTCAGCGCCGGCCAGCCCGAGCCGGACGAGCACCCCAACGGCCGGCTCGAACTGATGGACCCCCGGGCCGGCGCGAACCTGATGCTAGCCGGGACGACCTTGGAGGAGCGCCATTTGATCGCCCCGGTGCCGGGGCTGATGGTGCTGTTCCCCTCGTGGCTGCAACACTTTGTTCATCCGTATTTCGGCAAAGGCGAGAGAATATCAATTGCTTTCAATGCAGTAACGGCAGAAACTCGTCTGCCCGGCTAGTTCACCAGTCGTCTCTTGGCGAGCGGTATCAGATTGCGCGTGGTCCCGTTCCCGCCGACACTATTGGGTGATTCCGCCGGGGATAGGGGCTGCATCATGACGACTTTCGGCACTCGCAAATGGTTGGTGCTTTTGGCCACGACGACGGCGCTTTCGGCGGTGCCGATGCTGCCGGCGCTGGCCCAGGCGGCGCGTCAACAGGCCGGGGTCTCGGGCGCGGTACGCGGCGAAATTACCCTGTCGGCATTCAACGCTTCGGCGGGCGCCATCGGCCGACAGGTCAAGTCGGGCGAGGCGATCTTCCTCGGCGACAAGATACGCTCCGGTGCCAGTGCCGGCATGCAGGTGATGTTGCTGGACGAGACGGTGTTTACCATCGGTCCCGACAGCGAGATCGCCATCGACGAGTTCGTCTACGACCCCAACACCGGGCAGGGCAAGGTGGCCGCCTCGGTGACGAAGGGCGTGTTTCGTTTCGTCACCGGCAAGGTGGCGCAGGTCAGGCCCGAAAGCATGGAAATCCGGCTGCCGACCGCAACCATCGGCGTGCGCGGAACGTTTGGCTTCGGCGAGGTGCGTCCGGATGGCACCGGTTTCGCCGGTCTGGGCGGGCCTGGCCCTGGCAACAATTCGGGTGAGCGGCGCGGCGGCATCGACGTCACCACTTCGCTCGGCACCGTGGCGATCAACCGCCAAGGCTTTGGCACGCTGATTGTGCCGGGCCAGCCGCCGGTCGTCATCCGCCTGCCGCCGGAACTGGTGGCGCGGGTGTTCGCGGCGCTGGGATCGGCGCCGGCCCCGGCTGGCACCCCGGGCTCAAGCAGCACGGCGGCCGGCGGTTCGGCGTCGAACCAGGCCGGCCAGGGCACCGCCAGCGGCATCACCGCTGCCTTGGTCGCCGAGATCACCGCCGAGGTGGCCAAGCAGGCGACAGCCACCAGCACCGAAGCCACCCAGACCCAGCAAACCAGCGCGCAAACCACGTTCGAGGAATTGCGCAGCATCGGCTCCGGCCAGTTCCACTATTTTCGCCAGAACATTGCAATGGCTAGTGGTGGGACGTTTGAGTTCGCCCTCGACATCAACTTCAGTTCCCGCACGGTCGGCGGCGGCGGCTCCCAGCTCACAATCGCTTCTGGCGGCGGTTTCAACGCCAGTGGCAACCAATCGCTCAGCACCCAGTCGTTCGCCAGCGGTTCAGGCCCCGCAAGTTTCCTGTACTCGCTAAACAACGAGCAATTCAGCGGGGCGAGCTGCGGCGGGGGCTGCAATGGCACGTTCAAGCTGAGCCCGCAAAACACCGGGGGCACTGCGCAAGGCATGACCGGCGACCTCATCGTCCGCAACAGCAGCGACACCGCAACGGTTAACACCGGCTCTGCTACCGCACCACGGTTCAGCGGTCCGTCCTCCGGGGGGCCGTAACGGGCGGGTGCCCAAGGCAGCGACATCGTCACCCGGTGAGGGGGCGCCGGGTCGATGGACCTGATTCTCACAGAATGGCTAAGCCTGATTTTTCGCTGGCTGCATGTCGTCGCCGGCATCGCCTGGATTGGCTCGTCGTTCTACTTCATCCACCTCGACCTTAGCCTGCGACCGCGCGACGGCCTGCCGCCCGGCGTGCAGGGCGAGGCGTGGCAAGTGCACGGCGGCGGCTTCTACCACATGGTCAAGTACCTGGCGGCGCCCGGCCACATGCCCGATGCGCTGACCTGGTTCAAGTGGGAGGCCTACACCACCTGGCTCAGCGGCGTTGTGCTGCTGGTTATCGTCTATTACCTTGGCGCCGACCTCTACCTCATCGACAAGTCGGTGATGGACCTGACGCCGTGGGCCGCCGCCGGCATCAGCTTCGGCAGCGTGGCGCTGGCCTGGATGGTCTACGAGGGCCTGTGCCGTTCGGCACTAGGCGCCAACGAAAAGGCATTGGCCATCATTGGCTATGTCGCTCTTGTCGCCTTCACCTGGGGCTTTACCCATGTGTTCGGCGGGCGTGGCGCCTTCGTGCAGATCGGCGCGCTGATCGGCACCATGATGGTGGCCAGCGTGTTCGTCGTCATCATCCCGAACCAGCGCAAGATCGTGGCCGCCCTGCTGGCTGGCCAGTCGCCGGACCCGAAATGGGGCAAGGCCGCCAAGCAACGGTCGGTACACAACAACTATCTCACACTGCCCGTCGTTTTCCTGATGCTGAGCAACCATTACCCGCTGCTGTTCGCGACGAAATACAACTGGGCCATCGTCGCTATCGTGCTGCTGCTGGGGCCGCTCATTCGCCACTTCTTCAACTCGCAGCATGCCGGGAAGGGCAGCCCGTGGTGGACCTGGATCGTGGCCGCCCTCGGCATGGCAGCCATTGCCTGGCTGTCCGCCGCCGGACCGCGCGAGGCCCCGGTAGCAGCGGCGCAGCGGCCCACGTTCGCGGCGGTGACGGAAATCGTCGTCGGCCGCTGTTCCATGTGCCATGCCGCCGAACCCGTCTGGACCGGGATCGCCGCCGCGCCCAAGGGCATCCACCTCGACACGCCCGAGGCGATTCGTCGCTACGCGCCACTCATCGCCCTGCACTCGGTACATTCCAGCGCCATGCCGCCGGGCAATATCACCCAGCTTTCGGCCGAGGACCGCGGCGTGCTGGCCGCGTGGCTGGCCGCCGGCGCGCCGGCGGAATAGGCCATGACCTATCCGCGCGACCTCAAGGGTTATGGCCGCAACCCGCCCGATCCAAGATGGCCCGGCGGCGCCCGCATCGCCGTGCAGTTCGTGGTGAATTATGAGGAGGGCGGCGAGAACAACATCCTGCACGGCGACGCCGCCTCCGAGGCGTTCCTGGCCGACGTGCTGGGCGCGCAGCCCTGGCCCGGCAAGCGCCACGCGAACATGGAGTCCATGTTCGAATATGGCGCGAGGGCGGGCTTCTGGCGGCTGTGGCGCATTTTCACCGCGCGCAACATGCCGGTCACCGTTTACGGCGTCGCCACCGCGTTGCAACGTTGCCCGGACGTGGTCGCTGGCATGAAGGAAGCCGGCTGGGAAATCGCCAGCCACGGCCTGAAGTGGGTCGAATACAAGGACATGGCGGCAGCGGACGAACGCGCCGACATGGCCGAGGCGATCCGCATCCACGCGGCGGTTACCGGCGAGCGGCCCTATGGCTGGTACACCGGCCGCTCCTCGATCAACACCACGCGGATTGCGGCGGAGGAGGGCGGTTTTCTTTATTCGTCCGACGCCTATGCCGACGATCTGCC
>Ga0163144_10023792_pt1 | contig 12067 bp, 14 predicted proteins | sample OliLak19BULKMAT1_FD_123175 | JGI IMG/M metagenome (GOLD analysis project Ga0163144, IMG submission 123175) | Freshwater microbial mat bacterial communities from Lake Vanda, McMurdo Dry Valleys, Antarctica - Oligotrophic Lake LV.19.BULKMAT1 | ecosystem: Environmental > Aquatic > Freshwater >...
GGTTGTTCCTGTAGCGATGTTTGAAGCATCAAAAGCAATTTGCTTCGTGTTGTCTGCTGTATTCTTGACGCGGAAAGTGCCGTCAAGAGCGTTAGCAGCACTGGCAAGAGCTGAGTCAATACCAGAAAGAGCACCTTTTACGGTCGCTGTTGCTGGAGTAAAGTTAGTATAAGAATTGTTGTCCCCAATAAGGGTTGATCCACTGGTAGCCGAAAGATCGGTACGGAGCGCAATCAAATTGTCTAAAATGGTTTTAGTCAGCTCAGTATTTGAACCAGAACCGCCAACCTTGATAGAGAGTACCACGGGGGTATTTGCAGCAAGGTCTACGTTACGGGTGTACCCGTTAATCAGACGTGCTAGTGTATTAATGTCAGCCATTTAATGTTCTCCTTGGGTCTGGGACCTTCAGGAGTTAAGATTGGCTCTTGGTTTCCTGTTCAAGCTCGTGAAACTTGAGGTCAACCGACACTGAGTAGCCGTGAGGTTTTAGTAATTTGTTAATTTTTTTGATAGCAGTGTTGATAATGACTGCGGTTTGTGTTCCAAAGGCATCTGCTGAACGCATACGGTCGCCAATTGGCATTTCTTGGAGTTTTTTGTCTGTCATTAGAGTGCCCCTAGGATTTGAATATTGATAATCAAGTCTTTCTGACCTGAAATATCTGCATTCTGGGCAATTACTCCAATTCTAACTACAAAGTCGCCGGCTACCCAAGTGCCTATGCCTAAACTGGGCTTTTGGTTTGTCAGGGCTCCGTCTTTGCCTAGGTAGACTGGAGAACCAAAATCAAAAGAAGTTGAGATATTTTCCACCCCGCCGCTGGCAGCTATGTCTGTTGTGTTTCCGTCAAGAGTAAGGTCTAAAGTAACGCCGGCTATAGAGTCTACGTCCGACTCAATTGAGGGGTTGACCTTAGAGATACCTGAAGCATTCATTTTGACCAGTACAGCCTTAAGAATAGCTGAGCCAGAGTTGTTTACTCCGCGCTTAGCTGTTGCTTTAGAAGTGGCTGTTGAGCCTCGAGATCTTGGACTGTAAGACATTCTGCCTCCTTAGATGTACCAGTATTTGCCCATGACCGTGTCTTTGACAAGGGTCCATGAGTCGTACTGCAGTAGTGAAGAGTCAGAAGCTAAATTATCAAGAAGAGAGGCGTCGGATGCCACAATTGTAACAGTATTAGCAGAGTTATCTATGCGCTTGATGTCAAACTTTTTGTCTAAACCACCTGAAGTAGGTGGCAGAGTAACCGTCACATTGGCCGAAGAAGCGTCAACTATGATTACGTCCATTGAGTCATCAACAGTTACGTTGGAGACTGCGTGAATAATAGAAGCGCGCTTTGCACCCTTCTCTACATTAGAGCGAAGCTCTTTGCGATAGCCAGCTGCTGCAACGTCATAGATAAGCATAAAGTCGCCAGAGGCAACCGAGGTAGAAGAAGCCAGAGTTACAAAATCGTCGTCTGGAGCAGATCCACCGCCGCCGCCGCCACCGCCAGCGCCAGGGCCGCCTGTTGCGTCTAAACGGAAGGTTAAAAGGTCACCGACAACTGTGGGAGTATTTAGGATGATTTGAGAAGAATTTGTGCCAGAGGTTCCCAGTTCAGCCCAGCCATTAGCAAAATCTTTAACTAAAAATGCACCGTTAAGGTATACTTCTAAGGTGCCTTTGCCAACTACGTAGTATTGCTGAGGAGAGGCTGGTAGGCGTGAGTTAACTGGGATAGTGATCAAGTCGCCGGTCAAAGTAGGGTTTATCTGGTTGCCGACAGGTGTACCAGAAACAATTTCGTATGATTCTTCGTAGGACGGATTGTCCAAAAAGTCTGCAATGTCATTGCCGTTATTTATTAATTTTCCAATAGCTTCCGTGAGGTTATCGTCTTCTGTGATCTGAGAAGGGAAGCCTGCATCTGTCGTAAAGCCGTACTGAGGCTTGGTAGCCGTCTCGCTAGGAGTACCAATGTAGTCTAAAACTTGCTGAGGTGTCCCGTCAGAGATGTCTTCCGACTCGCCCTGCTCAAGCTCTCCCGCCTTAAAGCGAGTATAGATCTTTGGAACCGTTCCACCATTGTCATCACGGAAAGCAATCCAGAACATATTCTCACCGAGAGGCACAGCTTCTCGGTTTGCTACAAAAACGTGGCGACCTGTTGAAGGAGCAGCATTAGTAGAATAAACACCCCAAGCGTAACGAGCAGAGTTACCGGAAGCGCCCGTAGAAGCTCCGCCGTAATTCTGAGTCAAAGTTACTTGACTGAGAGAGTCAACTGTTAGGATTTTATAGTAGTATGCTTCGTCAAAGCCTTCTGGACGAATAAAGTCACCGGCTACTAGACCTAAAGTCCAAGCAACCGCGCCCACAGACTGAATTGTTGGTGATCCGTTGGTGAAGATCAGAGGGGTCGTGATTGATTGGTCACGAGTTAACGTGATGTAAGCAACCTGACCGTCTGTTAAAGTTACATGAGAAGTGGCTGAATTGGCTGAGATCTTGTAAGCTAGGCGCGAGCCCACAATCCTTACAAAAATGTCGTCAGACCAGTTTAAGCGTCCAGGCGTCGTTTTAGGCAAGTCATGAGAGATGTTGCCTTTTGAGGTGATTACAGAATTGATGGCGTCTTGACGTAGAGATGGAAGCGAGCCCCCTACGTTGATTGAATACCAATAGTTTGTACCTTTGATCTCGCGAAGAGAGGACATTACTGCGTCCATCCACTCCTTGAGAGTCTTGATCATCTTGTCGCCGCCCTGGAAAGGGCTTAAATTTGAGTTAGAAGAAGAAGAAGGATTTTCTTGGCGACCTTGAGGCTGGTTTGTCCAAGGATAGATGTAAGCTGGGTTAGGAGCGCCTGTACCGGCTGTGCCTAAGCGACTAAACAGAGGTCTGCGATCTTGTATAGAAATTACGTTGTTGGCGCTGTCAGTCGCTACTATGCAAACAGGTAGCGTGTTGGCTGCGAAAGAACTTGTAGTGATTTTAATAGTGTAGTTGGCCGTCTCAGAAAGAGGCAACACCTTAGAAACTTCGATCTTATTGACCGGGTCCCAAACTGCTCGAGGAGCTGACGTGGTGTCGTCTACTGCTCTAGAAATATCCAAACTTACATAATTGTTAGAGTTTGGTGAAAAAGAGCCGACTACGCGCGGGTTAACCGTTGAGTTTAGGATCTCTGACGCCTGCCCTGGTCTGACTACGAAAAACGTACCAGAGGTAACAGAGTTGCCGTGCATGAACGCAGAATCAGCAACCGCCATTGTAAGCGAGTTGGCCGAGTTTCCGATTGAGCCGGGCATGTTAATCTCAAAGCCGCGAATGACTAAAGAGTTCTGGTCTCCCAGAACAAGGGCTGCAAGTAACTCATCGAAGTCGTTTCTTACAGAAGACTCGATAGCACGCATATCCGGGACATCTGCCCGTATCTGACTCGCCCAATTTCCTGATCGTTTTACTGCCATATACCCTCTACCTGATCAGCTTAAGATTTAGTGTTGTCGACCGGAGAGAAATATCTAGATTTTGCCGAGTTTTCTTCAATTTGCAGAAAGGGCTTAGTTTCTGCAAAAATTCACGCTATTCCTGGCTGAAGGGGGTCTTTTATGAGACTTAAACTATTTATAATTATTTTGGTAGCGGTAGCACTTTACGCAAGCAAATCCCTAGCTTCCAGCGATGACTGGGCTATTGACTACGAAGGTTGGGACGACAACGTCACTCTTACAGTGTACGCCGGACCAAGCGAATCAAAAAGATGCACTTTTAAGCTAAAAACGACTCAAAAAGAGATTGAAAAATGGACAAAGGCCTCAGGCGCAGCCAAGGATGATACGTTGGTATCTAAGTGGAAGGTTGCTTTGGTAGACCAAGCTCTCCAGAACGGATGTTTTAAATGAACCCTGGAGACAAAGTAGACTACGACGGCCGCAAAGGCATTATTCAGTTCATAGAAAATGATATTCTCTACGTATACTTTCATGGACAAGGAATTGTAAAATTCGGACGCAACCTAAGACCGATTGGAGGCTTAAATTGGGAAAAGGCAGAGGCGGCAGGGCTACAAGAGGCAGCAAAGAATACTCTGAAGTACAAGAGCTTCGAAAAGAAAACCAGCAGTTACGCACAGAAATCAAAAACCTCACCAAGAGGATGGCTTCACTAAGGAAGCAAGTAACGCGTGCAAATCCTGAAAAATACGAAGCAGTAGTGGCCCTTCTTCACCAGCAACGAAACGAAGACACTCTGATGCATTCAGAAGCTAGATCTCGGGTCGGAGCCAAAGCTAAACTACTTACCAAGTGGGCGTGCAATCACTGCATAGGCGGAACTTTGACCTTACGTCTATGGGATCACCCACTTAAAGGCATGATGTACTACAGAAAGTGCTCTAAATGCCCGCACAAAACCGGAATGCAGCCCTACAACGATAAAGTTGAAGGTGTTAACGAAGAAGATCTTAAAGAAGGATAATTTATGAAAAATGGCTCAAGAATACAAGTTAAAAACATAGACAATAATGACTTTAGTTTTGCAACCTTTGTAGAATTTAGAAATGTAAAGCTTTTAACAGGCCCATTTAGTGAAGACTCTGTTCAAGCTGTTGTTGTAGGCGACGACGGTGCTCTTTTCTTAGCAAACCTAGAAGACATACGGGTAGTAATCAAAGACTTAGCCAAAGATGTTTTAGGCGACATTGTTGAGCAGCAAATAGACAGTCAGGGCATGGACCCTTTAACTAACGAACTAATGCAAAGAGCAGTCGCAGCTATTCAAAAATGAAAACGACGATTCTTAAAGTGTACGTTGACGGCAAGCTACGCCGAACTATCCTTGGCGATAAGGAAGTTTACATGGCTTGGATACGCAAGGATTCTCAGTTAGACTTGATCATTGAAAATGAAAAAGTAGCTGAGGAATATATTACCAGGCAAACAGGCTACGTGAGAATCTCTCTTACTAAAGAGGGAAGAATATACGTTGTAACATAATGACGCTTTGGGCAGAAAAAAGTAAAAAAAATGAAATTTTTAATCTTAGATCTAGAAATGAATCAGCCTTCTGGTAAAATTATTCAAATAGGAGCTGCTGTTGGAGATTCTAATACAGGTCTAATTTTAGATACCTATACACAACATGTAAATCCAAACGAAGAACTACAGCCTTTCATTATTGAATTAACAGGCATAACACAAAAAAATGTAAATGCTGGAGTTGATTTATTGGATGCATATAGAGGCTTGATTGCCTTAAGCAAAAAACACAAATGCCATAAACAAACGGTTGTTTGGGGAAATGGCGATACACGAGCCTTATTAAGTCAAGTCACCAAATTTTATCCAACAAATTCAAAAGATTGGTGGGGTTTAGGCCATAGAGAGTTTGATACTAAAACTATTTTTCAGGCTTTAATGTTTGCAAATGGCCTTGTTTTAAAATCAGACTTACAAACCGCTTGTAAACGTCTTGATATAGTTTTTGAAGGAAGACCGCATGATGCCTTGGCCGATGCCATTAACACTTTCAAAGTCTTTTATAAGCTAAAATGTTTATTGAAAAATTCAAACTTGAAGACAGTCCTACAACAAGCAAATTTTTGATTTATGCTCTTGTCGATCCTGAAACTTAGGCAATTGGCTATATAGGAAAATCTACTTCTGGACTAAAACGTCCTAAATCTCATTTTTCAGACAGCAGTTTGAAAAAAACAACTCGTGTCCACAGGTGGATAGCAAAAAATCTACGAAGAGGAATTATTTTAAATATTGTAATTCTTGGAGAGCTTAAAACTGCTGTAGGATTGAGCGGCTTAGAAATGACTTATATTTGGAGAGCCCGTTTAGACGGCGAACCTTTAAGAAATTTAACCGCTGGTGGAGAAGGCACGATTGGCTATAAGCATACAAAAGAATCAAAACTAAAAATACAAAAAGCCTTAAAGGGCAAAATGCCTTCAGAATTATGTATGCAAAATATGCTAAAAATTAACACTGGTAGAAAGTTTTCAACTAAAGATAAAGAAAAACTAAGACGGGCATCTTTTAAGGCGAAACCAATTTTATGTGTAAATAATGGAAAATATTATTCCAGTGCAAGGTTTGCTGCAAAAGAACTCTCCTTAAAGGATCATAAGGGGATACTTCGTTCAATAAAACTCAAAAAACCCTATTGTGGTCTTTTTTTTGAATATAAAATTCTAAACTCTATCTAAAGGCTGCAACGGAATAATTCCTCTAAAGTTGAGCGTAAGCTTTACTGAGGATTTTATTTGTGCGCTAAAAGTTTCGCTTGTAACCATTGCTTTTGGTACAAGTAATATGTCTTCGCCGGTTTGGCGATCCTGAATTCTAATAGAAATGTATGGATGCTTCATGATGTCTTTAGCTAAGCCTCGAATGCCTTTTGCTTGAAGACCGCCGTCCTGTTTGAGTTTCAAAAAATTGATTGAGCCGTTGACAGTCGAACGCTTGGGTATGATCTCTTGAGGGTAAATAGAGTCAACGCCGTAAAGTTCTTCTCCGCCATTGTCCAAAGTATAATTTATGCCTTGAGCCGCCGAGAAGATGACTCCGTTGATGTAAACTCTAATGTGAGCGCCTGTAAGGGTTATTGATTGCATATTTTATTCTCCGAATAAATGAAAGATTGCCCTTTAACATGAGCAAAAACGCCATTTATTTGTTTGGCAATGCTAGAAGTACATGAACCGATTGCTCGGGCTGCTTCAGTAACAGAATTATAAACAACACCAGTAGTTAAAGATTTTACAGGCCTTCGTTTGGCATTTAATGTTGCTTCGCTTGCTGGCCGACCTTTTTTAGAAGCACTAATACGAGCACGACCTTCCAAAGATATGACAGGTGCTTTTTGCAATGCTCTTATTTTTCTAAGCTTTTGCTTTGTTTCTTCAGAATGCTTTCGTCCTTTAAAAAATCCTTCTGGACACTTTTCTTTTACAATTTTTGAAAGCTTTGCTTTAGTTGAATTGGAAACTATACAATTTAAACCGCCTGATTGAAGATTGTATCCAATTTTTGGATTCATAGAATTTAATTTATAAATCCAATGCTGTTCTGCCAAGTTCAAAATTTCTAAACTTTCTGCTTGTTGAAGCGCTTCAATTAAAAACTGAGAAAATCCATGTTTGCGCATAGCACGGTAAAGAAATGTATCTCTCTTTTTTTCATAATGATGTTTTTTATGTTCTTCAAAACGTTTTTCCAAGTTTCGAGTCGTTTGCCCAACATAAATTTTGCCGTTAATAAGGTTTGTTATTTTATAAATAAGCATCATTCTCCAAATACCTGTTCTTTTTCGTCACCTTCTCGGCCCCAGCGGCCCAACCCAATTGAAGCAGGAAATAAAAGAATAAAAACCACATTGATTCCTGTAGCTTTGACGGTTTCGATTAAATTTTGAGCATATATTCGTCCAGAGACGACGTCTGTCAAATAGAAAGGGTAGTCCAAACCAGTCTTAACTGGAGTGTAGGGGCTGTTAATGCCGATTAAGGCTACGTCCGTTGTTGAGGGGTGTACTTTCTTGAACGTGTATGCTGGGTCTATTTGCAAAGTTGTGTCAGAAGGTCTTCCAAGATAGGGCACTGGTCCTTCTTCATGAGAGGTTCCAAAGCCAAAGCAGACAAAGCCTGGAGCGTCTGGTATCTGTGATGAGTTAGCCATCGTGATGATGCCTTGGGTCTGAGCATTGATTATCTGCGATGTAGCCGCTGATTCTTGACGAATAGCGTAACCCTTTGTTGTATCAAACAGATAAGATCCTACGTCTTCAGGACCTACTCCTAGAGGAAGAGCTGATCCTTTTAAGTGAACTGAGCCAACTCTGTCTCGACGAACAATGCGCGTAATTGCCGGCAAGAAAACCTGAAGAACTTTATCTTCGGTCTGATACGCTGCAGCGTAGTTGATGTTTGAGTTGATTTGTTGGCGTTTAGGATTGTAAAACAAAACTGCCTCGTTTGTGCCCTGAGTCACAATTTCCGGCGCACCTAGTGGGTTCAAGAACTCAACGTAGGCCTTGTTGACCACTCCGCCTTTGGCAGCAGTAATGGTAAAGGTGCCTCGATTGTTGAAAGAGAAACCTGAACCAAAAATGTTAACATAGTCGCCGGCTTTCACTTTGCCAGGAGAAGGATTTGCGCCAGCAGACCAAGTGGCTCTAACCGTTCCGCCGTTGCCGACAGAGATTGTCCATTGAGTAGATGCTGCACCAGTCGTAGGCCTGATTGTAGGAAACATCAAAATGTTTTGAGCCCGTCCACCGTACACTCTTATTGTTGAAGATGGCCCAGTGGTGGGAGAAATAATCATAACATAGTTACCTGCACCGTCGTTTTTAACGGTAGCAGATCCCTCTCTACCTTTGGCACGTAATCCTCGCGTTATAGCATCTGCTACTTCTTGTGCGGTTGCTTGCGCGATGTTAACAAACTGGTTTGTGTTAAAAGGAAGAGTGACAGTTGGTCCATCATCAAATTGAATTAAAAGTTGGTCGCCGTCGATTAGGTGGTACGGCTCAATGGCTGTAGATTTAGCCGTAGCGCGGGTATACTCGACTCCGTAAATTGTCTCAAGAACTTTGTTCATCAAGTCTCGAACTTGTTTGCGATTTATGACCGCCAGCCCTAGCTCTCTGAACACTTCGTCTGTAAGACCAACAGCGCCTGGTTTAACAAAGCCGTAATCAGACATACGCTGCTCTAAGTATCTGTCCTTTGCCGAAACAATGTACATAGACTCGTTAACTGCTTGAACATTGTCAATCAGGTGCGAACCAGGCCCAGCAAGAGCCCATAGGATGGCTTCTGTTCCTTTGCCTTGAATGGCAGGGTTGGTAGCCTTCCTTAAAATCTTGTATGCTTTAGTCTTTGAGTCTTCAGCCATTGATTGCCTCGAATGTGTAGCCTTTAGTATGGTTACGCTTACCTTTTAGGCAATTGCTGATGTTTCCCTGGTCGAGCCCGAGAACCTCGGCACAAAGACCTTGACTGTAGCCGCGCCAGACCTCGACGCTGTCTTTTAAAGCGACAAACAGTATTGACCCATTTGCTTTGGCATTCAGCTCTCTTTTTGATGGGTCAGAGAAGTAAGCTTTGAGCTTTAAAGAATGCTTCCTTCCAAAATCAGGATTTTTAACAAAAAAGATATTTCTTAGCACACGCTGGGTGTTTCTAGATTCTTCTGTTCTTCCATTCTTACGATTTGCTTCAGTCATCCGAGCACGAGTTGTTTCGCTAATTTTCCAACGTTTGCCACCAGAAACTAAATTGTACCCATTTGGCGACATAGACTTGAAAAGCTTTATATACAATTCTTCTCTGTGATTAAGCTCATCAAGTGTGTTGCAGCGTGCAATTATTGTAATTTCAAACGCTTCTACACTATACTTAGAAATTGCAGCCTCCAAAGCTGTGCAGCCTTCCTTGCCAGAGGCGTGCTGCATCCATCTCTCTCGAAGGGAGCGAATGGTCTGACCAATGTAGACTTTTCCGTTCATTTTATTCAAAATCTTATATATAATCATATACTTAAGATCCACTTTGCGACACAGAAATGTCACTTGTTTGGTCGATGATTAAAGGTTTCTCTGAAGGCTGAATTGTAATTACGTCATGAGTGGCGTCATACTGAGGGCTAGAGATAGCTACAGCAAACACTCCTGGAATGGCGTTAACTGCTCCAACGATCGAAGAAATTGGGATTGCTTGACCAATTGGTGAAGAATCAATCAAAGATTGAACAGCGTTTCTAACTTGCTCAGTGATCTGACTAAAAGGTACGCCCGTAAGTACACGGACAGAGATACCTAATTTGACTCTGCGGAAGAACGGTGGATCAATGAAAATTTCTGCACCGGCTGCGGATACTCCAGAGTAGGTAACAGAGTCGCGAGGATCTCCGTAAACTAGTTTGTTGACTTCTCTTAAAAGACCAATGTCGTATCTATAGGAGTCAAGGCCAGATTTAAGGGTTGTAGAAAACCCAAGCTTGCCTAGACCAGAAATAGCTACTAAGCCGGTCTCATTGATCTTGTCCGCATTAAAGCGTGAGTTAAAAATCAAAGACACTTGTTGGTTGTTTGACGGCTCTACTGCGATGTTGTGAATGACTTTGTAACCGTAGTAGCGAATGCCTTCTTGCAAATATATTCCAGTAAAGCCTGCACCCATAACCGTGAAGCCTACTGCGTTCAAAATCTGATTAATTACCACAGAGTATTTGTTGGTAACTGACTCAATAACGTAGGTGCCGCGATTTGCTATGTTAAGAAGAGAAGAAGTGATGCCAATTGCGTCGCCTGGGACGGCTGCATCGTAAGCGTAAAATGAAAGAGAATTAGTTACAGCTGCTTCTTGTTCAATTGCGTTGTCGTTCTCGATCCAAAAAGAATTTTCAAAAGTTCTGATTACGCGGAAAGTTCCACGATTAAGAACGTTGAACTCAGTGCCCATTATGACAGTGTCGCCTTCTTGTACACCAACGGTAGAAGAGAAGTCTCCGTCAACGTAAGCTTCGCCAACTAAAGGACTGTTAGAAACAACCATGCCGCCCGCTGTACCAGTGTACAACGCGTTGATTGGCGTCCCTGCGTATGTTGCAGAAATATTGATTACTGCTCCAACAACGTCTACGGTTGTTCCAGGAATGGTAGCTAACACTGCTCCTAAATTTTGGGCAGTCAAGGCTGCCGTAGCGCCTATAGCCCAGTCTATTCCCTCAGTCTTTGTTGAGACTCCGAAGGAAACACTCGAGCCAACCAGCACGGCGTTGTTCGCCACAGTAATTGAAGTTGTAACTTGTTCTGACACTGCGTCTGCATTGGTAACGCGAATGGTTTTGTCGTCGTCGGACTTGCCGGCAATCTCAAAAGTGCCATTGTTTTGGTAGTTAATCAAATTCTGTAAAGTAATAAGATCGCCAATGTTTACTTCTGCAAAAGTACCTGTGCCAGAGGTGATCGTTACTTCTAAGTAAGAGCTACCTGGGACTGCATAGGCAGTCATTGTGCCTCCGCCAATTGTCTGAAAGTCTGCTGAGCGAGAAAGTGTAGGGGTTGTGCCTACGCCGTTCCAGCTTACGCAAACTAGCTTACCGTTGCGCTCAACTCTCCAAGTATTAGCTGAAACAGAAAGTCCTGCGCGAGGAGCGGAGAAAAATTTCTCGCCAATTTGACGGTTACCTAGTGTAATCGTAGTTTTGCCTGCTGAAGGAGAGTTTGGAGTGATTGTTACGCCAGTTGTTTCAGAAATGCCTGTAGCCTTCTGCTGGTAATTGGCTGCCTGTAAGCGAACCATTTGACCAGCTAATAGGCCTGAAGCTTGAGATCTGAGGGCATTGGCCTTCATCATTGTGGTGTTGATTGTAAAAGCTGCGCCAATGATGTCTGCATTCTGAATTGAGGCCTGACCACCGATTACTTGAACTGATCCATCTGAACCTAAAGTATCAGTTGTGATTTGCAGCTTGCGGTCTCTGATTGAGGTGCGTACATTTGAAAGGGTAGTGATACCGCTGACTGCTAGTACGTTCAAGAACTCAGAAACCTGTTTCATTGTTGAAGGAGTGAAGCGAACTTCCTCTCCGCCGTTGAACATGTAGCCAACATCTGAAGAGTTTGCTAAAGGACGCTTAAATGTAAACTGAGGAGAGCCAGAAATGTTTGAATCAGCTATCCAGTTGATGCCGTCAAGTAAATACACAGCATTGGCCGTAAATGTCTTTTGCTCTTCTGTGCTCAAAGCAATAATGCCTGAGCCGGTAATTCCGCCGTCGTTAACAAGGGTGGCTGTTACCCAGTCAGTCAAGTTAGCTGCGACGTAAGCTTGCACTTCTGCGGCTGTAGTCGATGATGCTTGGAAAAACTGAACCGAAGAAGTTACCAGAGTAGCTGCGTTAGTTTGAACTACTGCTGATCCGTTCTTGCGAGCAACAGTAAAACTTGTTGAGTTAGGAAGAAAGCCAGACTCAGTAGAAACGCGGAAAGTGCCAGTGTTGCGCTCGTCGAACTGAGAATCCGAACCAATGGTAACGTACTCGCCTCCAACTA
>Ga0163144_10023793_pt1 | contig 12067 bp, 9 predicted proteins | sample OliLak19BULKMAT1_FD_123175 | JGI IMG/M metagenome (GOLD analysis project Ga0163144, IMG submission 123175) | Freshwater microbial mat bacterial communities from Lake Vanda, McMurdo Dry Valleys, Antarctica - Oligotrophic Lake LV.19.BULKMAT1 | ecosystem: Environmental > Aquatic > Freshwater > Lake...
CTTCGTCTCTTCGTCTCTTCGTCTCTTCGTCTCTTCGTCTCTTTGTCGCTTCCTCTCAGCAACCCGCGGCGAACAGGCTCAGGTAGAAGAAAAAGTCATCGTTGTTGATCACGCCGTTCGGCACGCCGTACCCCGGCTGGCCCGCCACCGCACCCGTCGTCAGGTCCGCAACCACCAGGTTCCCCGCCGCGAACTGCGACAGGTAATAGAAGAAGTCGTCGTTGTTCAGCGTCCCGTTCGGCACGCCGTACCCCGGCTGCCCCGGCACCGCGCCGGTCGTCAGGTCGGGCTGGCAGCCCGAGCCCAGCGACACGATCGAGACGTTGTCCACGCCCAGCCCGAACTCCGTGCCGCCGAAGGACCAGCCCGGCACGAACGTCGTGAACCGAATCTCGTCCACGCCCGCCAGCACGCTCGCAAACGTGCGGTTGGGCGGAAGCCGCGGCTCGAACGTCACCGGGTCCTCATCCCCCGTGCCGCCCCAGCCCGCCGGCAGCGTCGCCGAGGTGGGGTTCTCGATGTCGATCGAGTAGTTGGTCCACACCTGGAACGACTGCAACGTCCCAACATGAGCCCACACCGAGACGTACGGATAGAACGTCGGCGGGTTGTCATAATCGACCAGCTCGATCACCAAATCGCGCGACACCGGCGAACCAGAGAACGCCAGCACGTCCACCTTCACGTCCACGCTCAGGCTCACCGGGCCCTTGGCCCCGTAATCGCCGATGAACTCGGGGTTCGTGTCGTTGCGGATCTGGATGCCGAACGTGTCAGGCTGGTAGTGGTCCATGTAAGCACCGGGGTTCCCGCCCACCGGGTTGATCGTCGCGATGCCATTGACCGTCCACCCGTGCGCCCCGTTGCTGAACGTCACCGTCTGGTCCGCCATCGCGGGCACGCAGGCCAGCGCGAGCGCGGCCCCCGCCGCGATCCCCACCCGCCGCACGCCGCCGACGATCACAGCCTTGTTACGCATCGCGAGACCTCCTGTTTGCATCGCTTCACACCGGGGCGCACACGCGGGCGATCGGCATCACGTTGACACCACGCCGAGCGTGCACGTTCTTCGCCCCCATTTGTTCGAAGCGTACTCGACCCGGTTCCCAGTTTCAAGGTGAGTTTCCGGGAAACTTCCCAGAATCGCGAGATCGAGCCGGAATCCCCACCCGAAGCCCCCTATCATGAGCCCGGTCCAACGCCCCGTGTTGATGCGACTGTGACCGGCTCGCACGCCGCGCAATCATCTGTTTTTACTCGCTTTGGAGCCTGAATGCCGGATGACCTGACCACCTCGGACGTTCCCCCGCCCACCGTCGTGGTCGGCGGCCCGTCAATCCCCGATTCCGGGGGTCAGGTCGGCGAATCCCTCACCCAGATCGGGGAGGGTCTGGCCTCCACCTTCTCCGAAGTCCTGGCCGCCATGCCCGACGCTGCCACCGGCCCGATCCTCCTGGCCCGCCGTACCGGCATCGACAAGGTCCTGGCCAGCCGCATCCTCCGGGCCGCCCAGGCCCGCGATCCGCTCTCCGCCCTCCACGCGATGCCCGGCCCGGCCCCTCTCCGCCGCGCCCTCCGCGCATTCGCCCGCCAGGGCGTCGACGCCGATCGCATCCGCCGTGCCGGCGCCGCCATCGACCGCTTCGAGTCGCTGCTCAGCCGGCAGGCCGGTGGCCGCGGGTCGCTCGACACGCTGCTCTCGGCCTGGGTGCCCGAGGCCCGCTCGGAGTTCGAGCTCCGCCGCAAGCAGTCCGCCTTCCGCGCCACCAGCCAGCTCAAGGGCGTGGAGACACGCCTCCTGCTCGGCACCGTCATCCTCCATCCTTCCGCCGACGGCGCGCACCTCGACGTCGTGTGGCTCACCGCCCTGCACGGCCTGCACCGCCTCCGCCCCGGCGCGCTGGTCCGCGTCGCCACGCGACGCGTGGCTCAAGAGCAGGTCGCCCGCCAGCCCCGCGGGCTCGACGGCCATCCGATCGAGGACGGCGCGACGCCGCTGGTCGCCGCGTTCTGCTCGACCCCCCGCCCCGCGGTGGCCGCGGTGCGCACAGGCGACGTCGTTCATTACACCCTCGCCGACGACCGCTACGGCGCAAGCAGCGCAGTCGATCTTGTATTGGGTGAATCCAACCCCGCCGAGATGGAGCGCCGCCCGGTCCCCGGCTCGGGCCGCGTCCCCTGGTTCTTCGCCGAGGTCAGCACGCCCGCCAAGGTCCTGCAGTTCGACGCCATCGTGCATCGCGGCGTCTACCCCGGCATCACACCCTCGCTCCGCCTCTACGAGACCGCCTTCGAGGGCGTCGCCAGTCCCAACAACCCATCACGCGATGTGGATGTGCTCGACATGCAGGAATCCATCGACGACATGGGCCAAGCCGGCACGCTCGGCCCCGCCCGCTGGCGCTCGCGAGACGCCGCCCGCTACACCGACCTGCTCGCTCACACCTTCGCGACGCTGAGTTGGGACGCCTCGGCCTTCCGCGGCTACCGCACCCGCATCGACTACCCCATCTTCGGCACGCAGGTGACGATGACCTTCGGCGAACCGATCCGCGGCGCGGGCGGGCCGAAAGAGGGGTGAGGCGGTGGATGTGTGCCACCGAGTCGCCCGGCTTTGCGGGCTACCGGGTGCCAACGTGCAATGGCGTGGGACTCGCCCGGCACGAACCAAGCCCGCCGAGCGTCACGCCCCTCGCGCCCCCTCCAGCGCCTCCCGCGCATGATGCCGCAGATCCGCCTCATCCCCATCATTGGGGATCACCCGCGTCGCCCGCCGCCGCTTCTCCTCCACAGCCATCTGGGCCGCCTCGCGCCGCGCCAGCTCCCCCTCATCCCACCCGCGCGACGCCAGCACCCGCCCCAGCCGCACCTCCCGCGGCGTATCCACAAACCACACCTCATCGCACTCGCCTTGGATCCCCGCCTCGAACAGCAGCGGCGCATCGATCACCACCACACCGATCCCGTTCTCCCACGCCTCACGCTTCAGCTCCTCGCGCCCGGCCCTCAGCATCGGATGGATCAGCCCCTCAAGCCGCCGCCGCTGCTCCGAATCCGCAAACACGATGGCCGCTACCCTCCCCCGATCGACGCCCCCTTCCGGTGTCAGCACGCGATCGCCCCACCACGACACCAGCTCCCTCCGCACGTCCTCCCGCGTCAACATGGCGCGGGCCTGTCGATCCGAATCCGACACCGCGGCCCCCAGTTCCTCGAGCGCCCGAGCCACCGCGCTCTTGCCCGCCCCGATCCCGCCCACCAACCCGATCACCAGCGATCGATCCACGCCAGGTCTCCCACCAGGCCGCGTCGTGCCAGACGCCGACGGTGCCACCGATCGTGGCTCCTCGCGATCGGCGCTGTTGACCCCGCGGTGCCCATCACCCTCTTCACGCCCCTCGTACCGATCGCCCGAAGCGGCGATCGGCGGCACGCCCGAGCCCACCGCCGCTCGGCGATCAGCCTCCGGCGCCCCCGCCCCATTGGTCACCCCCTGCACTCCGCCCGACCCAACCGCATCCCCACGCCCCGCCCGCCGCTCCCGCACCGCCTCAATCACCGCCAGCGCGGCCCTGGGCCTCTCGATCCACAACCACAGCACCTCAAGCCCCGGCCCACCGGCCGATGACACCCCCACCGTCCCCAGCCCCAGCACACGCTCCAGAATCGTCTGGTGCAGCACCGCGTGCTGGATCCGCTCCAGCGGCATCTCCACCCGCCACCGCCGCAGCACGCCATCGGTTGCGGAGATCGTCGTCGGCGTGAGTGTGTACCTCCGTGCAAACCATCGCACAACCTCGACGAGCACTCGCAGCCCCGCGACCGCCACCGCCGCCCACAGCAGCCACCCCGCCACCACCGGCCCGCCGGCCCGTCTCACCAAATCCATGAGGAACAGCGCGTACACGATCAGCAGCACCACGGCCGTCAAACTGCGGATCACGATCGTGATCGGATGCGGACGCGTTGCCAGGAGCACGCGACCATCAGCCCGCTCAGTCTCGCCCCGCGTCATGCCGTTCGTTTCGCTCACGCCCCCAGCATCCCCGATAGCGTCTCCCGCCGCCAGTCGTACCGGCAACGTGAACTCCGGAGTCAACGCGGGATCGTGCCATCAGCCGCGGATCTGAGCGGCTGGTGCCGAGAACCTGCGGCGGCACGACCAATCGGCGTGGAACACACCCACTGCCGCGACGAGCTTGATCGTTCAGGGCCGAAACACCCGCGAGAAGCACCGGCCGCCCACGCCCGCGGCCCTGTTGCTCACACCCCCCCCGCCCCCTCACTCGTCGCCCGCTCCAGCCGCTCATGGATCGCCCGCCAGATCGCGGTCGACGCCGAGTCCTGCCCATACCGCGGCGGCCTCTCCACCACGATCAACGCTGGCGAGAGCGCGTCGGCCTCACGCAGGGCCGAGTACAAGCGGGCCGCGTAATCCTCGGCCCGCGATGGCATCCGCACCACCCGCACCGCGCTGGGCGTCGTCGGCGGGCGGTGCGTCACCAGCACGATCGCCGAGGCTCCCATGCCCCGCGGCGCCACGAACTCGTCCACCAGCACCGCCTTGGCGTTGGGCGCGTAGTGGCGACCCAGAATTCCAGGGCCCGGAGCCGCCTCGCCCGCGACCGGCTTCCACCCCGCCGCCGCTGAGACCTTCCGCCCCAGCACCGCCTCGATCGCCTCGGCCCCGATGAACCCGGGGCGAAGGATCGCCGGCGCACCATCGGCCAGCATCAGCACCGTCGACTCGATGCCGCCCCGGCATGGCCCACCGTCGATCACGAACACCTCGTCCTGGCTGAACACGTCGCGGACGTCGCCCGCCTTGGTCGGCGAGAGCGAGCCCGACAGGTTCGCGCTGGGGCCCACGATCGGCGAGCCGAACTCCGCGATCAGCGACAGAGTCAGCGGATGGTCCGGGCAGCGCACCGCCACGTTGGACCCGCCGCCCGTCACCCGCAGGGGCACGCGGTGGTGCTTGGGCAGCACAATCGAGAGCGGCCCGGGCCAGAACGCCCGCGCCAGCCGGTCGGCCTCCTCGGGCCACCGCGACACCACCATCGCCCGCGCCATCGCGGCGTCCGACACATGCACGATGAGCGGGTTGCTCGCCGGGCGGCCCTTGGCCGCGAACACGCGGGCCACCGCCTCGTCCGACAGGGCATCGGCACCCAGGCCATACACCGTCTCGGTCGGAAACGCGACAAGGCGACCGGCCCGAAGCCGGGCCACCGCCTCCGCGAGAATCTCAGGGCTTGGACGCACTCCTTGCTCCCACACGCGGAACGTCACTGGCCGCGATCACACCCAAACCGCCCCGCTCGCCGACACGCCGACACGATTCCCGTCAATATCGGCCCGACAGGGCGCGGACCCCAGACAAGGTCCGCAACCGCGTGGTCAACGGTTGCGGGCGGCGGTTTGTTCGCCCCGCGTTCCGCATTGTGAATCGCTCCCGCGTGGCGGGTCGGCGCCGGGCAGCAGCCCCTCAAAAAAGACACCCGCCGCGTTCAAGACGCGGCGGGCGGGAGAAGACGTTGATCGCATCTGCGGAGACCGCGGGTCGAGCTTATCGGCGGCGACGCAGAGCCGTCAGGCCGGCGAAGGCCAGCAGGGCCGAAGCGCCGGGCGCCGGAACGAAGAATGCGGTCCCGGAGAACGAACCCTCGGATTTCCACGCCGCCGTCGGCAGCTTGGTCTGGGAGTTGAGCGCGACGCCAGCGCCCAGAGCGGTCTGGAGGAAGGTCAGAGTGAACGCGGCGTCGTCGATGCCGACCGACGAGCCGTTGAACACGCCGTAACCGGGCAGGGTGCCGCCGAACCAGTTGTAGGTCACCGTGCCGGGGTCATCGCTGCCCAAGATGGTGTCGGTCGAGCCCCAGGCGTTCGCGCCGCCGAGGGCGACCATCGCACCGCCAGCGATATCGACCCGCAGCAGCAGGCCGGTCGTGCCGGTGAACGAGAAGGTTCCTTCCAGCGCGTACGAATGGGTGAAGATGCCCGGGGCGATCAGGGTGCTGCCCTGGTGGGTGATGGTGAAGTCGGCGTCAAACTCGACGTCGAACTCCAACGGGGCGAGCGGGCCGTTGTTGTCGTCGACGAGCAGAACAACGGGGTCGAACGGATCCTGAGCGTCCGTCACCGCGTTACCCAGCCCGGCGAACGTGAAGTCGGTCTGGTTGGTATCCGAGGCGAACGAGAACAGGGCAGCCTGAGCCGTCCCCGCAACCGCCGCCATCCCGAGTACCGCCGGGAGCATTCCCTTGCGCATCACTAGACCCTCTTCTCTCTACGTCACAACCACACCACGGGCGCTCACGACCCTCCGCGTGAAGCCAACCGCGCGTTGACGTACCCACAAGGTGCCTCAGGTTCGCCAAGGTGCCAGCCAAGTTCTCAAAGAACTTGCAGATGGCATTCTCGGAAGGATCGGCATGGCTGCCCGTCCGAGAACCACGATCGGTCTTTGTTTGGAGACCCGCCCCTCCGCTCGTCCTGGTGCTGATCGCTCACAACCCAGATCACCCGCGAACCGGCTCGCACACCAGTCCCAGGACGAACTCATCGGTCTGCCGGCCCATGATGGATGCGCCGATCGAAGCCGTGAACACGCCCAAGCCGGGGGCCGCGTCGCCAGAGGGGTGCAGCCAGCCCAGCCCGCCGTCTTTGATGGCGATGTGTCCGTCGAGGCTGGTGGCGGCAGAGAGGTTGATGCGTGGGGTGGGCATCGCGATGGTCCCGGGAGGCCTCACTCCACGTTCTGCACCTGCTCCTTGATGCGGTCGATCGCGCCCTTGACCTCGACGGTCATCCGCGAGATGTCCGAGTCCGGGCTCTTGCTTGCGATCGTGTTCGCCTCCCGCAGCATCTCCTGGCTCAGGAAGTCCAGCGTCCTCCCGATCGCCCGGTCGTCGCTGTTGGCCAGAAGCTCATGGAACTGTCGGATGTGCCCGCTCAGCCTCGCGATCTCCTCCGCGATGTCCGTCCGCTCGGCGTAGATCGCGATCTCGCGGATCAGGTCCGCCGGCTGGAGCGTGATCCCCGCGTCCTTAAGCATCTGGTCGATGCGGGCCCGCAGTCGGTCCTCGTAGTCGCGGACGACGGTCGGGGCGCGGGTCTGGATCTGGGCCAGGCGGTCCGAGATCATCTGGCCGTGCCCCAGCAGCTCTTCGCGCAGCAGCAGCCCCTCGCGGTTGCGCATCGAGACCAGGTGCTCGCACGCCTTGGCCAGCAGCTCGCGGAACACCGTCCGCGCCCGCCCCACCCGCTGCTCCTCGTTGGCCGGCGGCTGGAGCACGCCCGGCAGGCCCAGCAGCGCGCCGATGTCGATGGCGACGTTCCCCGAGCCGACGGCCCGGGACTTGCTGATCTGCGAGACGTAGTGGTCCAGCGCCTTGTGGTTCACCTCGAACGTCGAGCCCTCGGACTGGTCTGAGCAGCGGGCGGTCAGCGTCACCGTCCCCCGCGTCAGGCGGCGGCGCAGCTCCGACTCCAGCTCGGCCTCAAGAACCTGGAACTCCTCGGGCAGGCGGATCACGCCCTTGAAGTACTTGTTGTTGAGCGAGCGGATCTCGATGAAGTAGCGGATGCCATCCACATCCCGGCTGGCGTCGCCGAATCCTGTCATGCTTCGAATCACGAGGGACTCCGTGGGCTTGGGAAGACGGTCAGGCTCAGAGTCTACGGAGTCCGACGCAAGAGCGTCGGGGTGTGGCCAGCCTCTCTCGCGCAGGAACACAGCCAACCCCGACCTTTCCGCGTCGAACGCCCGCTCAGAACCCCCCCTTCCCCGTCAGCGCCGCCCGAAACCGCCTCTCCATCCCAGTCTCCGCCGCACGCCCCTTGTCGAAGTGGACCGGCAGGATCAGGCTGAACATCGACCCAACGCCCACGTCCGAGACCAGCTGGATTTCCCCCTGGAGCGTGTGCGACAGCTCCTTGCAGATCGACAGCCCCAGCCCCGTGCCCGGCTGCTTGTTCTCGCCCCGCTGCACCTGGTGAAACTTCTCGAAGATCCGCGACTGCTCCTCGCGCGGGATGCCCGGCCCCTGGTCGATCACCGACAGCCGCACCCGCTCGCCCACCGAGTCCGCCGCCGGCGGCAGCCGCTCGGCCCGCAGCGTCACGCGAGGCCCGCCCCCCCCGCCGCCCGTGCTGCTCACGCCAAACCCGGCCGATGATCCCACGGGCGTTCCCGCTGGCGTGAACTTCACCGCGTTGCTCAGGAAGTTGAACAGGACCTGGTGCAGGCGCTTCGGGTCGGTCGTCAGCAGCGGCAGGTCCGCCCCAAGCTCCATCTCGACGCGAATCCCCTTGCGATCCGCCAGCGGCTGGATCAGCCCCGTCAGCGCCTCGCACGCATCGCGGAGGTTCACCGCCTCGGGCCGGATCTCGACCTTGCCCGCCTCGATCTTGGCCATCTCCAGCAGGTCCTCGATCAGCGACAGCAGGTTCCGCCCCGCGGTCAGGATGTTCTCGATGTACCGCTGGCGCTTGACCAAGGCCGGGGGCACCGGCGTGCCCGCCTGCTCGGTCCCCCGCGCGTCGGCCTTGGCGATCTCGTGCAGCAGCTCCGCGAACCCGATGATCGAGTTCATCGGCGTCCGCAGCTCATGGCTCACGTTGCCCACGAACTCGCCCTTCATCCGCGCCGACTCGTACAGCAGCACGTTGGCCTCCGCAAGCTCGCTCAGTTTGATATCAAGCGCGGCGTTGACGGCCCGCTGCTGGCCCTGCGTCTGCTCAAGGTCCGCCAGCATCGCGTTGAAGGTCTCGGCCAGCTCCTCGAACTCGTCGTTGGTCGTGATATCCGACCGCACCGACAGGTCGCCCTCGCGCACACGCTCGGCCGTCTCCCGAAGTTGCCGCACCGGCGACAGGATGATCCGGCTCGTGATCAGATAGAACACCAGCAGCGCCATCCCCAGCACCACCAGCCCCGCGCTGAACAGGTAGACGGTGTTCACCAGCAGCATCAGCCCGGCGTCGTCGGATCGACGCTCGAGCACGATCAGGCCTGTCAACGCGGCCCGCGCCGAGGCGTTCACGGACGCGCCCGCCCCGGACTCCGCGGCCCGCTCGGCGGCCTCGGTCGGCGTGGTCGCCGCGGGAAGCGCCGCCGCCACCGTTCGCACTGCCCGCACATACTCGTACACCCGCGCCGATTCGTCCCACCGCGCCGACTGCACATCCGCCAGCCCCGCCCTGCGATCCAGCCGCTGGCGGACCTTCTCCAGGTGCGGCTCCAGCTCCGCCCCGTCCGTCAGGTCGATCCGCCGGGCCGTGATCCCCGCCAGCGCGGCCACGCCGTCGGGCGGTATCTGCGACCCTCCCGCCGCCAGCCACGAGTCCACCATCGACTGCGAAACCTCCAACTGCCCCCGCTCGACCAGCCCGTTCATGCGCAACAGCGGCAGCACCAGCGCCACGCCGACAATCAGGATCACCGCTCCGCCGAACAGCAGCAGGCACTTGTTCGCCAGCGACAGGCCGGTCGTCGGCACCGCGGCCCACAACCGCTCCCGCAGCGAGAGACGGGGCAGCAGCGCGTCGGCATCGCTTCCAGAAGCCGTGGGGTCCGACCCCACGGTACTTCGAGTCTGGTCGATCTCATCATTCCTGGACGCGCCACGCACGCGGCGAGTGTATCGACCCGCCCCCATTCGCACGCTGCCACCAGTCCGCCTCGACCCTGACAGGCGCGACTGGTGCGTTGGGCCGAGGGCGTCGCCAGACACCCTCGCGCCCACGGCAATCCGCACCGGTCGCGCGTTCCGAGCAGACGCGGACGGGTGGCACCCTACGATCGGCCTCCCAAGCCTCGCCCACGGCGCGGTCAACACCGCGGAGCGTGAGCCAGGCCCGGAGCCCACCATGCCCGCCACCTCCGCGCGCCCCGCGACGCGAACCGTCTACCTCGAAACCTTTGGCTGCCAGATGAACGAGCTCGATTCCGAGCTCGTCGCCGGGCAGCTCGCGTCTCTGGGCTACCGCTTCACCCAGGACGCCGACCACGCCGACGTCGTCCTCTACAACACCTGCTCGGTCCGCGAGCACGCCGAGCAGAAGGTCTGGTCGCGCCTGGGCCACCTCCGCGAGGCCAAGCAAGCCCGCCCCTCGATGGTCGTGGGCGTTCTGGGATGCATGGCCGAACGCGACGGCGCCGACCTCATCCGCCGGATGCCCGTCGTCGACATCCTCTGCGGCCCCGGCGAACTCGACAAGCTCCCCGCCCTGCTCGACAACGCTGTCCGCACACGCGAGAGCCTGCAAGGCGACGACGCGATTCACCAGCGCGACGACACCGACCGCGCCTGGAACGACCACGGCCCCGCCAGCCAGCGCGGCGGCCTGGTCTCCGCCAACCAGATCGCCCTCCAGGGCGGCTCCTCACGCCGCTCCGCAACCCTCGCCGCCGCCGAGGACACCCTCGAACTCCTCGACCTCTCGCGCTCGATCAGCCCCATCGACTTTGGAACCTCCGAAACCGCCGACGGCGACTCCGATCACGCGACCGGACCCGCCCGCCCACGCCGCTCCGCCTACGTCCGCATCACCCGCGGCTGCAACAAGCACTGCACCTACTGCGTCGTCCCCTTCACGCGCGGCGCCGAGATCCACCGCCCCCCCGACCACATCATCGACGAGTGCAAACGCCTCGCCGACGCCGGCGTCATCGAGATCACGCTCCTGGGCCAGACCGTCAACCACTACCGCTTCGAGCACGGGGCCGCGGTCTCCGTCAACGGCATCACCCAGCCGCAGAAGGGTCGGGCGTACACACCGCCCAAGCCCGGCTCACCACGCCGCGACCCCTTCGCCGGCGCCTCCACAACCACCTTCGCCGACCTGCTCGCCCGCATCCACGACGAAGTTCCCGCTATCGCCCGCCTCCGCTTCGTCACGTCCTATCCTCGCGACTTCGGCGACGACGCACTCCAGGTCATGCGCGACTGCCCACGCATCTGCCGATACCTCCACGTCCCCGCCCAATCCGGCTCCGACGCCCAGCTCAAAGCCATGAACCGCGGCTACAGCGTCGCCCAGTACGAAGACTTCCTCGCCCGCGCCCGCGCCACCCTGCACCAGCCCGAGATCGGCCGCCCCCTCATGGTCTCGGGCGACTTCATCGTGGGCTTCCCGGGCGAGACCGACGCCGACTTCGACGCCTCGGTCGCCCTCGTCCAGCGCGCCCGCTACAAAAACTGCTTCATCTTCAAGTACTCCCCCCGCCCCGGCACCCCCGCCTTCGACCGCCTCCAAGACGACGTGCCCGAAGCCGTCAAGCGCCGCCGCAACAACCACCTGCTCGCCGCGCAGTCGGCCATCTCCGACGAACTCTCCGACGAGCAGGTCGGCCTCGAGTTCGACGTCATGGTCGAGGGTGTCAGCCGTCGCTCGCTCAAGCACGCCGGCGTCACGCAAGGCTTGATGCGCAAGCAGAACGCCGTCGCCGGCGGCGTCTCACTCACCATCGCCGGCTCCCCCCCTCCCCCGCGCGCGGGAGAGGTGCCCGCAAGGCTCGGCGACGCGGGCGGTGGGGGTAATCCTGTCTCCGATATCCCCCTCCAACTCTCCTCCCGCACCGACGGCGACCTCATCGTCTTCTTCGACGCCCCACCCTCCCGCGCCGACTCGCTCATCGGCACCATCCAGCGCATCCGCATCACCCACGCCGACCGGCTCAACCTCCACGCAACGCTCCTCTGATATGGCTCGGAAGGCAGACTCGTGCGTGCCATCAACCGTGGCTTTGCACACCTTTGATGCGATTTGGTGGCCATCGCCGGCAGCACCACCGCCTCCGCCTTCCGCGTCTCGCCCGACGGCCAGTGGCTCGCCGGCGCCGCGTCCTTTCCCGACCCCTTCATACGCCAGGAAGCCGTCCTCTGGAATCCCGCACGACTTCCGACCGCACTGGGCGACGTTCCCACAGGCATAGTCTATAGCCGAGCGATCGCCGTCTCATTCAACGGCACCGAGCCCCTCGTCACCTGCACCGGCACGGAGGCTTTCGGCAGCCGCCCGTTCCACTGGAAGCCCTCCACCGGCATCGTCCCTGTCAACA
>Ga0163144_10023797_pt1 | contig 12064 bp, 9 predicted proteins | sample OliLak19BULKMAT1_FD_123175 | JGI IMG/M metagenome (GOLD analysis project Ga0163144, IMG submission 123175) | Freshwater microbial mat bacterial communities from Lake Vanda, McMurdo Dry Valleys, Antarctica - Oligotrophic Lake LV.19.BULKMAT1 | ecosystem: Environmental > Aquatic > Freshwater > Lake...
GCGCGACGAGCTGGTCGAACGCCTGCGTGATCTCCTCGGGCAGGGTCAGCGGTCCGGCGATCAGCGTCTCACCGCACAGCAGATATCCGGCCTCGGCGGGCCTGCGCTGGACCCACAGCATGCCGCAGCCCTGCTCGACATCGTAGACGAGGAAATCGCCGTCCTGGCTGCCGGCGGCCGGCGTCACCGCGCTGTTGTCGGCCAGGCCAGCGAACACGCGCTTGATCTCGAGGCGGGTGTCCGCCGGGAACGCCGCCTTGGTGCATCGATCGCCGTAGGTCGCGAAGTCGGTCGCGGTCGCGGCGCAGGCGAGGAAGCCGGTGGCCCAGGCCTCGGCGCGGCACGTGGCCGTGTCCGCTGCCACGTCCACCTCCACGCCCGCCGGCGCGGCGAGCTTGGCGATCTGCGCGACCGCGGCCGCGCATGCGTCGTCGGCGGTGGAGGCGGATCCAGGTCTGGCGATCGGCGCGGCGTCGACCTTGGCCTCCGACCCCTTCGCGTCGCGGTGGTCCTGCTTGTCCTGCTTGTCCTGCTTGTCCTTGCAGCCGGCGAGCAGCAGCACGCCGATCAACGCCATCCCGGTGGTGACATGATGCATGCGGCCGATTATCCATCACGAAGGGGGCAGGCATGAGCCCGGAGCACGGTCGCGCACCGGAGGTGTGGGAGTGGGACGTGGAGGGTGACTACAAGCCCCGCTACGACGCGAAGGAGACCGAGGAGGGCCTCGCGTACGGCTGCGAGATCAAAGGCGCGTTCTGCGGCTGGGACTCGGAGGGGTCGCAGACGTGGGCGCAGTTTCTCGAGGCCGGACCGCCCGCGGACATCCACATGCCGCCCAGGATCGAGGCGCAGATCCGGGCCCACGTCCAGACCAGGAACCGGTCGCGCGGGGGGAGTGGGCCGTCCACTCGCTGATAGCGAGTGCCTATCACGTCCATCGATTTGTCGGGTTGGACATGTTCAGCCGATGCGCGCAGGCTGCGCTCATGCAGTCGAACAACCCACGTCGTACGAGCACGCTGGCCATCCTCGGACTGGTGCTGCTGCTGGCCGCCTGTAAAGGCAAAGGCAAGGACGGCGAGCCCTCGCCCGCGCCGCCGGTCCCGACCGCCAACGCAGCCGAGGCGGCGAAGGGGCCCGCGATGCCGCGGTCGCCGTCGTTCTGGTGGCCCGATCAGCTCGATCTCTCGCCGCTCCGGCAGCGCGCGGAGGCGTCCAACCCGCTCGGCTCCGACTTCGACTACGCCGTGGCGTTCGCGACGCTCGACCTCGCGGAGGTCAAGCAGGAGATCGCGAAGACGCTCACGACCTCGCAGGACTGGTGGCCCGCGGACTACGGGAACTACGGCCCGTTCTTCATCCGCATGGCGTGGCACAGCGCGGGCTCGTACCGCGCCAGTGACGGCCGCGGTGGCGCGGTCGGTGGACAGCTCCGCTACGACCCGCGGAACAGCTGGCCGGACAACGCCAACCTCGACAAGGCGCGCCGCCTGCTGTGGCCGGTGAAGCAGAAGTACGGCCAGAAGCTGTCGTGGGGTGATCTGATGGTGCTCGCCGGCAACGTGTCGCTCGAGTCGATGGGGTTCCAGACCGTCGGCTTCGCCGGTGGTCGCCCCGACGACTGGGAGCCGGACCTCGTCTACTGGGGCAAGGAGCGGAAGTTCCTCGCCGATCTGCACGTCGACGGCAAGCTCCCGAAGCCGGTCGCGGCGGTCCAGATGGGGCTCATCTACGTCAACCCCGAGGGACCCAACGGCAACCCCGATCCGGTCGCCGCGGCCGCGAGCATCCGCGAGGCGTTCGGGCGCATGGGGATGAACGACGAGGACACCGTGGCGCTGATCGCCGGCGGACACTCGTTCGGCAAGGCGCACGGCGCGCACGCCCCGGCGGACTGCGTGGGCGCCGAGCCCGCGGCGGCCGGAGTCGAGGCGCAGGGCCTCGGCTGGAAGAACAAGTGCGGCAAGGGCCACGGCGGCGACACCGTGACCAGCGGGCTCGAGGGCGCGTGGACCGAGAACCCGGTGGCCTGGTCGACGAGCTACCTCGACAACCTGATGGACTTCGAATGGGTGCAGACCAAGAGCCCGGCCGGCGCGACCCAGTGGATCCCCGCGAACGGGCAGGGCGCGACGCTCGTGCCGGACGCGCACGATCCGACGAAGCGGCACGCGCCGATCATGTTCACCACGGACCTGTCGTTGAAGGTCGACCCCGCGTACCTCGAGGTCGTCAAGCGCTTCCAGAAGGACGCCGAGGTGTTCCGGCTCGCGTTCGCCAAGGCGTGGTTCAAGCTGACCCATCGCGACATGGGCCCGCGCGCCCGGTACCTCGGGGCCGAGGTGCCGAAGGAAGAGTTCAGCTGGCAGGATCCGCTGCCGCCGGTCGATCACCCGCTGATCGACGCCGGGGACGCCAAGGCGATGAAGGCGAAGATCCTCGCGTCCGGGCTGACGGTGCCGCAGCTGGTGCGGACGGCGTGGGCGTCGGCATCGACGTTCCGCGGCAGCGACATGCGTGGCGGCGCCAACGGCGCGCGGATCCGGCTCGCCCCGCAGAAGGACTGGGCGGCGAACTCGCCGACCGAGCTGGCCTCGGTGCTCGCGACGCTGGAGCAGATCCAGCAGGACGCGAACAAGTCCCTTTCGGGCGGCAAGCGCGTGTCGCTCGCCGACGTGATCGTCCTCGCCGGCAACGCGGCCATCGAGCACGCCGCGAAGCAGGCCGGCTCGACCATCGAGGTGCCGTTCCGCCCGGGTCGGACCGACGCCACCCAGGACCAGACCGACGTGACCACGTTCGCGGTGCTCGAGCCGACCGCGGACGGCTTCCGCAACTACTACGTGGCCGAGGAGGCCGACGCGTCGCCGGCCGAGTTGCTGGTCGACAAGGCCAACCTGCTGCGGTTGACCGTGCCCGAGATGACCGTGCTGGTGGGCGGCCTGCGCGCGCTCGACGCCAACTCCGACGGCGTCGACCACGGCGTGTTCACCGCGACGCCCGGCACGCTCACCAACGAGTTCTTCGTGAACCTCCTCGACATGGCGACCGAGTGGACCCCGTCCAAGACCGAGGGCCTCTACGAGGGCCACGACCGCAAGACCGGCGCCGTGCGCTGGACGGCGACGCCGGTGGATCTGATCTTCGGCTCCAACGGAGAGCTCCGCGCGATCGCGGAGGTCTACGCCCAGTCCGATGGCAAGGCGCGCTTCGTCCAGGACTTCGTCGAGGCGTGGACCAAGGTGACCAACCTCGATCGCTTCGACCTCGCGAACGACCGCTGATCGTCGCGCGTGCGGGTCACTCCGCGTGCGCGACCAGCGGGCAGTTCACCATGGCGGCGTAGGGCTCGCGACGACGTTGTGCGTCTGGTCGGTGCCCTCCTCGGTCGCGAACCCCGACGGGGGGCCGCCGCCGGGCTCCTCCGGGTTGACGTCGAACGTCACGTCGATCGGCGACGTCGGCACGAGCCCGCCGGGCGTGGCCTCCAGCGGGGCCTCGCCGAAGTGGAAGTACTGCACGATCTCTCCGCGGTACCAGCCCCGCACGAGGCCGGCGTCGCCGCCCTCGAGGCGTAGGATGCGGCCGTGCAGTGGCTCCCTCCGTTCGCGGCCATCCTCCTCCTGGGTTCGTGCAGCGCCGGCGCGCGGACCACGCACGGTACCGGCGACCCGCCGGACGAGCCGGTCGGCGTCGTCGTGGACGCGGCGCCCCCGACGGATCCTGCGCTCGCTCGCCGCCAGGCGATGACCAATCCGGGCGGCATGTGGATGCCACGGCAGATGCTCGATCATGGCGCCACGCTCGCCGACCTCGGGCTCGCGCTCGACGCGGTCGCGCTGTCCGACGTGACGGCGGCGCCGCTCTCGGCGGTGGTCAGCCTCGGCGGCTGCACCGGCTCGTTCGTCTCGCCGCGCGGCCTGATCATCACGAACCATCACTGCGTCCAGGGCGCGCTCCAGCTCAACTCGACCGCCGACGACAACCTCGTCGAGCGCGGCTTCCTCGCCGCGACCCCCGCCGACGAGAAGCCGGCGGGCGCGACCCAGCGCGTCTACGTCGCGCAGCGGATGTCCGACGTCACCGCCGACATGCTCGACGGCCTGGCCGCGACCGCCGATGCTCGGGCGCGCGCGCTCGAGGTCGAGGCCCGCGAGAAGGCGTTGATCGCGGGGTGCGAGGCCGGTCGGCCGGCGACGAAGTGCCGCGTGTCGTCGTTCTTCGCCGGGCACGAGTGGCAGCTCATCGAGTCCCTGGAGATCCGGGACGTGCGGCTGGTCTACGTGCCGGCGCGCTCGATCGGCAACTACGGCGGCGAGATCGACAACTGGTCGTGGCCGCGTCACACCGGCGACTTCGCGTTCCTGCGCGCGTACGTCGGGCCCGACGGCCAGCCGGCCGACTTCCACGCCGACAACGTCCCGTATGCGCCGCCCTCGCACCTCACGCTCGGCGACGGCGTCGTCGCGGACGATCTCGTGTTCGTCGCCGGATACCCGGGCAAGACCAGCCGGCTCCAGTCGTCGGCCGAGCTCGGCCGGATGATGGACTGGACGTTGCCCCGTTACCTCGACAAGGCGAACGAGAAGATGACCGTGCTCGGCGCGCTCCAGGCGACGCCCGGGGACACCGCGGTCAAGGCGGGCGTCCAGCGCCAGAGCGTCCAGAACGGCCTCGAGAAGTTCGGTGGCATCCTCGACACGCTGCGCACCTCGGACCTCGCGCAGCGCAAGGACGCCGACGAGCAGGCGTTCCGCGCGTGGGCGCAGGCGGACGCGTCGCGCCAGCGGTTCCTCGACGCGCTCGATCGTCGGGCCGAGAAGCTCGCCGCGATCTGGGTGATCGAGCACGAGGAGGACGCGTGGAAGGATGCGGCCGCCGGCTCGACGCTGCTGTCGCAGGCGATCTTCCTCGTGCGCTGGTCGCACGAGCGACAGAAGCCCGACGCGGACCGCAAGGTGGGCTTCCAGGACCGCGACCGCTCGCTGGTCGTCGCCGGCCAGGAGACGTTCGCGAAGAAGCTCGACGTGACGATCGATCGCGCGCTGTGGCGGCTGACCTTGACCCGCGCGGCCGCGGATCCCGCGTCCGCGAGCTGGCTGCGCCCGATGCTCGGGCTCGGCAAGAAGGCCGCGATCGACGGCGCCGCGATCGACCGCGCGCTGGATCGGTTCTACGCGAAGACCACGCTCGCCGACGTCAAGGTGCGGATGGCGCTCCTCGACGCCAGACCCGCGAAGCTGAAGAAGTCGAAGGACCCGTTCGTCGCGCTCGCGGTCGCGCTCTATCCGCGGGTCGAGGCGATGGTCGCGCGCGACGAGGCGGATCGCGGGGAGCTGATCCTGCTCTCGCCGGTGCACGCCGAGGGCCTGCTCGCGTTCACGGGCGGCCTGGTCGCGCCCGACGCCAACGGCACCCTCCGCGTCTCCTACGGCGTCGTCCGCGGCTTCCGCCCGTCACCCGGCGCCGACTCGGTCGCCCCGTTCACCACGACCGCCGACTTCGCCGCCAAGGACACCGGCGCGGATCCGTTCGACGCGCCGCGCGCGCTGCTCGACGCCGTGGCCGCCGCGACCACGCCGGTGCCCGTCGACTTCCTGTCCGACGTCGACACGACCGGCGGGAACTCCGGCTCGCCGATCCTCGACGCGCGCGGCCACCTCGTCGGCCTCCACTTCGACCGCAACAAGGAGGGCGTGTCCTCCGAGGTCTACTTCAAGGCCGAGACCACGCGCAGCATCGCCACGGACATCCGCTACGTCCTCTGGGTCACCCGCGAGGTCGACCACGCCGACCACGTCCTCGCCGAGCTGGGCGTGCGTTGAGTCCGCCCCGCGACCTCAGCGCTCGACGATCCTCGGGATGTCCGAAGCGCGTACGATGTCGCATGGGGAACGCTCGCTGGTCGATCGTCTTGCTGCTGCTGTGCCTGTCGTGTCGGGTGGCGACGAGCACGCCGCCGTACCCGCCCGGGAGGTGCGCGGACGGATCCTGCAACGGCCGCGTCACCACGGTGGGCGTGCTCGCGCGCAATCAGGGCTCGATCACGTCGTTCAGCCTGCTCGACCTGGGCGGGTCGCCCGCGCACGCCGGCAAGCTGATCCGGGTCTACTGCGACGGCTGTCCGCTCAAGGTCGGCGCGACCTATCGCGCGCGGATGAACAAGGACGAGCTCATCTACAGCCTCATGCTCGACGGCACGGAGATCTTCCACCTCGGCAACGACGACCCGGCGACGGCGCGAACCGACCGACTGGCGCTGGACTGGGCCCTTTCGCAACCCGCGTGTGACCTGGCGACGTCGCACTGGGAAGCCGTCAACGGGGAGGTCGGCTGTCATCCGGGCACCGGCGGTCCGCGCGTCGCGTGGGTGAACGGCGACGGGCTCAATCCGCCGGTTCCGGGCTGCTCGCCCAACTTCCCGACGGGCTTCCTCGCGAAAGGCTCAGGTCCCCTGGCGATCAACATCCAGCTGTCGTCGTCGTACACGCTGAAGGAGCCGGAGCTCGCGCACGACGTCTTCCCGCAGTTCTTCGTCGACACGCTGAACGGCGTCTACTGGAGCGGACTCGAGCAGCGGAGCTCCGACAACCCCCGGTTCACCCTCGCTGACGGTGTGCCGGCGTTCTACGCCGCCGTCGTCTTCAACGTCGACGCGACCGGCGACCACTACGGCATGACCGTCTCGGTCACCATGCTGGAGGATGGCACCATGAAGGAGGTGCTCGTCTACTCGGTGCCGACGCTCTACAAGACCGCCGAGAACCTCACCCGTGCGGCCGCCATCAAGGCGGTCGAGCTGCTCGAGGATCCCGGCGGCTGGACTTGCGAGGACGGTGTCACCACGCCGCGCTTCACGATCGCCCAGTGGTGCGCCGACCATGTGGACGCCTACCCCGAGCTCGCGAACGACTGGGTCTGCCAGCCCTAGACGAGGAAACGATTCCGCGCCGGGTCGTTGTAGCGCGCGTAGTCGATCGCGAACGAGGACACGCGGCTCACGCCGTCGCGCCAGCGCACGGTCAGCCCTCGCGGCGTCACCTCGCGGTAGTTGCTGGTCTCCGGCACGTCGGCGTTCGTCGAGCCGCCCGCGGAGAACAGCGTGAACAGCGACGCGCCAGGGTGGTCGGTGCGGCGGAAGCCGTCGACGACGCGCTCGTGGCCGCGCACCATCACGGAGCAACCGATCCGCGTCAGGAAGCTGCGCAGCTGGCGCGTGCCGAAGCCGAACCGGGCGGCGGCCTGCTGGAGCTCGTCGGGGACGACCTCGGTGTCGCTCGGATCGCTCCACATCATCTGGAACCGCAGGTCCGGATCGTTGAGCGAGGACAGGTCCTTCCACTTCTCGGCGAGCGACGCGTCGCGCGGGACGCCGCCGTGCACGAAGAAGAACTGATCGAACGCCAGCGACGTGGGGAGCGCCTCGAACAGCTGCATGTACTCGCGGAAGTAGGCGTCGCTCGCGACGCCGGCGAGCCCCGACATCCCTTCCGACGGTCGCACCGGCGCGAGCACGCGCCCCTCGTGCTCCAGGTAGTACTCGTGGTTGCCGCGCAGGAGGTACACCGAGCCCGGGACGGTGACGAACAGCCGCATCGCCATCCGCAGCACGCCGTCGAAGCTGAACCGGCCGCGATCGATGTAGTCGCCGAGCAGCACGAGGCGCGTGTCGGGGGCGTTCGCCGGATCGTCGACGTGCGCCTGCACCTTGCCGAGGAAGTCGGTCTGCAGCAGCGCGGCCTTGAGGCACGAGTAGCTTCCGTGGAGGTCGCCGAGCACGATGAGCTCGTACTCGCGGCGCGGATCGGGCGGCAGGACGTAGACGTGCCCGTCGAGGAAGGGCGCCTTGCCCGCGAAGTCGGCGAAGCTCGTGGCCCCCGAGAGCTTGCCCACGCCGGCCGCGCGCTGCTGCCCGAGCGTGCTCATGACCTTGCGCACGAGCGCGACGTCCTGCCCGGCGCTCTTCTTGAAGCCGTCGCGGTCCCGCGGATAGGGGCGCTCCTCGTTCGTGAAGAACGGGTGGTCGACGACCCGCGGCACGAGCACCTCCGGCGCGCCGATCTCGATGTGCCGGTTGACGACCTCCGTGACGTCGTCCAGGTCGAGGTCGATCGGGTGGTCGAGCAGCCGCTTGACGTCGTCGCGCAGCCGCTCTTCGTTGGGGTGAGCCACGCCGTCGGCGGCGATGAGCTCGTCGATGATCTCGAACAGCTGCGTCCGGGCGTCGACGTCGAACGGACGGAGCAGCTCGTAGCACCGCAGGGTCAGCTTCGCGTTGACGAACTGCTCGGTGCTCTCTCCCTCGGCGACCGACTCGGTGAACAGCGCCGAGATCTCGCGATCGATCGCCGCCGCGACGCGCTGGAACTGCGCCGTCGTCTTCTCGATCGCGGCCTCGCGCGCGACCGGATCGGCGATCGCCTCCGTCATGCGCTGCTCGACGAGCTCCGCGATCTTGTCCTGGACGACCCGCTTCTCGGACAGCGCGAACTTGCCGTCCATGTGACCGAACGAGGTCAGCAAGAAGACCACCGTCAGCATCTGCTTCTTCGCGACGGCCGGATCGGGGCTGAATTTCATCGCCATGCCGGCCTACGATACTCGACGCATGAGCGCTCGGGACGATCGCGAGCCGCGGGTGTGGGCGCCGCACGGACTGCCGACGGTGTGGCGCGTCGAGTACGGACGCACGACCGCGTACGGCACGACCACGGAGGACCGCCCGCTGCCGGGGCGACTCGCCGCGCACTACCGCGAGGACTGGGCGACCGGGACCAGCGGCTGGCTGGCGGGGTTCAGCGGCGCGCAGCTCACGCAGCAGCCCTCCGGCGGTCCCGATGACGGGCCGTTCGTCCGGCGGGTCCAGGAGGACGGCGCCGGCAACGACGTCAACCACCTCGACGGCATCGGGCTGATCCACCTCGGGCCGTACATGTATCTCGGCAACTTCTACTGGGCAGAGGTGCCGCCGCTGTACCTCGGCGGAGGATCGCCCGATCTCCGCGGCGCGAAGGTGTCCGCGTACCTGCGCGGCATCGACTGGAGCCCGCACGGCACCGAGCTCGGCACCTGGATCCAGGGCTATCGCGATCCTCGGAACGTCGAGGTGCTGCCCGAGGACTCGCGCTACCCGAACTGGGCGTTCACCGGCGATCCGCAGACCGAGCACATGGCGTCTGGCGCGTGGGAGCGCGCCGAGTGGGTGCTGCGCAACCGCACCCAGGACTGGACGTTCGCGGGCGCCAACGGCGGCCGCCTCCTCTACGACTACGGCGAGCTCGACACCATCCTGCGCGGCGTGAACGTCGACATGTTCCTGCTCCAGGTGCTCCACGTCGACATCAACGACCTCCCCACCGGCATCTTCGATACCGCGCAGCTGGACCTGACGTACCGACAGCACTCGCTCTGCGCGGACTCCAACGGCGGCACGCTGGTCGCGGAGCCCGCCGGCGGGACCGGCGCGGCGTCCTTGACCGATGGCTATCGGTTCGGCGCGGACCACGAGTGGCAGAGCGCGGCGAACCCGACGGGCCCGCAGACCATCGAGGTCTCGTTCGCGCAGCCGGTGACGATCTTCTCCCTCAACATCCACAACGCGACGCTCAACCCCTCGATGGAGATCGAGGTCTCGGTGTCCGAGGACGACGGCGCGACGTGGACGCCGGTGGCGTCGGGCACCCTGCCGGACACGCACGAGCTCGGCCCCAACTACGCCTTTTTCCACGCCGACACCTGGGTGCTCGTCGACGAGGTCGCGGTCTGGGCGCCGCTGCATCCCAGCCCGGTCGATCGCCTCCGCGTCGAGGTGCGGTCCGGCTACCAGGCCGAGCGGTGGGGCCTCGGCGAGATCGAGGCGTTCGGCCTCGGTGCCACCGAGCAGACCGACGACGACTGGTACGACGTCAACCAGGACGTCATCGTCGCGCCCGGCACGTGGCACTACCGCGTCGCCGCCACCACGAGCGCCGGCACCAGCTACGGTCCGGATCAGGTCGTCGAGGTCCCCTAGCGCGTCAGAACGTCACCGGGATGTCGATCATCACCGCCAGCCGACGAGGTAGCCGAGGTGCAGCCCGAACGACGCGCGAGTCGACGCCGGATCGGTGGACATCTCGTCCCCGCGCACGCGGACGGACTGCACCAGCGTGACTTCGCTCTGCGCGGTGAAGCCGCGATGGACGTAAACGAGCTTCTCCGCGTATTCACTTCGTGTTGCGCCCATCACGACGATGACGTTCGTGACGAGCACGATGCCCACGTCGGCACCAAGCTGCAGACATGAGCGACAAGCACACGAAGTTCGTCGTCGGGTTCGCCCTGCTGCTCGCGGGATGCGGCGGAGCGCAGCAGCAGCAGCAGCCACGCCAGGCGGGCCGCTCGGCGGTGCCGGCGCCGCTGAAGGAGCTCGAGGTCGTCGCCGAGGACGCGTACGACAAGGCGCTCGCCGGAGATGTCACTGGCGTGTCCGCGGACGCGGATCGCATCGCGGCCACCTGGCAGAGCTACCGGTCCGGTGCGATGCGCGCCCATGCCTCGGAGGAGACCATCGACGCCATGGACACGGCGATCGCCGGGCTCGCGGACGCGCTGGCGACAGGCGCGACGTCACACGCGCTGGCGCGGGCCGCGAACCAGGTCAGCGCGCCGATGGACGCGTTGTTCTCCCTCTACGCGTCACCGGCGCCCACGGCGTTCTTCACCCTCGACTACCTCGGCCGCGAGGTCGCGCTCGACGGGCTCGAGCACGACAAGACGCGCGCCGCCGACAATCTCCACGCGCTCGTCGAGCGGTGGGAGGGGATCCGGCTCGAGGTGCAGCGCGCGGGCGGTACCACGGAGGCCGCGAGCTTCGATCGCACGCTGGTCGGCGCGTACACCGTCGTCGCCGCCGGTAGCGGCCCGAGGATCACCTCGCGCGCCCACGAGATCCTCGAGGGCGTGGACACGCTGGAGGCGGTGTTCGACTGATCTCCGCGGCCGACCACCCGGCGCTCACACGTGGCCGAGGCCGGGGGCGAGCATCGCGGCCATCCGCGCCGGGTGCCGGATCGTCTGATCGGTCATCCATCGGTCGGCCTCCTCGATCAGCGCGCGGCCCTGCGCGCCGCCCACGAGAAGGCCATGGCTGCGCCTCGAGGTCGCGGTCATCAGGCCCATGCCGGCGTCGCGGAACTGCCGCTCGGCGCGCTCGAGGCAGCGCATCGCCTCGCCACGATCACCCGACACCGCGGCGATCCCGGCGCGGAGCAGCGCGGCGAACGGGCGCGCGGGCACGCCGCCCTCGGCGTCGATCCGCCGCGCGTCGAGCGCCGCCGACGCGCACCACCGTTGGCGTGGCAGCCCCGACGCGGCCGCGGCCACGGCGAGCGCGCCGCGCGCGCGGAGGCGCAGCGCCTCGATCCGCACCAGCCCGACGTTCAGCAGCATCGTCCGGCGCAGCTCGGCCCAGCGATCGCGGATCTCGGCGAGCGCGTCGGCGCCGCGGCCCTCGTAGATCGCGCCCTGCACGGTGGCCATCAGGGTCGCGTAGAGCTGCACGGTCCAGCGCGGCTGCCTCCACTCGGCGCTCGCCGTGACCGCGTCGCGCGACGACTCGCCGGGCGCGTCGTCGGCGAGGTGGAGGAACGGCGTGATGCCGGTGCGCAGGAACACCTCGCCGTAGCGATCGCCGCGCGCGCGCGCGTCGACGATCAACGCGCCGGCGCGGGCCCGCACCTGGCGCAGCTCGCCGGCGTAGATCAGCGCCATCAGGGTGTGGTGGCGCGCGATGCCGAGCTCCCACGCCACGCCGGGCAGGCCGGCGCCGAGCCGCGCCTCGGCGTCGAGCCCGAGCGCGATCGCCTCGGGGTAGCGGCCGCGCATGTACGCCCCGACGCATCCGGACAGCGTGACCAGCGCGGCGGCGTGCGGGGCCCCGCTGACCGTCGCGGCCTGGCGCGCGGCCTCGAGCGCGCGATCGGCGCGGGCCTGGCCGCCGCGGATCGCGGACAGGTAGCCGGCCTCGAGCGCGAACGCGCGCGCGACGCGGAACGGCTCGCCGGCGCGCAGCGCGAGCAGC
>Ga0163144_10023798_pt1 | contig 12064 bp, 9 predicted proteins | sample OliLak19BULKMAT1_FD_123175 | JGI IMG/M metagenome (GOLD analysis project Ga0163144, IMG submission 123175) | Freshwater microbial mat bacterial communities from Lake Vanda, McMurdo Dry Valleys, Antarctica - Oligotrophic Lake LV.19.BULKMAT1 | ecosystem: Environmental > Aquatic > Freshwater > Lake...
CCGCGTTGGCCCGCAGCGTGGCGCGCATTCCGATGGCGACGATTCGCGCGGTGGACGGCGCAGGGCATCTCTTGCTCGAAGAGCGCCCGGACGTGGTGGTCGGGGCGCTCTTGGCGGATTAACGGGAGATTGCAACGGCAACCGCAACAGCAACCGACTATCACGGATCGGAACGGATTGCGAATGGATGTGCGCGGATACCGCGTTGCATCGGTTCGTGTCTGTGATAGTCCGTTGGAGTTGCAGTTGCACCGACCCTACGCCGTCGCGCCCTGCAGCCCTCGCCGACTCGCCAGCACATGATCCCGCGTGACGATCGTGTCACCCAGCTCCCGCGCATCCTTTTCCGCGAGATCGCGCAGCCGCTTGGCGGCGGAGATGCGAATGAGCACGGGATACTGATCGACCGTTTCGTCGAGTGCCGCTTTCGCTTCGTCATCCCAGGGCAGTTCCTTGTGCAAGCGTGACGGCGTGGCGTCGATCTTGTCCATCTCCGTGCCGAGCGGCAGGATGTGGAAGAGCATGTCGAAGAGCGCGTTGCACACTTCCTGCACGAGATACGTTGCGCCGGAGTATCCCATGAACGGGGTACCCGTGTGACGACGAATGATCGCGCCGGGAAAACTCGCCGGGATGTACATCGAACGCGCGCCCATCTCCGCGAGATACATCCGCTCGTTGTAGCTGCCAAACATGATCAGTGGCGGCGTGGCCTTGATCGCCGCGCGTACGGCTGCGTTGTCGGGCTTGACGCCGGGGCGACGTGAGAAGGCGAACGAGCAGGGGAGCCCCATCTCCGTCTCGAGAAAGTGTCGCACCCCGCGCGCGTACGTTTCGTTGGCCACGATCGCAAAGTTCGCCGTGCCAAAGAAATCCTGTGTGACGCTGCGCCACAGATCCCACAACGGCTTGATCGTGGTGTGCTTTTCCTTCTCGATGAATGGCTCCGGATCGAGGCCAAGCATTTCGCCGAGCGTGCGCAAGAACTTGGTCGTGCTGTGCAATCCGATCGGCGCCTGCAGATACGGACGATCGAGCGCTTCACAGAGCATGCGCCCGAATTCGCGATACATGCACACGTTGACGTCGGCGTCCACGAGTCGCGGCACGTTCTCGAGGTGGCTGCCCAGCGGGAACACCATGTTCACCTCGGCACCGATCCCTTCCACCAGACGCCGGATCTCCGCCAGATCACTCGGCGAATTGAAGTACCCGTAGATCGTGCCGACGATGTTCACGCGCGGCTTGTCGCCTTCCTTCATTTCACGACGCTTGGGTGCGATCCCTTTCTTGAGACCGTACTCGGTCCACAACCAGTACAAGGCACGCTCCGCCGCCTGCCACTGATCTTCGTCGATCGTGCGCGGCAGAAATCGCTGGATGTTCGTGCCTTCCGGTGTGACGCCACCACCGATCATTTCCGCGATGCTGCCCGTGACGACGACGGCGGGGAGTTCGGGGTCAAGCGTGCGGTGTGCGCGACGCATGGCGCCTTCTGTTCCGTTTCGCCCGAGTTCGTCCTCGCCGAGCCCGGTCACCACAATCGGAAGTTCGTGCGGCGGCAACGCATCGGTGTAGTGCAGCACCGAGGTGACGGGAAGATTCTCGCAGCCCACCGGACCGTCGATGACGACCTGGAGGCCTTTGATTGCCGTAAAGACGTACACGGCGCCCCAGTAGCCGCCGGCGCGATCATGATCAAGCACCAGCATTATGCGTTCTCCATCATCAGGCTATTCATCAGACCATCTCCTGCGCCTTGCGGGCTTTGGCAAGCTTGGCGAGGTGACGCTTGTAGTGATCGCGGAATTCCGGGTGATCCTTGGGCACATCCTCCCACACACCCGCCGCGAACCCTGTGCCCACGCCGTCGAAGAATCCGCTCATCTCGTCGAAGCGCGACTTGTTGCCAAGCGCCGCATTCACGACCGTCGCCAGCGAACCTGCCCCGGCGGGACCCATGAGCGGACGGGCGGAGATGAGGTTGGTGAAGTACAGCGCCGGAATGGACAGTTCCTTGGCCTTCTGCACGACGGGCGTGGTGCCGATGGCAAGGTCTGGCTTGAACTCGTGCATGGCCGCGAGATCCTGTTCGAGCGAGGCGCGATACTGCACGTGAATGCCCTTGCTCTCGAGCCATTCGCGATCGACTTCGCTGTAGGGCGTGCGCGGGCAGGCCGTGCCCACGTAGCGCAGGTCGGCGCCGCTCTCGACGAGCAGTCGCGCGACGATCAGCTCCGATCCTTCGTAGCCCGACATCGTGATACGACCGTTGATGGGCTTCGCAGCCAGCGCGCCCTTGATCGCGGGAAGGAACTTGTTCTTCGCGGCGTCGATCTTGTCGCGCGAAACGTTGGCCATCTGCCCGATCGCTTCGAGCCAGCCTTCCGTGCCGTCGTAGCCAACGGGTGCGGAGCCCACGATCGGGCGGCCGGCTGCGGTGAACTCACGATAGGACGCGGTATAGAAGGGATGAATCGCCGCAACACCAACGCAATCGAGTGCGGCATACAGCTCCCGCCATTCGCGCGTGGGTACGACAGGGCCAGCCGCGAGACCGAGCGGCTCAAGCATCATGCCAATGCCCACCGGATCGACGGGAAACATCTCGCCCACGAGCGTGACGGTTGGCTTCTCACTCTTTCCACCGCGCGGCGCGGCAACCGGGCCCTGCTCGGCTTCCGTTCGCGCATAACGCAACATCGCGCCGGCCAGCACGTCCTTCGCTTCGGCGTGGGTGGGGATACCAAAGCCAGGCACATCGATGCCGATGATGCGCACGCCATTGATTTCTTTCGGCAGCAGCTGCAGCGGTACACCCGACGCCGTGGGCACGCAGAGATTCGTGATGATGATCGCGTCGTACAGCGCCGGATCGGCCATCTTGAAGACGGCATCGCGAATGTCTTCAAACAGTTGCCCAGTGACGAGCGACTCCGAGTTGAAGGGCACATAACCCACGGTGCGACGCGCGCCGTAGAAGTGCGATGTGAACGTGAGTCCGTACACGCAGCACGCCGAGCCCGAAAGAATCGTCGCGGTGCGCCGCATGCGCAGCCCGACGCGCAGCGAACCGAACGCGGGACACATGCTCTGCGGCTGATCGTGCGGCCCCTTGGGATAGTCTGCCGCATATCGATCGAGCGTCTCACTCTTTCCGGCCGCTTTCGCTGCAGCCAGCATCTCACCGGCGCCGGCGTGGCAGCCGAGTCCATCGCCGGCTGTCGCGGCTTCGTTGATTGCCGTGCCGCTGAGAATCGGCAACGCACGGGATGTGGGTTGATCGGCATCGTTCGAGGTCGGCGTGCTCCCGGCATCGTCGTACACGATCTCACCGCTCGCATTCTTGATCATGTCTTGCTCGGCGTCAAACGGTGTCGTACACGACTTCGAGCGACGGCTTGGTCACGTCCTCGCGGCCAACGAGATCGAACATGGTTGCCGGCTCGAGCACGACGTTGCCACCCACCTGACTGGCGGCAAACAGCCCGAGCAACTGATCCTGCGTGAGCGGCTTCGGACGCACCGGCGGTGCATCGGCGACGGCCTGCGCGAGCTCGCCGAACAGCGGGCCCCACTGTCCACCGGGATAGCCGATGATCTCGTAGTTCGCGCTCTTCTTTCGGATGTCGTCGTTTGCCGGAACTTTGGCGAGAATCGGAATGCCCGCCGCATTCGCGAACGCCTCCGCCTCACCGGTGCCGTCGTCCTTGTTGATGAGAATACCCGCCACGCCGACGTTGCCGCCCAGCTTGCGGAAGTATTCCACCGCGGAACACACGTTGTTCGCTACATACAACGACTGGAGATCGTTCGAGCCGACGACGATCACCTTCTGGCACATATCGCGCGCGATAGGCAATCCGAAACCGCCGCACACCACGTCGCCCAGAAAGTCGAGCAGCACGAAGTCGAAGCCCCACTCGTGGAAGCCAAGCTTCTCGAGAATTTCAAAGCCGTGAATGATGCCGCGTCCACCGCAGCCGCGACCGACTTCCGGTCCACCGAGCTCCATGGCAAACACGCCGTCGCGCTTGAAGCAGACGTCGCTGATGGACACCTGCTGACCGGCGAGTTTGAGACGCGACGATACTTCGATGATGGTGGGGCAGGCGCGACCGCCAAAGAGGAGCGAGGTCGTGTCGCTCTTGGGATCGCAGCCGATCAGCAGCACCTTCTTGCCCTGTTGCGCCATCATGTAGGAGAGGTTGGCGAGCGAGAAGCTCTTGCCGATGCCGCCCTTGCCGTAGATCGCGATGATCTGCGTTTCCTTGGTGACCGGCCCGGTGTGGACCTCATCGGGCGCGGTTGCGGCTTCGTCGCGCATGTGCGCGTGCAGTTGATGCAGGGCACCATTGGTGCTCGTACCGTTGTCGCTCATGCAGCCGTTCTCCAGTCGAGGATCATTTTGACGCAGTGGGGATCACCGAACGCAGTGGTGTATGCGTCGGCGGCACGGGTAACGGGTTCTCGGTGCGTGATCAGTCCGTCGAGTGCGAGCGCGCCCGAGTTGGCCAGTTCCGCGATGGTGCGCAGGTCGGATTCCTTCCACTGCGCGGCAATGCGAAAGCGCGTCTGCCGCATGAAGGCCGGCGGAAACGTGAAGGAGACGGGTTCGCTGTAGAATCCGGCGAGGCAGATCTCGCCGCCCGGGGCCAGGCGCGACACGAGCGAGTCGAGCAAGCCATTCGCGCCGCTGACTTCGCAAATGGTACGGTAGTCGCGTCGCGTCTCGGCCTCGGGATGGATCACGTTGTAGCCGCGAGCGCCATCCATGCGAATGGGATTGGTCTCCCAAACGGTTGGCGTTTTGCCGCCATACAGCACGACGAGCCGCGCGATGAGCCGCCCGAGCGCGCCGTGCCCGACAATGAGTTCTGGCAGTTGCTCCGGCACCTCGCGCGGCGACACGCCAGGGGCCGTCGCGCAGAGCGCATTGTGCGCAGTGGCGGCAAGTGCGAAGAGCGCGCCGCGTTCGCCAAGCGACCGCTCCAGCACGACGGTCTTGCTGCCGGGGACGACGACCAGCGAGGCTTGCCCGCCGAAGAGCCCTCGCGCGTCGGTGAAACCGCGCGACCCGGCGATGTAGACCAGTTGCCCTGCTTCGCGTCCGGACTCGGGGCCCGCTTCGACGATCTCGCCGACACCCTCATAGCCGGGCACCAACGGGTAGCCGAGTCCGGGGAAAGGGGGCATGGTGCCCGTCCAGAGCATGCGCTCCGTGCCAGTACTGATGCCCGACCACCGCATTGCGACGAGAACGTCGGCCTCGGTGGCGGGGACCAGGTTCAGCGTTCGGACCGAAAGCTGTTGCGGTTGTTCAAAAACGACGGCGAGTGTTTCCACGGACTCCACACGAATCCTCGCGAACGGACAGACGGCAGCAGCTGAGCACTGCTTGGCGGGCAAGTGTAAAGTTGTGTTGACACCACAGGCTGTCAAGAATCCCGATCAACTAAATCGGGATAAAAAATGGGCGTCTGCCGACCGCGATGGTTCAGACGTGCGCGACGATGAGCCCGGTGTGGATCGGGAAGCGCGTGGAGAGTTCGACGCTCTTTCGGAATCCAGCCGTGCGGAGCATGGCATGCAGCTCTTCGGGACGACGTGCGCGCCCTTTGCCCATCGCCATCAGGTAGAACGAGAAGTAGGCGTCACCGACGGTCTCGGCACCGCGAGCGCCAGCCAGCGCTTCGGCAATGAGCAGCACCCCTCCAGCCGGGAGCGCCGCTCGGGCGCGAACGAGCAGGCGCTGCACGGACTCGTCGTCGTGATCGAGCAGCACGCGGACGAGCGAGATCACGTCGGCGTCGGAGGGCAGCGCGTCGGCGTGGAAGTTTCCGCCATCGCATCGGGCGCGGTCGCCCAGACCCGCCTGCTCCAGCCGCGAGCGGGCGCGTCCGGCAACGGCGGGGAGGTCGAAGAGCCGGAGTTCGAGGTGGCGGTGACGCTTGCCGACGATGGACAGGAACGCGCCCTCGCCGCCGCCGACGTCGAGCAGGCACCGGTGCTTCGACAGGTCGTAGGCGTCGAGCACGTCATCGGCCACCGGAGGGAGCGTGGCCGCCATGATCTCCGAGTATGCCGCGACGCGGGTCTCGTCGATGGACTGTGGGCGCGGCGCGTCGGCATAGGACCAGTAGCGCGACAACTCGGTGCGGAAATCGGCGCCTTGCCGGAGCAGTGCGACCGGATCACTCAGGTCCTGATACGCCATCTGGTGATGACGGATGAGCGCGACGACGCCGGTGTTGCCCACAAGGGGTGCGCCGAGCATGCCGAGCGCGAAGCGCCCATGCCGGCGTTTGGAAAGCAGTTTGAGGGACACGGCCGCGTTCAACAACCGTTCCGTGCTCGACGGTGAGAGTCGCGTGTGTGCGGTGATCTCGCTGATGGTGCGGGCGCCACCGGCCAGATACTCAAAGAGATCGAACTCGACGCACGCGAGCAGGGTCTGCGTATAGACGAATCCAGAGACCACGTCGAAGAGCGCCTTGGAGCGGCGCATGGTGATCGGGCGGGTGAGCGGAAAGCGTGCGCTCCACTTCTGAAACCCTTCCGTCGCGACGAGTGCGTTCCACCGGTCGTGCCATCGCTCGAAGATCGAGGGCGGTGGAACGATGCCAGCAGCGATTGGCTTGACGGGAGACGCGAGCGGCGCGGCGGTGGCCGGGGCGGCGGCTCGACCACGCTCAGGCGCAGCCGTCGCCTGAGGAGCGGAGAGAATGTGCTCGGGAGGGTTCACGGGCCGAGGATACCTTGCGCGCTTTCGAGTGTCAAGAAATGTGTACACTATTGATTGCGCGCACTTGCTCCCACCGGCGCGGACTCCTAACGTGCCGACGGCGGCGGGCCGATGCTTTGCGCCGATCAACCCAAGTGGAACTGCATGAGACCGGTTTTTCCGTTCAGCGCGATCGTTGGTCAGGACGAGATGAAGCTGGCGTTGCTGTTGGTGGCAATCGATCCCAGCATCGGCGGCGTCATGGTGTTTGGCGACCGTGGTACTGGCAAGTCGACCGCCGTGCGCGCCCTCGCTGGGCTGCTCCCAAGCATGAAGGTGGTGGCCGGGTGCCGCTATGGGTGCGACCCGACCGCCAACGGCGCACGCTGCGACGAATGTCGAGCTCGTGTGGCGCGCGGCGACACCATGAAGAGCGTCACCTCGGCCGTCCCGGTGGTGGACCTGCCCCTTGGCGCGACCGAGGATCGACTGGTTGGGGCGCTCGATCTCGAAAAGGCCCTGACGACTGGCGAGAAGGCGTTTGAGCCTGGGCTGCTCGCGCGCGCGCATCGCGGCTTTCTGTACGTCGACGAGGTGAACCTGCTCGAAGACCATCTGGTCGACCTGCTGCTCGACGCGGCGGCGACGGGCGAGAACGTGGTGGAGCGTGAAGGGGTCAGTATTCGCCACCCGGCACGCTTTGTTCTCGTTGGCAGCGGAAATCCGGAAGAGGGTGAGTTGCGCCCGCAACTGCTCGACCGTTTCGGACTCGCCGTCGACGTGCGGACGCCGAAGGAGATTGCGACCCGTATTGATGTGATCAAGCGCCGCGATGCCTTCGATCGTGATCCGGACGCGTTTCTGGCGCACTGGTCCAAGACGGATGCAAAAGTGCGTCGTTCCCTCGAGAAGGCGCATGTAAAGCTCGAAGCGCTCGAGGTGTCGGACGAAGTGCTGAGGCGCGCTGCGACGCTCTGCACAACACTCGGCACCGACGGGCTGCGCGGCGAATTGACGTTGCTGCGTACATCGCGGGCGCTGGCCGCGTACGAGAATGCCGGCAGCGTGACGTTGACTCATCTCCGTCGCATCGCACCGATGGCGCTGCGTCATCGTTTGCGTCGCAACGTGCTCGATGATGCGGGCTCCACCACGCGTGTGGAACGCGCGATCGCCGAACTGTGGGGCGACGCTCCCGCCGCGGTGTGACGTGCGATGCCGTCCGTGATGTCATCGCGTGAAGAAGGCGTGATCAACCCGTCGGGCGAAACGATGCGTTCGCTCGACGACGCAACACTTGTCGCGGCGTTGCTCGCCCTCGATCCGCGTGGATTGGGCGGCGTCGTGCTCGACCACCCGATGCATGAGCAGGCGCGCGCGTTCTCGGATGCGGTGCAGCGACTGCTGCCGGCGGGCGCACCGGTGCGTCGTGTGCCGATCGGTGTGAGCGCCGACCGCTTGATCGGTGGGGTAGACCTCGCCGCAACATTGAGTACCGGACGACTTGTCGCCGAGCGCGGAGTCTTGGCCGCTGCGGACGGCGGTATTGTCGTGCTGCCGATGTGCGAACGGGCGACCGTGTCGGTGCGCACGACGCTCTGCGAAGTTCTCGACAGCGGTGCACTGCGTGTGGCTCGTGATGGGATCGGCGCGCATCACCATGTGCGTGTGGTTGCTGTGTTGCTGGACGAGTCGGTCGACGACGAGGCGATCCACCCGGCGTTGATTGACCGCGTGGCGTTCCGCATTGCGTTGGGTGATGCAATCGATGCTGACGAGGTGGCGGCGTTGATCGAGACCGTGTTGGCGGCGCGCGAGAGCCTGGCGGACGTCGTCATTGATGACGTGTGGCTGTCTGCGCTCTGCCAGACAGCAGACGCATTCGGAGTGGCCTCGATGCGGGCACCGTTGTTTGCATTGCGTTGCGCGCGCGCGCACGCGGCCCTCGAAGGGCGCGCGACGGTCTCGCATGTCGATGCCGAAGTCGCCGCGCGACTGGTGCTGACCCCACGCGCCACGCGATTGCCGGTCGAGCCGCCGCCAGAATCAGCGAACGAAGAACCGCCACCGCCACCGCCCGAATCACCGGATTCAGACGACACGCCGCCGCCGCCCGAGCCTGAGGAGGAAGAGCAGAACGCGGAGCCACCGACGCCGAGTGCGATCGAGCTGCTGCGAGAGGCCGTGGCTTCGGCGCTTCCGCCCGGGATGCTCGAGGCATTGATGGCGCGGGCGAATGCGGGATCGGTGCAGGGGCGTGTTGGCGCGGAGGAGCAGAGCGTGTTGCGTGGACGGCCACGTGGTGCGCGCAGCGGATTGCCTCGCGGTGGGGCACGTCTGCATCTGCTGGAGACGCTGCGCGCGGCGGCGCCGTGGCAGCGCGTTCGCGGACGCGGACTCGGGGAGAAGACGCACATCGCGATCCGTCGTGAAGATTTTCGCATTCGTCGCTTTGTCGAAAAAACAGGCACGACCGTGATCTTTCTGGTCGACGCGTCGGGCTCGTCTGCGCTGCAGCGACTGTCAGAAGCGAAGGGTGCGATTGAATTGTTGCTGGCCGAGAGTTACGCCCGACGCGATCGCGTTTGTCTGGTCGCGTTTCGCGGTGTGGGTACTGAAGTGTTGTTGCCACCGACACGGGCGCTCGCGCGGGCAAAGAAGGTGCTGGCGGCGTTGCCGGGGGGTGGTGGTACGCCGGTCGCGACGGCCATCGATATCGCAACACAGCAGGCACTGGCGACGCGACGCGACGGCAGCGTGCCGCTCGTGGTCGTACTCAGTGATGGTCGGGCCAACATTGCGCGCGATGGTACACCCGGGCGACCCGGCGCCGAACGCGATGCACTCGCTGCGGCATCCGCATTCGCGCAGTTCGGATTCTCATCGCTGTTTGTCGACACCTCCCCACGCGGTGAAGCCGTCGCGCGACGAATTGCCGATGCGATGCGCGCGCGGTACGTGCTGCTGCCCTACGCCGACGCGAACGCGCTCGGTGGACTGGTGCGCACCGCCAGGCAGCTCGCGGAGGCGCGGTGAGCTCGGCGGCGAGTGACGGCTCGGCCGCAGTGAGCGTGCGTCGCCGACTGTTGCCTGCATTGTTGCGTGCGCGCCATCCGGACACCCTTGAGGGTACCGATATCGCAACGCGCGAAACGACGCTGCGTGTCGCAATGCGTTCGTTCTTTGTGGTTGTGTTGTTCTGGTGGAGTGCGACGGGCGGAATCTTCGCCCTGGAGCGCACACCGGCGACACGCGCCCTCGGCTTCGTGGTCGCGAGTGCATTGGCGATCTGGGGCGCGTGGTTGCTTTGGGTGGAACGTGATCGTGAATCGGCGAGTGCTGCCCGTCGAAGTTTTCTCGGTGCGGCGTTTCTCTGGACGTGGGTGCAGGTGTCGTTCTACGGCGGATGGATTGTCGGACCGTCGTGGCTCGCAAGGTCGGTGCGCTCAGAAGCACCAACCCTGCGGCATGCGCTTGACGCCATCACGTCGATGCTCTGGTACCAGCTGGCCATGCTGCTGGTGCTGTGGGTGGCAGGCGTCCTCGTGGCTGGCCGATCCAATCGTGTCGGCTGGTGGGCGCTGCTGGTGTTCTGGGGCACGCATCAACTGGCGTGCATCAACATTTTTGTCGGTGTCGAGAATCCGGGACGTGGCTTCTTCCCGGAGGCCTTGGTGTTTCTCGAATCATATTTTGGTCCGCAGCGCAACTCGTGGCTCATGCCGCTGTCGATCGCGCTGCTGCTCGCCTTCACGTTGCGCGTGGTCGTGCACGCCCTACGCGACGCAACACCGATGCGACGTCAATCGATGATGCTTCTCGCCGTGCTCGGCTCGCTCGGTGTTCTTGAGCTCGGCGTGCTCGCGACGCCGATCAATCTGCAATTGTGGGAATGGTTTCTGACCGTCCGAGGCTATTGAACTGGTGGTCTGCGTTGCCGGTCGCGGGCCCTATTCGTAGCGCAGCGCTTCGATCGGATCGAGGCGTGCGGCGCGACGAGCGGGAAGCATGCCGAACACGATCCCAATGCCAACGGACACCGCGACCGCGATCAGCGTGAGTCCAACCGGCACCGGTGCATCGACTGCCATGGCGAGCGAGGCGACGCGCCCAAGTGCCAGACCGAACACAATGCCGATCACGCCTCCGATACCGGTGAGCGTCGATGCCTCAATCAGGAATTGCAGCAGGATGTCGCTTCGCGTTGCGCCGAGTGCTTTGCGCACCCCGATCTCCCGCGTGCGACTGGTGACGGAGACCGTCATGATCGCCATCACGCCAATTCCGCCGACAAGCAGCGAGACGGCTGACAACACGATCATCACGAGGAAGAAAACGCTGGTCAGATTGTTGAACGTGTCGAGCACCTGGTCCTGTGTAATGATGTCGAACGTGTTTCCATCACCTGGCCGCAACCGACGCATCTCGCGAAGCGCCATGATCGCTGCACCCTGTGCGTCGGACACGCGAAAACCATCGCGCGGTTTGACGGGAATCCAGAGTGCGCCTGTGCGATCGATGACGAATTGACGGTCGAGCATCTTGAACGGCACCACGGCACCGACCGCCGCTCCTGGTGGAGCAAATATATTTGCTGGTTCCTGCCACAGTCCGATCACCTGGGCGGGACGACCGCCGATGCGGACCCTTTTTCCGATGCTTTGCTCGCGACCGAAGAGCCGAAGCGCTGTGCGTTCCTCGAGCACGACGACCGCCGCGCCAGTGCTCATTTCACTCGTGGTGAACCAGCGACCCGTCGTCAGCTCACCGCCCTGGATTTCAATGAAGCCATCGTCGGCACCGAACACCGCCATCGGTTGTGATCGCACGCCGTCCGATTCGAGGCGGGCGAGTGCCTGGCCCCACAGGGATGCATACGAGATTTCAGGGAGACGCCGAATCGCTTCTGCCTCGCGTTCGCGCAGGTCCGGCCTGATGCGGACATCTTTCGGAAGATTGTCCGGATTGAGTGGCACCTGCGAGAACTTCTTCATCACGTAGAACGTTGTCGGGCCGGCGACTTCGAACGTGTGATTGATCTGTGCCTGAATCCCCTGAACGATGGCTGCCATCGCCATCACCGTCGCAACACCGATCACGACACCGAGGATGGTCAGCGATGAGCGCAGTTTGTTGGTGCGCAACGCATCGAGTGCAATGCGGACGTTCTCAGACAGCGCGCTGGTCGCGAACATGTCGAATCGCGGCTCAGATTTCGGCGCGCATGGCGGTGATCGGATCGAGTCGTGCGGCGCGCGCGGCCGGATACACGCCGAACAACACTCCGATACCGGCACCGAGCGTCAGTGCGAGCGCGACCGACCACCACGTGACGCGTGC